>Ga0210033_1000345_pt1 | contig 44185 bp, 48 predicted proteins | sample CryGeymeta201501_FD_185465 | JGI IMG/M metagenome (GOLD analysis project Ga0210033, IMG submission 185465) | Groundwater microbial communities from Crystal Geyser aquifers in Utah, USA - Crystal Geyser metaG 2015-01 (SPAdes) (version 2) | ecosystem: Environmental > Aquatic > Deep subsurface >... | reverse complement strand
TAGGAAATGGCAATCAAAAATGGGAAGAGGCCTGGAAGAAGCTGATCGAGATACTGGCCGATAAGCAGATCCAATTGAGAAAGAGTGAGGAGAAGGCAGTAAAGACCATGATGAAGGCTAATGTGGGCAAGATTAATCAGCAGACTTATGATCTATTATCGAAAAGAAAACTGCTGAAGGATAAAGGACCTACCCAACAATCACTATTGGTTAAATAGTAAGCTGGTTTTATTTGTCATTCCTGCAATCCTTTATGTCATTCCTGCACCCACTTTCGTGAGTGTAAACTTCAGCAGGAATCCAGATTAATATTTAAAGCCTGTCCTCGACCTGATCGGGGAATAGATTCCCGCTTCCGCCTGCCTGTGCGGCAGACAGGCGGGAATGACTTTAGTGGGTGGAAAAGGAGTTTGCTCATGGAGAGGTTAAATCAAATAAATGAAATAGATATAGCCCAATATTTTAAGCTATCTGAATTTGCCTGTCCCTGTTGTAAGCGGGTAATGTTACATCCGCTGCTTTTAAAGAAGTTGGTGGAATTTAGAGCCATAATCAAAAAGCCGATCTATATTACCTCTGGCTATAGATGTTCGGAATATAACCAAAAAGTAGGAGGGATAAAAAGTAGCTATCATATGTTGGGTCTGGCAGCAGATATTCAAGTAGAGGGAGTATCTGCCCTTGACCTTTTAGAGTATGCGGAGATGATCAACTTTGCCGGGATCGGCTTTTACGAGAAGAAGAACTTCTTGCATCTGGATGTTAGACCGACGAAACTTGCTCGCTGGAGAGGATAAATTAGTCGTTAGTGAATAGTGAATAGTCGTTAGTAAAAAAATAGAGCGGGGATGGATAAATTTATCCCCTACCTAATTAGTAAATTAATTTATTAACCAATTGGAAAATTGGAGAATGGGAGAATTGATATATGGATATAAAAACATTATTAGACTTAATCGCTAATCAAGGTTTTCCTATTGCCCTGTCCATACTCTTAATCTTTCGGATTGATAGGTTTATGCAAGAGATAGTGATTGCCCAGAAAGATGGTTATCGGCAGGTTCTGGAAAATACCAAAGAGATACACAATACTATCACTACCTTAAATCAGCAAAATCGGGAATATTATTCCCTACGCTTTTCAGAAGTGCAGAAAGAACTTTCCGGAATGAAGGTAGAGTTAGGGAAAATTGAATAGAGATAAAAAGGCAATAAAAAAAGGGTAAGCTATAGAGGAAGCCTCCTCTTTAGCTTACCCTTTTTATTTTGTAATTAAATTTGTCAATATATATTCTCTTAAAAACAGTAATTGTGAATCGAAGTATCGTTCACTGATTTTTTGGATAGAAGAAGTTTTCAATGGCTTTTTTTAGCTAAATTTTCACCCCTCCAAAATTTGAAAGTGGCTATTTATAAGGGTTACCTAGTTTTGGGGAGGCAAAAATAGGCCAAAAACAGGGGTCGTAATTGCCGATCTTTATATTATATATTTGCGCTTGCGCTTCGTCTCTGTTAAAAAGCATAAAGATCGGTACTTAGATATTTGAGTCCTGAATCATTTATTAATAAGGCTATCGAACTATTTTTCTCCACACCGCTCAATAGTTTCAATGCTGCAGCCACATTTGCGCCTGATGAAAAGCCTGCAAAGATTCCCTCCCTTTTAGCAAGGTTTCTGGCAGCGTCAATTGACTCATGGTCGGAAACGCTCAAATAATCAGACACCAGCTCTCTCTCTAAAAAAGGAAGGTCCATACTATATCCGCCGCCCTGTATCTTATGGTTGGAACGTGTAATAGGTTTACCGGCCAAATAGGCAGCAGTCTCCGGCTCTACAATATAGCAGCGTATACTGGGTTTGTGCTTTTTTAATGCTTTTGTACATCCTACAAATGCTCCGGCAGTTCCAGGGAAATCCAGGAAAACATCGACATCTCCGCTACACTGTTCCCATATTTCTTCACCGGTAAAATATTCATGAGCATGAATATTACCTATGAGATGAAATTGATCCGCCCTGAAAGCGTTCAATTCCTCGGTTATTTTTTTTGTTTTATTTTCCACCAATTTAAGATCTTCACCGGAAACCTGGCCAACCGGTGAGCCGGCTGCCTGGTCTACCAGCACGACTTCTGCTCCCAAAGCTTTCATCATTCTGGCACGCTCGGTAGAATTTCCTTTGGACATGACGGCTATAAATCTGTATCCTTTCACTGCACATACTATGGCCAGACCGGTTCCAGTATTTCCGCTGGTCAGTTCGACAACCGGCTGTCCTCTTTTCAAACTCCCATTTTCCTCAGCCTCTTCAATCATCTGTAATGCTATTCTATCCTTTTTACTGAATCCCGGATTCAAGTATTCAAGCTTGGCATATATTCTTCCTTCCACTCCGTATGCTTTTACCAGTCGGCTTAAATTGACCATCGGCGTTTGTCCTATTGCTTTATGCACACCCGAAAGTAGTTTCTTCAATCAATGTCCCTCCTTGTCCCATTATTTTGTATTATATCAGTATTATAGACACCCACAGGTTTGTTCGTGGTTGTTTACATTATCACGCAGTTGCTATGATGTCAATAATAAAATCTACCCTGTCCCTATTTTTTATTAATCCATTTTTGTAGATTTTTTGCCTAATTTACGAAATATTTTCACCCACCAATATTCTACGCTAAACTTGAAATTATTCTTTTGCCAAATCCATAAAATTAAAATCCAAATTATAATATTTAAGGCACCAAAAATTAAACACCCATTTATGGTTTGATTCCATGCAGGTATTAGATAGCTAAGTATTTTCCCAAATATCTCGGAGAGAAGCGTTTCAAGTAAGTATATAGTTAAGCTTACCCGGCTAAACCATTTTATAAAAGGTATATTGATGATTTTTTTATTTCTAAACTCAAAAGTTAACCAGAAAAATGTGATAATTAAAATAAAAATACCTAACTCTAAGTGTGTTTTGAAATACCAAAAATAATCTGCTTTGGAGATTGTCTTCGGGAAATTCATACAACCAACCAATCCATATATAAAAAAGAAAAGGCCAATGGGGATGATGACTTTCTTAATCAGGTTTTCCCTTTTTCTATATATCATCAGCCCTATAATAGAGGCAAATAGGCCATAGGCCAGATAGGGCAATAATGGATAAGGATTTGCTATAGTGAAGCTAAGTATGGTTGCTACTAAATAATTCTTTGCCTGTATTGATTGACCTACTATGCTATAGAGGTAAATTCTTGTAAATGAAAAGAGCATTATTATAAAACCCGATATCCCTAACACCCAGTAATTTCTTTTTTCTTTTTCAAACCCTTTGTTTCTCAATAAAAAGAACAATAGTGATGTTACAATGATCAGGTTTAACCCTATGGTTGATATAGAAGAACCCTCAAAGAATTTAGTTATACGGGGGAAGGTTAGCTGCATATTCCTGATTGAACTTGCTACCACAGTCATATCCGGCTGATTGTTGATAAAATCGACATTCCATCTACCCAGAAAAATATTCAGTATATAATGAATTATTATATAAATACCTCCGGCAATGAATAAGAAATTTGCATGTTTTAGATTGCCCAGCATTTCGATTCTTCCGGAAAACATGATGGTATTAACAATTCCAGAGTAGAATATTAGTAAGCCTCCCCACAACACCAAGAAACTAATCATTACAACAATTATTGGCGGATTATTAAAATCAATTTTGTCAATATTTACAAAACTATAAACCGAGGTGTGAAAAAATACAACCAGGATTAAAGATATCCCTCTTAAATAATCTAATGAATCTATTCTTTTATTCATTTTTCTTTCCTATGTTACATTTAATCCTGATCAGTTTATTTGATCCTTTATTCAATAAGGACTTGCAAAATATAACCTCAACTTCTGGCTCAACACAGTGGTGCTTTGAAAATACTTTTTTTAATTTTTGTATTAATTGTTCTTTGATTTTTTCTTTATTTGAACCTTTCTTTAATTGGATCCTTAATCTAATCTCTGTGTAACTATCTTGTGTTGCCTGATATTCCTCAATGTCTTCTGAAGTAGAAATTATTGTTCTGCTGATGTAATCCTGGAATATAAATTGAGGTTCTTTGGTGTCCGTTTTTACTCCCCAAAACATATCATCTGCTCTTCCTTGTATCTGTTTAATCACTCTAAAATTTGAACCACAGCTGCATCTTTTCTTGCTTATGGTTATTATGTCATTAAGTTCGTATCTTATTATTGGTTGTGATTTTTTATGTAGGTCGGTAACTAAGAGTTTATGACATGGCTCACCGTCTTTTGTTGGCAGTCCTCTATCATCAAGGAGTTCAAAAAAGACCATATCCTCATTAATGTGCAGATTACCATGTCTACAGGTTAAAGCATAATATCCTTCACTACCTTGATAGACTTCATGAACCTTACACTTGAAATTTTTTTCTAAATATTCCTTAACCTCCGGGTAGAGAACCTCAGCATAAGAATATAGTAATTTTGGACTTATTTTTAGTCTTCTTTTTAGAAGTTCTGTTGCCAATATTTTCAACAGGCTTGGCGGTGCAGACACCACATTTGGATTCAGTTTTTCAAGCTGTTCTATTATTTTTTCTAGTGGCTGTAGCTGGTTTATATAAGTCAGCTTGTTTCCTGATTGATGATAGTTAAATGCCGGTGTACTTACTCTTAAAATAAATGCACCATTTAGTTTTTCTCCTTTTGGCAAAACCAATCTTGAAGCATACATTGCTTTGATGTAATTCTCTTCTTTTTTTGTGGTGATAACAATACCTTTGTTACCGCTTGTTCCGGAAGACATACCTATATTAATGCCATTGAATCTTGCTAAGAAGTCTCTGGTTTTTTCAACGTTCAGAGCAAAATGGATTAAATCACCCTTATTTAGTCCCAGGGTGTTATATTCAGTTAAATTGTCCATCATTATTTTTTTGTTGACTAGTGGCAAAGATGAATATTTGTTTATATCGTACTTATGGTAATGTTCTTTAAAGAATTTTGAATGTTCAACAGCATACCTTGCCATTTCTTTTGTTTTCTTTTCTTGATATTTCTTTATATTTTTTTCAGACCAAAATCTAAAACGATATTTTGATAAGATATAAAAAATGAGTGGGAATCTTGTTTCAAATTCCATTTCAGACCGACGCCTCCTTCCCATTTTTTAATAATTATCTAATTCTTCGAAATAAATTCAATTGCCTTTGGTAATATTTCATTAAAATTATCTGTATTGGTAATTGCATAGCGAAAATTGTATATTTGAGCAAGATTACCTTTTATACCTTTATAATTCTCTGTTATGAAATTATAGGCTTCCAAATAATCACCTTTCATATACATTTCCAATGTTCTGTTTATTAAACTTGTATAGGTTATTCTTTTCAAATTTATCTTCTCCTCACTTTCTTCTTTAACCATTCTCCTCTCCCCTTATCTGTAAGTTATTCGACAGTAGTCCACAGCCAAATTACCAATTTCTTAACCCCTTGATGCGTTCCCGTTCTATGCAATCCGGACATCGTTTGGGTGGGCTAAATCCCTGTTTTTTGTACCACTTCTGTTCACTGGCAGTGAATAAAAATATTTTACCACAAAGTACGCACTTTATCTTAATATCCTCCAACACAGGATATCTCCGTGATTCAGTGATGCCTAACTCATCTTTGTGCTCAAGTAAACGACTCGTCTTGAAAGAGGTCCAGAGAACGTCAATGGGTGAATTGAAAAATATCTTTTCCTGGTATTTAAAATCAGAATGGACCCTTAGATGAGGTGGCTCACCACACCCTGGAACGGAACAGTCAACTGATTGCCCCGGGCACTTTTTACGGTGGCAGATCCTGCCTATGATTGATACATTCTCATCAAAGAGAAAAACTTCCCAGCCATGATAGTGCCTGCTCATCTGTCGGGCGTACTTTGCTACAGCTGCAATCTCCTCAAGATTACGGATAATGATGACTAAATCAAGATCATTGGGATAGGGGTCATTTCCAGCCACAGAACCTATTATGGCAATTTCGAGAGGACTGGATAACTTATGTGTTTTTTCAGCAAATTCATTAGCAGCAACTCTGAGAATTTCATTCTTATTCATCTTCTTCACCTCATTAAACTACTAGTTAACATTGTGTTTAACAGTATCAACATATACGACGTTACGACCGAAGGGAACAATGTCCCGAAGAATAAGGGCGTAAACTCATGGTGAGCTTGGCTTTGGGGTCAGGCTTCACAACTTCAAAGGCTTGTGAACCAGCCACAGCACGCAATCGGTTGAAAACTTCTTTACTTCTTCTGACTCTTCACACAATACGGAGCGCAATATTCTCTCAATTAAGACAAATCCTGCTTCTTTTAAACATGAAATTACTTCTTCTCTGGTTGGAAAATGAAGAAAAGTATCCCTCTCTTCCATTTTAATGACCCTATCCCCAAACTCGTGCAAACTTTTATCCTGTATATGCAATGCCCACTTTTTCTTCTCCTCTTGCCAAAATGATTCATACTCTTTGCCGCTATCGTGGTCATGAGTGGTAAATAAGAAATATCCTTCAGATTTTAATATTCGCTTTATCTCTTTTAACACCTTTATGCGATTTTCCTTTCCCGGTATCTGCATTATCCCATTAAAGGAAAATAGTGCTACCTCAAAGGTTTCATCATCATAATCTAAACAAGCCGCATCCCCCACACTAAAGGTTATATCATATTTCAATTCTTTACTGATTCTTCTGGCTTGTGCTATCATGGCTTCCGATAAATCTAAGCCTTCTATCAAATGATAACCAAGCTTGTAGAGCCCTATGCTCGTTCTCCCTGCACCACATCCGATATCTAAAATTCGGTTTTCCGGATTAAAATATTTTTTAATCATCATCTTTTCAGATTCCCAAAGACCAATTTCCCTAACTGCCTTTGTATAATCTAAAACTGTTTTTTCTGTGGTAAATGATTTTCTGATAAAATCTGTATCAACTTTTCTTATTGTCATCTCTTTATAACCCTAACTTTAAAAAATTTCAATAGTATTTATAACGAATTTACGTAAATTAAGAAACTGTCTCGTCACCTGACTTAAATATCAAAACTTTTAAATATTATGTCAGCATTTATATTCCATCATTACAAATTCATCACTACCTATTAAAGTATCCTTTTGGTAAACATCGGTTATTTCAAAACCAGCCTTTTCATAACATTTGATTGCTCGTTTATTGAAAGAACGGACTTCTAAAGCAACCTTTTTACTGCCATGCCTCTTTTTGCACTCATTTTTTAGCAATTCCATAATGATATTGCCTAAACCTTGCCCACACAATGAAGGCTTTAATCCCAATCCAACTAAAACAAAATCCTTATTTTCTACAAATCTTATATATCCACATAAATTATTACTCTCATCAATAACGGCAGTAAATTCATTCTTTCTTTTTTCCTCTATTGTTATCCCCCATCTTTGTTGCTTTAGAGTATCCCAATCCGGAAAATTATAAATAGAATAAATTTCTTCGTATTTCCAACAACATATTTGTTTTGCATGATCTTCAGTTAAAATTTCTAATTTTAAATTCATTATCTATCACTTACTTTCTTTATAACATAATTTAATTATACAATATCATATTGTTGTCACATAGATAATATATATAATTCTCTGTAAACCGCTTACAATGAAATGATATTAACATAACTAAAGAAGATCCGGGGTCAAGCTTCACAACTTCCATAAATGTGATAATGGGGAAGGTTCTATTTTTGGCTGTTTTTTATCTTATTATTAGAAAAAAATAGAACCGTCCCCATTATCCTTTGAAAATTAAAATTATCTGAAGTCTTCAGAGTTAATCATTAACTCGATCTTATAAATCCCTTCTGTAGGCAATTCCCCCGCAATTTTAGCTGCTTTAGCGAGGACTTGACGGATAGATTCAGCATCTTTTGCATCAAATTCACAGTATAATTTACCTTCCTCGCGGGCATACCGGCTTCCAATCCAATAAGCATCAATTGTGTGATTTGCCTTCAGTGCCTTCGCAAAAGGTGTGGCAGCCTCCGCAGTTAACTCTTTACCTACCGGATGAACAACTAAAAATTTAGCCATTTTTTTCACCTCCTTTGTTTTAAGTCTGCCAGGCAATTGAGATGGTATCAGTCGACTCCTCCTCTACCTGTAAACGGGGAGCCAGTCTTTGTTTATCATAGGCAACCCCTCCTCATAGGGAACACTGGGGTCAAATCTTTATTCTTGACAGTTAATTAAACTATTTGTCAAGAATAAAGATTTGACCCCATGCCTTCCCATGCCTTCCACAACCGTCCCCTTTATTCCTATATCTTAATTTAAATCAAATTTAGATTATGTTATAATTAATCAAAATATTAATATTGTCCTGCTCAAATTAATTTTTTCATTTGTCTATACAAATTTTTAAGGAGGGATGGCAATGAGTCCTAATTTTTTTAAAAAATTATTTGGGAAAAGAGAAGAAGATTCCTCTGGACTTCTCTGGATTTATAGTCAGTGCGATGAATGCGGAGAAAAATTTAAAACACTTATCAGAAAATATAATGACCTTTCTCCCACTTATAAAGAAGAAGGACCAGCCTTTATCTTTAGAAAAGAATTAATTGGTTCTTCTTGCCATAATAGAATTAATTTATATTTAGGATTTGATAAAAATTACCGGAAGATATCTGAAGAAATCACTGGAGGTCATTTTATTGCCAAAGAAGAATATTCATCCTAAATTTTTTACTAAGGGCCAGATTATTTGGCTGGTTTTTTTATCAGAATAATAAAAATTCCTACTAACATCATTCCTATACAAAAAATCTGAGCTAAATTAAAAGGACCTAATCTAAAGGCTGCACCGGAAATCGGTTCTCGAACAAATTCGATAAAAAAACGAGCTAAACCATATCCTATAAGATAAAGAGAAAGAAAAAAACCATCAAAATATTTTCTTTTCCTTATCCTCCAAAAAATCAAAAATAAGAATATCCCTTCAAAAAAAGCTTCGTAAAGCTGAGAGGGATGCCTTAATTGATGAGTAGGGTCTAAAGGAAAATACATCCCCCAGGGTAAGGTAGTAACCCGACCATAAAGCTCACCGTTTATAAAATTACCTAATCTGCCAAAGGCATAGCCTAAAGGAATAGCAGGAACAAAAAGGTCAGCAAAATGCCAATGATTTATTTTTTTCTGATAACAAAAAATAATATAAATCAGTAATACAGCAATTAGCCCACCATGATAAGCCATCCCTAAAATACCAGTATATTGAAGCCCATTGGAAAAATCAAAGGGAGAAATAATTTTTAATGGATTAGCTAAATAGTACTTAAAATCAGAAGTAATAATGTATCCTAATCTACCACCTACTAAAACCCCTAAGATAGCGTAAAGCATAAAATTAAATATAGTGTCTTTTGAATATTTAAATCTTTCTGTTCTAATTCTATAAACCACTAATAAATAAACAATAACAAAAGCTACACCATACATTAATCCATACCAATGGATTTTCACCAAACCAAAAGAATAAAATACTGGATTTATGTGCTCTGGTATATGAGACCAACTGAAACCAAAAATTTGTTCCATTTTCCTGTAATTCTTCCTAGTGTTTTGCTTCAGCGATAGAACTCCACAGAGACTACAGTTTCCTGTAAAGCCTCTGTAACATTCAAGGCTATGGGAGGTGAAGCTTTTTAAAAATAATTGACTTTTCAAGATATTGTGTTATTATTTTATAAAAGATAACACAATTATAGAAAGATTACAAGTATAATAAATGCTTGATTTTTCTAGCAATGTTCTTCTATCTGATGAAAAAATGGGGCTACACAATAGCGCCCCTTTAAAGATATCATTTTAAGTAACTGGTGAAATATATGTTTTTTTTAAGATCTCCCGAAGAAAGTCCGGAAAAACTATTAAACTTCATAGATGAATCATATTCAAAGGTGCGGATTCTCTGTTTGTTAAAAACTGCGGTTCATCTAGATTTGTTTGATTTTCTGGAAAATTTCAAGAGTGCGCAGGAATTGTCGAGTAGATTAGAGATCGATTTAACCTTAACCGAATATTTATTAAAGGTCTTTCGTGAATTAGATCTGTTGGAAGATAAGATTGAAGGCAATACAAATTATTATAAAAACAAAGAAGTAACCAACATTTATCTTAAAAAGAACTCCGAATACAACATTATTAATTCCTTGCAATATTACTTTGATGATGTTAAAAGCTGGGAAAATTTAGAATCGATTTTGAAGAATCAGCAGGGTTTTCATTCAGATATTCACACTTTTTTCCCTGAGGTTATCAATAGAATGGCCGATGAATGTAAATGCTGGGAATTACCCAAGATTTTAAATGAGATTTCCAAATATAAAGAATTTAAAAACGCCAGGAAACTCCTGGATTTAGCAGGGGGACATGGACTTTATGCTATTGGCTTTAGTATGCTGAACCAAGATATAAAGAGTTATGTATTCGATCTGATACCTGTCATCAAACAAACAGATAAATTTATAAAAAAATACAAGGCAAAAAACGTTTTTACCATTGCAGGAGATTTTTACAATGATGATATCGGGATGGATTATGACGTGATATTTGCTTCTTATAACCCGGGGGGAAAGAATCCTCAAATAGCCAAAAAAGTTTATGCTGCCTTGCGGAAGGGGGGATTATTTGTAGATAAACAATTTTTCTTGAAAAAAGAAAATGGTTTGGATGATTATTTAAATAACATGGAATGGAATTTTTCAAAAACGAAAGGCCTTAAGAAAGGGATGGTAAGGTTTACATTTAAAGGAGATTTGGATTTAGATAGTTATCTTAAATATTTAAAAGAATTGGGATTTGAAATTTTAGATACCGTTAGCATTCAACAATTGTTAGGATTTGGATGTCCTTCGGCAAAAATGATTATCGCCAAGAAATAATAGCAACACTGCTTTTTAATTTAATTTTTTAGTCATTTTTAAAGAAGGCTTTTATTTTTGTAAATATGGTGTTACTTTTTTGATAAATATAATATTTATCAAATTATAAAATATAAAATCATGGAGGTTATGGAAGAGAATGAAAAGAAATAAAACCTTGATAAATGGTATATTATTGAGTATGTTAATAATTGTATTTCTGGCAGCTAATGCCCTGAGAAGCGGAGCGAATAATACAACCGTAGATATCCAGACAACAGCTCAGCTGACAAGTGATAACATAGAGAGTATACAGATAGAAGACATCTTAAAAAGAAAGGTTGAAATACCCAAAAAAGTGAATAGAATTCTTGCTTTAGGATGTTCTCTTAGAGAAATTGTGTGTGTTAACGCAGCCGATAAAGTTGTAGGTATTGAGTATCGTGAAAAACCCAAAACTTCTGAAAAAGAAGGTGTTCCGCAGGGTTCAGATTTACCATATATGTTAGTTTTTCCGCAGCTATATGATTTGCCGATAGTTAATGTCGGAGCAGGTGGGAGTGACTTTAATTATGAAAAAATCATAGAGTTAAATCCGGATATCATATTTATTGGAACAAGCGAAGTGCAGGCAGCTGATGATTTACAAAAGAAAACTGATATCCCGGTCATAGCTCTATATACCAATGCCATAGGGACTTCAAAACAATACGAAATATTCTATAATTCCTTAAGAATTACGGGAAAAGTCTTAGGGGCAGAGGAGAGAGCCGAAGAATTGATTGATATTATGGAGAACTATTTCCAGGATCTGAATGAAAGAGTAAAAAATATCCCCGATAGCGAAAAACCAAGTGTCTATATTGGTGGAAGAGCTTTTTATGGTTCCCATGGTATTTCCGGAACCGATCCTCAGTGGCCACCTTTTAATTTAATTAAGGCGAAAAACGTTGCTTCTAGTTTGTCGGATATAAGTTGTGGAATGAGTATTGATAAAGAAGCACTAATAGGATGGAATCCCGGTACGATCTTTATATCTCCTGTCTCCTTATCTATCATAAATAACGAATTAAAATCTACTCCTTACCAAGATTTAAAAGCAGTTAAGGAGAAAAGGGTATATTATGTCCTTCCCTATTGCTGGTATTCCTACAACAAAGAAAATGCGATTGCAGACGCTTATTTTGTAGGAAAAATTCTTTACCCAGATGTATTTGAAGATATTGAAATTGATAAAAAAGGTGTTGAGATATTTGAGAAGTTCTATGGTAAAAATGGGGAAGATACCTATTATAAACTAAAAGATAAATATAATGCTTTCAGAAAAGTAGAATAAGAAAATATTAAAATAAAATTTTAATGAGGTAGACAACCATAAATATTATTGAAAAATATAAAGAATATAGTAGAAAAAAAATAGTAATTGGATGTATTTTACTTATTATTTTGCTTCTGAGTAGTATATATTCTCTATCTATTGGAGGATATAAATTATCATTAACTCAAATCTATCATTCATTAACCGGCAATGGTGATAATGCTACAAATTTAATTATTTGGAATATACGCTTGCCAAGGATTGTGGCAGCAATCGTTGCCGGTATTTCATTGGCAGTCTCGGGCGCGGTTATGCAGTGTACTCTAAGGAATCCGCTTGCTTCTCCCTATACCATAGGAATATCTTATGGAGCAATGTTCGGAGCTGCCTTTGCAATAATATTTTTTGATGTAGGCGGAGCGGAAAGTACAGGAAAAATTTTTGTGAATAGTCCTTATGTAGTAACAGTTTTTGCCTTTATAGGGGCATTGATGGCTGTTTTGATTATACTTTTACTTGCAAAGTTGAGAAGGTTGACGCCTGAGGCAATGATTTTAGCTGGTATCGCCATTGGTTCTTTATTTTCGGCAGGGACTATGGTTATGCAGTACTTTGCCAATGACTTGCAGTTAGCATCAATGGTCTATTGGACTTTTGGAGATTTGGGAAGACCTCTTTGGGTGGAAGTTGGTATTATGACTGTCATAATGGTTTTTTCGTTAATTTATTTTATCTACAAACGTTGGGATTATAATGCCTTGGAAAGTGGAGAAGAAAGTGCAAAATCGTTGGGAGTCAATACGGAGAGGACAAGACTGTGGGGGATGCTCGTGGCTTCACTATTAGTTTCAGTTAATGTTGCATTTTTAGGTATCATTGGATTTGTCGGATTAATATGCCCTCATATGGTGAGAATATTTATGGGAGGGGATTACAGATTTATAATTCCCATATCGGCTTTGTTTGGTGCGATTTTATTATTAATCTCAGATACCGTTGCCAGGACGATAATATCTCCCATTGTATTGCCGGTTGGTATATTAACTTCCTTTATGGGAGCACCTGTATTTCTTTATTTACTGGTAAAAATGTATAAGCAATAAAAGAGGGCAAGTAAACCATAACCAGAGTAAGATAGTAAAAAATAAAATAAGAAATAAGGAAAATGTTCACTATGATTCTTTCGGTTGATGGAGTTGAATTTTCATATAAAAGTAAAAAAGTTCTGGAAAATATAAAATTTAAAGTGGATAAAGGTGATGTTGTTTCTGTTCTCGGAATTAATGGAGCTGGAAAGTCTACTCTTTTAAAATGTATAAATAGAATATTAAAGCCTAAAAAAGGAGCAATATTAATTGATGATTTTAACCTTAATAAATTAAATAGTTTAGAAATTGCAAAAAAAATAGCCTATATTCCCCAAAGCGTTAATGGTAATTATATAAGTGTATTTGATGCCGTACTGTTGGGGAGGAAACCGTACATAAAATGGGAAGTTTCAAAAAAAGATCTTAAGATAACCAGTGATATTTTAAAACTTATGAATCTGGAAGATTGTGCTTTAAGGTATACAAAGGAACTAAGTGGCGGGGAACTCCAAAAAGTAGCTATAGCAAGAGCTCTTGCTCAAGAACCTCGAATTCTTTTGTTGGATGAACCTACCAATAATCTTGATTTGAAAAATCAAATGGCAATAATGAAAATTATCAAAAATATTTCCAGATCTCAGAATATCTCTTCAATCGTGGTTACGCATGATCTAAATCTTGCTTTAAGATTTTCGGATAAATTTATTATGTTAAAAGATGGAATGATTTTTTCAGAGGGAAACAATGAAGTGATCAATTCCAAGAATATCCAGGAAGTTTATGATGTTAATGCTTATGTAGATAATTATAACGGAATACCAATTGTTGTTTTAGTTTAAGTTTAAAAGTAATTCACTCTGAATTTCTTTTTCTGATATCTAAATTCTCTTCCCAATATAATTTTGAAAAATCTTCTTCTTTCATTCGCTGCAAAAATACCTTACCATCTAAATGGTCATTCTCATGAATCTACTATTTCTCTTCCCTGATCAAAATCCTCTACTTTTTCTGATTTTTGAAAAAGTAATCTACCTTCCTCAGTCCCTGCCTGTTTTGGCAGTATAATACCCATAATTTTTACCTCTAGTTTTTACCTCCTTTCCATCTTATCATTTCTTTATTTCTTCCTTAAATTCTGGAAAATATTGGTTGATAATCCTTAAATTAAATCTGGGAAGAATAGATTCTTTAGGTTCTCTCTCTAATAAAAACTCAAAGGACTTTTTTATTAATTTCTCTTTGTCTATTTTACCTCCAGTTAAATCTTGCCAATATTCATCATCTAAACTTACATCATATTCTTTGCTTACTCCTTCCTTTTCCACTTTCACTGTGAATTCCTGTTGATTTTTCCTTTTAACTTCAATCATTTTTTACTCCTTTCTAAAATTTAATATTTGACCTTGCTCAGGTCTACCCTCATGGATAATTTTCCCCCGAAACCTGTTTATTAGATGAAAACCAGATTTCTCTATCTTTTGCTTAAGCTTTTCTGTTTCGATATGTTCAGGATAGACCGAAACTAAACCATGAGGTTCTTACTATTTCTACCACATCCAAAATCCAAAATAATCTGGCCTTCCTCAATGCCAACTTTTTTTAAAATCTCTTTACATCTCTCTTCTGTATCATCTTCTATTTTATTTTTCACTTCTAACCTCTTTTTAAAATTCTCTTGGTTAGCTTAAGAAATACTTGAAAATAAAAGCAATCTAATATAAAAATAAGTCTCAATATTATTGAAAAATATTAATTTCTATTTATCAAATAATTTTATAATGTTTTTTCTATTTATCCCGACTTCCGCACTTAAATTGCTGTAACTCGCATAAACACTGGATTCTTAATTTTTAAAAGGCACTACATTTTCAACTTTTCTATAATATAGGGAGTCATCGATCTTTTAATATTAAAGACCTGGTATATCTTTTTAGCCTCTTTAGACATCCTGGAGGGAAGCCCATATCGTATTCTTTTCTCTTGATCAAACAATATGGAAGTCTGTACTCTAATCAAGGTTTGTCTTATCTTTTCTATACTCAAGTTTTTGTATTGTAATTTAACCCGATATTGCATCTGTTTTACCAGAGAATAAGCGGCAAAACAGATAGCCATATGTGCTTTAATCCGGCGGGGCTTCCAGTGAAATACCGGTCTTACGGCCAGGTCGTGTTTGGATACCCTGAAGGAGGCCTCTACATTCCACAGGTCATTATATTTTTCCAATATCTCCTTACTTGAAAGGTGGGCATTGCTGATGACCCCGTGTAGCCCATCCCATCTGCTATCTTTTAATATCTCTTCTTCGTTTAGAGAGATATCGCCCTTTACTTTAAGGTATTTTCGGTATCCTGAGTTTAGGAGATAGCTCTTGGGATTACTGCTTCTCTGCAGTTTTTTCTTTAATTTTTCTATCTTCTTTTCTCTATCTGATCGATCTTTTAGTGCCCGTTTTGCACTATAGTTTACTATTAATTTTTTATTATCGTAGGCAAAACTGGCTATCTGGTATCCGGGAGTTATCTCCTGGTAATTTTCAGGATTTAGGATTTCATCTTTTAATTTACTATTCATATTCCTCAGTCTTGCCCCTACTATATATTCAAAATTACTTTCTTCTAATTCGTGGGTATTAACATTAGATAACATCCCACTATCGGCTACCAGTACCACTCTCCTTATAGCGTATTTCTTCTTAATCTCGGCAAGGGCGGGGATCAGGGTATGACCTTCATAGATATCCCCGGGGAATATCTGATAATCTATAGGAAGACCATCGGTAGTTACCATAAGGGTAAACAGTACCTGAGGCTGGTTCGATTTACCATCTTTACTGAAGCCATTCTTTTTAAGCTCATCAGGGGTAAATGATTCAAAGTAGATAGTGGTGGCATCATAGAAGATTACCTCTATCTTTCCCCCAAAGAGGTTCAGGGTATTCTGGTAGCTTATTTTTTTTAACCTCTCTATGGCCTGATCATCTAATTGGTCCATCATCCTATATACTTTATCTAAATCGATAGTTAGTCCGAAGTCTTCTTCCAACATATCTACTGAGGCCCGTTTGCTTACCGGGTTGGCTATTCTGGAAAGTACTATATCAGAAAATATACGGACTGCCATCTTGCGTCTGGCCGGATTTTTAATCACCTTTTTATACCCCAGATCGTAAAATAGCCTGCCGTAGGCTTGGTGTATCCCTGAGATTAGCCTCTGTTCTTCTACTAGATCCTTTAAATTAACCTGGTAATCAGAATCAGAATATTTTTCCTTACTTCTTTTTAAGTTTACTATCTCTTCTGGTTTGAATAAAAACTGCTGACCCCCTGCTTCTAACTTTATTCTAATAGACTCAGCCAGCAGCTTAAGTTGGACTAGTTCATCTTCATCATAGGCAACTCCAATATGTCTTATGATCTTTTGAGTTACCCGTTCCCCTTTTCTTATAGACTGAACTATTTGCACGTATTTAGTAGCACCCTTATTTGATGTTTTTACTCTTGTAAACATAGCTAAAGTTTAGCATAATAATATGGTAAAGTAAAGCTCTTAATTAAAATATGGCACTACATTGACCTTTCAAACTGAAACCCCTTATTTTATTGGAGTTCTGGTTTTGAATAGGGGAAAAAGTGCGGAAGTCGGGAATATTATTGAAAAATATTAATTTCTATTTATCAAATAATTTTATAATGTTTTTTCTATTTATTAATGGATATCTTAAAGTTCAAATCTATTATTTCAGAAAAACCTATTTCCTTTAAAATACTTTCTGCTTTTTTCTTATTCTTTATATAAAATAAATGAGTTAGGCAATTACAATCTGAAGAGCCAAAACCTTTTTTAACTATCTCACAACTTAGTTCTTTATTAAATACATTAGCTATCTCACACTCAATTGATTTTGGAATCGCCCAAATCTGCGAAACCCAAACTTTCTCATTCTCTAAGAGATAATCTATATGCCAATAGATTTTCTTATCTTTTCTCAAATGCCTTCTTAATCGGGTTTCCAAACAGCCCCTAGCTGAACCAACATAAATATAATATCCTTCTCTAAAATATATTTCCCCTAATTTTCCCACTATAGTTTTAAAATCTTCAAATATTTTTATTGCTAATACATAAGTGGCTTCTATTTTTTTATTAATATTTATTACTTATTTTCACCTGCCTACCAAAACCATATCCCCAATCTTGCAACCAACATCCTCAGCTATTACCGGACATTTTGCTCTAAATAGAAAAAATATAGGTTTATTTTCTTCAGAGAGGGACTCATAATTTCCTTGACCTTTACTAATGATCAATTCTGCGTTCTGATATAATTCTATAAATTCTGAAGAGCAATGTTTCAATATGGTTCCAGGAGCATCTGATCCGCTTGAGATAACCTTTGCTACTTTATTTATTCCGCAAAATATAGCATCTTCCATTAAAGCATCATTAATAACTGGTTTATCTCTTACTACATAAATAACCTGCTTCCCTAATTTTTCTGTTAATTCCTCTATCAATAATCTATCAAAAACGACCTCTCCTGCATTATCAGCTAAATAAATTATATGTTTAACCTTAGATAAAATTTCCTTAAATTCTTGATATCTAAATATAGTTTTATTATTATCATTATCGCTTTTAAAATCCTCATTAAAAATTTTATTTATCTCTTCTTCCACATTTATTGAATTTTTTACCCCATAGTCAATAACATTACCAGCAATAGATAACTTTACGGCAGTTAAAAGTCTATCTTCTGAATTGTTTATTTTTCGTTTTAATTCGGGATAAAGATTTAAAGCAAATTTATTGCTATTTTCCTTAATCTCTTTAAAGGAATCTTTCACTCCCGTTATCTTTCTTAATAAAGCATAAATAGTTCTCCCCATCTCTGGAGGACTCGCCTCTAAGGGGAAATCAGGTATTAACTTAGAAAGTTCATCTATAATCTTTTTTATTACAATCTCATTTGCCCCAGCAAGTCTAGCTGTTTCTAAAGCTTGCCTATAAAAACAGGGAATACAATCTAAATAAGTTCTCATTTAATATACATACTCCTAATAAATTTTATTATCTTTTAACTACATATCTTCCCAATCCGAAATAAGCCCCACCTCGTGAACATAAAATAAGGGATCTAATTGGCCTTTTTGTTTGGCAAAATCTTTCAAAAAAATTTCTCGGTCTATTGAAACAGTAATCACCTCTCCAACTATAATAACTCTAGAGTATCGGTTATTTCATAAATACTCAATAATTTACACTCAAAATGAGACCTGCACTCAGCAATTAAAGGTGCCTTTATCTGAGAAGCCGGTGTTGGTGTAAATTTTGCTTTTTCAAATTCGTCTATTTCAGCAGGAAATTTTACTACAGCAATATTTACTTTTTCTAATCTTGAAGCGGAGGGAATGTTCAAGACAAATTCTTCGGTTTCCACAATATTTCAATAAGTATTTCTATAATTAATTTACTTTCCCTCGATAATCTTATAATTTTTCTTGCTCAAATACTTTCCTAACAATACCGAAGTTATAATAACTAAGCCCAAAATGGTGCATAACACTTTGCGGATAAAAGAAGTTTGCCGACAGGCAAATTTTAGCGAACGAAGTGAGCCTTTTATCCGCTGTTGTGCGAAGTTGCCGAGTTCCTTCATTTTGTTGCTTTAATCACGACGAATGAGCCTTCTCCATACCCTTCTTTAAATGGTTCAACAGTTTTTATCTCAGCTAAATTATGAAAAACTGTTTGAGTGAAATTGAAATTTTTAAAACCCGCTTTCTTCAGGAGAAGAATAACTTTGTTGACTGAGTAGAAAGTAGCTACTTTGTAAAATACGCTATCTTCTTTATGATCTTGATAAAGTTTTCCGACCGGGCTATCCTTATCTATAAATCCAATTATCAAACATCCACCGACTTTTAATACCCTATATACTTCCCTGAATGCAGTTTCTGGATCATCCAAAAAGCAAATCGTGGTGACCATTAATGCAAAGTCAAACTGTAAATTATCAAAGGGAAGGGCTTCTGCAAAACCATCTATAGCGTCGATTCCCCTCTGTTTTGCGATCTTCCTCATCTTGTTCGATGGTTCAACCCCTAATTTAATACCCAAAGGTGCGGCAAATCGACCACTCCCTACACCAATTTCTATACCTTTTCCACTTTCAGGCAATTGTGCTCTTATCGCTTGAAGCTCTGCCTCATAAGCAAATTTATTCCTTTCAAACCAGGCTTCATACTTTTGCGGATATTTTTCAAACGGCTCAACTTTTTCCATGTTATACCTCTATTCAAACTTCTTGTAAAGCAACTTTATTGCTGGAACAATGAAAAGAATAAAGAATCCAATAAGCACTAAAGTATCTGTAAAAACCATCGTGCTTGAAGCAATAGAAAAGGAGTGCCGTAGTCCATCAACGGTGTAGGTAAGCGGCATTATATAAGCGAGATATTGCAATGCCGTTGGCATAGCAGAAACTGGGTAAACAACACCGCAAAGAAATATCATTATGAACCGGGGCAAATTAAGCAAGGTTTGAGCCTCAAAAACCTCCTTCACTAAAACACATAAAAGAGAGCCAAGAGATGAAAAGACCAATAACGAAGGAATAATGATTAAAATAAGATAAAGAAAGTTAGGATGGAGTCCGAGGACAACTATTGAAACTATTGTGATTACAGTTGTCATCATAAGTCCGAAAATAGTGCCTCCTAACACCTTTCCCAGAAGAACAACAGGTAAGCTAATAGGTGCTAAGAGCAATCTTTCCAGAGAACCAAGCCGTAGCTCGAAATTGATAACTACCGCCTCCGCAGCGGTGGTACTGAATAGAATGGTCATCGCAATTAGTCCAGGCACTAACTCCTCAAAACCCCGGGGGTTTCTTAAGTAAAAGGCTAAAATCCAGGCAAGGGGAAAGACAATCCCCCAACTAAGCGAGGGAGGCTTGAGATAGTATGTCCTCATATCTTTTAAGGCAATATAATAGATACCTCGTAAGCTATCGCGCCACATTTTACTTTCCTCCTTTTTCTATCGCCATAACGATTGGGCTCAAACCCGTAATCTTGATAAAGGCATCCTCAAGAGTTGGTTTAATACTATTTATCGATTGTATCTTTATTCCTTTACCCTTAGCAAAGCTGAACACGCTGTCATATACCTCGGTGGGAGCACCACCGTAAATTCTTAATTTATTATGGTCTACCGTCGCTATCTTAACCTCAGGAAGTTTATTTGATAAGTCTTCAATCAATTCGGATATCTCTCTTCCAAAGGAGAACTCGATCACCGATTCTTCTTCAGCGGCAGCCTTCAAAGCTTTAGGGGTATCAATTTTTATAATCCTTCCCTTAACCAGAATAGCCACCCGATCACACAGAAGGTCCGCTTCCTCCAAGTAATGAGTGGTAAGAAAAATAGCTATCCCCTGCTGGTGAAGGTTACCAATCAAATTGCGCAAAGAGCGAGCAGCCACTACATCTAACCCGACGGTAGGCTCATCCAAAAAGAGAATTTCAGGGTTATGAATCAAGGCCGCAGCAATAGTTAAAGCCCGTTTCATGCCTCGGGAAAAAGTGCGAAAGAGATTATTTTTCCGCTCATAAAGTCCGAAGGTTTTGAGCAATCCTTCCGCTCTTTTTCTACGCTGAGTACGGGGAACACCATAGAGCTGGGCCATGAATAACAAGTTGTCAATAGCAGAGAACTCATCATAGAGGTTAGAAATTTCTGGAACCACCCCAATATGCCTCTTTGCTTCCACTATTCTCGAGTTAATGTCTAAACCCAAGACGGACACCCTTCCTTCTGTGGGTTTGGAAAGTCCGGTAAGTATCCTTATAGTTGTGGTCTTCCCTGCCCCATTAGGACCGAGAAATCCAAAAAATTCGCTCTTTCTAACCTCAAAGTTAATGTGGTCAACGGCAACGAGTTCCCCAAATCGTTTTGTCAATTCCTTAACATCAACTACATTTTTCATATGCGAAAAACCACCTCCATTCCGCATGCTTCAGAACAACCTCTATATGAAACAGCATCAGAGAACAAGAATATTTTCTCCCCACTTCTTGATATTCTTTTTGAAGTGTTATAATTTTTGTCTCCTTGTTTCAATCTCAAATTTGATGTGGTCAACGGCGAAAACCTCTCACGATAGCGCCGTGATGCTACTATGCCATTGATATTAATACGTTGTACTCAGGTCAAATAATTAGCTATTTCATTTGAGCAAGAATTAATTCTACTATTTGATTAAAAGCTTGTGTAGTTTCCGAATCCTTATATTGAAAAATATATGGTTTGCCCTCATCCGTAGAGTTTACCATATTTATATCTATAGGAATTTTACCTAAAAATGGCAAATTAAACTCTTTCGCTGCTTTTTCTCCTCCACCTGATTTAAACAAATCAATATTCTTACCACAATAAGGACATTTTAATCCACTCATATTTTCTATAATACCCAAAATAGGTATCTTAAGTTTTCTTAAAAAATTTACACATTTGCGAGAATCTAATAAAGCTACTTCTTGGGGTGTAGTAACAATAACCCCTCCCTCTAATTCAGGAATAAGCTGACAAATAGATAATGGTTCATCACCGGTTCCAGGAGGAGAATCAACTATAAGATAATCTAAATTACCCCATTCTACTTCACCTAAAAATTGTTTTATAGCTATCGCCTTTAAAGGACCTCTCCAAATAAGAGGGGAATCAGAATTCTCAATTAAAGATGCCATAGAAATAGCTACTAAATTAGAAGAAACGCTCATGGGGATTATTCCTTCCGAGTTCCCTTGTAATCTTTTACCTTCAAAACCTAACATTTTAGCCACCGAGGGCCCATGCAGATCAACATCTAATATCCCTACTTTAAAGGTTTTTCCGCTTAAAGCGCAGGCCAAATTGATGGCTACTGCACTTTTTCCTACTCCCCCTTTATTGGAAAGTACTAAAATTTTATGTTTTATTTTAAACATATTTTGTTTAACTTTTTTATCGAGATTATCTTTCTCTTTCTTTTGTGGATTATCGATATTTTCTACCATTTTTTCTCCTTATTTCTTAAATTTTCTGATATAAAATTTATTCCCTTTATAGTCTGTTTCTACCAATTGCCCCTTATTAATCAGTTTAAGTATAGTTGACCAATCAGAATTAGCCCTTCCCAAAAAATCTTTCAATGCATCCTCTCTCATAGGATGTACTGAGGTAATACTCAAAATATCTTCTTCTACTTCACCGGTAAAGGCAAAGGCATTGCCTTCATAGCCGATAAGAAATTCTACCTGATTAATTTTTTCCTTAAAGAGATTATAGCTCTGGTTCACCACTTCTTCTGAAGGAGACTGCACCCAACTATCTGCAGGAGGTCGAATAGGAAGGGATAAATAAGACCGGCTCGGTTTGAGTTTAGCTAAAAATTTAGCTACTTCTTTTATATGTTGGCTATTATCATTAATATCTTTAACTAACATCGTTTCGGTAATTATTTCCCCTTTAAAATTTTCCCTAAATTTTAGTATAGAGTTTAAAATATTTTTTAAGGATAGATTTTTATGAGGTCGATCCACTTTTCGCCAAATCTTTTCTTCAACAGAGTCTATTTTAAAAGAAATCAAATCTGCTTCCATTAAATTCTCTCTTACTTGTTTTTGATCTATAAGAGAGCTATTAGTAATAACCGCTATTTTAATCCCTAAAGATTTGATTAATTTAATCTCTTGACCCAAATTGATATCTAAAGTAGGCTCTCCATCAGGTACAAAAGTAAGATAATCAATAGATTCCTGCATTTTTTTTGCTTTTTCTACTTTATTCTGTACTTCACTTAAAATTTCTTTGGGCTGATAAAACTCAGTAGGCTCAATTTTCATCTTAAAAGTTTTACCTAATTGACAATATACGCAGGAATAGGTACAGATCTTAGGGGGAATATTATTAATACCTAAACTACGACCTAAACGTCTGGAAGGAACTGGTCCAAAGGTAAGCATATTTTCTCCTTTATGTTAATTAGTTAAATCCTCTAATTTCTGCCATATATTCTTTATCTCTTTAGCCGCTTTATTATCACTATATTCTACTACTGGCAATCCTTTTACCAGGGCTTCAGTTATTATATTATCAAAATGTATTTTACCTATTATCGGTATATTATCTTTTCGACACCAGTCTTCGATTTTAGATGAATTTTCTAAATTAATATCAAACTTATTTATTATAACTACCGTTTTCACCCCAAAATGTTGGGCTACTTTTACTACTCTTTCCAAATCATGTATTCCAGAGAGGGTTGGTTCGGTCACCACTACAGCTAAATTAGCTCCGCTGAGAGTAGCTATAAGAGGACAACCGATTCCCGGAGGTCCATCTACAATTATTAATTCCAGATTATTTTTTTTAGCAATTGCTTGAGCATTCTGACGTACTAAAGTAACTAATTTACCAGAATTTTCTTCCGCAATACCCAATCGAGCATAGACTAAAGGTCCATATTTTGTCTCAGAAATATACCATTCCCCGCAATGATTTTCCTTCATTTGAATTGCCTTTACCGGACAAACCAAAGCACATAATCCGCATCCTTCGCAAGATACCAGATCGATTACGGTCTGGCCTTTGATTGTTTTAATAGCATTAAAACGGCAAATTTCCTGGCAGCGACCGCAATTAGTACATTTTTCTAAATCTATGCTGGGGATTAATCCGCCATAAAAATCATGTTTTTCTTTTATTTCAGGATGAAGTAAAAGATAAAGATTGGAAGCATCTACATCGCAATCTCCAATGACTTTTTCTTTGGCTAAAACTGCAAAACTAGCAGCAATAACTGTCTTTCCTGTTCCGCCTTTACCGCTTATTATAACTATTTCTTTCATTTTCAATTCCTACAATCTAAATAACAGATTTATATTATAAAACTCATAACTCTTCAATCTGTTGTATTCCCATTCCCATACTTTTATAGAATCTATATATTTAAAAAACAGAGAAATAGATTTTGCCTCTTTTTTGTCATTCCTGCGAAAGCAGGAATCTATATCTCTTTGTTTTTTCTGGATTCCCGCTTCCGCGGGAATGACAAGGAAATAATAAAGCCATAAAAATATTAAATAGTTTGCGCGATTTTGTGAAAAAGCTGGGTAAATTTTTGCTCATAGGAGGAATTTATCTTCACTATAGGAATACCCTGAGAATAAGCAACTGCAATCTCTCTATCCAGAGGGATAGAAAGTAAAAGAGGAATATTATTTTTCTTACAATATTCTTCTACTTTATGATCTCCGACATCACACTTGTTTAACACTACACCATGAGGAATCTTTAATTTTTGCAGCACTTCCACCGCTAAAATGAGATCATGTAATCCAAAAGGAGTCGGTTCTGTAACTAAAATAGTATAATCACTATCTTTTATAGATTCGATGACCGGGCAGGAGGTACCCGGAGGAGCATCAATTATGGTAAGGTGATGATTTGCAATATCATTACTTTTTCCTTTAATGCCATCTTTATTAATTCTTTTTTTAATTTTTCTTATTATAGGAGGAGCCATCGGTTCTCCTATATTCAAACGTCCATCTATAAAACTAATAGACCTTGCTTTTCCTTCTTCTAAAATCCCTATCTCTCTTCCCTGTTCACTAATTGCATTTTCCGGGCAAAATAGCATACAGGCCCCACAGCCATGACACAGCCCGGGGAAAACTAAAACTTTATTCTTGGTAACTGCGATAGCATTGAAAACGCAAACTTCCGCACATTTACCACAATAATTGCATTTTTCATCATCAATTTTCGGTACCGGGATTTTTACTGATTCCGAATTTGTTATAACTGGTTTTAAAAAAAGGTGGGCATTAGGCTCCTCTACATCACAATCTAAAAACTGCACATTTTTTTCTTTATCTTTAGCTAAAGCCAGAGCAAGGTTAACAGCAATGGTTGTTTTACCCGTCCCACCCTTTCCACTGGCTACTGAAATTATCATTTAGCTTAATCCTTCCCTTTTATTCTATTGTTTTAGCATCATAGCTCCACACTTAGGGCATTTAATATTATTACAAGGAACACCTACTTGATGAGGAACTATAGCACCACAAGAAGGGCAAACACAATTGCCCCCTATTCCAATTCCTCCACCTCCTCGGCGTCCCTGTCCGGCACCTCTTCCCCGGCCAGTTCCCGGTCCTGCTCCTGTTGGTCCAGTACCATCTCCTCTTGGCATCTTTTTCACCTCCTTATTAACATCATCTTTACTTTTAATGAAAATGATTATCTTCACCAGAGTGGTCACATTCTTCTTTTTCTATTCCATATCCTTTTCCAGCTCCTGGCTTACAAAAAGATTCTCCTCCTTTTAATTTTCCCTGCACAAATTTTTCTATTACCTCTTCAATCTTTCCGGTGACCCCTATTACCGGAGTAATCTTTTTTTCAGCAAATAACATTTGTGCTCTATTTCCCATACCTCCGCAGATTATATATTCTACTCCATATTCTGCAAGAAAATTCGGCAAAAATGCAGGTTGGTGACCAGGATTATTTATTTCCTCTATTTTTAAAACCTTTCCTTCTTCAATTTCAGCAATAGTAAAGGAAGGGCATCTTCCAAAATGTGCTGAGACAAAACCTGCATCGGTTGAAATGGCTATTTTCATATTTTTTTCCTCCAATTCTTTTATTTTTATTTTTTCATTCCTGAATGGGCAGAGGCATCAGCCTGGGAAATTGTCTTATAATCACCTGATTTAAATTTATCAATAGCCTCTTGAACTGTACCACTTACTCCGGTTATCACTTTTATACCTGCTGCCTGTAAAGTCTGAAAGGCATTGGGGCCACAACTCCCAGTTAATACTGTCTTTACTTCCCTATCAGCCATTATTTGACCTGATTGTATTCCTACTCCTCCCATTCCCTGGGCACCAGTATTTTCTACTGCCTCAAATTCATCAGTATCAGTTTCTACTAAAATAAAGTAAGCACATCTCCCAAATCGGGGATCCACTTCAGATTTTAAATCTGAACCACTTGAAGTAATTGCTATTTTCATTCTTTCACTCTCCTATTTAGCAATTAACTTAATAAGTTAATTGCGTAATGAGTAATAAGTAATTAAAAATCTATCAGTTGTCCGATAAGTCATCGCAAGGAATGTAATAATCCTACCCCTGCAAAAGCAGGGGAAGCAATCCCGTCGAGATTACCACACTCCCTGCGGTTGCTCGCAAAAACATTTTGAGATTAGGGGCGTATTCAATACGCCCCTACCTGTTTTATTTCTTTTCTTTTTCTTCTAATTCGGTGATACGTTTATTAATAGCCTCAAGTTCTTCTTTTAAAGCTTTTGCTTCTTCGGCTAACATCTCCATCTCTTGTTTAGGCTCTGCTGCTGGTTGGTAAAATCCGCCACCATAGGGCATAGGAGAAGCTATTTGTTTCTTTTCAAAAGATTCTTATTTATAATGATAATCATTTTCAATAAATTTGGGTAAAAAAAATGCATATTCATTCTTTACTAGTTGAACACTTCTCACATAATCCATAAAATTGAATAGTATGATTTTTAATTTCAAAACTATATTTTTTCGAAAGTTTTTTCTCCGTTTTTTTTAGTAATTCTAATTCCTCATCTACAAAATCTGTATAATCGATTATCCGACCACAATTAGTACATATTAAATGGTGATGATGCGATGGCTCCTTAGGACCACGAGATAACTCATACCTGGCTCGTCCATCGCCAAAATCAAATTTAAAAATTAATCCCATATTAATCAATAAATCTAAGGTTCGATAAACCGTGGTAAGACCAATAGCTGGATAAATATTATGTACTTTTAAATAGATATCTTCTGCGCTTAAATGTTCTTTGGATTCATCTAAGACCTGTAAAATGATTTGGCGTGGAATAGTAATTCTATAACCACAGCCTCTAAATTCACCATGCCACCATTTTGCTGGCCCTCTACACCATCTTCCTGGCATAATATTAGTCCTTCTTTATTGATAATGGTTTTCATTAATATACTATATTAATATAAACTATTTTGTCAAATATTTTTTACAAACTAAAAGCGAAAAGCGAAAAAGTAAAAATCATAATTCAAAATTCAAAACCTTTAAAATCTTCCCATTTGCCAATCTGCCGATCTACCAATTATATTAGTATTGCTTAGCGGTAACCAGCATTTCGTATTCTGTATATATTTTTAGATTTTTTATACATTACTTATTTCGGGCAGACCAAGGTCTGCCCCTACAACTCATTACAGATTACACCTTACTTATCACCGTATTTATTTACTACATACTATATACTCGATACTATATACTATTTTTCAATATACAAATCGTGTAATGGTTGCTAAAATAATGGCTAAAATAAAAGTAAAGGCAATAGTAAATAAAGTGCGTTTACTTCCTATCTCCCGCCACAGGACTGCAATAGTAGCTACACAAGGTATATAAAAGATAATAAAAACAGTAAAGGTCATAATCTGGGTTGTGGACATCACTGAGACAACATTAGCAGTTCCTAAGGCCTGGATCAACATTAACATAGAAAGTTCTTTACGAAGAATACCAAATATCAAAGTAGTCCCCACTACCAAGGGGAGGCCAAGTAAAGAAGTTAGAGGAGAAAAAAAATGATTTATTAAAGTATCTGCCCGAAAATAATGTAATAGACTTAAAATTGTGCTTCCAGCAATAAGTAAGGGCCAGGCTACAAAGATAAATTCTTTCATCCTGAGCCAGGTCTTAGCTAAAGCTACTTTTAATGAAGGAATATGATAAGCCGGAATTTCTAATATCATTCCCGGGGTTACCTCTGGCAGCAAGCGAGACAATATCTTTCCTGATATGATAATTACAATAAGATTTAAAATATAAATGGCTAAAGCTGCTTTAGGACTAATATAAAAAGCTACCAAAGCAAATATAATCGTCATCCTTGCAGCACAAGGAATCATAGTAGCTAATACAGAGGTAATAAAACGATCTCTTTCTGATTCTAAAATTCTAGTTGCCATTATGGCCGGGACAGTACAGCCATAGCCTAATATAAAAGGTATAATTGCCTTACCATGTAAACCAATTTTATGTAAGAAGGCATCCATAAGAAAAGCTATGCGGGGTAGATAACCTAAATCCTCTAAGATGGCTAAGCCAAATAAAAAGGGGAATAAATAAGGCAACACAATAGCTATCCCACCGGCAAGACCCTGAATAATGCCACTAATCACAGAAAATAATAATGTATCAGTATTTATACTCTTTCCAATTAAAGGAATTATACTATAAAAATAATTCAGTAATGGTTCTTCTACTATTTTCCCCACCTTAAAAACTAAATTAAAAAACAAATAAAAAATTAGACCTAGAGAAATATATCCCAAAATTGGATGCATTAAGACATTATCCAGATAATCTATTAAACTTGCATGGGGCTTAGTAAGTGAAACTACAGATTCGTAAATATTCATCGATAAATGATGCCGTTCAGAGGAAATAACTACATCAGGAGGTCTGCCGTGAACTTCTTTAAGCAAATTTTGAAAGTAATTAATCTCTTTAAAAATTTTTTTATCTCTATTTTTAAAATCTTCCATAAAATAACGATCATTCTCTAAATATTTAATAGCCAAAAATCTTTCAGGCACATTAAATTCTTTACTAATCTGCTTCTCCTTAATTTGTGCCGATAATTTTTCTATCACTTCCTCTACATCTTTACTAAAGTTCAGAGTTTTGCCTATTTTCTTTTTTTCTCCCATCTTATAGGCTGTTGAAAAAAGCTCTTTTATTCCCTTTCCTTTTACCGCAATTACCGGTACTACTGGAACATCGAGAATTTTAGATAACTTTTCAATATCAATCTTAATTCCTTTACGATCAGCTTCATCAATCATATTCAGACATATTACCATAGGTATTTTAAGTTCCAAAAGTTGAAGGGTAAGTTCTAAACTTCTACTTAACAATGAAGCATCAATAACATCTATAACTACATCAACGCTATTCTTTAACAAATACTTTCGAGCTTCAAGCTCAGCCAGGTCAAATGAGGTTAAAGAATAGGTCCCTGGCAAATCCACTAACTCTAAAGTCTGACCAAAAAGATTAAATTTAGTTAAATTATAGGTTACGGTCTTTCCAGGAAAATTAGAAGTTACTGCCTTATATCCCGCAACACTATTAAAGATAGTACTCTTACCTGAATTTTGTTGTCCCATAAGAGCTATTTTCATTATCCTACCTCCACCGTTACTTTTCTTGCCACTCCTCTACCTAAAGCAACTTGATTGCCGTGAACACTAATCAAAATAGGTCCATGCATAATAGCACTTTTTTTTATAACTATTTCATCCCCAAAATGTATACCCAAACCTCCTAAACGTTGTCTTAATCCCCATCCCCCAGAAATATTAATAACTCTTACTTTTTGACTTTCCTTTACTAAATCAAGAGTAGTTATCATCTTAGTTTAATCCTCTCCTTATAATTTTTTGATAAATTACAGATTTTTTATAATTCTTTTTGGTTTATAGCATATCTTTCTTTTTTAAATATTTTTGAAAATTCTCTGCCCATTTAGAATTATCTGGTAATAGATGTACAAATTCTATAAATTCGAGTAAACAATTGATAGTCTCTGGGGAAACATCATGCTCAAGCTTACAAGCGTCTTGATCAGCGTTTTCTTCACTAACCCCAATAATTTTCAAAAATTCCACCAATAAACTGTGGCGTCTTTTAATCTCTCGGGCTAATTTTTTACCTTTGTCAGTAAATACAATTCCACCATATTTCTCATATAATATATAATTATTTTCTGCCAATTTCTTAATCATCTCAGATACACTTGGGCGGGTTACTTCTAATTTATCGGCAATATCTTTTACTTTAATGTATCCTTTTCTACTCTGTAAATTCCATATCGCTTCCAGATAATCTTCCATATTTCGGGTAGTCATTTAATTTTTACTCCCCCTTCTTAATTACTCTTAGCTTTACTTAAAATTATTTTTAATCTAAAGGTTTACCTATCATTATTAGGTATACCTAACTATTCAAATCATATCACTATTGAATAAAAATTGCAAGAAAAAATTTATAAAATAATTCTCCAATTAACCAATTCTCCAATTAACCAATTGAACAATCGATTAGTCGTTAGTAAGCCAGGCATCTCATCAATTTATTAATTATTATCTTTATATTATCAGCCAAAATAAAAATAGGAGGTTTAAAACCTCCTATTTTAAATCATTTCGAATAAATTTTTTAATAAAAATACTCTAATTTACCCACCCGAGAAAAACGGCGCTATAACAATTCTGTCACCATCTTCAATTTTATCAGTGGAGTTTATCTTCTCTCCATTGCGAATAACTACGAGGGGAAATTGCTTTTTTAGATTTATTTTAGATAATAATTCCTCCATAGTTATTGATTGAGGAAGCTCTAAATCTTTCTCACTAAATCCAGAATGATAGATTAAGTAACTGATAATTTTTAATTTAATCTTCACCATTTAAGTAAAATCCAATTCATTTACAGCTAGATTATTTCAAGGAAACAAACTTTTCCAGCTCGACAGACTCTTTTTCTAAATCCAGTTCTTGCATAGTCTTTTGCTTAGGAATACCTCTTGCGTCCCAATTCCGTAATTCGTAATAATAATCAAGTAACTGTCCATATTTATCCTTATCCAGGACTTTCCCAGCGATAATTCCTTCTTTATCAGCATTAGAAGGGTTAAACCAAATTTCTGGCGGATAGTCCCAATTTCTATCCCAATCAGGAAATTCTCGCACCCAGAAGGCCCGAATAAGAGCATAAATTCTATCTGCTACTTTCCAAAAATCATTAAGATTCCAATTCAATCCAGTAATTTTATTAAAATATTCTACATAGTGATCAATTCCCCAACCTAATTCAACCCAAGGGAATCGACAAGCCACAATAGTTTCAAAAAGACCCCCTCGAATTCTTTGTAATTCAATTACTTTTTTTGCCTTTCCTTGGTCATAAGAATCTCTTATGGTCTCATTAATTTCATAAGTGATAATCCAGGCTTCTTTATGATGAGCACCAATAGAGGAGGTCCCAAAAGCTAAAGCCATGCCGGGGATGAATTTACAATTATAAGCTGATATTTCTAATCCTTTTACCTGCATGGCATAAGTGCTTGAGCCTTGACCAATCTTTTCAGCCATTTTTTTAGTTCCCTGAGCAAGAAAATCTCCCTCTTCTTCTCTATAGGCAATTTTTCTCAAAAGTTCTTTGGCTTTTTCGGTTTCCCCAAATTTAAAGTCTCCTTTAATAACACCTTGTTTAATCACATCGGCATAAAAAGCTAAAACTCCTCCCGCTGAAATAGTATCTATTCCATAATCATCACATAGATAATTCAAGGAGGCAACCTGGGGTAAATCAAAAATTTCCAGGTCGCTTCCTAACATTCCAATATTCTCATAGTCCAATTCTGATTGATGTCCTTCTTGATCTAAAATAGCTATTCCGCAAGGCATACTACAGTTTGGACAGCCATAGGTAGCCACCCGAGCAGCATTTAGCCTTTCTCCATCTATTTTCCAGGCATCTTTAGAAGAAGTCTTTCTCATATTGCTTACTGGTAAAGCAGCTACTTCATTACACCAGGCTAAAACACCGGTAGTACCTTGTTTAGACCATCCAGTTTTTTGATCTATTTTTCTCACCTTTTTCAAATCACTATGCCCCAGCTCTTTCATAGCTTCTGGTTCAGCTACAGGTATCTCTTTAGTTCCTTTAACTACAATGGCTTTTAAATTCTTGGAACCCATTACCGCCCCCATACCAGGTCTACCTGCAGCTCTTCCTTCCATACTACGAATCATTGCATATAAAACCTTATTCTCACCAGCTTGACCTATGGTGAGAATACCGGCCGAACTTCCATATTTTTCATTAAGCCATCCTATACTTTTATATGAACCTTGGCCCCAAATTTCGTTAGCCGGAAGAAATTCTATTTTATCATCTTTAATATATAAATAAGTGGGTATATTTGCCTTCCCCTCAATAATTAGAAGATCATAACCTGCTTTCTTTAATTGGATGGTCAGCCGAGTACCTAAGTTTCCATCTCCATAGCCTCCAGTAAGAGGTGATTTCGCAGCTACCACAGTCTTCCCAGTATTGGGAGCAGGAATACCTGCAATAGGACCAACGGCAACAATAAGTTTATTCTTTGGCCCTAATGGGTCAATTCCTGGTTCTAACTCATCCCAGAGAATTTTGATAGCAAAGCCTCTTCCTCCCACCCATTTTTTGACAAACTGTTCGCTAAGTTGTTCTTCTTTAACTTTTTTAGTAGTTAAGTCTATCCTAAGAAGTTTACCGATCCATCCTTTCATTTCAAAACCTCCTAATACCATAATTTACCTAAATGAAGCCATCTTACCTTTTTACAATCAAAATAAGATGGCCTCATCTTTTAATTATTTATTAATAACTAAAATTTGTATTAAACTTCTTTTACTTCCTCTATCTTAGGTTCAGGCAGAGGGAAGGAAATTCCAGCTGATTTTGCGGAAATTGACGAAAATAGATAAAGTAGAATTCCCACTAATATTATTCCTAAAGGTAATATTAAACCTACCGAAATACCACTTCCTGCTGCGAGGTAAGCTAACACTGCCACCCCAGAAGCGGTAAAGGCGTAAGGAATTTGAGTTTTTACATGGTCCATATGGTCAGAACCTGAGAACATCGAAGACATAATAGTAGTATCAGAAATCGGTGAACAATGGTCTCCCATAACCGAACCGGTTAATATTGCAGATATGGCCAAAGGTAAAGGAACACCTAAAGCAAGGGCTAAGGGAATAGCTATGGGTACAGCAATAGCCATAGTCCCCCAGGAAGTACCGGTAGCAAAGGAAATCAGGTTACAGATTAAAAACATAACCATAGGTAATAAAAGGGGGGAAATTACTCCTTTAGCAGCATTTACTACATAAGGAGCAGTCCCTATTTCACTGCAAACATCACCGATTGACCAGGCGGAAAGTAAGATCAAATTAGCTAAAACCATCATTTTGGCTCCATCTATAAAGGCATCCATCATATCGGCTAAAGTTCCAATACCTTGAGCTTTATACATAATTATGGCAATAATTACTGCAAAAAAAGCTCCCCATAAAAGAGCAGTCATAGCATCGGCATCGGAAATTGCGGCGATGAATGATTCGGCAGAAGTTCCTCCCCCAGTCCACCACATTCCAAACATACTAATTCCTACTAGAGCAACGAGAGGCACAACCATATTCATAGTCTTCTGTGGAACATTTTCTAACATTCTTAATTGACTACCACCAGAAAGCGGGGTTGCTCCATCAGCAAAAACTTTACCGGTGGTTCTTGTTCTATATTCAGCTTTTAACATAGGACCATAATCCCTTCCAGATAAGGCAATGGCCAGAACCAATATTAAAGCAAAGATGCTATAAAAGCTATAAGGTATAGAATGTAAAAAAATAGAATAGGGAGTCATAGTAACTGAAGTGCCTTCAATAGCATCACCGATAAGCCCTACCTGATAACCAATCCAGGTAGAAATTAGAGCTATAGAGGCTACTGGGGCAGAGGTAGCATCTACAATAAAAGATAATTTTTCTCGAGACATACGCAACTTATCAGATACTGCTCTAAAGGCATTTCCAACTATAGCAGAATTGGCATAGTCATCAAAGAAAATTATCAAACCGAATAACCAGGCCGTAACTTGTCCACCACGAGAAGTCTTTACTTTATTAGTAACACTCTTAACAAAGGCTTGGGCTCCACCAGAAAGACAGATTAAACCAATAAGCCCGCCAACCACAAAGTCAAATAGTAAGATGGTAGCATTCCAACTATCTGCTGCATTCCCTACAATATAACCCAGGGTTTTAGTAACCCCGCTTAGGGGATTCCACCCTATTAAGATAGTGGCTCCTACCCATATACCGATAAACAGGGAGGCTAAAACTTGTTTAGTTATAAAACATAGAGTAATAGCCACTAATGGTGGCAATAAAGATAAGAAGCCGTAATTTTTTGCTACTTCTTCTTCAGCAGCCCAAGCTATTCCAGATAATATAAAGAACATAAATACCAGTAAAGTCAACAATAATATATTCTTATACTTGTTCCAATAATACATTCTTAATTCACTCTCCTTTTTTTAAAAAATAAACTTTTTCTCACCACTCAATTATAACCAATCTGTTAATTATGTCTTAAATCCCCTAATATCACCTCCTGTCTTTAAATTTTTGGTTCAAGACTTCTTCTAAATTCGGTCTACCAATTTCTTGCAATTCATATTTCACTCTTATTGATTTCTTATTAATCTGGATAATTCGGGTTAAATCAATAGGAGTACCAATAATGACTAAATCACAGTCAGCAGCATTTATAGTTTCTTCTAATTCTTGAACCTGTTTTTTACCATATCCCATTGCCGGTAACAAGATGCCTATGTCGGGATATTTAACATAGGTCTCGGCAATAGAGCCTACGGCATAGGGTCTGGGGTCTATAATCTCTTTAGCTCCAAATTTTTGAGCTGCCATTATCCCAGCACCATATTTCATTCCACCATGAGTCAAAGTAGGACCATCTTCAACTACCAATACCCTCTTACCTCTAATAAATTCGGAATGGTCCACGGTAAGTGGAGAAGCGGCCTCGATTAAAATAGCTTCGGGTGCAAGCAGATGAATATTTTCTCTTAGAAGATTAATCTTATCTAACTCAGCAGTATCTATTTTATTAATTACTACCACATCAGCCATTCTGAGATTAGCCTCTCCGGGATAATAAGTCATCTCATGACCAGCTCGATGAGGGTCAGTTACCACAATATGCAAATCCGGTTGATAAAAAGGAAGATCATTGTTCCCTCCATCCCAAAGAATTAGATCAGCTTCTTTTTCTGCTCTGGTTAATATTTCTTGGTAATCTACTCCGGCATAGAGTATATTTCCTCGATCGATATGAGGTTCATATTCTTCCCTTTCTTCAATGGTACAATTATAACAATCTAAATCGGCATAAGTCTCGTATCTTTGCCAGATTTGTTCTCTAAGATCACCATAGGGCATAGGGTGCCTGATTACAGCAATCTTGTAGCCATTTCTTTTTAATATTTCGCTAACCTTACGAGTAGTTTGGCTTTTCCCACAACCGGTGCGTACAGCACATATTGATACTACCGGAATCTTAGCTTTTAACATGGTGTTTTTTGGCCCCATTAATCTAAAGTCAGCACCACTCGATAATACTATGGAAGCTTTATCCATAACATACTGATGGGGAAGATCACTATAAGCTAAAATTACCTGGTCTATTTCATTTTTTTTGATTAAATCGGATAGATCTTCTTCTAGATAGATTGGTATCCCTTCAGGATATAATGGTCCAGAAAGTTCAGGAGGATACTTCCTACCGGCGATATCTGGTATTTGAGTAGCCGTAAAGGCAACTACTTCATAATTTGAATTATTTCTAAAATATACATTAAAGTTATGAAAATCTCTTCCAGCTGCTCCCATTATTATAACTCTATCTTTTTTCAATTAAATATTCCTCCTCTTAACATTAATTATTTTATTCGACATAACTTTTAAAAATCCTCTTTTTATTTTTATTTTTTATTAAAAATCTAAAAAACCTACTACACTTCAGCAACTGCCTTTTCTAACACATCGAGGGCCTCATCTAACTGTTCATCAGTAATCTCGAGTGAAACCAGCATCCTTAAAAGATTTTTATTTATTCCTGCGCCAGCAATAAGCACTCCATTTTTTACACATTCCTGAATAATCTGAGCAGTTTCTTCTGTGGCAGGTTCCTTAGTTTTTCTGTCTTTTACTAATTCTATAGCCATCATCGCTCCCATACCACGCACCTCACCTACTATAGAATATTTATCTTTCATCTTAAGGAATCGTTCTTTTAATTTTTCTCCAATCTTTACTGCCCTATCTAAAAGGTGTTCTTCTTCGATAATTTTTATCACTTCAAGAGCAGCTCTACAGGCTACTGGGTTACCCACACAAGTACCTCCAATACATCCTCCCGGAAGGGAATCGGTAATCTCTTTTTTAGAAATAACCGCTGAAAGAGGCAGGCCGGCAGCTAAAGATTTAGCCAGGCAAATAATATCTGGTTCTATATCCCAATTTTCTATGGCAAAAAACCTTCCCGTCCTTCCTATACCACTTTGAATTTCATCGGTAATAAACAACATCCCATATTTTTTGGTTAATTTTCTTAAGTGCTCTAAAAATCCTTCTACCGGAAGGTTAAATCCTCCTTCTCCCTGGATAGGTTCAACCACTATAGCGGCAACAGAGTCAGGGGTTACAGTATTAGCCAGTATTTTTTCAAAATCTTCAATTTCAATAGAAGGATGATAGGGAGTGGGGAAAGGTAGGCGGTATATTTCAGGAGCAAAGGGTCCAAAATGATATTTATAGGGCATCGCCTTATGGGTCATAGTCATAGTCAGAAGAGTCCGTCCGTGAAAAGCATTTTCAAAAACAATTATAGCTGGTCTTTTAGTGTAGGCTCGGGCAATCTTTACCGCATTTTCCACTGCTTCTGCTCCGGAGTTAAAAAAAGCAGCTGTTTTAGGGCTATTTCCGGGGGTTAACTTTACCAGCTTCTCGGCTAATTCCACCAGAGGTTCATAGGGAATAGCCGTAAAATCGGTATGTAGGTATTTTTCTGCTTGATCCTTAATTGCAGCTACCACTTTTTTATGGGTATGTCCTACTGCCAGACATCCCCATCCCCCGGTAAGGTCAATAAACTGATTACCGTCTACATCGGTAACTAAGGCTCCCTCACCATGGGCAATATAACAGGGAGAAAGAGAATCTCCCATAGGTTTAGCCACATACTTTTCTCTTCTTTGGGCAATTTCTTGGGACTTTGGTCCTGGTAAACTGGTTTTAAGGGAAATGAATTTGGTCATATAATTTTTCTCCTTTACCAAAATTTAACCAATTGAATTTGTATACTAAATATTCTAAAAAATTTACTAACCCATTAATATCTTATTACATCTTCTTAGAAACCTCAAGAATATTTATTTTCCTCCTTTTTAATTCTTCAAAGTATTTTTCATAAATTTTTCCTTCTATAGCATCTTCAGGTGCTACTATCCCTTTCTTGGTTATCTCTCCTTTTCCTAACATTACTGTAGCAATTGCTTCGGGAAAGGCAGTAACTCTTCCCATAGCAGAAATACCATTTTCGAGATCTGCTCCTTCCCACATATAATAATCGATTCTTATTTTTTGACCATTTTTTACTCCAGTTACTGTATTCCACATTACACAAACATCAGTTTCACCTTCTAAGGGTTTAAGCCTGGGAGTTATAACAAAAGATAAAAACTCACGAGGAGATATCTTCATATTTTTAAAATTTACCGGAGTAGATTCAAGCATCCCACATTCTTTTAACATCTTCACCCCCTCCCAATGACCTGGCCAACGAATAGTCTTTTCTGTACATTCTTTAAGTTGTGGTCTGGTATAAAGAAAACTGGGCATCCCTGGTGTAATGGCACAGGTCAACTCTTCGTCTCTACCTAATTGGTTAAATCTAAATTCTTCAAGATCATCCATTGCCTTTGCTTCTACAATTTTACCGTCCTTAACTACATCTACTTTAACCATATACTCTCTTAAAACATGCTCAAAGGTCCAGGTAATCATATATTTTAACGGATGTTTGTAGGCAAACTCTTTAGCCGGTATCCCTCCACATCTGGCTATAGCTGAGTCTGCTTGATCCATTTTCCTAATACCTTCACCTAAAGTAATATTAGTTAACCCTGGAGCAAAACCCATTCCATCAATAAAGGTTACTCCATTTTTTACCGCTTTTTGGTGAAGTGATTCTCCATACTCGTTTAAAGTCATTCCACTGGGAATTTCTAAACCTTCAACTTCATATTTATCTGGTTTCCTATGATATTCTTCTAAAATATCTACTGTGTTGAGCCCTGTATCAATAGCCATATCCACAACTTTGTAACTACACTTTCTATTGGGTAGAGCAATCGTCCCCACATCATATTTCTCCATTAATTTCATAGTTTCCTGGCGATTATTAACGTCAATGGAATGAAGCACTATTTTATTACTATTTATCCATTTTTTAATCTTTTTAAGAGTATTTTCCTGTCTGCCGGTAATTCCAACAATTCCTACTTCTTCAACTTGATAATTTTTAGCTAAATCCCAGGCAACAACAGAGCCCATCTTTCCTGATCCTCCAAAAACTAAAACTTTCATCTTCTTTCCTCCTTATTTGGTTATTCAGTTATTAAATTAGTCGATAGTGAATAAAAGTACTGCTTTTACAGTAGGGGTCGGATTTATCCGACCCGTTTTCATTGCGGGTCCGATGAATCGAACCCCCGTTTTCACGAGGGCAGGCCCCTCCTACGGAAAAAGAAAATTCCTATACAATCTATTTAACTGATTAGTTTTAAAATGATGTTTATTAATAAAAATATCCATCAAATAAAATAGGCAATTAATGATAGAGCCTTCATTAATTGCCTATTATTTCACCCTTTTTTAGATGAAGCACTCTACCTTGGGTAGCGCTCCATCTAAATCCGGGGACAGATTTGATGACAGTCTTATAGTTATTCACTATAAGCCCAGCAGAAAAGATTTTACACCATCTTTTCGCTTCGGCGGAAATACCTTTCTAGAGGAATTTTAATTCTTCATCTTTACTTATTATTATCCGCGCCTCTACCTCACATTTTTAAATGCAAGTTAATATATATTTGTGAAAATTATTTCAGTTTACTTAAATACTTAAATTACCACCTCCTCATTTAATCTATCAATTATCTAATTAACCAATTTGACAATTAATTAAATTACACCTCAATTATATTTTCTTTATAGGATACATTTCTTTTTTCTAATTCTTTCATTACTTTTTGATATACTTTATGTTCTTTCCCTATATACTCAGGTGGACAAACCCCTAGATGTTGATACTCCCCCTGAGCAATTAACCGAGCCATAATCGCACAAGGAAAACCGGTGGTACGAGACATAGATGTAGCTTTTGCAGTCTTATCATAATAATCCAATAAATCATAGGTATAGCATAATCTTTTTCCTTCTTTTTTACCGTGAACAATTACTCTCATCACGGTTAACTCTTCTTCATATTCTTTTAGTTCCCATTTAGAAAAGAGAAGTTTGGCAGTAAAATCTATAGGCCTTATTTTCATTCCTCCCACTTCTATAGTTTTATCACTGAAGAATCCTGCCTCTCTTAACGTTCGCATCTTTTCAGCATAACCTGGGTAACGCAAAGTCTTTTCTTTCATACAAGGGACTTTCATGGTATAAAGTAGACTACGAAGTCCATCGGTATTAAAGGCCTCTAAAGTACCAATCTTAGGTAAATTAACCAATTCAAGATCGGAAAGGGCAGGTTTTTCTACAATTTTTTCACCTTCTATTAATCTTGCCGGTCTTATATATTCTTCTATAACATCTTTGGGAGACCAGGCAATTTTATATTCATAAGGCCATTCCCTTATTACCGGAAGCCCTCCCACTAAAATAGTGGCACTTTCAGTTTCATCAAGCAGGCTATTGACATAACCTACAATCATATGACTCATACCAGGTGCTACGCCCATATCCACCACGGCGGTAACCCCTTTCTTCTTGGCAAGTTCATCCAAGCTCAAAGCATCTTCAGCCATAAAAGATATATCGACCATGTTCTTACCGGCTTCAATAACTGATCGTAACATATTAAATCCTAAAAAACCGGGGACGGCACCGATTACTATATCCTGTTCAGCGACTATCTTTTTAATAGCTTTCGAATTAGATAAATCTGCCTTTACTCCTTGCATGCCTGCCTCTTTAGCTAATTTCTCTAATTTTTTCTCATCAATATCTGCTACAGTTACCTGAAAATCTTTATCTTTGGCTAAATCCTTAGCAATCAACCCACCTACCAAACCACAACCCAATACTATTGCTTTCATATTACTACCTTTCCTTTCTATTTGTCACTTACTAAAAGTTTCATATATTCTCCGATTTCATCGATATTCTCTAATCCCTTGGTGGCTTTTATAATATCCTCCATTCTGGAAGAAGAGATTTTTTTCTCAGCATTGGCTGTAAATTTAGAGATGAGGTCTTCTTCACTTAATGGTCGCTCTGGCTGACCTTTAGCAAAATCTTCTTGTTTTTTAAATTCTCTATTGGAAATTTTAATGGTGACAATAGCTCTTTTTATTTTGGGGAAGAGATTGTCAATTTCAGGATTTGCCACTACCTTAATCTTGTTGAGCAAGGACCAGACCAAGGGATCTCGAAGGGCATCTTCTTCAAAATCAGAAGGAAGAACATTACCTTTAGCTACTGCTACCGCTATACAATAAGGTAAGGAATGATCAGCGGTTTCTTTAGTGGTAGGTTTATATTTACTGGGATCGGAGAGAATATCTGCTCCCCGAGTAGTAGTCTCTACTAAAACTTCTTTTACTTCTTTTGGGTTAATACTATTTTCCCGCATAACCTCTAAAGCAGCAGTAATCGGCTGATGAGTTAAAGCCTCAGTAGGAAATGCTTTATACCCACACTGGTTAATTAGAAAATTTTCTCCTAATCCTTTGGTTAAAATTTCCTTATCCCATTTTACTTTATCCAATACTTCAAACAATCCCTCTTTACCTTCAAATACTTCTGCCGGACCAGTAAATCCTTTACTCGCCAGTAAAGCAGCTCGAACCCCTGCTTCAACTGCTAAAGGGTCAGCCGCATTTTTCATGTTAGTGAGATGACCAGCTACCACTCCCCCTAAAGTAAAATGAGAAGAACCACTAATCCCTATTGCTGCTACTATTTCCTCCTCATTTAAACCTAACATCCTCCCTGCTACTACCGGACTTACCAATTGAGTTAAAGTAGCATGGTGCCAACCTATCTCCCGCACTCCTGGATTAGCGGCCTGACAGAGACGCATCTCTAATTCATAGGCAAGTACTATTCCTACCAGCACTTCTTTACCATTTTTTTTCATAAATTCTCCCGTACTAAGGGCAGCAGGAATAATATCTGAAGGATGAGAAGGGTCCTGTTCCCAATAGATATCATTATAATCTCGAGCTCGGATGAGCAAGGAATTCATTAAAGTAGCAAGAGGGAGATTAGTTTTCAATCCCCAACCAAAAATAGTAGTTTGTTTTTCTCCTCCTAAATCTTGAATATAATGAAAAGCTGCTTGCATATCTTTATTATCTAGAGCAGAAAGGGCACACCCTACACTATCTAAAAGAAATCGTTTGGCCTCTTTTAAGGCCTCAGAAGGGATGTCTTTATATTTTAACCTTAGGGCAAATTCAGCCCATTTATGACTTATGGTCTCCATTTTTTACCTTTCACCTTTCTTAAAATTAGGTAGTATAATATGTTTTATTTTTATTACTCAATTGGGATTGCTTCCCCTGCTTTCGCAGGGGCAGGCTTGTTACACTCCTCGCCATGACATTTTTCACGGGCTTGATGAATCGAGCCCCTACTTCTGGCTCCTGAATTCTGGCTTCTGGATCTTTAACTATTAACTTGTAACCTGCTGAAGGCGTATGCAATAGGCCCCTACTTCACTCATTACTGCTTACTTTCCTGGCTACTTCTTGGGCTACCTCTAAGGTGGAAGCTGTGCCGCCTAAATCATAGGTCCTCACTTTTTCTTCTTCAATAACCTGAGCGATTGAATTTTCTAACCTTTCAGCTAATTCTCCTTCTCCTAAATATTCCAGCATTAATTTAACGGTTAATAACATCGCGATGGGATTTACTTTATACTGCCCGGCATATTTGGGAGCAGAACCATGAGTAGGCTCAAAGAGGGCATAATCATCTCCAATATTGGCACTGGAGGCAAAACCTAAACCGCCCACCAGTTGAGCACAGAGATCAGAAATTATATCTCCAAACAGATTAGAAGAAGCTAGAACGCTATATTTTTGAGGATTTTTCACCAGCCACATACACATTGCATCTACATTGGTTTCCCAGAGTTCAATTTCGGGATATTCTGAGGCAATCTTACGCGCCTCTCTGATCATCAATCCACTGGTTTCTCTGATTACATTTGGCTTTTCAATAAGGGTAACCGAATTTCTTTTATATTTCCTGGCATATTTAAAGGCTTGACGGACAATCGACTGACAGGCTTTCCTGGTAAAAATTCGGCAAGATAGAGCAATATCTTCTAAAGGTATATCTTTAAATCTTTTCATCTGGGGATGATTTTTTAAAAGCGAATCCATCACCTCTTTCGGTAAAGGGTGAAATTCTACTCCACAATACAGGTCCTCGGTATTTTCCCGAAAAACCACCAAATCTATATCATCCCTATAGTTAAGAGGATTCCCTTTGTAAGCCTTACAGGGTCTTATGTTAGTATGTAATTCAAACTCCTGACGTATCTTTACAATCGGACTCGAATAGACATAACCTTTCCCTTTAAGCTCGGGAGAAAGTTCTTTTTCTGCCTCCTCTTTAGGCTTAGAAGTTATTGCTCCAAATAGACAACAATCAGTCTCTTTAAGTATTTTTATAGTTCTATCCGGTAAAGGATTCCCTTCTTTTTTCCAAAATTCCCAACCTACATCACCAGATAGATAATCAGCATCAAGCTTTAATTCATCCAATACAATCTTCGCTGCCTCCATTACATCATTTCCTATTCCATCACCTGGTAGCCAGGCAATCCTATATTTAGTCATCTTTATTCTCCTCTGCCTGTGCGTGTTCGCACGCAGACAGGTTTTTCTATCTTTAAAATTTTTCTGGTATGAGGAATAAGCCCTCCATCATTAAGAATTCCCAACACCGATTCTGGTAAAGGAGGAAAATCAAAAACTCCCTTCTTGCACGACAATTTTCCTTTTTCAAAATTAATTTCAATTAATTCACCTGAGGATATATTCTCCGCTGCTTCTTTGCATTGAACCAAGGGCAATCCCTGGTTAATAGCATTTCTAAAAAATATTCTGGCAAACGATTTTGCCACAATTGCTCCCACTCCAGCATATTTTAGACAGGTGGCGGCCTGTTCCCGAGAACTACCGCAGCCAAAGTTCCTTCCCGCGACAATAATATCTTCCTTTTTAACTTCTTTGGCAAATTTCGAATCAAGGTCTTCCAGGGCATGAAGAGCCATCTCTTTAGGATCAGTGATGGTATAAGTATATTTCCCCGGAAAGATAACATCGGTATTTACATCATCACCATATTTCCATGCTTTCCCTTTAATACTCATTTTAAATCCCCCCTTACATCGGTAATTTCACCATAAAGGGAAGAGATAGCAACGGTTGCCGGACTAGCCAGATAAACTTCTGCCTCTTTGCACCCCATCCTCCCTTTAAAATTTCTATTAGCCGTACTCAAGCAAACTTCTCCGGGGGCTAAGACTCCTTCGTGAGCTCCCAAACAAGGACCACATCCCGGATTCATTATTACAGCCCCACTTTTAACTAATTTCTGAAGGATTCCTAATTCCATTGCCTGGGCAAAGACCTCCATTGAGGCAGGAAAGATTAAAAGTCTAACCCCGCTAGAGATCTTTTTACCGCGAAGAATTTTACTGGCAACTTTTAAATCTTCTAATCTTCCATTGGTACAGGTTCCAATTAATGCCTGATCAATCTTGGCCCCTGCCACTTTTGATACAGGTTTTACATTATCTACGGTATGAG
>Ga0210033_1000342_pt1 | contig 44439 bp, 41 predicted proteins | sample CryGeymeta201501_FD_185465 | JGI IMG/M metagenome (GOLD analysis project Ga0210033, IMG submission 185465) | Groundwater microbial communities from Crystal Geyser aquifers in Utah, USA - Crystal Geyser metaG 2015-01 (SPAdes) (version 2) | ecosystem: Environmental > Aquatic > Deep subsurface >... | reverse complement strand
GCACCGCCCCCTGACCCCAACCAGCTCTGGCTCCCTATCCTCCCAAAACCCTGACGCCTGTCCCGGCGTCTTCAAGGCGCGTGTCCTTCCCTCAATTACTCCAGGACACGCCTCTTTCTCAACCTCAGCTAGCTCGGTTTAAACACCCTCGATTTACGCGGGGCGTAACATCCTGTCGCGCATCAAACCGCTTCAACAGTGCTTGCCACTCCTCGCGACTACGCCGCACCCACTTCCCTTGCTGGTTTCCGTCTTTCGTCATTGCCTGCGCCCCATGTGGCTGGTTGAGATGGGGCGATTGTGGGGAGGAGGGGATATGGTGGGAAGAACGCCGGGGAGTTAACGGTTACTCTGGACCAACTTCGTCCTTTACTGCCCTGCAACCGATATTCTGCAAATATGGCCAAGGGCCGACAAAAAAAGCCAAGAGAATCTTCTTGCAATGTAACCCCGGCGTAACCCCAGCCAAAAAACAAAAAGGCCCGCATCGCTGCGGGCCCTTGCTGTGTCTGGCTCCCCGACCTGGACTCGAACCAGGGACACACGGATTAACAGTCCGTTGCTCTACCAACTGAGCTATCGGGGAATTGAGAGGCGGCGATATTACTGAGGGGGCGGCTTCCGGTCAATATCTTGGACAGGGGTTTGCCCATTTTTTGCGGCTCAGGCGAGCGCCTGAGCGATGCGTTCGATAGCTTTTTTCAGGTTATCCATCGAGGTGGCGAAGGAGATGCGGATGCAGCCTTCGCTGCCAAAGGCGGAGCCGGGCACCAGGGCGACGCCGAATTCGAGCAGGCGCTCGGATAGGGCCATGTCGGTGGCTACGCTGAGTTTGCCAGCGGCGTGCAGTTTGGCGATGGCAGCGCTGGCATCCGGGAAGGCGTAGAAGGCGCCGCCGCTGTCCACGCAACTCACGCCGGGGATGCCGTTGAGGGCATCGACCACATAGCGGTGGCGCTCACGGAAGGCGGCGAGCATGGGGGCGATGCAGGACTGGTCGCCGTTAAGCGCCATTTCCGCCGCCACTTGCGAAATGGAGGTGGGGTTGGAAGTGCTTTGCGACTGGATGTTCTCCATCGCCGCGATGATTTTGGCGGGGCCGGCGGCGTAGCCGATGCGCCAGCCGGTCATGGCGTAGGCCTTGGAGACGCCATTCAGCACCATGGTGCGGTCGTAAAGATCCGGGCAGGCATTGAGGAGGTTGTCGAAGCGGCCATCCGTCATCAGGATGTGCTCGTACATGTCGTCGCTGGCGATCAGCACTTGCGGGTGGCGGCGCAGCACTTCACCCAGGGCGGCGAGTTCTTCCTTGCTGTAAACGGCGCCGCTGGGGTTGGAGGGGCTGTTGATGACCAGCATCTTGGTCTTCGCGGTAATCGCCGCTTCCAGTTGTGCGGGGGTGATCTTGAAACCCTGGTCGATGCCGGCATCGACGATGACCGGCACGCCGTCCGCCAGGATCACCATATCCGGGTAGGACACCCAGTAAGGCGCCGGGATGATGACTTCGTCGCCCGGATTGATGAAGGCCTGCGCCAGGTTGTAGAAGCTCTGTTTGCCGCCGCAGGACACCAGAATCTGGTTGGCCTGATAGTCGAGGCCGTTTTCCCGCTTGAATTTGGCGATGACGGCCTTTTTCAAGCTGGGTGTGCCGCCGACGGCGGTGTATTTGGTGAACCCCGCGTGGATCGCGGCGATGGCCGCGTCCTTGATGTGCTGCGGGGTGTCGAAATCGGGTTCGCCGACGCCGATGCCGATGATGTCGTGGCCTTCTGCCTTCATTTTCGCGGCACGCGCGGAGACCGCCAAAGTAGGCGATGGTTTGATGTTCTGGACGCGCTTGGAGAGTTCCACGATTGAGCCCTTACTGGATGGCGGCGCGGCTCGGCGCGCTGGGGTGCTAGGATTGCCGGATTTTCGAGCGCGCGGATTTTAACTTGGCCGTCACATTTCCCAATAGCCCTTTTGCACTGCATCAACCGTTCCCACCGGCTGGCGATCAGCCTGTGGCGATTGAACAACTGGTCAACGGCATCGATCAGGGCATGCGCTTCCAGACCCTGCTCGGAGTGACCGGCTCGGGCAAGACCTACACCATGGCCAACGTCATCGCCCGGCTAGGGCGGCCGGCCTTCGTGATGGCGCCGAACAAGACCCTGGCCGCACAGTTGTATTCCGAATTCCGCGAGTTCTTCCCGGACAACGCGGTCGAGTACTTCGTCTCCTATTACGACTACTACCAGCCCGAGGCCTACGTGCCCTCGCGCGACCTGTTCATCGAGAAGGATTCCAGCATCAACGAGCACATCGAACAGATGCGGCTGTCCGCCACCAAGGCGCTGCTGGAACGGGAAGACTGCGTGATCGTCGCCACCGTCTCGGCGATCTACGGCATCGGCGACCCGGTCGATTACCACGGCATGATCCTGCACCTGCGCCAGGGCGAGCGCATCGAGCAGCGCGCCATCCTGCGCCGGCTCACCGAGATGCAGTACACCCGCAACGAGATGGAATTCAAACGCGGCGTGTTCCGGGTGAAGGGCGACGTGATCGACATCTTCCCGGCGGAACACGCGGAAACGGCGGTGCGCGTTTCCCTGTTCGACGACGAGGTGGAAAGCATCAGCCTGTTCGACCCGCTCACCGGCCAAGTGCTGCACAAGGCGGCGCGCTTCACCGTCTACCCCTCCAGCCACTACGTCACCCCACGCGACGTGGTGCTGAAGGCGGTGGACAAGATCAAGCTGGAGCTGGCCGAACGCCTGGAGTTCTTCCACAAGAACAACAAGTTGGTGGAAGCGCAGCGGATCGAGCAGCGCACCCGCTTCGACCTGGAACTACTGGCCGAACTGGGATTCTGCAAGGGCATCGAGAACTACTCGCGGCATCTGTCCGGGCGCAATCCGGGCGACCCGCCGCCGACCCTGATCGACTACCTGCCGCCCAACGCGGTCATGTTCATCGACGAATCACACGTCACCGTGCCGCAGGTGGGCGGCATGTACAAGGGCGACCGCGCGCGCAAGGAAAACCTGGTCGATTACGGCTTCCGCCTGCCCTCCGCGCTGGACAACCGGCCGCTGCGCTTCGACGAGTTCGAAAAAATCATGCGCCAAACGGTGTTCGTCAGCGCCACCCCCAGCACTTACGAAAAGGAACATCAGCAACGGGTGGTGGAACAGGTGGTGCGCCCCACCGGCCTGATCGATCCCGTTATCGAAATCCGCCCGGTCGCCACCCAGGTGGACGACCTCATCTCCGCCATCGTTGAGCGCACCGCGCGCGGCGAGCGGGTGATGGCCACGACGCTGACCAAGCGGATGGCGGAACAACTCACCGAATACCTGTCGGAACACGGCATCAAAGTGCGCTACCTGCATTCGGACATCGACACCGTCGAGCGGGTCGAGATCATCCGCGACCTGCGCTTAGGGCTGTTCGACGTACTGGTCGGCATCAACCTGTTGCGCGAGGGCCTGGATATTCCTGAAGTGTCCCTGGTCGCCATCCTCGATGCCGACAAGGAAGGTTTCCTGCGCTCTGAGCGCTCCCTGATCCAGACCATCGGCCGTGCCGCCCGCCACCTCAACGGCACCGCCATCCTCTACGCCGACCGCATCACCGATTCCATGCGCCGCGCCATCGACGAAACCGACCGCCGCCGCGCCAAACAGATCGCCTTCAACCTGGCCAACGGCATCACCCCCAAAGGCGTGGTCAAACGGATCAAGGACCTCATCGACGGCATCTACAACCCGGATGCCGCCAATCAGGAACTGAAAGCCGCGCAAGGCCGGGCGAAATACGAAGTCATGAGCGAGAAAGACCTGGCGCGCGAAATCAAGCGCCTGGAAAAAGACATGCTCAGCGCCGCGAAAAACCTGGAATTCGAAAAGGCGGCAGAACTGCGCGACCGCTTGCACGCGATGAAGAGGCAGTTGTTCGGGGTGGAGGAGCACGACGAATAAGGCTCTCTAATTCAGTCGAATCCCCCTCTAGCGGCCTGTCGGACTTTGGAATCGTCGGCTGCAAATCGGCCGCAGCGGTCCATTTTTCACCGGTTTTTTGCCCCATAGCTGGGCTATGCGCAGGCATCCTTCAGCCTATTGGGCAAAAAATGCCTTCACCTTGTCCATGAAGGACTTGGCGCGGGGGTTGTGCTTGCCTTCCTGGCCGCCGCAGCAATTGTCGAACTCGCGCAGGAGTTCCTTCTGCCGCTCGGTCAGGTTGACCGGGGTTTCCACCACGAGATGCGCCATCAGATCGCCGGGATGCTGGCTGCGCACGCCCTTGATACCCTTGCCGCGCAGACGGAACACCTTGCCGCTCTGGGTTTCCGTGGGAATCTTGATACTGGCGTGGCCGTCCAGGGTGGGAATCTCGATCTCACCACCTAGCGCCGCGGTGGCGAAGGAAATCGGGAGTTCGCAGTGGAGATCGTCGTGGTCGCGCTGGAACACCGGGTGTGATTTGAGGTGAATCTGCACATACAGGTCGCCGGGTGGGCCACCGTTGACGCCGGCCTCGCCCTCACCGGATAGGCGAATGCGATCGCCCTCATCGACCCCGGAAGGAATTCGCACCGACAGCGTCTTGTGCTTCTTGACCCGGCCTTCGCCGTGGCAGTGGCTGCAAGGATCGGCGATGACGCGGCCGCTGCCGTGGCAGCGCGGACAGGCCTGCTGAATCGAAAAGAAACCCTGTTGCATGCGCACTTGGCCGTGGCCACCGCAGGTCGGGCAGGCCACCGGCTCGGTACCGGGTTTGGCGCCGCTGCCGAGGCAGTGTTCGCACTCGCTGAGCACCGGTACACGAATCTTGGTTTCGGTGCCGCGCGCGGCTTCTTCCAGGGAGATTTCCAGGTTGTATCTCAGATCGGCGCCACGATAGACATGGGAACGCCGCCCACCTGCTCCGCCCCCGAAGATGTCGCCGAAGATGTCAGAGAAGGCATCGGCGAAATCTCGCCCCCCCCCCGCCCCGCCCAGCGAAGGATCGACGCCAGCATGACCGTACTGGTCGTAGGCCGCTCGCTTGTTGCCATCGGAAAGGACCTCATAGGCTTCCTTGGCTTCTTTGAATTTCTCCTCGGAGGCCTTGTCACCCTGGTTGCGGTCAGGATGGTGCTTCATGGCCAGTTTTTTGAAGGCCTTCTTTATTTCTTCGTCGGAAGCGCCTTTGGCGACGCCGAGGACTTCGTAGTAATCGCGTTTTGACATGGATTATTTGTTGAACAGAGTGGCGTGGATTGAAGCGGGTGCGGTGCTGCACCATGTTGGGCCGCCCCTGCCCATATCAAGGGCAAAAGAGTGGCGCGTGTCCAGTCCCCCCTGTTTATAAACGCGCCTGACGAATAATTCTGGCTTATCCTGATTGTTTCTTTATTTCGCGTCCCAGGCTTCGAGAAACTCGAACCAGTGGTCGGCACCGATCTCCTCCAGGCTGGAACGCACTAGAGCGATTTCCTGGTCGTACTGGGTGGCGGTCAGGCTACCGCGCATTTTCTGGAAGCGTAGGTAAACGAGATAAGTGTTGACCGCGTCGGTTTCGCAGTAGTCGCGGATGGCGGCGATTTCACCGCGCTCATAGGCGGGCCAGACGGCGGAACCGTCCATGCCGAGCTTACCGGGGAAGCCATAGAGCTTGGCGAGATCGTCGAGCGGGGCGTTGGCGCGGCCAGTGAACATCGCGATCACGTCCATCAGATCGAGATGGCGGCTGTGATAGCGATTGAGGTAGTTGTTGTATTTGAAGTCGCGGCTGTCGTTGTAGTCCCCATCACCCCAATCCCAGTATCTCGGCGCGGCAACGCCATGCAGCATGGCACGGTAGTGCAGCACCGGCAGGTCGAAGCCGCCGCCGTTCCAGCTCACCAGTTGCGGCGTGTATTTTTCGATGCCGTCGAAGAAGCGCTGGATAATCTGGCCCTCCGTGGCGTCCGGTTCCGAGAGCGAGAACACGCGGAAGCGGTCGCCCTCACGCAGGGTGCAGGAAATGGTGGCCACGCGCTGTAAATAATGCGGCAGGAAGTCGGAGCCGCCGGTCTGCTGGCGGCGCATCAGAAAAGCCATTTCGCCGACTTCGTGGTCACTGGCTTCCGTACCGACATTGTGGAGGCGGCGCAACCCGGCGATGTCGGGAATGGTTTCGATGTCGAAGACGAGAACGGGGGTCATGGCATGGACGCGTAAAATTTGGGCGGATTTTATCTGCTTTGCTCCATTCCCCCTTCCCTGGGCTTTTCCATGCAAACCCGTTGGCATCCTTCCCACTCTGATCAAGCCTGGCAGGCCGAGGCGCTGGCCTTTGTCGCCCAGGCTGAGCGGGAGGCGCTGACGATGCGTGGCGAGTTCCACCTCGTGCTGGCCGGGGGCAACACACCGCGTACGCGTACTGTTTACCGGGCGCTGGCGCGGGAGGCACATGATTGGCCGCGCTGGCACATCTGGTTCGGCGACGAACGCTGCCTGCCGCCCAATCATCCAGAACGCAACAGCGCGATGGCACGCGCGGCCGCCCTGGCCTATGCCGAAGAACTGGCCCGCGTGCCGGCATTCGACCTGGTGCTATTGGGTCTCGGTGAAGATGGCCATAGCGCCAGCTTGTTCCCTGGCCACACAGCCGAACAGGAGGCCAATGTCCTGGCGGTGTTCGACGCGCCGAACCCGCCGCCCGAGCGCGTCAGTTTTTCCGCCCGTCGCCTGTCGCGTGCCCGCCATGTGCTGTTTCTAGCAGCCTGTCGGACTTTGGTCGTCGATAGCGAAAATCGGCCCCGGCGAGGCGAATTTTTGCTGGATTTGCCACCGCATAGCCCAGCTATGGGGCAAAAAGCCGGTGAAAAATGGACCGCTGCGGTCGATTTGCAGCCGACGATTCCAAAGTTCGACAGGCTGCTAGTGAGCGGCGCCGGCAAGCACGGCGCCTTGCGGCGTTGGCGCGCCAGCAAGCCCGTTGTTACCACCGCTTTTTCCACTGCTGTTGCCACCATTCCCGCCGCGACCATCCAACCCGAAGCCGGGGTGGACGTGTTGCTGGCCCCCGAACCTTCATCTCCTGGAGTCTTCTCATGAAACCCGCATTGCTCGCCCTCGCGGCGCTCGCTTTTATCTCCACCACTCAGGCCGCGGAGGAACGCCGTGCCACCGCGGCTGATCAGACCGCCCTGGCGGTCACAATTTACAACGGCGACCTGGCACTGGTGAAAGATGCGCGCCGGGTCAAGCTTGGCGGCGGCGAAAATCTGCTGGCCTGGCGCGAGGTGTCGGCGCGCATGCAGCCGGAAACCGCGCTGCTGCGAAGCCTGGACGGGCACAAGCTGACCCTGCTAGAACAGAACTTTGATTTCGACCTGCTCACCCCGAAAAAGCTGCTGGAAAAATCCGTGGGCGAGCCCGTGCGGGTGATTCGCGCGCAGCCAGTCACCGGCGTGGAATATGCCGAGCAGGCCACGGTGCTGGCGGCCAATGACGGCGTAGTGTTGCGGTTTGTCGATCGCGTGGAAACCGCCATTCCCGGCCGCATCGCCTTCACCAGCGTGCCCGCCGGCCTGCGCGATACGCCCACCCTGTCCATGCTGTTCAAGACCGATGCACCGGCAGCCAGCGCCTACCAGGCCGGTACCGAGCATGGACTGGAATTGTCTTACCTCACGGGCGGCCTGACCTGGAAGGCCGACTACGTCGCCGAACTGTCGGCCAAAGAAGACAGCATCGACCTCAACGGCTGGGTCACGCTCACCAATACCAGCGGCACGGCCTACCCCAACGCGCGCCTGCAATTGGTGGCCGGCGAGGTGAACCGGGCGCAACCGGAACACCGGGCCATACCAGTAATGATGAAGGCAATGGCCGACGCCGCCCCGCAGATGCAGGAAGAAAGCTTGTTCGAATACCACCTCTACACGCTGGAGCGGAATACCACCCTGAGCGACAAGCAGACCAAGCAGGTGGCTTTGTTGTCCGCGCAAAAAGTCGTCGTGGAAAAGGAATTTCGCCTGGTCGGTGGCGATTGGTACTACCAGGGCCAGTATGGCGATCTCGGCAAGAGTATGAAGCCTGGCGTGTTCATGGAATTCGCCAACCAGGGCGAAAACCTCGGCATTCCTCTGCCCAAAGGCGTGGTGCGGGTCTACAAGAAGGATGCGGGCGGACACGCGCAATTCATCGGTGAGGACCGCATCGACCACACCGCCCGGGGTGAGAGCGTGAAGCTGAAACTGGGCGAAGCCTTCGACATCACCGCCGACAAGAGGCAGACCGACTTCCAGAAACTGGCTGCCGGCTTCAACGCCCGTGGTGGCGTGATCGAGTCCGGCTACCAGATGGAAATCCGCAATGCCAAGCGCGAGAAAATCGTGGTCACGGTCATCGAGAGCATCCCGGGAGAATGGCAGATGGTCCAGGAAAGCCACCCGCACAAGAAGGCAAGCGCCAACAGCGTCATCTGGGAAATGCCGGTGCCGGCGGAAGGCAAGGCGGTGCTGAACTGGCGGGTGCGGGTGAAGTATTAAGGGGGGAGATGCCGCTCCTGTAGCGTGAGGAGCGAGATGCAATGAACAAGGAAAGCATCGTCGCCGCTTTGGCCAACGATGGCTGGTGTGTGGTTCCCGGATTTCTCGGCGAAATCGAGACGGCGGCTATACGTGCGGAGTGTTTGCGGGCGCATGCGGCCGGGGCCTTCCACGCCGCCGGGACCGGGCGCGGGCAGGCACAGGTGCGTTCGAAAGTGCGGGGCGACCAGGTGTTGTGGCTGGATGAGGCGAATACCGGCCCGGCATTGCTCGAGGTGCTCGACCGCTTCGAGTCACTTCGCCAGGCGGTGAATCAGCAACTGTTCCTCGGCCTGTTCGATCTGGAAACGCATTTCGCCGTGTATTCGCCTGGCGGCGGCTACCAGCGCCATCTCGACCGTTTCCGCGACGATGACCGGCGCAGTTTGACGGTGATCCTTTATCTCAACGAGCCGGACTGGCGGCAAGAAGACGGTGGCCTGTTGCGCTTCTGGCCGGACCCGGAAACCGTGCCGCTGGAATTTTTGCCCGCGGGCGGCACTCTGGTGGTCTTTCTCTCCGACCGCTTCTGGCACGAAGTAGTACCCGCCAAGCGCCAACGCCTGTCATTGACCGGCTGGTTCCGGCGCAGATGAGCCTCCCCGAAAACCTTCGCTACGCTCGGTTCTCCCCTCAAGGGGACGAATTTCTTGAGCGTGGGTGACTACTCCGCGCTGCCATCCTTCTTTTCCCTGAGTTGCAAGTGCCACATTGCAGCATAGCGGCCCTCCGCCACCAGTAGCTCAGCATGGTTGCCGCGCTCGACGATACGGCCACCTTCCAGAACCAGGATTTCGTCAGCATCCACCACTGTCGAGAGGCGATGGGCGATGACCAGGGTGGTACGGTTTTCCGCAATGCGCGCGAGTTCCTGGCCGATGGCCTGTTCCGTGGCGGTATCCAGCGAGGAGGTGGCTTCGTCGAACACCAGAATGGGCGGATTCTTGAGGATGGCGCGGGCGATGGCGACGCGCTGTTTTTCTCCGCCCGAGAGTTTCAGGCCGCGCTCGCCCACCACGCTGTCGTAGCCGTCCGGCAGGCTGGCGATGAACTGATCCAGGCGCGCGGCACGCGCGGCTTCCCGCACTTCTGCCCGGCGGGCATCGGGGCGACCGTAGGCGATGTTGTGATAAAGGCTTTCGTTGAACAGCACGGTGTCCTGGGGAACCATGCCGATCTGTTTTCTCAGGCTCGCCTGGGTCACCACGCGGATATCCTGGCCGTCGATCAGGATGCGCCCGGAGGTCACCTCGAAAAAGCGAAATAGCAAGCGTGACAGCGTCGATTTGCCCGCGCCGCTGGCACCGACGACGGCGAGTTTCCTGCCGGCGGGGATGGTGAAACTGACGTCTTGCAGAATCGGCCGGCGCGGATCATAGGCGAAGCCGACCCGCTCGAATCGCACCTCACCCTGTTTGACCGCCAGTTCTTGCGCACCCGCCGCATCGACGATTTCCGGCGGCTGGTGCAACAGGCCGAACAGTTTTTCCATGTCAGTTAGCGCATTGCGGATTTCTCGATAAATGGTGCCGAGGAAGTTGAGCGGGATGAACAACTGGATCAGGTAGGCGTTGACCAGCACCAAGTCGCCCAGGGTCATGCGCTTGTCCGCCACGCCCTTCGCGGCCAACCCCATCATCGCGGTGACCCCCACGGCGATGATGAAAGCCTGGCCGACATTGAGCCAGGCCAGCGAGATTTCACTTTGCACCGTGGCGTCCTCGGCACAGCGCAGGTCGGCCTTGAGACGGTCCGACTCATACTGCTCATTGTTGAAATACTTCACCGTCTCGTAGTTGAGCAGGCTGTCTACCGCGCGGGCATTGGCACGCGCGTCGCTCTCATTCATGGCGCGGCGGTATTGCAGGCGCCAGTGAGTGATGGCGATCGTGAAACTGACGTAGACCACCAGGGTGATCAGGGTGATGGCGCCGAACCAGGGGTCGTATTTGACAAACAACACCCCCGCAACCATGAGGATTTCCAGCAGCGTGGGGCCGATGTTGAACAGGGTGAAATTGATCAGGAAACGAATCGACCGCGCGCCCCGCTCGATGTCCACCGCCAGGCCGCCGGTACGGCGCTCCAGGTGGAAACGCAGGGATTGCGCATGCAGGTGCTTGAACACGTCATGGATGGCGCCGCGCATGGCGCGTTGCAGGACGCGTGCGAACAGCGCGTCGCGCAATTCGTTGAACACGGTATTGCCGAAGCGCAGCAGGCCATAGAGAACGATGAAGAAAATCGGCAGCGCCAGCGTCGCCGAATCCGCCTTCCCCACCCGGTCGACAATTTCCTTGAGCACCAGGGGCACCGAGACATTCGCCAGCTTGCCGCACAGCAATAGCGCGAACGCCGCGATGACCCGTCCTTTGTACTGCCAGACGTAAGGCGCCAGCGACCACGCCGCCCGCCATTGGCTGGCGCTGGCGCGTGGAGTCATGGAATCGGAACGGGCGTGATCGCGGGCCATTTGTTGCCCCCTCCCCCGGACGGGGAGGGAGAAAGGCTCACATACTCGCCGGCCGATCCAGCGGGGTATGCCAGTGGTCGTCGGCCGCCGGTTCTGGATTGAACCAGTTGAGCTTGGCGTGCAGGCTGACTACGCTGCCGACGATGATCAGGGTTGGCGGCTTCAGTTCGGCCTGGGCGGCAAGCGCTGGCAAGGTGTTCAGCGTGCCGGTGACGGTCTTCTGGTTCAGCGTGGTGCCCTGCTGCACGATGGCGGCGGGGGTGTCGCCGGGCATGCCGTGTAGTTTCATCTGCTCGCACAGCGTCACCAGGCCTTTCAGGCCCATGTAAATGACGATGGTCTGGCGCGGTCGGCAGAGCATGTCCCAATCCAGATCCATGCTGCCGTCCTTGAGATGGCCGGTGACCAGGATCAGCGCCTGAGCATGGTCCCGGTGGGTGAGCGGAATGCCGGCGTAAGCGGCCACCCCCGCCGCCGCCGTCACCGCCGGCACCACCTGGAATGGGACGCCGTGTTCGCGCAGCGTTTCGATTTCCTCGCCACCGCGCCCGAAGATGAAGGGGTCGCCGCCTTTCAGGCGCAGCACCCGCTTGCCTTCCTTCGCGAGACGCACCAGCACCAGGTTGATTTCATCCTGCGGCACGGCGTGGTTGTCGCGTTCCTTGCCGACGTATAGGCGGTCGGCGTCACGCCGGCACATGTCCAGGATGGGTGGCGAAACCAAGCGGTCGTAAACCACCACATCGGCCTGCTGCATCAGGCGCAAGGCGCGGAAGGTGAGTAGATCCGGGTTTCCCGGGCCGGCGCCGACCAGATACACCTCGCCGACCGCGGGCACGCTGCCGGTATCATCGAGCATGGCCTGAAGACTGGCTTCGGCCTCCTGTTCGCGCCCGGAAAACACCATTTCCGCGATCGGCGACAGAAATGCCTTCTCCCAGAACTTGCGCCGTTGCTCGGTCGTGGTAAAACGGCCGCGCACTGCCTTCTTGAAGCGACCGGCAAGCGCGGCCAGCCGCCCGTATCCGGCGGGAATCAGGGTTTCCAGGCGGGCGCGTAGCAGGCGCGAGAGCACCGGCGCCTCGCCACCGCTGGAGACCGCCACCATCACCGGCGAGCGGTCGATGATGGAAGGCATGATGAAGGAGCACACCTCGGGCTTGTCCGCCACATTCACGGGAATATGGCGCGCGCGCGCGGCATCATGCACGGCACGATCCAGATCAACATCGCCGCTGGCGGAAAACACCACATCCATGCCATCCAGATGCGTTTCCTGGAAGGCAGTTGCGAGGTGAATCAGACGGTCGCTGCTGACCAGCAGCTTGAAAGCGTCGGACAGCGTGGGCGAAACCGCATGCACCCAAGCGCCGGCATTGAGCATGAGAGAGGCCTTGCGCGCGGCGGTGTCGCCACCGCCGACCACCAGGCCCTTGCGACCGCGCAGGTCGAGGAAAATCGGTAAGTAGTCCATGTTTCAATACATCCAATGTGCGGTAGCAGGCCCACTCGCGGGCCGAATTACACGTCCAGGTGTGGGTGGTTCGGCGCGCAGCGGGACTCCTACTATCAGGAACCGCAGCCGCCGCCGCAGCCACCGCAACCCCCGCCGCCGCCGCCGCCGGTGGAACAGCCTTCCCCCTGAGCGCTGGCCTTCATGAACACGAAGCGGTGTTCGCCGGGATTAACCTCGGAGAAGTCAATGGTGACGTCATCCAGCATCGGCGCACTTTCGGCGTTGACCAACAGGGTCACGCCCCAGGAATCGACGATGGCGTCGTTGCTGCGCTCATCGTCGAAACCCATGCCGAATTCCAGCATCCCGGCCTGGTTAACGCGCGCGGCAATGCGCAAGGCCATGTTATCGGCGCCGGCTTGTTGTGCGGAAGCACGAACTTGTTCGGCCGCTTCCTTGGTCAAGCTAATCATGATTCGTTTCCTTGCAGTAGCGAGGCTGCGCCCCAGGTTAAGTAAGCGTCTGGCCAAAGGCCGTTAAGCGGCAAGTCGATTGAGCGATCCGGAATACACGCGCACTTTCTCCAGGAAAGGTGCAATCCAGCCGCGATCGCCAGAACCGCGTCGATGGCAGTAGGCGGCAAGCAGATTTCGATACACGTAGCCATCGCGTTGGCCATCCATACCGTGGCCACGTTTCACGCGGTAGGCGTAGCTGAGGCCGCTGGGCAGGTTTTCCAAGTGCGAGTAGTGAAATTCGTGCGCGGGAATCGTTTGCGCCTGTGCGGCCCAGGGCGCATCGGCCGTTTCTTCCAGTTCCGCATAACCGCGGCCGACAGGGCGGTCGGTCATGACCACATCACCGGGCAAGACCCCGACCATCTCGCCCTGTCGTTCGCCCCAGCGGATCGAACGCGCCAGGAACATGAGACCACCGCACTCGGCATAGACCGGCAGTCCGGTTTCAATCTGGCGGGCAATATCCGCGCGCAGGCTGGCATTGGCGGCCAGAGCCTCAATGAACATCTCTGGAAAACCACCGCCCAACAGGAGGCCATCCACATCCGGCAGGCGTGTGTTCTCCAGCGTATTCAGGGGAACCAGTTCGACACCGGCATCCAGCAGCGTGTCGAGGTCTTCCTGGTAGTAGAAACCGAAGGCGCGGTCGTGTGCATAAGCGATACGCGGCCCGTGGATACCGAAGGGTAAGGGCTTGATCAGCGCGGGCATCCTGCCCGCCACATCCAGCAACCGACGCGCGGGCATCTGATGCGCTATCTCCAGCAATCTTTCGATGTCCACCTGTGACTCGACGATGCTGGCAATGGCTTCGACGCGGGCATCCGCCTCCACCGCTTCGTTCCCTGGCACTAGGCCAAGGTGGCGTTCGGCGATGGCCATTTGCTCATTCTTGTAGACCACACCCAAGACCGGCACATCGGTATAGCGGGCGATCACCTCGCGCAACTTGCCCTCATGGCGCGGCCCGCCCACCTTGTTGAGAATGACTCCAGCAATGTTCACGGCCGGGTCAAAAGCCTGATAACCCAGGATCAGCGGCGCGATGCCACGGGTCATGCCGATGGTATCCAGTACCAGCACGACCGGTGCCCCCAACAATTTGGCAAGTGCGGCGTTGCTGTTGGAACCTTCCACGTCCATCCCGTCGTACAGACCTTTATTGCCTTCGATCAAGGCAATATCCGAATCACCGGCATGGCGCATGAAGAGATCTTCGATCTCGGCCTCGCGCATCATGTGGAAGTCCAGGTTGTAACTGGGCCGCCGGGCGGCCAGGCCATGCCAGATCGGGTCGATGTAGTCCGGCCCCTTCTTGAACGCCTGCACCTTCATTCCGCGATTCGACAAGGCACGGCACAAACCCAGGGTCAGCGTGGTCTTGCCCGAAGATTTGTGGGCGGCGGAGAGGTAAAGAGTAGACATTAAAATAGTTTATCAGCCGTAACGCAAAAAGCCGACAAATTTAGTCGGCTTTTTGCGTTACGCCTCGCCCTACCCGTTGGACGGATTGGGGTCAGTGCTGACCGACTTTCGAAGAGATATCCTTTATTGCATCCTCCGGCAGGAACTTGAGGACTCGAACAGCCACGGTGGTAATCAGAAAAGTGGTGGCGATGCCACCAACCGCCAGCATCACTTCCCAAATGGAGGGCGAATAGGCGTGCACCACACCGTCGAAGAAGCTGCTGGACTCGGCGTATCCCGGGAACATATCGAGTGGGAAGGCCTGACCGCCAACGATGGTGACGTACATTTGGGCATGCCCACCGATAATGACCAGAAGCGCGGCGATCAACAGTATCGCCGGTTGTTTCCTGGCACCAGGACTGAAGATCAGAAACAGGGGCAAAAAGCCGCCAAGCATGACCTGGCCACCCCAGAACAGCAGGGTGTAGATGCCGCCGTCGGACAGAAGGAAACGCTCGAAATCCCACTGCTTGGCGAAATACATGTTGGTCAGGTGCAGCACAGCGGTGAAGTAAAGCGCCGCAGCGACAAAAGTGGCCAGCAGGTTCTTCAGGCGGCAGAGGACAGCCTCGTCTATCTCAATGTCATTCCACTTGTACATCGCCGCCTGGACGACGATGAAGCAGGCCAGGCCGTAAGCAAATGAGTAGATGATGAACATCGGGGCGTAGAGGGCGGAATTGTAGCCAGCCCGCGCCACCAGAAAGCCGAAGATAGAGCCGGTAGCGGTAGTCAACGCCAGGCGCCAGAGAAAGGCCAGCATGCCGATCGGCTTGTACCAGGGTTTCAATTTCCTATCCATCATGGTCAGCAGATACAGCCCCACAATGGCGAAGAAGCCGTTGTAGAAGATCATGTTGAGGGCAAAGATGGACTTGAAGTTGTAGTAGGTCATCGCCACGATGAGACGATCTGGACGACCCAGGTCCAACACCAGCACGGCCAGGCCGCCGCTCAGTATGGTGAGGGCCAGCAGGGCGGACAGCCGCGCGCGCGCCTTGTACATCATCTTGCCGAATACCGAACCGATTGAGGCTACGTTAAGCACGCCAGACGCGGCAACGATGAGAAACACCGCGAAGACATGAGGCAGGCCCCAGACGATCTGGTTGGTCATCCCGGTTTTGATGTGGCCATGATGTTCAAGGAAGAAGAAGGCCGACAAAGTACCGAGCATCACCAAGCCGCCGAGAGTCAGCAACAGCCAAAACCCGGTGGACTTGCCGCATTCTTTTTGATTCAAGCAGATGTTGTTAGCCATGTTCTAGATTCCTTGATAACGCACGCCGGTGTTCAGACCGAGGTCGGCGCGCACTTCGGTCGTGGCGACCGTCTTCATGGCCTTGGCGATGTCGCTTTCCGGATTATTCAGGTCGCCGAACAACATGGCCTGATGGCCAGAGGCCGTGCAGGCCTCGACGCAGGCCGGCGTTTCATCCCGATCCACGCGCTGGACACAGAATGTGCAGGACTCGACACAGCCCTTGCCGCGCGGGACTTCCGGATTCTGATCAGTGAGGGGTTCATGCACGAACGAACGCGCTTTGTAGGGGCAAGCCATCATGCAGTAGCGGCAGCCAATACAGATATGGCGATCGACCAGCACAATGCCGTCGGCGCGTTTCATGGAAGCCCCCGTGGGGCAGACATCCACGCAGGGCGGATTCTCGCAATGCTGGCAGAGCATGGGCAGGTTGTGCTCCACGCCGGTCTGCAGATGCTTGATGTTCAGTTTGCGAATCCACTGTGAATCCTGCTCACCGGTTTTGCCGGAGAGGCCATTTTCTGTATTGCAGGCCGTTACGCAGTCGTTGCAGCCAACTGCACATTTGGTGGTGTCGATCAACATGCCCCAGCGTTGTTTGCTGGAAGCGCCTTCTTCAGGACTACGGCTGTGAGCGATGCCATAAAACAGCACACCAGGGCCGACAGCGACGCCGGCAACCAGCGCACTTGCCTTGAGAAAGTCGCGGCGATTTTCGAGTTTGGAGTTCATGGATTCACTCATTGGCTGCCTCCATTGGAGGGCATGAGAGAAGGGGCCGCGGGCTGCGCGGTCTGATGTGAGGGGCGCTTGCCCGGTTTCGTGGCATGGCAATCCCAGCAATCCAGCTTAACGCCAGCATAGCTGTGGCAGGCAACGCAGAAATCCTCCCGAGAAGCCGCCACACTGCCGGTCTTGCTGCCGGCATGGCACTCGACACACTTTTTCAGACTGTACTTGGTCGTACGTATGCCTTTGCGCATCGTTTCGTCGCGATGGTGCTTGAGCAGTTCCGGGTGGTGACGACGGATATAGCCCCCCTCGTCCACACACTTGTCGCCCTTGGCGTGTTCCAGCTTGGGCAGATCGACTCCCGCCACCACCGGCATCGACGGGATGGCCAACAAGGCCATCGCGCCCAGGCAGGCGGCGAGGCGGAACCCTTTGCCCAGACCGGGCTGGTTGACCACTCTTGCCATGCCATTCATCCTTTTTCTTACTCGCCCATGCCCATGATGATGTAGCCGGTCGGGCACACTTCGGCACAAATGTGACAACCGATGCACTTGCTGTAATCGGTGTCCACATAACGGCCAGTGGTGGGGCCATCCTTTTTCTTGACCTTGAACACGGCGGTCTGCGGGCAGTAAATCACGCAGTTGTCGCACTCGAAGCAGAGGCCGCAGGACATGCAGCGTTTGGCTTCGGCCACGGTTTGTTTCTCATCCAGAGGGTGCAGGCGGTCTTCAAAATTACCCAACGCCGAATCAGCGTTCAGCACGGTCACACCGCGCTGGTTGCGCGGGGTGTTCATGAAGTGGCCGAGAAACATTTCGGTGGACGGAATCACATAGCGGCCGGAACGGTCGTCATAGTTATGCAGAACGTCCTTCCATTCGGAAGTACCCCACTCCGGGCCGTGGTGCTCTTTGTACTCGTGGCCGGATTCCACCCACTTGCGTACCTCGTCCCAATGCGCTACGTCGACCTTGGGACGCTTGTCCGCCTCTTCACCCTTAAGGTAGGCGTCGATGCCATCGGCGCAGATGCGGGCATGGCCGATGGCTGTGGTCAGCAGATGAGGACGAATCACGTCACCCGCCACGAAGATGTTGGGCTTGTTGGGGAAACGGTAGTTCTTGTCAGCGCGGATCAGGCCATTGTTGTTGTTGAAGCTCTCCAGTCCGGTGAAATCAACGGCCTGGCCAATGGCGGAGACGATCAGATCCCCGGTAATGTCGAACTCGGTGCCTTCCTTGATCTTCGTTTCCTTGCCGACCACTTCAAACTCTGCCACACGTAGCGCAGTGGCGCGGCCATCGGGGCCCTTGATCACGGCAACCGGTGTGATGCCACCGATGATCTCGATGCCTTCCGCCTTGGCCTGCTCGACTTCGTGTTTGTTCGCGGCCATCTTGTCGATGCTGGCGCGCGAGATCAGCACCACATCGACGCCCTGGCGCGCGGCGATGCTGGCGACATCGTGGGCAGCGTGGCCGGCCAACACCATCTCGGGCAGGTCGGTAGTCGAGGCAGTGGTGATCTTGCCGAGACGACGGGCGACGGTCGCTACGTCGATCGAGGTATCACCGCCGCCGATAACCACAACCTTGTTGCCGACATGTTGCAGGCGGCCTTCGTTGAAGGCGCGCAGGAAAGCGGTCGCCGGGACGCAGTTGGGGGCATCAGCGCCCGGCACTGGCAGAGAACGACCGCCCTGTGCGCCCAAGGCGATCAGGATTGCATCAAATTCCTGCTCGATCTGCTCCATCGGAAAATCTGTGCCAACGCGAATATTCAGGCGGGTTTCCACGCCCATGTCGACGATGCGTTTGATCTCGCCGTCAAGCACATCACGTGGGGTACGGAAGCCGGGAATGCCATAGCGCATCATGCCGCCGAGCTCGGCGTGATTGTCGAAAATCGTGCAGCCATGGCCCATGCGGCGCAGTTGGTAGGCGGCTGCCAGACCGGCGGGACCGCCGCCGAGGATGGCGACCTTCTTGCCGCTTTCCCTGGCCGGCTTCTCGAAACCAATATTGTTGGCCAACGCCCAGTTTCCAAGGAAGTGTTCGACGGAGTTGATACCGACGTTCTCTTCCACTTGGTTACGGTTGCAGCCGGATTCGCAGGGGGCGGGGCAGACACGTCCCATGACGGCGGGGAAGGGGTTGGCGGACGTCAGGCGGTGGAAAGCGTATTCCTGCCAGCTTTGCCCACCGGTGGGCTTCTCAATACCACGCACGATGTTGAGGTAGCCGCGAATGTCCTCACCGGCCGGGCAGGAGCCCTGGCAGGGCGGCGTGGAATGCACGTACTCCGGGCACTTGTGGGTCCAGCTCGCCTGGAAAATCATCTCCTGGGAACGACGGTAGTCTGCCTCCGTCTCGCCGTCCTTGTAACGACGCCATGTGACACCCTCAGTCTTCTTTACATCTTTGGAAGTGACCGACATCTTCGCTCTCCTATCTCAAGAATCGTGCGGCAGTACCGCATGTCCAACGCCTAATTAACACAAATGCGCATCCGGCCCGCGGGCCGGACCGCCTCAATCCAACTTGATGGCCGTGCTGACGAGCTGATGCACGCCACCAACCATGCTCCGATCAAATCCGTAATACGGGACCACCTTGGTGAACTGCGCCTTGCAAATCGCGCAGATCAAAGCCAGGAAGTTCACACCATTGTTCTGCACCACGTTGTTGAACGCATTCATGCGCGGCAACGCGCCTTTCACGCGCACTTCGAGCAGGTCATCAGTCAGAATGCCAGCGCCACCGCCGCAGCAGAACGTGGCTTCGCCGATGGTCTCCGCCGCCATGTCATGGTAGTGGTTGGCGACCGCCTTGATGATGTTGCGCGGAATGGTGAACTGGCCGCCGGGCTCGTCACCCATGCGCGAACCACGCGCCACGTTGCAGGAATCGTGGAAGGTGATGACGCGGTCATCGTTCAACGACTTATCAAACTTGAGTTGGCCCTTCTGGATCAGATCCCATGTGTATTCACATATGTGCATGGGCTGAGGAAAACGTGGGTCGAGCTGTTTCTGCAACTCGATCGAGAAAGGGTCATTGCCACCGTAACCGATGCCAGTGAGGGTATTCCAGAAGCTGTAGGCGACGCGCCAGGCATGGCCACATTCGCCAACGATGATGCGTTTGACGCCAAGTTCGAGGGCGGCATCGCGAATACGCATGGCGACCTTCTTCATGGTTTCGTAATTGCCGTTGAACAAGCCGAAGTTGCCCGCCTCGGAGGCATGGGTAGAGAGGGTCCAGGAAGCACCGGCGGCATGAAAAACCTTGGCATAACCAATCAGCGATTCCACATGCGGCTCGGAGAAAAAGTCGGCCGAAGGGGTAACCAGAAGGATTTCCGCGCCCTTTACATCCAGCGGCATTTTCACCGCGACACCGGTATCCGCTTCAATGTCTTCTTCCAAACCCAGCAGGGTGTCTTCCAGGGCGGGGCCGGGCAGGCCGAGGTTGTTACCAATTTTAAAAACCTTGGCGATAATCTCGCTGGAATATTTCTGGCCCATGCCCACCGTGTTGAGGATTTCGCGGCCGGCCATGGTTATTTCAGCGGTGTCGATGCCATAGGGGCAGTACACGGAACAGCGACGGCACTCGGAACACTGATGGTAGTAGTTGTACCAATCGTCGAGGATTTCCTTGGTGAGATCTTCCGCGCCCACCAGCCAGGGGACAACCTTACCTGGCAGAGTGAAGTAGCGGCGATACACCTTGCGCATCAGATCCTGGCGCGCGACCGGCATGTTCTTCGGGTCCGCGGTACCGAGGAAGTAATGGCATTTGTCGGTGCAGGCGCCGCAATGCACGCAGGCATCCATGAAAACGCGCAAGCTGCGGTACTTGCCAAGTAACTCACCCATACGGTTAATCGCACGGTCATGCCAGTCATCGGTCAGTTGCCAGGGATAACCCAGGCTAGTCTGGCTGGCCTGTGGGGCCGGGAAGCTCTTGGAGTGAGCCATCGCCCCTTCCATGATCTTGGGGACATCGGTGTATTCCGTCAGCTTGGGAACTTCGAATTCAGGACCAGCCACAGTAGCTCCTTGCGTCTCGGGTGTCTCGGGCGAACCGAACTTAACTATTTACTTGCGCTCAGCCGCCGCCGCCCAGGGGGCGATATGGCGGGTTTCGCGCGGATTGTCAGCCTGGTTGCGGGTCGGGCTGAAGAAGATGCCCGGCGCGTGCAGCAGCTTGCTGACCGGAAAGATGATCATCAGCAAGGCGACCAGAGTCAGGTGCACCAGCAGTGGGCCATCGCTGGGCACTGGGTGCCAGTCGAAAGTCACCAGCCCTAGCGCAAAGGCCTTCAGCGCAACAATGTCGGTATGAGATACAAACGTCGTCATCATGCCAGAGACACCGATGCCCAGCAGCAGGGCCAACATCAGGTGGTCGGAGGGGGTGGAAATGTAACGCACACGATCCACCAGGAAGCGACGCGCCCACAGGCCGAGCAGGCCGGCAACCATCGCGAAGCTGGCGTACTTTCCATAAGGCTGGATAAATTCGACCACGAACCACAAGGGTTCCTGGAAATACCGCACATGGCGCAACAGAACCAGAGCCAAACCGATGTGAAACATCCAGCCAAAGACCCATATCCATTTGTTGGACTTGAACAGCGACTCGAATAGCACGACTTCACGCGCCATCCGCAGCAACACACCGGCATGGGTGGTCGGCGCGGGCGTGGTGGGAATCTTGAGCGGCGCCGGGGTGCCGCTGTACTCGGCAATGCGATAGGCCACGCCTGCAATCAGCACAATCGCGGCGAAGTAATAAAGGCCAGTGTAGAAAAGCGTCAGCGAAGTCATCCGTCTTACCTACGGTGGAGAGTGGTGAGTCGAGAGTCGAGAGCCATCAGTAGTGTCGAAATACCACTTTCGGCTCTCGACTCCCGGCTATTGCGATATCAGGCAGCAACAGCCGTGAGCCAGGCCAGAAGGGAGTACAACCCCAACCTGGCCAGACATCACATCAAATACAGCCAGTTGGCTTGGGCAAGCCAGCAATCTTGCAGGCCTGCTTGGCGGGGCCGTAAGGGAACAACTCGTACAGGTACTTGTTGTTGCCCTTGTCTGCACCCAGCTTCTTGGCGATAGCTTTGGTCAGCACGCGCACGGCGGGAGCAATTTGATACTCCTCGTAGTACTCACGCAGGAAATTGATCACTTCCCAATGGGAATCAGTCAGTTCAACTTTTTCTTCCTGCGCCAGATACGCGGCAATGTCCTGGTTCCAATCGGCCAGATTGGTCAGGTAGCCTTCCTCGTCAACTTCAAAAGATTTGCCGGCAACTTCAACCATAGGCATAGCGTTACTCCTTAATAAAATTTACAACCAGGACTGGAGATTGCTGTGGTCCGCAACCAGATCCACAAAACCGCCGTAATCCACGACAGTGACGCCATCCAGTACACGATCGGCTACGCCACGCGCCTGGAGGTCAGCGCCCAGAGCGTAAACCTTCAGATTGGCCATTGCGCCCTGGACTTTCACCTCTACGCTGCTGCCCTTGGTGGCGCCGTATACACCATCCTCGATAAGCAGAACCGCAGAACCCTTTTTCGCCAAACGAAGGCAACTCTCCAAGGAGTTACGATCGAACGGCGATTTGTTAACGATATGCAGCATCTCGTTTCTCCCCTTAGAAGCTGATCACAACGTCTTGCTCAACCATGAGGTCCGCCATTTCCGCCGCGGAAACGATCTGCACGTCAACCAGCAGGTCATCCTCGCTCAGGCCACGGATCTCCATCGACTCGCGCTCGACATAGAGCTTTTCGATGTCGTAACCCTCCAGGGCGCGATAGGTCGGCGAGAAATTCTTCTGGCCAAGCGCCTTGGTGTCCTGGCCCTTCTTCAGCTCGTAAACGCCATCGTCGACGAAGGCCAGGCTGACATCCTGCTCAAAGGCGGCGGAGATCAGCACGACCTCCAGGCCTTCCAGCGCATAAATCGTCCCGTAAGGAGCCTTACGGTTCACGAACATAAATTTCTTGATGACGCCGCCCTCGTCGTCTGGATCGATATTTTCGCTTGATGTGAACATCGTTTTCCCCTTAATCGCCAAAAGTCACGAGACGATCACACTGGATGCCGGCTTCGACCAGTTGACCCAGGCCGGAAATGCGGAAGCCTTCAGCCAGGTTGTCGGCATCCTTGCCTTGCCGCTTCGCTTCGTTTGCGTCCATGATGCCGCGCCGTTGCGCGGCGGCGATGCACACCACCAGATCGAGGTTGTGCTGCTTGGACAGCTCACTCCAGCGATTGACGATATTGCGATCGTCGCGCGGGGGTTCGGTCAGACGCGTCGCGTTGTTCACGCCGTCGTGATAGAAAAAAACGCGATAGATCTCGTGTCCCTTTTCGATCGCGGCCTTGACAAAGTTGTAGGCGCTATCAGAGGCCTGATGGGTGTAAGGCCCTTCGCTTACTAATACACCGATCTTCATTTATATATCCCTATCTCCGAATATCCGAATCGCACCGGCCCCGCTGCTCTGGGGCCGGGCTACTGATCAAATCAACTGCGCAATCAGAAGCGGATATGCGTGGAAGCATTCAACGTGGTACGGGAACCACGCCAGTTGTCGATGTGATACTTGGTAAACGGCAGACCCGTCTTCTCAAAGAAAGCAGGCCAACCGATACGGTCGATCCAGTCGTTCATGCGTTCCCACGGACGGCCATCGGCTTTGTAGGCGGCCAGGATGGTCTTGACGACCTGGCTAACCTCGGGCCAACGTGGCGGGTTGTTCGGAATGCCGGCGGCGACCAGTTTGTGAAAGGTCGGCTTGGAGCGAGCGTTGGAGTTTTTGCCGCCAACCCAGATCGCGAACTTGGAATTCACGGGATCGTTGATCTGCATGGGGGGGCACGGGGGGAAGCAGGCACCACAACAGATACATTTCTTTTCGTCCACTTCCAGGGACGGCTTGCCATTCACCAGTGCGGGACGAATCGCGGCAACCGGGCAGCGGGCGACAACGGAAGGCCGCTCACACACGTTGGCAACCAGATCATGGTTGATCTTCGGCGGCTTGGTATGCTGGATGACGATGGCGATGTCAGCCTGGCCACCGCAGTTGATCTCGCAGCAGGAGGTAGACAACTTGACGCGGTTAGGCATCTCGCACTTGATGAACTCTTCATAGAGTTCATCCATCAGAGCCTTGACGGCGCCAGAGGCATCGGTACCCGGGATGTCGCAATGCAGCCAGCCCTGGGTGTGGGCGATCATGGAAACCGAGTTGGCGGTACCGCCGACGGGGAAACCGCTACCACTCAGAGCCTTGATCAGGGGATCAACCTTGGTCTGGTCAGACACCATGTACTCAATATTGGAACGCGTGGTGAAACGCACATAGCCGTCACCAAACTGATCGGCAATATCAGCCAGCTTCTTAATCGTAAGTGAGTCCATCTGGCGCTGAGTACCCGCCTTGACGGTCCATATCTCGGCACCGTTCTCGGCACGGTGGTAGAGCACGCCAGGCTTGGGATGTGAGTGGAAAACCCACTTCCCATAGTTATCCTTCATCACCGGGTGCATGTAGGGCATTGGATCCGGCGCACCGGATTCAATGGTTTCGTGAGTTCTTTCAGCCATTGCTATCTCCAAAGGGTGAAATCGTTAAACCTTCATTTGATCTTAACTGCGGATCAAGAGAGCGACCCACCGGGCCGCCCTCGAAAGAGACCGTTAACTCAGGCAGCGGCCTGCTTGCGCTCGAACCACTTGGCGGCCTCCTCATCCCAACCATCCATGCGGATATAGGGGTTGGCGCGCGGCTGGCTGATCATGTTGGGATCAATTTCCAGGCCGATGCCTTCCAGGAAGTTAACCAGACCGATGCGCTCAATCATCTCGCCGGTACGCTCGTGCTCCAGCGCATTTTCCGCGAAGAAATCGAGAATGGTGCGGGACAGATCGTTCAGTTTTTCGAAGTCTTCGTCGGACTCAAGCTTCATGAATGGGATCACCACGGTCCCCATGCTGGCGCCAATCTTGAGCACGCTTTTGCCACCAACCAGAATGGTCACGCCCTTATCCTTGCCGGGCAGCAGAGCACCCGGCATGACGTTCAGGCAGTGCATGCAGCGCACGCAGTTATGGTTGTTGATTTCCAGACAGTTAGCGTCAGACAGCACCACTTTGGTCACGCCTTCAGCTACCGCGGCGCCATCGTTTTTCTTCAGTTGGATGGCCTTGGTCGGGCAAAGGTTGACAACCATATTGATGGTGTCTTCCATGCTATGGGCGGTGTACCAGTCACGCGCCAGCTTCTCGTTGGCGCGGATGTTGTCGCGCCAGGTGCCGATGGTGGCCATGTCGGAACGCTGAATGGAGTTCATGCAGTCGTTCGGGCAGCCGGAGAACTTGAACTTGAATTTGTACGGTAGAGACGGCCGATGCATATCGTCCAGGTTGTTATTGATGACGATGCGCAGAGCGCGCGCTTCGTCATAACAGGACATTTCGCAACGCGCGGCACCCACGCACGACATGGAGGTGCGCAGAGCGGGGCCGGCGCCGCCAAGGTCGAAGCCCATTTCGTTGAACTTGTCGAAAACGCGTTGCACGTCGGCGGTCTTGCAGCCTTGCAGCATGATGTCACCGGACTGGCCGTGGAAAGCGATCAGACCGGAACCCCCGTTTTCTACCCAGGCATCACTCATCTGGCGCAGAAGGTCGGAGGTGTAGTGCATCCCCGCAGGCGGCATGATGCGCAGGGTATGGAATTCGGCCGCCTCGGGAAATTTTGGAGTGCCATCAGCATTTTTCAGTTCGGTGAAACGGGGAATCACGCCACCGCCGTAACCCATCACGCCCACGGTACCGCCCTTCCAGTAACCGGACTTGGTCTGGTAGGAAGTCTCCAACTGGCCCATCAGGTCGACCATCATGTCGTTGTCTTTAGCCAGGCGCTTCAGACCCGTAACGAACGAGGGCCACGGGCCAGTCTCGAGTTGGTCCAGGTTCGGCGTATCAATCATTTGCTTAGCCATCTGTCTTTCTCCTTGAAATCTTGAACAACATCATGTCGTCACAAACTTACCGCACTAGCCCGTTGGCAGTCTGCTTGTACGGGACGAGTCAGGTCATATTAGGGAGCGCTTATCGAGCCTGCCATTATTCCGATGGGGTAACCGGGTATATCAATCGGGTAGCACTTACCTACCCGTTCGGGTAGGTTGAGGACTGCGTATCCAGCACCCAAATCCACATCACTTGCTGGCAGAAAATATTAAACAATTAACATATTTGAATATACTAACCATCTATGGACCAGATCACCTCACTTATCAAATTCCGCAATCCCTACGGCAACCAGGAAATCGAGTTGCAACAGGCGGTGTATGAAGCCGGCGGCACGCCAATGCTGCGCCTGCGGATACGTGAACGTGGGGCGCGCTTCACGATTTTTGACATCGATCCCGCGACCGCGAAATTCTGGGCGGAAGCGATGCTGAAGTGGGCCACGCCGCTGGCCGCCGACAACCCGCCCCCCCACCTCCCTCCCCCACCTGCCGAGGACTGAACCGATGCGCATGTACAGCCCGGAATGGGAAGCGGTGAAAAATCTGAAGTTCACCCCTAGCGTGCTGGATCTTCACTATGACTTGTCAGGCAGTGAAATCCCCGCGGACCACGGCCCCGCGCTTTACGCCGAGCTTCTACGCCACCTACCCTGGCTGGCGGACACTCCCGGTGCCGCCGTGCATCCGGTTCATGGCGCGCCTAGTGGACGCAATGCCAACCTAGTGGTGAATCGACGGGTGAAACTGGTATTGCGCCTGCCGGTTGCCCGTCTGGAAGAAGCGAGCGCACTGGTCGGAAAGCACATTGACCCGGGCGCGGGCACCTTGCTTGTCGGCGCCATGAAAGAGAAAAATCTGACGCCATTTGGTACGCTGTATTCCCATTTCGTCACCCTGGGGACGGCGGATGAAGCGGCCATTTTGTTGGAAGTGCGTCGGCAACTGGACAAAATGGGCATCCCGTGCGGACTGATACCGGGGATGCGACATAAAATGCTCGCCCCCGACGGGGAGATCAGTGGTCATTCGTTGATGTTGCATGACCTCAGCCTGGTGCATTCACTGGCCGTGCAAGAGCAGGGCTTGGGGCTGCACCGCGTCTGGGGTTGCGGCATCTTCATACCGCACAAGTCAATCAAGGAAGTGTCGACCGTCTGAGTGAACCAGTCGGTCATCTGTTTTTTTAACCTGTGAAAAAGGAGAGAAACTGTGGGCTACATTCTTAACGGCGAAGAGCTGGAAACGGGTGAAGAAGACTTTCTGCTGGAAGCCAACTTCAGCGATGAAATCGTCGAGATCATCGCAGCCGCCGAGAAAATCAACCTGACCGACGAGCATTGGCAAGTCATCAACTACCTGCGCGACAAGTACCGCGAAGATGGCCATACCCCGAACTTCCGCGCCATGGTGGCCGAACTGGACGAGATGCACCCCGAAACCGACTGGAAGAAGAAGCTTTATGAGCTTTTCCCCAGCCAGCCCGCGCGCCAGGCCGCCCGTGTGTCCGGCCTGACCAAGCCTTACGGCAAGGGCGGTTATTGATTTGTAGGGTGGGTTACGCTTCGCTAACCCACCCTACGCACTGCCGACTGTATCAAAACCATGTTCATCAACACCCTAGTCACCACAGCGGATCTCGCCGCACATCTCGATGACCCCAACTGGATCGTATTCGACTGCCGCTTCACCCTGACCGACCCGGAAGCCGGGCGCCAGGCTTATCTCAAGAATCACATTCCCGGCGCGCGCTATATTCATCTCGATAAAGACTTGTCCGCGCCGGTCACCACAACCACCGGTCGCCACCCGCTGCCCGATGTAAAGGTACTGGCGGAAAGGCTTTGCCGCTGGGGCGTCGGTATCAACAAGCAAGTTGTGGTTTATGACGACAGCTATGGCGCGATGGCCGTCCGTTTGTGGTGGATGCTGCGCTGGCTCGGCCATCCCGGTGTCGCCCTGCTCGACGGCGGCTTTCCTAAATGGCGTAAGGAACAGCGGCCGCTCACGGCCGATCTGCCGGAGCTCCATAAGGGCCATTGCGCCTGCCTGCCTGAACCCAGCCAAATCGCCCATGCCGACGACGTATTGCGCGCCTCGCAAACCGGCGATGCCCTGATCATCGACGCCCGTCCAGAACGCCGTTTCAGCGGTGAATTCGAGCCGCTGGACACCGTCGCCGGCCATATCCCCGGCGCGATCAACTGGTCGTTCGATGAGAACCTCGATATCGACGGTACTTTCCTGCCGCCCGAAGCTTTGCGCGAGAACTATCAGGCCCTGCTGAAAGGCCGCGCGCCCTGGCAGGTTATCCATACTTGTGGTTCCGGCGTTACCGCCTGCCACAACCTGCTGGCGATGGAAGTCGCCGGCCTGCCCGGCTCACGCCTTTACCCTGGTTCCTGGAGCGAGTGGATTCGCGATCCCTCACGGCCAATCGCCAGCGGAGAATGAAATGGCATTGCGGGTAAAGACAACCTGGTTCAAGAAGGAAGGCGAGCAACGTGACCCCACCGAGGTCGCCACCGTCATCGCATCCACTATCTGGCGCCTGTGTGACCGCGCCATCGACAACCTATCCCACGCGGATTTCGACATCATCACGCCACAGCGTGGCTTTCGCATCATCGGCGAGCTGGCCTGCTTTCTCGTTCACTATGTCGACCGCCTAGCCTTTAACCGCATGGACGACGAACAAAGGCAGGAAGTGGTCAGCGCGGTGGGCTTGCGCCTGGCTGAAATCATGGAAGAAAACATACTCGATTTCAGCGACGGTGAGAAAGACCCGGAGTACGACTATCAGGCCGGCTTTATCGAGCTGATCAACCGGCGCATGGGCGATTACTCGGAATTCGACTTCCCCGAAGACAAGGCCAGTTTTCCCGCTCTGCGCTTCCTCTCTCTGCAGATCCGCGAGGTCATGGAGCAATCCGACCAGACCTGGATTCAGGACCAGATCATGGACATCGAAATGCCCGAAATGATGGGCACGGTGAAGAAGAGCGTAGAGGGGTTTTACCCGGTCCAAGTTGGCGATAAGGGATGAGGAAATGACTAATGTCCCGTTTTTTGAGGTGCTGGCGGAATGCAGTGCGAGGCGTTCTGAGCGCCGTGTGGCGAGCCACATAAGCGAGGAACAACGACGCAATGCGCCTGTTAGTGCGTCCACAAATGGGTTATTGGTTGCTTCCTCATCCCTAAGCAGTAGGCAGTGATCAACCGCAAACATTCATGATCCCTGAAGACTCCCCCTTCCACCCCGACAACGAAACCGGCTACCAGGCCTGGCGCGCCGCCAAGCTGGCGGACACCCCGACCCGAGGCGAAGACCTCATTGTCAGGGTGCGCGACCCCGCCAACCTGAGCGACGCTGAATACCAGAACATCTGGCAGCGCATCGCCAAGAGCAACATGGCGATTTACGCCAGCGATCTTGGCGAAGCCGAAGACAAGGAAGCCCTCGGCCTGCTTGCGGCGCAGTTCGGACTGACCCGTCTGGATGCCAACTGGCTGGCGGACGAGGACGGCATTACCAGCCTGACGCCGCATGAGGAAGATGGGCAGAAACGCGGCGAATACATCCCCTACACCCACAACCGTATCCGCTGGCACACGGATGGCTACTACAACCCGCCACAGCGACGCATCTGGGCGATGGCCCTGCATTGTGTGCGCGCCGCCGACGCCGGCGGGATCAACGACCTGTATGACCACGAACTGGCCTACCTCGCCCTGCGCGATGCCAATCCCGCGCACATCCGCGCCTTGATGGCCGATGACGCCATGACCATCCCGGTGCGTGTCGACGAGCACGGTGTGGCGCGCCCTGAGGAACCCGGCCCCGCCTTCACCGTGGAAGACGGAAGCCTGCATCTGCGCTACACCGCCCGCACCAAAAGCATCGCCTGGAAACAGGATGCCGCCACCCGGGCGGCCATTCACGCGCTTGATGAACTGCTGGGCAGCAACCCGCCCGGCATGTTCAGCCTCGGCCTCGCCCCCGGTATGGGCGTGATCTGCAACAACATCCTGCATACCCGCTCCGGCTTCAGTGACCGCCCGGAGCACCGCCGCCTGCTCTATCGCGCGCGCTACCACGACCATCTGCGCAATCTGCGCGGTTAGCCTTCTCGCACGTTCCGACATCGCCCTATACCGGGCAAAAAACGGTGGCCGCAACCGCGTGAAAATGAGGGCGTGCGATTGCCGACTGTACTTGTCGGGCGCGCCGCACCACGGCGCCTAAAGTCTCCACCACTTCCGCCGTTAAGCAGCCATTGTCATGGCGGCTTATCGAGGAGAAAACCATGTTCGAATCCGCGGAAATCGGCCACAAGGTCGACAAGGAAACCTACGAACGAGAACTGCCCGCCCTGCGCGAGGCGCTGCTCGATACCCAGGACGAGCTGGTGAGAACTTGTGGTTTTCAGGTCATCGTCATCATCAGCGGCGTCGATGGCGGTGGCCGCCGCGAATCGGTGCACCTGCTCAATGAATGGCTGGACCCCCGCCACATCGAAACCCACGGCATGGGCGAGCCGTCCGACGAGGAACTCGACCGCCCGCCTATGTGGCGTTTCTGGCGCGCCCTGCCGCCACGCGGCAAGATTGGCATCTTCCAGGGCTCCTGGTACAGCATGCCGATCCTCGACCGGGTCTATGGCAAGACCCGCAATGTCGACCTGGAAGAAACCATGGAACGCAATGTCCGCTTCGAGAAGATGCTCAGCGACGAAGGCGCCTTGATCCTCAAGTTCTGGTTCCACCTGTCCAAACCCTTCCAAGAAACCCGGCTCAAGGCCCTGGAAAAAGATCCACGCACACGCTGGCGGGTGACCGAACGCGACTGGCATCACTTCAGCCTGTATGACATTTTTCGCAAGACCAGCGCCCAGGCACTGCGGCTCACCAGCACGGCGCAGGCTCCCTGGTACATCGTCGAAGGCAGCGACGAACGCTATCGCGGCCTGATGCTGGGCAAGATCATGCTGGAAGCCCTGCGCCTGCGGCTGGCCTCCGAGCATGGCCAACCCCACTCCATCCCTACCCTGCCCAGCCTGCCGCAGGTGGACAAGCTGGACATCCTGAAATCCCTGAACCTGAACCAGGTGCTGGACAAGGCGAGCTACGAGAAAAAACTGGAAGCCTATCAGGGCCGCCTCAACGTCCTCACCCGCGACCCACGCTTCCAGAAGCTCTCGGTAGTCGGCGTATTCGAAGGCAACGACGCGGCCGGTAAAGGTGGCAGCATTCGCCGCATCACCAGCGCCCTCGATGCGCGCATGTACAAGATCATCCCCATCGCCGCGCCCAGCGATGAAGAGAAGGCGCAGCCCTATTTATGGCGCTTCTGGCGCCACACCCCCCGCCGCGGCCGTCTCGCCATCTTCGACCGCTCCTGGTATGGCCGCGTCCTGGTGGAACGGGTAGAGGGCTACTGCTCGGAATATGACTGGCTGCGCGCCTACAACGAGATCAACGAGTTCGAAGCGCAGCTCGCCAATCACAACATCGTGGTCGTGAAATTCTGGCTATCCATCAGTGCCGACGAACAGCTCAAGCGCTTCAAGGAACGAGAAAAGACCGGCTTCAAACACTACAAAATCACCGACGAAGACTGGCGTAACCGCGAGCGCTGGGATGACTACGAACAGGCCGTGTGCGACATGGTGGACCGTACCAGTAGCGAACTCGCACCCTGGACCCTGGTGCCCGCCAACAACAAATACCACGCCCGCATCCAGGTGCTGAAAACCCTGTGTGAGCGAATCGAAGCCGGGTTGAAGCGGGTAAAGGGCAAGAAAGCGTAGGCGGATAGGTCTTGAAACAAGCTCGCGCCCTCTAGCGCCGGCGCCTTGTTAGCCGTTGACGGCCAGCAACTCCACATCGAACACCAGTGTCGCATTCGGTGGAATCACGCCACCGGCGCCACGCACCCCGTAGCCCATTTCCGGTGGAATGGTCAGCCGGCGCTTGCCGCCCACCTTCATGCCCGCCACGCCTTCATCCCATCCGCGGATCACCTGGCCACGTCCAAGCGGAAAATCGAATGGATCATTGCGATCCAGGCTGGAATCGAACTTGCTGCCATTGGCCAACCAGCCGGTGTAATGCACGGTCACCTGCTTACCGACCACCGCCTCGGTGCCCTCGCCCACGCTCAGGTCTTCGATGATCAAATGGCTACTGGACATGACATCTCCTCGAAAAAAACGCCCCAACGCGGGACGACAAGCGGCGCAAATGGAGATCGAATCCGGAATTGCAAGATGCCGGCTCTCTGCCACAATCCGCGCCTCGCGGCCCGAGGCTTTCATACTCACTGACCATGTCTGAACCTCTCCACATCGAATCCCTGGACCACGAAGGCCGTGGCGTCGGCCACGTCGATGGCAAAACCATTTTTGTCGAGGGCGCCCTGCCGGGTGAATGGGTGCGCTACAGCAGCTACCGCAAGAAGCCCGATTTCGAGCAGGCGCAGGCCAGCGAGATTCTCAAGTCCAGCCCGTTCCGGGTAGCGCCGCGTTGTCGCTGGTTCGGCATCTGCGGCGGCTGTTCGCATCAGCATCTGGACGAGGCCGCGCAGGTGGCGGTGAAGCAGCGGGTACTGGAGGATTGTTTCGAGCATATCGGCAGGGTGCGGCCGGAGACCCTGCTCTCGCCCATCCACGGGCCGACCTGGGGTTACCGGCGGCGCGCGCGCCTGTCGGTGCGCTACGTGGCAAAGAAGGGCGTGCTGGTGGGTTTTCATGAGCGGCGCAGCAGTTTTGTGGCGGACATGAGTGGCTGCGAGGTGTTGCCGGAGCGCATTTCCCGCCTGCTACCCCGCCTGCGTGTGCTGGTGGAAGGCCTTTCCATCCGCGACCGCCTGCCGCAGATCGAACTGGCGGCGGGTGATGCGGTGGATGTGCTGGTATTGCGGGTAATGGACCCACCAAGTCCAGCGGACGAGACGCTTTTGCGTACCTTCGCCGACGCCAACCGGGTGCAGTTCTGGCTGCAACCGAAGGGGCCGGATACCGCCACTCCGTTTCATCCGCTCGACGCCCCGGCACTGGATTACCGCCTGCCGGAGTTCGCTCTGGTGATGCCGTTCCGCCCCACCGAGTTCACCCAGGTGAATCAGGACGTCAACGCCATGCTGGTGCGCCGCGCCATCCGTCTGCTCGACCCGAAGCCGAATGATCGGATCGCGGATTTCTTCTGCGGGCTGGGCAACTTCACCCTGCCCATCGCCCGCAAGGGCTCACACGTGCTGGGCATCGAGGGCGCCGCCGGGCTGGTGAAACGCGGCATCGAGAACGCGGCCAGGAATGGCCTGAGCAGCCATAGCGAATTCCGCGTCGCCGACCTGTTCCAGATGACCCCGGAGGCTTATGCGGAACTGGGCAACTTCGACAAACTGCTGATCGACCCACCGCGCGACGGCGCCATCGAACTGGTGAAGTCGTTGCCGGAGGAAGGCGCCCCCTACCGCATCGTCTACGTCTCGTGCAGCCCCGCCACCCTGGCGCGCGACGCCGCGGTGCTGGTGCACCAGAAGGGCTATCGCCTGGCCACGGCGGGGGTCGCCAACATGTTCCCGCACACGGCGCACGTAGAGTCCATCGCGCTGTTCGAACGTTGAGCGGATTCAACCATCCCGGTAGGGCGGATGCCCAAAGGGCGATCCGCCAACGATCTGGCGGCAGTTGACAGCTACAGATCGAATTCCATCCCCTCTTCCAGCGCCCGCACCCGGCCTGGCGCCAGAGCCTCCAGTTCGGCCATGATGCCGGCCTCGCCGCCGGGCTTGAGATGGGTGATCCAGACCGAAGCAGCGGGACGCATCAGGGCCAGGTCGGCGGCCAGCATTTCCGGGCAATAGTGCTTGGAGGCGCGCGCGACCTCCTCCTGCGCCTTGGGGAAGGAACATTCGACGATGAGGTGTTTCAGGTCCGCGGTCGCGTCGGCCAGTTCCCATAGACTCGAATGGCTGGCGGTGTCCCCCGAGAACAGAAGACTGCCGCTGCCGCCGTGCAGCAGATAACCCACCGCCGGCACCACATGGTTGGCTGGGAGCGCCGTGATTTCGCGATCACCCAGACACACTGGCACGCCGATCTCCAGTGGCGCGTAATGCAGGTATGGCGCTTCCACGCTGGGGATGCGCGAGAAATCCGGCCAGATGCGCCAGTTGAACAAGTGGTCCTTGAGGATTTCCAGCACCTCCGGCGGAGCATGCAGCACCAGAGCATGGCCGCGCCCCCCCGCCACGCTATCGAGCAGGAGCGGCAGGCAAAGGATGTGATCGAGATGGGAATGGGTCAGAAAAACATGGTCGATGCGCGCCAGCGCCTCGCGCGTGAGGCGGGTAACGCCGGTGCCGGCATCCACCAGAATGTCATCATCGACCAGAAAAGACGTGGTATGGCGGCCGTCACCGATGCCGCCCGAGCAGCCCAGCACCTTGATTTTCATGGTTTTCTACCTTGTCTATTTGGTGGTGTAGGTAAACACGCCATCCCACTCGGCGGGCGGTGGATTGAAGCGGAAATGAGTAACACGGTCGAGATAAACCTGATACAGCTTGCGCGGCGAAAGCTTGCCCAGTTGCATCAGCTTGATTTCGGCTTCGTCCCAGCGGCGCTCGTGGTAATCGGCGAAGACCGCTTCGAACAGCGCGGCTTCCTTGAGCCGTTCCGGCGGCAACTCGGCGGTCACACCGAGCGGTTCGTAAATAGCCACGGGCACGTCCTTGCCCTTGACCCGCACACGGTCGATGAGTTGGAAACTCAGGTCAGGGCAATCGGCCTTGGTCGTTTCCCCCGCCAGCACACCGACACCATATTGGCGGGTGAGCGCCTCCAGCCGGGAGGCCAGGTTCACCGCGTCCGCCATGACCGTGTAGGCCATGCGGAATTCGGAGCCCATGTTGCCGACACTCATGCGGCCGGTGTTCACCCCCACGCCGATCTTCAATGCCGGCCAGCCCCGTTCTTCCAGATGGGGATTCAGCTCGGTCAGGGTGGTCTGCATGGCCAGGCCGGCCAGAACGGCATCGCGGGCGTGGTGCTCATCGCTCATGGGCGCGCCCCAGAAGGCCATGACCGCGTCGCCGATGTATTTGTCGATGGTGCCGCGGCCTTCCTGGACGACGCGGGTCATGGCCGACAGGTAGACGTTGAGCAACTCGGCCAGTTGCGCGGCTTCCAGCTTCTCCGAGATGCTGGTGAAACTGACGATGTCGGAGAACAGCACGGTCATCACCTTGGATTCGCCGCGCAGGCTGTAGCGCGCCGGATCCTTGGCCATTTCGTCGACCAGTTCCGGCGGGATGTATTGCCCGAATAATTTGGTGATCTGCGCGCGGGAACGCGCCTCGACAAAGAAGCCATAAGTCATGTTGAGCACGAACAGGCCCAATACCGCCAGCAACGGCGCGGCCAGGGGAAGCTGGGCATGCCACGCGGACCAGGCGTAGAAGTCGCCCCCGGTCAGCAACAGGCTCAAACCCAAAGTGGCCAGCGCGGCCCACAAGGGTGAAATCACCGGCAGCAAGGCGGCCAACAACAGGCCGGCGATGGCGATGCTGGCCAACTCCAGGCCGCGCACCCCGACCGGCTCCCACTTCACCGTGCCATCGAGGATGCCGGAAATCAGGCTGGCGTGAATCTCGACGCCGGGGAGCACCTTGGAAACCGGGGTGACGCGCAGGTCCATGATGCCCGGCGCGGTGGAGCCGATCAGCACGATGCGCCCTTCCAGGCTGGCCGAGGGCACCCGCGCCTGGATCACATCGCTGGCGGAAACATAGGCGAAAGCATTGGCGGCGCGGTACGGCACCAGGGCCTGGCCTTCCGCATCCAGGGGCACCGTGAGGCCATCCAGGTCCAGCGTGGTGGGACGATAGCCCTGGGTCGGGCGTATTTTCGGCGCGCCCGCTCCCATGCCGGCGCTGGCGGTCATGAACGCCAGCGAGCCATAGCACTGGCCGGCGTATTCCATGAGCACCGGCATCCGCCGGGCGACGCCATCGAAGTCCGCTTCCATGTTGTAAAAGGCGGCGCCGCCGGCGCGCTCCTGGAGCCGCTTCAGGTTGCCGTTGTAACCGGCGGCGTGGCGCGGGATGACGCCTTGCCGGGCGACATCGGCGCAGGGAAACAATGGCGTTGGCAGTTGCCCATTGATCTCCACGGGCGGCACGAAGTTGAAGTAGTAGCCCAGGATGGAGGGGCCACTCGCCAGCGCATCGGCCAGCTTGCCGTCGTAATCCAGTTGCGGGCGAATCCGCGCCAGGCTGGCCGCGAAACCGGCATCTCCCGCCAGCGGGCCTTTTGCCATCCGCTCCAGCACTGGCAGACCGGAACTCTGGTCCGGCTCGGAAAACACCACATCGTAGCCAACCGCCGCCACGCCGTATTGCTCGAACAGATTGCGGGTGAGTTTTGCGACCTGCTCGCGCGGCCAGGGCCAGCGGCCGATTTCCTTCAGGCTCTTGTCGTCGATATCGACGATGACCACCCGCTCATCCACGGTTTGTGGGCGGAACAAACGCAGCTTCAGGTCATACAACGCGGCATCCAGCTTCGCCACGAAAAACAGGTTATAAACCTGCCCGACGTGGCCGGCCAGCAGCAGCAGGAACAGCAGGGAAAGGCCAAATTGCCCAAGAAAGCGGCGGCTCTTCAGGTTCAGGGTCATGGTCGCGGCCCGCGGGCCGAGGACATCGTTCGCGGCATATCAGTTGATCCTTGGAAGCGCGCGCGCCGGAGATTCGGGCGCGGCGGCGGCCGTCACTTCGGCCAGACAGGTTGCAAGGGTACGCGAAAGTCGCTCAATGCGAGCCTCCGCGCGCGGGTGAGAGCGCGACATTAGAACTCCGCGCGGATCGTTCTCGGCCAGCCCGCTCAGGGTCTGCAGGAACGCGATCAAGGCATAAGGATCGTAGCCCGCCCGCGCGGCCAGGAGCACGCCGACACGGTCAGCCTGATATTCGCTTTCCTCGGGATACGGCCGAATCAGGCGGTCCAGGCCGTTGCCCAACAATTGCCGCAGGAACGCGGTCTCGTCGCGCGGCCTGCCGCCGGAGGTGGCCTGCTGGCGCAGCGCGTGGAGCAGGAGCTTAGCGTCCAGACGGGCGATTTCCCGCGCCAGCACGGCAGCCAGTTCCGCCTCGTCGCGCAGCAGGCGATAGAGGCCACGGGTCAGAAAAATATGGCCACCCGGCGTGGCAAAGGCGTGGATTTCCTCGCTGTCCAGCAGCGCGAATAGCCAGGGCTCGGCGTCCGGGACACCCTGGGTGGCAAGCAGGCGACGGCCGACCTGGTTGAGGAAGCGTTGCGCCTCGGGTTCGTTCGCGGCGGGCAGCAGATTCAGCAAGCGGCCAGCCAGCGCACGGCCGATGCAAGCCTCGTGCTCGCGTTCTAGCCGGTTGAGCGCCCAGGCCGAGATCAGGGATAGATGCGAACCGGAGAGGGTGCCGGATGCGGCGGTCGCGCGCGGCGGCGCCCCCTCACAGGCCGGACCCAGCCGAGTCGGCACGACGGTGGGCACGCCGTCCACCCGATAGGCGTCCAACACCTGTAAAGCGGCACGGCCGGCCGCCTCGGCCTGGTCTTCTTCCTCGCCACCGCGAAAACCGGCGACGGCGACGATGCGGGTTTCAATACGCCGCGCGTCCAGCCCAAGTTCACCCTTCAGTTCGCTCAGCACCGCCTGCCGTGGGTCGCCGCGCAACGACAGCATGCGCACCCAGCCGTCGCCCTGGGGCGAGATGACGCGCGTCCAGCCGCCTTGCCGTTCCTGGATGTCCACCACCTCGCCGCGCGCCAGTTGCGCGCGTTCCGGCGCCCGCGTGGTCGGCGCGCCGCGCAGGGGCTCGTCGCGCAATAGCCGACCGGGCGCGGCACACACCGCTCCGGTCAAACAAATCCCCACACCGGCCAATAGCCATCGCCGCATCGCTAATCACCCAATCCCGCCAGATAAAAACCGGCCCAATAGAACGGCTCCGGGCGCGTGCGCGCCACTTCTCGCTGCGCCTGGCGCAGGGCTTCAGCCTTGCCGAGGCGGCCAAGGTTGGCATAGAAAAACCGCATCAGTTCCGCCGTGGCCGCGTCATCCACGCTCCAGTAGCTGGCGAGCAGGGAACGCGCGCCGGAAAAGAAGAAACCGCGCACAAAGCCCACCAGATCATCGCCCGGGCTGCCTTGCCCCAGTCCTGTGTCGCAGGCGCTCAAGACGACCAGGTCGGCATTCAGGCGCAGGCCGTAGAGTTCGTCGACGCTGAGCACGCCATCGTTTGCCGGATCCGGAGCCAGCAGCAGGTAGGACTTGAGCGGTTCGGCGGGGCGGAATTTGCCGTGGCTGGCGAGGTGCAGATAGCCGACGCCGCCGGCCAGCTCGCGCAACGCGGTTTCCGTAGCCTCGCCCCGGGTGAGCAGGCGCGAGTTCAGCAACAGAGGGGCGATGCCACGCGCCTCGCTTTCCGCATATCGCAGGTCATTGGCGGCCACCCCGGTGTCGGGATTGGCCAGGATCAGGGCGCTGTTCGCCACCTTGCCGGCACTGGCGCGCAGCAGGGCGTCGACATTGCCGCTGGGCAGCACACGCAAGCTGTGCTTGTCCGACAGCCAGCCCACACCGTCATGCAGGGCAACGAAGGACAAATAGTGCAGAGGTCCGTGCGGCACCACGGTGAGGCGGGCGCGCAAGCGTCCTTCAACGGGCCGCAGTAGGCGGTCGTAGAGACGCCGCGCCATCGCGCCGACCTCGCCGCTTCGCGCGGCGATGGCGCGACGATACTCACTCACCTGACCGCTCAACCCCTCGCCATTCAGCTTCGCCGCGTGGACGCCGTCACGATCCAGCAGCAGCGCATAGAGTTCGCCGCCGGATACGAAATACTCCAGTAGCGTCTCGTCCGGGCGCAGACCCTGGGCGATCTGGCCGGCATCGACGCCGAAGACGGCAATCAGGCTGGCGAACATGGGATCGGCCTGATACAGGGCCTGGCGCGCCTGTCCGATGCGCGCCGCCGCCGTCGCGTCCTTTGCCGTCGCGTCGCTCGCCCGCATCTGCATGTGCGCTTGCGCATCCAGGCGGCTGATCTGGCCAAACTGCTCGGCCACGCGGGGGTCCAACCCGTCCGGCGGCGCCATGCTCCACTTGCGCGCCAGAAGATCAACCAGGGCGCGCGCCTTGGCACGTTCTACATACTCCAGCATCTTCGGGTAGCGCCCCAGCTTGAACAGGGTATCCACCAGATCGGCGTACACCCCCTGGCGGTCGGCGGCGAAACCGATCTTGTTGGCTTCGGTGTCGATGTTCTGGCGATGTTGTTCGATCACTTCGACCGAACGCTGGAAGTAATCGGCGGCGCTGTCCAGGTCGCCCGAACGCGCGGCGAGCCGCCCCAGGTCGTACAGGAGTTGCCAGTAGATGCCGCCGTTCTGGCGGACATGGCGAGTCTCGGCCAGGGCGGACAGGCGGCGCCGGGCCTCCTCCTCCCGGCCACTCTCCAGCATCGCCTTGCCCAGCATGTATTGGCGCGGCAAGTCCTGCCACAGCCAGAGGTTCTCGCCGGTGAGGACGGCGCCGCTGAACAGGCGGTCGAGCAGGGTGTTGGCCGCAAACAGGAAATCCTTGCCGATAGCCTGGTAGGCCTGGTCAAACTCGCCCAGCGCCAGATAACAGCGCGCCAGCGCGAGCGATTTCGCGGTCTTGAAATCGCTGCTGAACAGCCCGCCGGTGGTGACCTTTTCCAGGCGTTTGACGTAACCGCGCGCCGCTTCCTGGTCGCCCACCCGGGTCAAGGCCAGCACCAGCGCGGCGAGCGCATCGATTTCCACCAGGGGGCCTTCGCGCTCCCGGTCAAACCAGTCGAGCGCGCGCCCCGCCTCGCTGATGGCGAGCAAGTAGTCGCCGAGTTCGTTGGCGGATTCGGAGCGCAGGATAGCGGCGTAGGGAGTCAGGTCTTCCGCCCCGAACAGGCGGCCCTCCTTGTCGCCCGCATGGATGCGCGCCTCCAGGCGATCCAGGCACTGGCCCAGGCGGTCGTAGTTCTTGATTCTGTGATAGGCGTAGCAAAGGCCGTGCAGATCGGCGGCGCTGGCCTTGGGTGCCCGCAACAGGCTCTCGTACTGCGTGGCCAGCTCCTCGTAGCGCCCCTCCCCCACCAGTCTGATCTGCTTCTCGCCATCCGGCGCGGCCAGAGCCGCGCCGGCGGCCAGGATCAGGCTGAAAGCAAGGCGGGCGAGCAAAGCCATATTCAGAGCCAGTAGCCGAACTCCAGATTGAAGCCGGTATCGCTCTTCATATGGCGTAGCGCCAGGCCGGCGCGAAACACGCTGGTGGCCTTGGCGCTGCGCGCGGTGCCCAGGCTGAAACGTAGTTCCTGGTAGTTGTCGGCGTACAGCTTGCTGCCGAAGAAGCGGGTATCTATCAGGGAGGTTTCGAAGTACATCTTGCGCCCGGATACCAACGTGGGCCGCGACCACATCACGCCGTTGCGCAGCACCGTGTTGCTGATGTGGGGATCGTAGTCGTAGCCACCATAGGAAAACGGCTGGGTGGTGGCGAAGCTGAGCATGTTGCCAATGCCGACGTCATAGCCTGGTTTGCGCCAGTAAAACGTGCTGGTCAGGCCGGTGGCGGCCATCTGCGCGGTCGAGCCGAGGTCCGTCGCGGCCGTGAATGCGTAGTTGATGCTCGGCACCAGAGTCCAGTACTGACTCATCGGGAAGCGATAGGAAGCGCCAAAACCCAGGTGATACGCCTTGGCCCCGTCCACATCGACGATGCTGATCGGCATCCGCAGCAACAACTGCCGGCGCGGGTCAAGATCATTGCGGATGGAGTAGGACAACGGGACAGTCAGATTACTGACATCGGTGTCGCCCTGGGTCATCTGGCCATATTCCAGGCCGATGCCCACCCGCGTCAGCTTGTTAGCTGATGTTCCCGTCGCAATGGCGGTTTCGGGACCACCAATGTTGCTGAAGTCGGCGGTAAACGATTGTTCGAAATCGGCCGCCACCATGGTCGACATCAGGCTGTTGGGGTTGCCGGCGATGGGGTCGGTGGGGGAGGTCCGCGCCAGGGTCTGGGATAGCTGAGAGAGCAGGCCGCTGCTCTTGAGGTAGTCGTACATGGCCTGGACGTTTTCATCGCGGGTAGCACCCGCGATGAAGTCGCTGACGAGTCCCAAAGAAGGAATATCCAGAGACACCGAGGGCCCATTGGCAGCGTATGAAAGGCCGACGCCCCGGTAATGGCCACTGATCTGCACAGGCTGGAATGGGTCATAGGGTGGGTTCGGATTGAGCGCCTGCAATGAACTGGTGCTCAAAGCGTTGAACAGCGCATCGGAACTCGAGTAGGGCACTCCGGTGTAGGGAATTCCGTTGATCGTCACATCCGCGCTGAACGGACTGGCGGCACCAACCAGGTTACTGGCCAGCGGACCACCCAGACACAACACGGTAACCAGCAATGACTTGGGGACTTTCATGACAACACCTCTGAAGAAAAAAACCGAGTGTGCTCAACGCAAACGATAGAACCGCCCCACCCCGCTCTGCCCTTCCGCCAGCCCATCCAGCTTGTCGCCCACCGCCTCGGACAACTGCCCCAGACGGTCTTCCGGCAGCGGGTGGGTCTTGAACAGCAGCGACACGCTCTTGTCGTTCTTGGCGACATGGCCGATTTCGGCCAGCACCGCCGGCAAGGCGTAGGCGTCATAGCCGGCGCGCGCGCCGAGCACCAGGCCGATGCGGTCGGCTTCGAATTCGGCATCCTTGTCGAGGCCGCGTGCGACGATCTCGGCGCCATTGCCGATCAGGTTCTGCACGATCTCGTTCTCGTTCTTGAGCTTGGCTCCAAAAAAGGAACCGAGCGCCGCGATGGCCTGGGATTTCTGCAACAGTTTGAGGTGATGCTTGCGGATGACATGGCCGATCTCATGGCCCAGAACGCCCGCCAGTTCCGCCTCGTTATTCAGTTTCCGGTAGAGGCCCCTGGTCAGAAAAATGTAGCCACCAGGTGCGGCGAAGGCGTTGAGGTCATCACTTTCGATCACGCCGAAACGCCACGGCAAATCAGGCCGCTCGCTTTGCAGAGCGACCCAGCGGCCAACCCGGTTGACGTAGCGTTGCAGGCCGTCGTCGCGCACCAGGGGGGCGGCGCCCAGCAGGTTGCCGGCGATCTGCTGGCCAATGCGCAGCTCTTCTTCCTGCGAGGTCCTGCCGGAGAGCAGCGCCTTGAGCAACTGGTCGGCGGGCTTTTGCTGCGCGATGGTGGGCGCCACCGGCTGGGTCGGGGCGGCGGGCTGCGTGGGAGCGGCCGGTTGTAGCTTCTGCTTGATCAGGCCTTTCAGAAAATTGTCGAAATCGCCCGCCTGGGCGAGGCCGATGCCGCACAGCGCGGCGACTATCCAGTGGAGGCTACGTTTCATGGTTGGTTACTCATCGAGGTGGTACGACTTTCAGGATTGGGCAGGTAAGGGAGGTCACGTCGGATCAGGCCAGCCAGTTGGGCGAACTGTTCGGCATCGGCTTGGCTGGCGGCATGGGCATCGAGAAACACCAGCTCCTCCGGATTGAACTGGGCGGCCTTGAGTTCCACCTCATCCAGGCCGCGCGTGCCAGCCACCGCCACCACCTTGCCGGGTGCGCTCGGACGGTTGCCCACCTCGACCAGCGCGCCCAGGTCGGGAGTGGCGGCAATCTCCGCCTTTACCGAAAGGATGCGTACCCAACCGGTCGATCCCGCGGCATAAACCTGGGTCCAGCCACCCTGGCTGGCGAGAACCCGTACCTTGGCCCCCCGGCCCAGCTTCGCCACGTTATCCGCCGCCGCGCTGGGGGCGGCTTTCATGGCGTCGTCCCGAAGCATGACGCCGGGATTGCCGGGGACCGCCGCAACCGGCTTCTGCACTGGCGTGCCCATTGCCAGGGCCAGGCCAGGGAGCAGCAGAGCAAAAATCCAGACCCTCTCAAGAAACACGCCGGGCCGCCCCAAGTGTTTCTTGGCCCCCTCGGGGGGAGAACGCCGCGAAGCGGGGTTTTCGGGGGCGCTCATAGCAACCCGCCCTCACCCCAGGGGCTGCCCTGGCCTTTGTCCGGGGCTTTCTCAGGTTGTGGCGCCGGCAGATAGCCCAGATCCCGGTGCCGCAGATTTACCGTGCGGGCATAGTGTTCGGCGTCGGCGCGATCGACCTGATAGCGGTCCAGGTTCATGAGCTGGTTGGCATCGAAACGCGCGGACTTGAGTTCTTCTTCATTGAGGCCGCGCAAACCCGCCACCGCGACCACGCGGCTCGAATCACTGCGCCGTCCGCCAGCCTCCACCAAACCGGCCAGGCCGGCGCCCGCACCCGCCGCCGCGGTGGAGCGAACCGACAGAATGCGCACCCAACCCCGGCGAGCCCCCTCGGCTACCTGAGTCCAGCCGCCCTGGCGTCCGAGCACATCGACGCTCGCGCCCTTGGCGAGTCGGCCGACACGGGCGGCGCTGGCGCTGGCGCTGGTTCTCAAATCTTCATCTTTGAGCATAACGCCCGGCGCCGCCAGAACCGGAGTTACCACCAGGCAGGCAATAAACAGAAAGTTTTTCATGGCAGTCCAGCGTTGCGTGTTGAGGCAAATGATACAACTGCCTCACAAGAAAGAAACACGCTGGGCCGCCCCAAGTGTTTCTTGCCCCCCTCGGGGGGGCGTGGGCGTTTTTCCCGCGCCGGGGGCACGACCAATACCGCCTCCGCGGGTAATATCGCCCCATGGCAGCCATTACCAACTTTCTCACCCGACGCGGCGGCGCTCTGTTGGCAAGCCTTCGCATCTGGCGCGCCACGCTGAAGCTGGCTGGCGAAGTGGGGGTGGCCGCGCTGTCGCCGGCGGTCTACAACAGCGCCACGCGCACCGTGGTGATGAAGCAGATCTACTTCACTGCCGTGCAGATCCTGGTGCCCTTCACCCTGTTCGCCGCCCTCCTCTCCTTCGTGCTGATCCAGATCGTGGTGGGGACGGCCGCCAATTACGGCCTCTCCGATTACGCCCTGGAAATGTCGGTGCGCCTGCTGGTGCTGGAAGTGCTGCCGCTGGTCACCGCCCTGTTCGTGGCGCTGAGGTCCGGTTCCGCGATCAATACCGAAGTGGCGCTAATGCGCATCGATAATGAACTCGAAGCGTTGGAAGACAGCGGGGTCGATACCCTGCGCCTGGAATTCATGCCGCGTGTCATCGGCGGCGTCCTCTCGGTGCTGTCGCTGACCGCCATCACCAGTGTGCTGGCCCTGGTGCTGGCCTACCTGGCGGTGTATGGCTGGCAGCCTTGGAGCCTGCCTGATTTCAGCCGGGTCATGGGCCAGGTATTCGACGGCGCCATCCTTTCCAGCATCGGGCTGAAAGCCTTGGCATTCGGCCTGGCGGTCACCGTGATTCCGGTGGCGGAAGGCCTGGCCACACCGAAGATGCTGTTCATGGCGCCGATTTCCGTGCTGCGTGGCATGGTGCGGCTGTTCTTCGTATTGATGCTGATCGAGGTGGCGTCATTAGCTTTCAAGTATATTTAGAATTATGCAATAATATCAACAACTTACAGAAGTTTTTCGCATACATGAAAATACGTAAAATTGGGCTGAATCCCATATCCCGCGCGGTTTTGAACATTTTTTGAACATTTCGAGGTCAGTACCGCTCCCCTACCAAACGGTCAGGACCACGTCATCTAACCACGCAACGATCTAACTGGTTGCAGAAGCACCGAGGGACTGAACAGATTTGCTGCTTGCTGCTACGTTTGCGGCATGGATGAACGCAACTACATCAACCACATGGACGAGCCGGCCACGTTGATTGCATTGTCGGGCGTGGTGGTACGTCAGATCGAAGCGGATGAGCGCGAGCGCTGGGATGCGTTGATGCGCCGC
>Ga0210033_1000341_pt1 | contig 44473 bp, 37 predicted proteins | sample CryGeymeta201501_FD_185465 | JGI IMG/M metagenome (GOLD analysis project Ga0210033, IMG submission 185465) | Groundwater microbial communities from Crystal Geyser aquifers in Utah, USA - Crystal Geyser metaG 2015-01 (SPAdes) (version 2) | ecosystem: Environmental > Aquatic > Deep subsurface >... | reverse complement strand
TTCAGAGCGGGTGGGCGATGCCTGGCGCACGCGGTGGGCGTCGCTTCGCCTGTTCACGCCGGCGGAGCATGACGGACTGCCAGGTGTGCCCTTTCCCGCCCCAGCGGGGACCTCTCCCACCAAGGACGAGCTGGCTGACTACATCGCGGCCTACGCGGAGCGCTTCGACCTGCCGGTGCGATCCGGGGTCCGGGTCCTTCGCCTGGACCGCGCGGGCTCGGGCTACCGGCTCCTCACCACCGAGGGAGAGCTCACCGCCGACCGGGTGGTGCTGGCCACAGGGACCCATCCCAGCCCGCGGAGGCCCCGCTTCGCCGACGAGCTGGCCCCGGAGATCCGACAGCTGCACTCCTTCGACTACCGCAGCCCGGACGCCATCGGGCCGGGCAAGGTCCTGGTAGTCGGCGCCGGCACCTCGGGGGTGCAGATCGCGTTGGACCTGGCGGAATCCCACGCAACGAGCATCGCGGGTCGGCCGACTCCCCAGATCCCCGAGCTGCTCCTGCGTCACCTCGGTGGCCTGTTCTGGTGGTTCATCAGCCACTTGCTCACCGTCCGAACGCCGATGGGGCGAAAGGCGCGTGGTGAGGTGCGGGGGAGTGGGGGGCCCCTGATCCACGTGCCCGCCGGGGAGCTCGACCGGGCCGGTGTGGCAAGGCTGCCCCGGGTGGCCGGTGTCCAGGATGGACGCCCCGTGCTTGAGGACGGACGGGTCCTCGACGTCGACACGGTGATCTGGGCCACGGGCTTCCAGCCGGACTTCTCGTGGATCTCCTTCCCGGTGACCGACGACAGCGGCTGGCCAGCGGGCGATCGCGGCGTGTCCAGCCTCGCCCCCGGCTTGTACTTCGTGGGCATGCCTTTCCAGTTCGGGCTCACCTCGGGACTGGTCGGGGGAGTGGGAAGAGACGCGGCCTTCGTGGCGGAACACCTCGGAAGAGCCGAATCGGGTCCACCGCCCGGGCTGCGCTAGCTCGCCCCGGTCGCGAAGATCCTGCTAGGCGCGCCGCACGACGACCAGCGCCTCGCCCCCCGACGCCTGGTCCACGGCGACGGTGAGCCCTCGCCGGACCAGCTCGGGCAGCAGCGCCCGCGGGACGCCGTTCATGCGGCCGAGCCAGCAGCCGCCTCGGGGCAGGGCCTGGGTGGCGGCGAGGGCCAGGTCAACGGCCCCGGACTCGGTGGTCTGGCGCAGGTCCGCCGGCGCTGGCGTCTCCAGGCCGAGCACCTCCAGGCGCCAGGACCCGTCGCCCTCGGGCTCGCACTCCAAGCGATGTCCCCGGCCGCGGAGCAGGCCCAGCAGGGGGGCGGGGCGGAAGGGTGCGATGACGACCAGGACCCCGTCGGGGGGCAGCGTGGCGAGGGCGGCGAGGATGTGCTCCAGGGGCTCCAGGCCCCCGGAGAGGAGGGGGCGGACGTCCAGGCGGAGGAGGTGGGCGGCCAGCGGGCCGGCATCGGGGGCGGCGGAGCGGGCCGGCACCCCCGCCCGGGCGGCGACGGTCCAGGTCTGCACCAGGGCCTGGACCTGGGTGGCGAGGGCGGAGTGGCGGTCGGCGGCTAGCCACTGGACGACCAGGCCCTGCAGGCCGGCCTGGAGCAGGCGGGCCGAGCTATCCACGTCCAGCTCCGGGGGCAGCTCGCCGCGCTCGACGGCCTGGCGGACCAGCTCGGTGGAGATGGCCCGCTGGGCGTCGACGGTGCCCAGCAGCGCGGCGTGGGCCTCGCCGACCTCGCCCAGGGCCAGGTCGTAGAGCAGCAGGCGCGGCGCCCCGGGGTGGGCCTGGGCGTAGGCGGCGAAGGCCTCGACCAGGCGGGTCAGCCGGCCCAGGGGGGGGCAGGTGTCGGCCAGGATCTCCTCGGCGGCGGCGGACAGCTCGGCCCGGACCAACTCGGCGGCGGCCGTCACGATGGCGTGGCGCGTGGCGAAGTGGCGGAACAGCCCGGGCTGGCTCAGGCCGACGGCCTGGGCGAGCTGGCGCGTGGTCAGGCGGTCGACAGGGGTGTCGGCCAGCAGATCCAGGGCGGTCCGGGCGATGTCGGTGCGGCGGTCGGTGCGGCGGTCGGTGCGGCGCTCGGCCACGTGGAGACTCCTGCGTTGCCCGAGTAGCGGGCCGGATGTTATCGCTTGATAACATCCGGGTGGGGCGGCTCCCACCTTCTCCCACCCCCGACCCACCCTCGCAAGGACCCCCATGAGCCCGAACCCTCCCGACGCCGGCCTCCTCCCCTTCTTCCAGGGCGACCACCGCGCCTGCGATCAGGACTGGTCCCAGGTCGAGGCCGCCGCCTCCGCCGACAACCAGGCCGACGCGCAGGTCGCCTGGCAGGCCTTCAACGCCCACACCCGCCGCCACCTGGACATGGAGGAGGGGGTCATCTTCCCCGCCTTCGAAGACGCCACGGGCATGCACGGCGGCGGTCCCACGGCCATGATGCGGGCCGAGCACGAACAGATGCGCGCCCTGCTCGATCAGATAGGCGAGGCCATCGCCGCCGGCGACCTCTCCGAGGTCCTGGACCAGGGCGATACGCTGCTGATGCTGACGCAGCAGCACAACGTCAAGGAAGAGCAGATCCTCTACCCGATGGCCCAACAGCATCTCGCCCCTCGCTGGCCCGCCCTGGTGGACCAGCTCAATCGCTACCTCTCCCCCTGAGTCCGGCGTGGCTGATCCGATTCTGCTGACCCTGCGCGTCAACGGCCAGACCCAGACGGTCGCAGCACCTCCCGCCTGGACCCTGCTCGAGGTCCTGCGCTACAAGCTGCGCCTGATCGGCACCAAGCAGGGCTGCGACAAGGGTGACTGTGGCGCCTGCACCGTGCTGCAGGACGGGCAGCCGGTGCTCTCCTGCTGCGTGCTGGCCGCCACGGCCCAGGACAGCGAGATCACGACCATCGAGGGCCTGCCGTTGGACCTGCCGCGGGCCTTTGACGACGCCGGCGCCATGCAGTGCGGCTTCTGCCAGCCGGGCATGATCGTGAGCGCCCACGCCCTGCTGGAGCACCAGGCCGAGCCCGACGACGGTCAGATCCGCCAGGCCCTGGCCGGCAACTTGTGTCGCTGCACCGGCTACACCAAGATCATCGACGGCGTGCGCCTGGCCTCGGCGCGGCGCGTGGCCCAGGGCGCGGACCCGGCGCGGCTGGGCCCGGGCGTTTCGGCAACCCGTCCCAGCCCCGGTCACCTGGCGGTCGGGGGCTTCACCCGCAAGCCCGACGGCCTGGGCAAGGTCCTGGGCACCATCCCCTACGCCGACGACCTGTCGCCGCCCGGCATGCTGCACGGCCGCATCCTGCGCTCGCCTTTTGCCCACGCCCGCATCAAGGGCATCGACGTCTCGGCCGCCCGGGCCCTGCCCGGCGTCCGGGCGATCATGGTCGGCACGGATCTGCCGACGACCTACGGGGTCATCCCCTGGACCCCCGACGAGAACGCGTTGTGCATCGACAAGGTGCGCTACGTCGGCGACGGGGTGGCGGCGGTGGCCGCCGACGACGAGGAGACGGCGATCCGGGCCTGCGACCTGATCCGCGTCGACTACGAAGTGCTGCCGGCCGTGCTGGACCTGGACACCGCGGAGTCCCCCGACGCGCCCCTGGTCCACGAGCAGGACTGGAAGGGCCGCCCCTGGAAGGACAACTGCTGCAAGGAGGTGGCGCTGTCCTTCGGCGAGGTGGACGAGGGCCTGGCGCGGGCCGATGCCGCGGTGGACGAGACCTGGTTCTTCGAGGGCACCACCCACGCCGCCATCGAGCCGCACTGCGCCGTGGCCGAGTGGGCGCCCCAGGGCCGGATCACGGTGTGGTCGGCGACCCAGGTGCCCCACTACCTGCACCGCGAGCTGGCTGTGCAGCTGCAGGTGCCCGAGTCCCGGGTCCGGGTGATCAAGCCGGCGGTCGGCGCGGGCTTCGGCGGCAAGTCCGAGGTCTTCGACCTGGAGCTGTGCAGCGCCTGGCTGGCCCGTGCCACCGGTCGTCCGGTGAAGATCCTCTACACCCGCGAAGAGGTCTTCTATGCCCACCGCGGGCGGCACCCCATGGAGATGCGCATGCAGGTCGGCGCCATGGCCGACGGCACGCTCACAGCCGTGGACGACCAGGTGCGCATCGACGGCGGCGCCTACCACAGCTTCGGCATGGTCACGACCTACTACGCCGGGCAGCTGCTGACGGGGCCGGTCCACCTGCCGACCTACCGCTTCCGGGCCCGCCGCTTCTACACGAACAAGCCCTGCTGCGGCCCCAAGCGGGGTCACGGCTCGGTGCAGCCGCGCTTCGCCCTGGAGTGCGCCCTAGACGAGCTCTCCGAGAAGCTCGGCCTGGATCCCATCGAGCTGCGCCGCAAGAACGCCCTGGTGCCGGGTACCGAGACGGTCAACGGCATGGCGGTGCCCAGCATGGGCTTTCTGGCCTGCCTGGACGCGGTGGAGTCGGCCAGCGGCTGGAAGGAGCGCCGCGGCAAGCTGCCCTTCGGCCGCGGCCTGGGCATCGCCTGCTCGATGTACATCTCGGGCACGGCCTACCCGATCCAGCCCAGCAAGCTGCCCCAGAGCGGGGTCCAGCTCCAGGCGGATCGCTCGGGGCGGATCACGGTGCTGTGCGGGGCCAGCGACATCGGCCAGGGCTCGGACGCCATGCTGGCCACCATCGTCACCGAGGAGACGGGCCTGCCGCCCGACGATGTGCTGGTCCTGACCGGGGACACGGCGCTGACCCCGGTGGACCTGGGCTCTTACTCCTCGCGTGTGACCTACATGGTCGGCCTGGCGGCCCAGGAGGCGGCCCGGGACATGCGTGTGCAGATGCTCGCGGCCCTGGCCCGGCGCTGGGAGGTCTCCGCTGACGACCTGGAGGTCGCGGTGGGCCACGTCTTCCTGCGCAGCGAGCCTGGGCGCAGCATGGCCACCCGCGATGTGCTGCAGCTGGCCGAAGAGGACCTGGGCCGGCCCCTGGGCACCAGCGGCGGCTACCGGACCCGCGCCGTCGGCGGCAGCTACCGGGGCGGCGCCATCGGGGCCTCGCCGGCCTACTCGGCCACGGCCCACATCGCCGAGGTGGTGGTCGACCCCGAGACCGGCATGGTCGAGGTGGTGAAGGTCTGGGTGGCGCACGACTGCGGCAAGGCCATCAACCCGCAGCTGGTCGAGGGGCAGATCGAGGGCAGCGTCTACATGGGCGTGGCCGAGGCCGTGCTCGAGGCGCAGCTCTACGACAGCCGCGGCCTGCACCTGGGGCCGAGCCTGCTGGACTACGGGCTGCCGACCAGCGTCGAGACCCCTGAGATCTTGGCCCGGATCGTCGAGAGCATGGACCCCGGCGGCCCCTACGGCGCCAAGGAGGCCGGCGAGGGCCCGCTGCACCCGGCCATCCCCGCGATATCCAACGCGATCCACGACGCCGTCGGGATCCGCATGCGCCGGACACCGTTCTCGCCCGAGCGGATCCTGGCCGCCCTGCAAGCCCAGGCGGGGGCCCGCGCCCCCGCGGCACGCTGAGAGGTTCCCCGTGCTGCGCATGGACGGCTTCCGCTACGCCCACGCCTCCTCCCCCGAGGAGGCCGTGGCCCTGTTCCAGTCCGAGCCCCAGGCCCGCTACCTGGCCGGGGGCACCGACCTGCTTCCGGACCTCAAGCACCGGATCCTGTCGCCGGCCCTGGTGATCGGAATCGCCCGGGCCCTGCCGCGCGGCGCGCGTGAGGTGGACGGTCCAGGGGGCCCCGAGTGGGAGATCGGGGCGGGCACCCGGCTGGCCGAGGTGGCGGCCCTGCCCGGCCTGGCCCCGCTGCCCCAGGCCGCCAGCCGCGTCGCCAGCCCACAGATCCGCAACATGGGCACCCTGGGCGGCAACATCATGCTGAGCCCGCGCTGCCGCTACTACAACCAGAGCCAGGAGTGGCGGACGGCCCTGGGCGGCTGCTTGCGGGCAATCGGGGACATCTGCCACGTCACGAACAGCCCGAAGACCTGCGTGGCGGCGCAGTCCAGCGACACGGTGCCGGCGCTCCTGGTGCTGGGCGCCCGGGTGCGGCTGCTCGGACCCCAGGGCAGCCGCGAGCTGCCGGTGGCCGATCTGTACCGCTTCGACGGCATGGACCACCTGGTCCTGTCCCAGGGTGAGCTGCTGACCCATGTCCTGGTGCCGGTGCCGCCGGTGGGCGCGGTCGCTCGCTACGACAAGCTCCAGCGGCGCGGCAGCATCGACTTCCCCCTGCTGTCCATCGCCACCTGGGCCACCTTCCAGGGCGACGCGCCGGACGCGCTGCGCATCGCGGTCGGGGCCGTGAGCCCCCAGCCCAAGCTCATCCCGGGCCTGGACCCCTTCCTGGGCCAGCCCCTGGACGACGAGCGCATTGAGCAGATCGCGGAGCTGGTCTTCAAGCGCGTGCGTCCCCAGGCGGCCTTGATGGGCGACCCGGCCTGGCGGCGGAGCGTGGCCCGGGTCACCGTCCGGCGGGCCTTGCAGGCGCTGCGCGAAGAAGCCGCAGCGTGAGCAGCAGCGTGAGCAGCAGCGTGAGCAGCAGCGTGAGCAGCAGCGTGAGCAGCAGCGTGAGCAGCAGCGTGAGCAGCAGCGTGAGCAGCAGCGTGAGCAGCAGCGTGAGCAGCAGCGTGAGCAACGCCATGCAGCGCGATCGGGCCGTGCGCGGCTGGCTGTACGGCGTCGTCGTGCTGGTCTGCGCCATGGTCCTGCTGGGCGGGGCGACGCGGCTGACCGACTCGGGTCTGTCCATCACCCAGTGGAAGCCCGTGGTCGGGACCCTGCCGCCGCTGTCCCAGGCCGACTGGCAGGCCGCCTTCCAGGACTACCAGAAGATCCCTGAGTACAGCCTGGTCAACGCCGGCATGACGCTGCAGGCCTTCCAACACATCTTCTGGTGGGAGTGGGCCCACCGCTTCCTGGGCCGGCTCATCGGCGTGGCCTTCGCCCTGCCCCTGGTGGTGTTGGCGCTCCGCGGCAAGCTGCGGCGGGAGCTGTGGCCGCGGCTGGTGGGACTGTTTGCCCTGGGGGGCCTGCAAGGCCTGGTCGGCTGGTGGATGGTCAGCAGCGGCCTGTCCGATCGCATCGACGTGACCCAGGAGCGCCTGGCGATCCACCTGTCCCTGGCTTGCGTCCTGCTGGTGGGCATCTTCTGGACGGCCCGCAGCACCCTGCCGCCAGAACCCGCGTCGGCGGAACCTGCGCCGGCGGCCCACCCGGCCCTGGCCTGGACCGCGGGGGGGCTGGTGGCGGCGCTGCTGCTGCAGATCTTCCTGGGCGGCCTGGTGGCCGGCCTGCACGCCGGAAAGGCATTCAACACGTGGCCGCTCATGTTGGGGCACCTGGTGCCGCCGGGCATCCTGGACCTGCAGCCCTGGTGGCGGAACCTGGTCGACAACAGCATCCTGGTGCAGTGGCAGCACCGCAGCTTCGGGCTGCTGGTGCTGGGCCTGGCGGGCCTGCACCTGGGCCTGAGCCGGCCGAGCTCGCCCCTGCGCCGCGTGGCCCTGGGCGTGCTGCTGCTGGTGCTGGGCCAGGTTGCGCTGGGCGTCGCCACGCTGCTCCTGGCCGCGCCGGTCATCCCCTCCCTGGTCCACCAGGGCATGGCCATCGCCGTGCTGCTGGGCGCCGTCTACCAGCTCGCCGAGGTGCGGCGGCGGGCGGGGGCGGCAGTCGCGATGCCAGGTGAGATCGACTTCGTGACCGGGGCTGGGACCCGCGGCGCGACCTCGTGAGCCCCCGCGCGGCCGTGGCCGTGCTCGGCGCCAAGGGATTCCGGTCCTTCTTCGTCCTGGCGGGGGTCCAGGCGGCGCTGGTGGTGCCGCTGTGGCTGCTCGTGTGGACGGGGCGGCTGGCCCTGCGAGGACCGCTGCAGGGCATCATCTGGCATGGCCACGAGATGGTCCACGGCTTCTCGGTGGCGGTCATCGCCGGCTTCTTGCTGACGGCGGTCGGGAACTGGACCGGGCGCGAGACGGTCACCGGGCCCGCCCTGGTCGCCCTCGCCACCCTGTGGGCCCTGGCCCGCCTCGCGCTCGTTCTCGTGCCCGGCTGGCCCGGGGCGGCGCTGGACCTGGCATTCCTACCTCTGCTGGCGCTGGCGCTCGCCCGCCCGATCCTCGCGACGAACAACCGCCGGAACATCAAGTTCCTCCTGATCCTCGCGGCCCTGTGGCTCGCGAACCTGGGCGTGTGGCTGGACGTGGCGGGTGTGCTGCCCGGCCTCGCCGTCCGGGCCGATCGGGCTGCGGTCTACCTGATCGCGGTGATCATCCTGGTGATGGCGGGTCGGGTGGTGCCGATGTTCACGCGGAACGCGACCGGGGTGACGAGCCTGCGCAACCTGGCGGGCCTGGACGCCGTGGCGATCGGCGCGACCGCCGTCGTGGCGGCGCTGCAGCTGTGGCCCCTGCCGGCGGTGGAGCCGTGGATCGCCGGCCTGGCGGGGGTGGCGACCCTGGGGCGCATGGCGACCTGGGGCACCGTGCATACGACGCGGCAGCCGCTGCTGTGGGTGCTGCACCTGGGGCACGCCGCGGTGGGCATCGGGCTGTGCATGCTCGCCCTGCAGCCTTGGCTGGTCCCGGTGGGCTCGCTGCCCCTGCACGCTCTGACCGTAGGTGGGATCGGCCTGGTCACCCTGGGCATGATGGCCCGGGTCTCCCTGGGCCACACCGGGCGACCCCTCGCAGCCGGGGCGGCCATGACGGTGTCCTTCCTCTGCGTGGTCGCCGCCGTGCTGGTCCGGGTGCTCGGGCCGTGGGTGTTGCCCGCCCAGCTCACGACCATGTTGTGGATCGCGGCGCTGCTGTGGGGCGGCGGCTTCGCCATCTTCACCGCCCGGTACCTGCCGGTGCTCCTGGCGCCCCGGGTCGACGGGAAGGCTGGCTGAGCCTGGGCGCCGCCGCCGCCCGGGGCGTGGCCGGCGCGCGCGACCTGCAACGCGTCGTTCCTTGGTAGGCACTGCCGGTCGCGCGTACTCGCCCCGACCGCCGACGGCCAGCCGAGGCGACCTTCGCCCTGTCCCATGAGCTGAAGTGGGGGGCTGTTGGGCCGGTTCGTGGGCGCGCTGATGGTGAAGCGGGACCTGATGAAGGTGGCCAACAGGGTGGCCGCTGGCCTGGACCACCACGCCAGGACCGGTGGGCTGGGGGGCAGGGACTTGGTGGCAGCCGCTGCGAGCGCGGCGCTGCGAAAGCGGCATGCGGGCGGGCGGCCAGAGGGTGTGTGGGTGTGGCGAAGTGGCGCAACGGGGTGTGCAAGACCGGAGGGGGTGCGTGCTACCGCCCGGCAAGGGGCCGCTGCTATTTTCGGCGGCTCGGCGGGAGTTGCTCGATGGCCTCCCAGACCCGCATGCCTGCTCAGGTCACACATTCGCCGACCCAGGACGCCACTGCCGTGGCCGGCCCGGAGGCGGCGCCCTCCGGGCCGGGCGGCGGTCGGGGCAACGTCTTCGCGCAGGAGCGCCTGGGCGTGCGGAAGGCCTTCCAGCGCACGGTCGAAGGGGGGAGCCCCGGGGCCCTGCCCTACCGTGGAGAGATGGAGCGGGCATTCGGACAGGACCTTTCCGGAGTTCGGGCCGTTTCGGCTCGGGGCGAGGCTCGGGAGAACTGCCGGCGGACGCGACTACCGATGGCGACACGGTGTTCTTCGCGGAGGCCAGACCCAGCCGGGAGCAGGTCGCGCACGAGCTCACCCACGTCGTCCAGCAGGGCCGGGGCGCGGGGAGCGGGGCCAGCCGGCCCGGGGACGCCTCGGAGCGCGAGGCGAGCGACCAGGCGCGCGCTGTTGCGGCCGGCGACGTGGCCACCGTGCAGCAGCAAGGCGGGGCGGCCGTCCACGGCGACTGGTGGGATGATGTCCGGACCTGGACGGAGAGCCGCGGCCACGACATTGCCCAGGGCGTGGGCCTGGAGAGTGAATTTGACGCCAACCTGGGGCGTGCCGAGGCCTTCCGGGGCCACGGCGACTTCGGCCCGCGGGACATCGCGCCGACCACGGGCAGGGGTGGCTTCGAGGCGGTCTACCGACCTGGAACAGGCACATTCCAGGTGGTGCTCCGCTGCGCCGTGAACTTCGTTGATGGTCTGACGGTGGACAGTGGCGGCGGTATCACGCCGGGAAATCCTGCGCTTCAGCCCGCTGCCACCGCGGCGGCGGGCCTGGCGGAACCGCAGCGCTCCGCCTTCATCGCACAGTACCAGTGGGCCGCGGGCGACAAGGGTGCCTGGATGGGTGACCTGGAGACCTCGGTCCAGACCGCCTGGGGCCGCCAGTACGAGTTCTTCGTGAACCGTCCACAGTGGGAGTGGATCGGCGCGACGGTCGATGTCGACATCCAGACCGCCGAGCGGGCCCGGACGCCGGCCGATCACCTGGCTCTCGACACCGTCAAGGTGCCGACCGGGACGGCCATGGGCGCCGCCAGCGTGTCGGCCGGCTCGTCCTCCGATGCGACCGACCAGTCCGGCATCATCGGCAGCACGGACATCGCGCCGCGGGTCGACAACATGCTCCAGGTGGCCGGCGCAAGCGCGGTGGTCTTCGCCAGCGACTCGGACAGCCTGGACGCCGCCCAGATGGCGATCCTGGACACCTGGATCGCGACCTACCAGGGTGCTCCGGGCAGCGCGGCCTTGCACCCGACCCAGGTCACATTGCAGGCTCACTCCAGCGCCTCGGGCTCCGATGCGCACAACTTGGAGTTGTCCCAGCGCCGGGCCCAGGCGGTTGCCCAGTACCTGGCCGGTCACGGCTGCAGCGACGTCGCCACGCGGGTGACCGTGGACAACCAGGGGGAGACCGGCGCAGATCCATGGGGCAACACCGCTGATCAGCGCGTCGATCTCATCGTGGACGGTGGCCAGCAGCAGGTCGTCGCGAACTACGAGTTCGGCCACGCCTTTGGCCTGGGTCAGCCCGATGGGACGGGGGCCAACCTGCCAGGGGCCATCCACGAGAACAACGGGAACATCATGTCGCTGGGCACTGCCGTCCAGCCCCAACACTACTCAACCTTCCGCGAGGCGCTCCGCCCACTCACCGGGATCGGCGAGTGGGCGCTCGGGCCCAAGCAGGCCAGACCGGTCGCGCCTTGTGCGCCCTGTGCGCCCTGTGCGCCCGGCGTGCGGGGTGACTTCCCCACCCCGTTCCCCGGTGGACCGGCGATCGCCTGAACCATGATCCTCTCCACCCTCGCCTTTCTCCTGGCCTGCCAGGCCGCCGTGCCTCCGCCGGCTGGTCCTCTCTTCGCCGAGGTTCCCGTGGCCCCCCACGCTGATCCGCCCGCCGCCGACGTCCCGCACACGGACGCGGTGCAGATCCAGCTCGAGGTACAGCCGGCGCGCGGCGCAACCCAGGCGCTGCGCATCCTGGCTGACGGACGGCTGCAGGAGCGCAGCGGGGCGGCGCTGGCCCTGGGCAAGGACTACAAGGTCCAGGCAAGGCCACAGTCGGAGGCCTGGCGCACCGTCGCGACCCTGGACGCCGCGGCCCGCGCGCGGGTGCAGCAGGCCCTGCTGGCGCCGGAGCTATGCAGCTTGCAGGAGCACTACCAGCCGTCGAGTCCGGTGGGCGCTCCCACGACCGTGGTCTGGACCCTCGACCTGGACGGTGCGCCGCGGCGCGTCGTGATCGAGGGGGCGCCCATGGTCCGGGTGCCGGCTCTGGAGTCGCTCCAGGCCCTGATCAACTCGGTGCGAGCGCCGCCCGCCCCTTCCTCGATCTGGTCTGCGGCGGGTGTGGAGCGCATCGCTCGCTGCGATGCCAACGCCGTGCCTGCCCTGCGACCGGTGATCCAAGCCCTCTTCGATCCCGCCGTGGCGAGTCAGCCGGCGGCGGGCGTGAGCGGCGTTGCCGCGGTCGTTCTCGACATCCGCTACCGCAACGGGGATGTCGAGACGACGCGTTGTCGGCTGTACGAGGATGGCCTGTTCACCTGCACCCGCGATGGAGCTGAGGTGCCCGATCGCCGGCTCAGCCCCTCCGGCGTGGCAGGCGTACGCGCCGCCCTGACACAGACCCGCTTCGCCGACAGCAGCGCGGACCTCTGCCCCTGACTCGGGGCTGTGCCGCCGGAGAGAGGGCGCAACGACCGCCGGTGCGCGCGACACATCGCCGCCCGACCAGCGGGCCGGCGCCCTGGGCGCTATCCATGTCGGCCCCTCCCTCCCCGGTGACGATATGCTCTGGCTCCTCTGCGGCTGCTTCCTCAGCTTCGGCAAGCACTCCGGCACGGGGGACGACTCGGGCCAGGCAGCCACCGACACCGACACCGACACCGACACCGACTCGGACACCGACACCGACACCGACACCGACACCGACACCGACGTGACGCCCCCGGGCGACGGGGTGCTGCTCTATATCGGCGACGGGGGCGGTGGCCCGGGCACGGACCTGTGGCCCGAAGACGTGCAGGCGGTCTACCAGGACGCCGGCATCCCGGTCCTGCTGACGGACCACCTGCCCGCGGGCTGGGCCGACGACTACGGCGCCCTGGTCCTGCTCAACCCGACCTCGACCCTGTCCCCTGGCGTCGTCACGGACGCCGGCGCCTTGCTGGACCGCGGCGGGCGGCTGGTCATCGGCTTCGAGCGCGCAGGCTGGGGCAACACCGACGCGCTGGACGCGCTGCTGGCCTCGCTGGGCAGCACCATGCGGACCGTGAGCGACGCCTCCAGCGCCGGCGACGCCCAGCTGTCGATCACCAGCGTCGGCGGGCTCACGGCGGGGGTGTCCCGGCTGGCGACCTTCTACTCGGCCTCGGTGGACATCGGCCACGACGGCGCCGTCTCGCTGGGGCAGGACCCCGACGGCTACACGGTCGTCGGCTACGAGGAGCTCGGCCGCGGCGACGTGGTCATCGTCGCGGACTCCTCCTTCTTCGGGTACTACCTGTCCGAGGCGGACAACACGCGCTTCGTCGAGAATTTCGCCTCGCTGCGCTGAGCCCTCCGCCAGCGTGCAGGGCCTCAGCCGGCGTGCAGGGCCTGCAGGCCGATGAGGACCAGGCCCCCCAGGCTGGTGAACCAGGCGGCGGTGCGCAGGTAGGGCACGCCGGCGATGTAGAGGCCGGCGTGGACCACGCGGGCCCAGAAGAAGATGGCCGAGCCCAGGGCCAGCGAGGCGGCCGGGGCGCCCGCGGTGCGGGCGACAAAGAGCACCGCGATGAACAGCGGCAGGTTCTCGGCCATGTTGCGGGCGGCGCGGCCGGCGCGGGCGGCGCTGGGCGAGGGCTCCTGCAGGGCGGCGCGGTTGCCGAAGGCCACGGCCAGGCCGTGGGGCGTCCAGGCGCGGGCGATCCACAGGCTGGCGCCGAGGAGCTGGAACCAGCACAGGACGGTCGAGGCCAGCAGGTAATTGAGGTCGGTGCTCATGGCGTTCCGGGGGCGCGGGGGACGGGGAGCGGGCAGCGGCGGATGCCGGCCCGGCCCTATCCTCGCCGCGCGTCCCGCACGGTGAGTCTCCGCAAGGTCCGCCCCTTGTAGCGGTGGATCCCCGGCTCGGCGGCCAGCTCGACGGGCCCCTGGGCCAGGGCCTGGGCGTGGACGCGGCCGTTCCACCAGACGGCCTCGACCGGTCCGGCCTGCAAGGCGAGGTGGCGGTCGCCGAGGGGGCGGATCCCGGTGGGCAGGCAGGGCACACGCAGCAGGGGAGGGGGGTTGCCCTTGCCGAAGGGGCCCAGGGCCTGCAGCCCCTCGATGACCGGCCAGTCCAGCACCTCGGGCGGCGCGGTGGCGTCGAGCTCCAGCTCGGGCACGAGGGCCTCGGCGTCGACCTGGGTGGCGGTCCAGGCGGCCAGGCGCTCGGCCAGGGCCGGCAGGTCGCGGGTCCGCACGGTGAAGCCGGCGGCGGCGGGGTGGCCGCCGTAGCGGATGAGCAGGTCCTTGGCGGCGTCGAGGGCGTGCACGGCGTGGACCTGGGGCACCGAGCGCACGCTGCCCCGGGCCTCGTCCCCGCTCACGGCGACGATGGCGACGGGCCGGTGGATCTCCTCGCGCAGGCGAGCGGCGACGATGCCGACGACGCCGCGGTGCCAGCCGTCCTCCTCGGGGCCCCACAACACGGCGAAGGGCGGCGGGCTGGCGCTGAGCTGGGCCAGGGCGGCCGTGACCAGGCGGCGCTGGATGCCCTGGCGCTCCTGGTTCAGGGCGTCGAGCTGGCGGGCCCGCTCCCGGGCGGTGCTGGGGTCCTTCTCGTCGAGCAGGGCGATGACGGCGTTGGCGGACTCCAGGCGCCCGGCGGCGTTGATGCGCGGCCCCAGGCGGTAGCCCAGGTCGCCCGCGTCGAGGTGCCAGCCGCGATCGAGGTCGTAGCTGATGCCCGAGACCTGGAGCAGGGCGGCCAGGCCCGGGGTGTGCGGCCCCTTGCGCAGGCCGTCGAGGCCCAGGGAGACGATGGCGCGGTTCTCCAGGGTCGAGAGATCGACGACGTCGGCGACGGTGCCGATGGCCGCCACTTTCAGGAAGGAGCGCAGGTAGGCCTCGCGCCGGGGGTGCAGGACGAGCAGGGCCTGGGAGAGCTTGAGGCTGACCCCGCAGGCGGCCAGGGCGGGGTTGGCGTAGCTGCAGCCCTCCTGGGGCGGGCAGAGGACGGCCAGGGCCGCGTCGGGCACCGACTCGCCGGCCGGCAGGTGGTGGTCGCAGACGATGACGTCGGTGCCGCCCTGGGCGGCGCAGCGCACGGCCTCATGGTCGCGCACGCCGATGTCAGCGGTGAGCAGCAGGCCGACACCGTCCTTCACGGCGGCCTCGGCGGCGGTCCGCGAGAAGCCGTAGCCCTCGTCGAAGCGGTGGGGGATGTGGTAGTCCAGCCGGTCGCCCGCCCCCAGGATCCGCAGCACGCCTTGCAGGATCAGGCTGCTGGTCGTGCCGTCCACGTCGTAGTCGGTGACGATGCGGATCCGCTCACCGTCGGCGACGGCGCGGCGGATGCGTTCCACGGCCTTGTCCATGCCGAGCATGGTGGAGGGGTCGTGCAGGTGGTCCAGCGAGGGGTGCAGCCAGGCCTCGAGCGTGTCCTCGGGGCTGCGGCGGGCCAACACCCGGGCGACCATGGGGGGCACACCCAGGCGGTGGCTCAGGCGCGCGATGCGGGTGGGGTCGTCGGTCGCGATCTTCCAGCGCTGGCCGGTCATGCTGAGGCGCGCGGTGGCGGCAGCGCCGGCAGCGGCGCCCTCGGCGAGAGCATCAGTCAGGAGGGGCACGGCGGGTCCGGGAAAGCGCGGGGACGGCAGGGGCTCCACGATAGCGGCCCTGCCTGGACCGGGCCAGCGTGGGTCGCGCAGGGTTGGCGGCGCTCGCAGCGGTTAGGGCCCCGCCCCACCGCGTGCCCGGAAGGCGTCGTGCATCCGCTGATCCCATTCTTCCCCCCGGTGAAGTTCCCGATCACCGACGGCTTCGCCATCCATGGCTTCGGCATCATGGTGGCCCTGGCCTTCATCGTCGGCTCGAACATGGCCATGAAGAAGGCCGCCCGGGACGGGCTGGACCCCGAGCTCATCAACCGGCTGGTCGGCTGGCTGGTCGTGGCCGTCTTCATCGGCGGGCACCTGGGCGACATCATCCTGTACCAGCCGCAGCACTACCTCGACAATCCCATCGACATCCTCAAGGTGTGGAGCGGGCTGTCGAGCTTCGGTGGGTTCGTGGGCTGCCTGGGCGTGACCATCTGGTTCTTCTGGAACGAAGGCAAGAAGCGGATCCGCGAGAACAAGCACCGCGAGAAGGCCGGCCTCGCCCTCTACCCGCCCATCCGGTACTGGGACTACGCCGAGGCCTGCGCGTATGGCTGGGCCTTCGGCTGGATCCTCGCCCGCACCGGCTGCTTCATGGCCCACGACCACCCGGGCCTGGTGACCAGCTTCTGGCTGGGCGCGCGCGGGATCTGCGAGGCCTACCCGGGTGACGTCCACGTCGCCTGCCACGACCTGGGTCTGTACGAGGCCCTGTGGGCCATCCCGGTCAGCATCTTCTTCTGGTTCTCGGACAAGCGCCCGCGCTTTTCCGGCTACTTCGAGGGCTGGTGGTGCCTGCTCTACGGCGGCGCCCGCATGTTCTACGACGGCCTGCGCACCCACGATGTGCGGTGGCTGGCCGGCACCCTGGGCACCGACGGTGTCACGCCCGGCCAGGTCATGAGCAGCCTGATGATGCTGCTCGGCATCTACCTGCTGGTCTCGCGCCGCAACGAGAGCGCGGCCCGCACCCGGATGGTCGGCCAGGGCTTCGCCGACCCGGTCGCCGACCGCATGGCGGCCCTCGCCCTGAAGGGCAAGGGCTGAGCGCCCGCGACCCGGGGGAGCCCCTGGGCGGGCCCCCGCGCCCTTCTCCTAGAAGTAGGCGCCCACGCCCCACTTGGCGTAGAAGCCGCCGAAGCCGAAGCGGGCGATCTCGATCTTGTCGCCCCCGCCCGGCGGGGTGGCCTTGAAGCTGCTGGCCGCGGCCAGGCCGTAGCCCAGCTCCAGGTGCGAGCCGAAGCGGAGCTGGTGCCGCATGCGGATCGGCACCAGGTCCAGGCCCAGGGCCGCGACGCCGCCCGGCTGGAAGGCGGTGGCCGCGATCTGGTTGGCGTTGTCGGTGTGCTGCCCGTCGTCGTCCAGCAGCACCCGCCCGAAGAACAGGCCGCCCTGGATGGTGGCGTAGGGGTGGAACCAGTCGGTCACCCGCAGATCGGCCTTGGGGCCGACCAGCACCTGGCTGCCCCGGTAGGCAGCGGTGAAGGTGCTGCCGGTCTCGTCATAGTAGGTGTCCGAGCTGCCGTAGACGTCGACCGTGTTGCCCCAGGCGCCGTGCTGGATGTCGACCAACACGCCCAGGTTGTCCAGGACCTTGAGACCGACGCGACCCCCGTAGGTGCCCATCTGCGCCCGGTCGTGCACCAGGTTGAAGCGGTTGTCCTGGGTGCCGAGGCTGCCCAGCTCCAGGGAGATCTCGTTGTCGGCGGCGCGGGCGGGCCCGGCGGCGAGCGCGGCGAGGAGGATGGTGGAGATCATGGTCGCTCCTAGTTGCTGGCGTCGAGGCGAGGCAGCGTGTCGTCGGTCTGCAGGCCCAGGGCCCCGAAGCCGGCGGTGCTGGAGAGCGTGCCCGCGGCCGGGTCGAGGAAGCTGACCAGGCCGAGGGGGCTGTCGTGCGTGATGAAGAAGCGGCCGTCGGGCAGGGCGCCGATGCCCACCGGCGGGGCGTCCAGGGCCAGCTCCAGGGGCACGCTGGGGTTGGACAGATCGAGCTGGAGCAGGGTGTCCAGACCCGAGAGCAGGACCAGGGCGTAGGAGGCGTCGGCCTCCTCGACCACCGCGGTGCCGACCGGCTCGGCCTGGAGCACCAGGCTCAGGTCCTGGTCGTTGACCAGGTCGATGACGCCCAGGCCCCAGTGGCTGTCCTGGTAGCCGTCCAGGCCGCTGCCATAGGTGTTCTCGGGGCGCTGCACGCCGACGGCGTAGTGCTCGCTGGCCGTGAGCAGCAGGTCGTTCAGCGGGTTGCCCATGACGTACAGGGTCGCCTCGAGGCTCGCGATGTCGAGCTTGTAGACGTCGTGGGTGTTGGACCCGTCGTTGTAGAGCAGCGAGAAGGTGCTTCCGGGGATCACGGCCGTCACCGGCTCGTCCAGGGGCACCGTGCTGATGTCGAAGTACTCGTGCTCGATGACGTCGGCCCGGGCCAGGCCGCTGTAGACGACCACGCTCTTGTCCATGGCGGTGTTGACCGACAGGGCGGCGGGCGCCGCGTCCAGGCTGATGATGTCGATGGCCTCGACGTCCAGGTCCAGCTTGTACAGATCCGAGGAGCCCGTGATGGTGATGAGCGCGTAGCGCCCATCGGGGGTCAGCACCGCGGAGCTGGGGTCGACCTGCTGGTTGGCGTCCAGGGTCAGCGGGTACTCGACCGTCTTCTCGAAGGTCGCCAGGTCGACGACGACGACGCTAGACCGGGACAGGACCACCGCACGGGCGCCGTCCTGGCTGAAGATCACGTTGTTGGCGCTGAAGCCGATGCTAACCGAGGTCGGTGCGTCCTCGGTCTGCAGGTTGATGAAGCTGACCTGGGTCAGGTCCACCACGCCGTCGACCGGCAGGTCATCACCCGAGGTGTAGTCCAGGTACGCGACCGCGGTGCTTCCGTCGGGCGAGAAGGCCAGCCGGTTGAGGTAGGGCGGGACCGACTTGACGAGCTGCCGCTGGCCGTCCTCGACGACGGTCAGCTCGTAGCTGTAGGACAGCTCGCCATCCAGACAGTCATCGGCCTTCTTGACGTCGGGGTCCTGGCAGACCGGCCAGCGGTCCCAGACGAAGACCTTGCTGGCGTCGGGGTTGGCGACCATTCGCACCACCTCGGCGCCGTCCAGGTCGACCTGGTCGAAGGTGCCGTCGTCCTTGACCCGGGCCAGGGCCCGAGCGTTGGGCAAGGTGATGTAGACGCCGTCCACGGCGGCCACGGCGCTGGTGGGGTCCCACAGCACCTGGTCGATGCCGTAGTAGCCGTTGTTCGGCAGGTTCTGGAAGGGGTTGCAGGCCGTCAGGCCGAGGGCCAGGGCGGGCAGCAGGGGGGAGGTGAGCCGCATGGTTGCTCCACGGAAGGAACGGGCCCGAGGACCCGGGGCGGGCCTTAGTGCTCGATGCCGCTGTTCAGCTCGAAGCCAGTGATCGTCTGGAGGATCTGGGAGTCGGGGTCGTAGAAGCTGATCCGGCCCAGGGCGTGCTCCTGGCTCACATAGGCCAGGGTGGACTCGGGCAGGACGCCGACGAAGACGGGGTTGCTCTTCAGCTCGACCTCGTCGTAGAGCAGCGAGCCGTAGTGCAGGACCTCCAGGTAGGGGGCCCCGTCCATGATCATGTAGCCCTGGCTGCCGTCCCCGCTGTTCGCGAAGCCGATGGGCTGGGCGGGCAGGCGCAGCGGGTTGGGGAAGAAGTCGTCGACCACGTCGACCATGGTCAGGCCGTAGTGATCGTAGAACTCCGAGCTGCTGTCGACGTCGTTGCCGTTGTCCTTGGGGTGGAAGAACAAGGCCGTCTCGCCGGTCGGGCTCATGCTGACGCTGGCCACGGGCTTGACCAGGGAGCGCACGGTGACCGAGTCATCGGACAGCTCCCAGGTGCCGTAGACGCTGTCGCCGCTGGCCGTGCTGTAGAGCAGGCCGCGGCTGCCGTCGGGGCTCATGACCACGCTGCCGAAGGTCTCGGTGTCGGGCATGGAGACGACCTGGGCGGGCGCGAAGGGGTCGGCTACGCTGTAGACCCACAGCTCGTGGCTGCCACGGGCGACGGCCACCGCCTGGGTGCCGTCGGGGGTCAGGTCCAGGTCCGTGGGGTTGGCGCCCACGGCCACGGTGTCGGCCACGGCGTCGATGAGGTCGACGACCACCAGCGCGGTGGCCCCGAACTGGCGCACGAAGGCGTAGGTGCCGCTGGGGGCGACCACGATCTCTTCGGCCAGGGGCGGGTTGACCAGGTCGTCGGAGACCGCGATGCGGGTCGGGCTCAGCTCGTCGGCCGTCAGGTCCAGGACCGCGACGTAGGCGTCGCTCACGACGACGGCCTTGCTGGAGTCCGGGGTGAAGGTGACGCCGCGGGGGTTGAAGCCGACCACCAGCGGGGTGTGGTTCAGGCTCACCGTGTCGACGACGCTGATCTCGTTGAAGGACTGGGCGCCGCTGCCGCTGGACTCGGTGTCCGTCACCGCGGGGTCGTGCCAGCAGATGACGAAGCGCCCGTCGGGCGACATGCTCATGTTGTTGAAGTTGGGGCGGACGTCGACGTCGCTGACCGCCAGGGTGCCCGCGTCGATGATGCTGACGCTGTCGCTGCCCTCGTTGAAGGTCACGGCCTTGGTGTAGTCGCTGGTGGTGGTGACCACGGTGGGGCGGTCCCCGACCTCGGTGGTGATGACCTCCAGCGAAGGCACGGCGATGCGGGTGACGGTGTCGCGATCGGGGTTGGCGACGAAGACAAAGGCGGTGGTCGAGGCCGGGGCGAGGCGGAAGTAGCTGTCCTCGGTCTCGGAGCCCATGCCCGTGTCGCTGTCGCCGCTGCCGCCGTCGGAGGCGCCGCCATCGGAGGCGTAGCCGTCACCGCCGTAGCCGGTGTCGTTGAAGTCCGAGGCGGACATGCCCTTGTCGGCCGAGCAGCCCGTCGCCAGCAGCAGGGCGAGCAGGGAGAGCCCGGTCCGGGGGAGGCCATGAGGGGAGGTGATGTGCATGAAGGCTCCTCGGGTCGGCGTGGCCGCCGTCCTCGGTCCGATGTGTTGCAAGGGCCGTGCCTCGGGGCGAGGACGCCGCTGCCATCGGGGTTGGCGACATACGAGGGCCGGGACGGCGCCCCCGGGGTGGGCCATTTCACGACATGGATGTCAGGGCGTGCGAGGCAACCCGGCAGCCCGGGCCCCCCGCGTGCTCGCTCAGTGCTCGCTCAGTGCTCGCTCAGCGCTCGCTCAGTGCTCGCTCAGTGCTCGCTCAGTGCTCGCTCAGTGCTCGCTCAGTGCTCGCTCAGTGCTCGCTCAGTGCTCGCTCAGTGCTCGATGCCGGCGTTCAGCTCGAAGCCGGTCAGGGTCTGCAGGGACTGGTCGGTGGGGTCGTAGAAGCTGATCCGACCCAGGGGGTGGCTCTGGCTCACCCAGGCGGTCGTGCCGTCGGGCATCACGCCGACGTGCTCCGGCGCGCTCTTCAGCGCCACCTCGTCGTAGAGCAGCGAGTCGTAGTGCAGGACCTCCAGCCATGGCTGGCCGTCCATGACCAGGTAGCCCAGGCTGCCATCCTCGCTCTGGGCCAGGTCCAGCACCTCGCCCGACAGCAGCAGGGGGTTGGAGAAGAAGGCCGACAGGTCGATCATCGTCAGGGCGTAGCGGTTGTGGAAGGGCGAGCTGGCCTCGACCTCGCTGCCGTCGTCCTTGGTGTGGAAGACCAGCGCCGTGGCGCCGTCCGGGCTGACCTCGACCCGGTCCACCGGCTTGACCAGGCCGTGGGCCACGATCTCGTCGGTGTCCCGCTCCCAGCTCGCGAAGCGCGACAGGCCGCTGACCGTGCTGTAGAGCAGGCCGCGGGCGCCGTCGGGGCTCATGACGATGCTGCCGAGCACGGCATCGGTGGGCAGGTCCAGGACCCGGGGCGTGGCGAAGGGATCGGCCATCTGGAAGATCCACAGCTTGCTGGTCGAGCGGGCCACGGCCACGGCCTCGATGCCGTCGGGGCTCAGGTCGATGTCGGTCAGGCTGGCCCCCACGGGCACCCGATCGACGGCCCCAGAGGCCAGGTCCACGACCACCAGGTCGGTGCCGCCCTGCTGGCGCACGAAGGCCCAGGTGCCATCGGGGGCGACGGTCACCTCCTCGGCCAGGGGCGGGTTCACCAGGTCGTCGGCGATGGCGACCCGCTGCAAGGTGGGCTCGGCGGCGCCCAGGTCGATGATGCCCAGGTAGGCGTCGCTCACCACGATGGCCATGCGGCTGTCGGGGGTGTAGGCGACGCTGCGCGGGTTGAAGCCCACGACCATGGGCCAGTGCTGGCCCGTCGTGACGTCGACCAGGCTGACCTCGTTGTAGGAGCGGGCGCCGTTGTCGGCCTCGGGATCGGGCGCGTCCTGGTCGTGGTAGCAGACGACCCAGCGGCCGTCGGGGGACATCTGCATCCAGTTCATGTCCGGGCGCACCGGGATGGCGGTGTGCTCCAGGCTGGTCGTGTCGAAGACGTCGACCTCGTCGTCCCCGGCCGCGAAGACCACGGCGGTGGCACCGTCGGGGCTGGCCGCGACCACGGCGGGCCGGCTTCCGGTGGGGGCGGTCAGCACCTCCAGGCCGGGCACGGTGACCCGGGTGACGGTGTCCCGGTCCTCGTTGGCGATGAAGACGTAGCTGCGCGTCGCGATGGGGCGCAGGTACAGCGTGTCCTCGGTCTCCGGCGGCAGGCCGTCGTCCGCGCCGCCGCTGCCGCCATCGGCGAAGCTGGAGCCGGTGTCGTAGGCGCCATCCCCCGCCTGGGGCGAGGCGTTGTCCATGGTCAGCGCGTAGTCGGCGCAGCCCACGAGCAAGAGGGGGAGCAGGGGCCAGAGCGACGTGCGCATCGAGATCTCCACGGGCCGGGGACCCGACGGGGACACGGACGCTGGCGCCTCACGCACCAGTGCGTGCCCATTCGTCCAGTGCCCGGACCCCAAGATACAGGGCGCAGATGGTCTTCGCATCGGTGATGCGGCCTTCCGCCGCCATCTGGAGCGCCTGGCCCATGGGCATTCGCACGACCTGGATGTACTCGTCGGCGTCCAGCTCCCCCTGGGCCGGCGACAGCGCGGTGGCCACGAAGAGGTGGATCCGCTCGTCGGTGAAGCCGGGGGTGGTGTGGATCATCGTGAGCGGGCGCAGCCGGCCGGCCTGCAGGCGGACCTCCTCGGCCAGCTCGCGACGGGCGCAGGTCGCGGGCGCCTCACCGGGCTCCAGGACGCCGGCGGGCACCTCGTAGTGCATGCCGCCGCCGGCGTGGCGGTACTGGTGGACCAGGGTCACGCTGCCGTCGGTGTGTACGGGCAGCACGGCGGCGGCGCCGGGGTGGCGGATGACCTCGAGCTCGACCGTGCGCCCGTCGGGCAGCACCGCGGTCTCCAGGCCCAGGTCCACGATGCGGCCCCGGTAGATGGGGCGACGGGACGACATGGGACCCCCAAAGCAAGACAGCCGCTCGCGGGGGGCGAGCGGCTGTCAAGATGGTGCGGAAGGGGGGACTCGAACCCCCAAGGGCGTAAGCCCACTAGAACCTGAATCTAGCGCGTCTACCAATTCCGCCACTTCCGCAGCTGGGAACCTGTGGAGAACGAGCTCCACGGTGAGAGCAGCAGCCGCTTATTGCGGCCGCTCAGGACGGTCAAGGGCGAGCACGCGCATCGGGGGCGGCATCGGGCGTCGGGGGCTCCAGGCGGTAGATGCGGGTCTGGCCGTCCTGGTAGATGAGCGTGGCCTGGGCGAGCAGCAGCTCGTCGAGGAAGGCCACGGGCGCCTCCAGCTCGCGGCTGCGCTCGTCCTCGGTGAGGAAGGGGTAGAGCTTGGCCAGGAAGCGGGTCCGGGTCACCACCAGGTGGGTGGCCCCGGCGGCCTGGAGGTCGCGCAGGCTGGCCTGGCCGTGGGTCAGCAGCCAGGCGCGGCTGGGCACGTGGTCCTCGACGCTGCCCAGCAGCACGGGCCGGTCGATGAGAGCCGTGGACCAGTCGAAGAGCTGGGCGACGACGGCGTCCGGAGGCAGGTGCTGGTTCGCCCAGAGCGCGGCGGCGGCGGGCGGGTGGTGGCGGACCAGGAAGGCCGCGCGGGCCTCGTGCCCCGTGGCGGCGGGCAGGCGATCGGCGGCGCGCAGCAGCAGGGGCCCCAGGTTGGCCGGCAGGCCGGCGAGCAGGCACAGGGCCAGGGCGGCGCGGGCCAGGCGGGCCGGACCGGGGCCCTGGGGCACGCCAGCCGCCAGGGCCAGGGCCACCAGGGGCAGGGCCGGGACGAGGTAGCGCAGCCAGTGCGGGCCGGCGGCCCAGGCCAGGGCCGAGACGGCGGCCGCCAGGGCCAGGCGCCGGGGCAGGGGGCGGCGCAGGGCGGCCAGGGCGCCGGGGACCAGGGCCAGCAGCAGCGGGCTCACCCGGCCCAGGAAGCGGAAGCCGTCGACCTGCGCGGTGATGACGGCGTTCCAGGGCAACATCAAGAAGGAGGTCGGGCTGCGGCCGGCGCCGTACTTCTCCAGGTACTGGAAGGGCATGCCCAGGGCGCCGGGGGCTGAGGGATCCAAGGGCCGCAGGTCCCAGCCCAGGAAGGGGAAGAGGGGGTGCAGGCCCTCGGCCACGTTGCGCAGCCACCAGGGGGCCACCAGGGCCAGGGCGCCCAGGCCGGCCGCGACGCGCTGGCGCCAGCTCAGCCGGGCGGCCAGGAAGATGCCGGTCACGGCGCCCGCGGCGGTGTACTTCAGGTCCAGGGCCAGGCCGGCGGCCAGCGCCAGGGGCAGGGCCATGCCGCGCAGCGCGGCGTCCAGCGCGGCCAACACGGCCAGGGCCGTGGGCAGGTCGTTGGCCGCCAGGCCGGCCGTCTGGAGGAAGCTGTAGGAGCCGACCAGGACCAGGGGGGCCCAGGCCCCCGCGGCCCCGAGCCACTGGCGCCCCAGGGCCCGCACGCCGTCCAGGCACAAGGCCGTCAGCAGCAGGTGGAAGAGCCGCGGCGCGGCCTCGCCGCCCAGGGCCAGCAGGCAGGCGAAGACCACGTGCAGGGTCTGGGGGCGGCTGCCGTCGGGGTGCAGCGGCCCGCCGACCAGGCCGCTGCTGGCCAGGATCTGCCGGGGCAGGGCCAGGTGCTGGTAGAGCTCGTCGGTGTCGACAGGGGGGGCCAGGGCGTCGAGCAGGCCGGGGAGGAGGACCACCAGGGCGATGACCAGGGCCAGCGGCCCCGGGCGGGGCAGGCGCAGCGGAGGGCGGGCCAGCCAACCGGCGGCGAGGACCGCGACCAGGGCCCGGGCCACGCCGGGGTGCAGCAGGCCGGCCATGGCCAGGCCACCCGCCAGCAGGGCCCACAGCAGCAGGCCCACGACCGCGGCGTGCAAGGGGCCGCGCTCGTCTTCCAGCAGGCGGGGCGCCAGGCGCGCCAGGACCGCGCCGCCTGCGCCCAGGATGGCCAGCAGCCCGGCCAGGGCCGCCCCGCCGCCCTGCAGCGCACGCTCCCAGGCCGGGGCCGTGGGTCCGACCGGGTCCAGGACCAGGAAGGCCAGGCCCACCGCCAGGGCGGCCAGGCCGACCAGGGCCGACAGGGCGGTCCCGGCCTCGGGCGCCGGCCGCGGCTCAGCCACCCGTGGGGCCTGCGGTCTCGGGCCCCGCGGTCTCGGGGGCAGCGATTTCCGGCCCAGCGTCCTCGGGCCCAGCGGCCGCCGTGCGCAGCCAGAGCTGGCCGCCCTGCCGGTACAGCAGCCAGGGGCCGTAGCGCGAGGGCCACCGCTGGTGACCGGGGCCCCCGGCCCGCAGACCGTCGCTGCACATGATGTCCACGCCCTCCGCAGTGCCCTCCGCAGTGCCCTCCGCAGTGCCCTCCGCAGTGCCCTCCGCAGTGCCCTCCGCGGTGCCCTCCGCGGTGCCCTCCTGCGCGTCTCTCTCCACGCTGTCCTCCACCGGGCCCGGGGGCCGCTGCTCCCAGCAGACCACGTCGCGCCATAGGCTCGGCGGCGCGCTGAAGCCGGTCCGGGCCGGGGTGCGTCGCTCCGCTGCCGGGGTCTCCCCCTGCCGCGTGTCCAGGACCACGACGGCGTCGGGCTCCACCCAGGCCAGGAAGGGCCCGCTGGCCACGACGTGGCGTTGGTTCCCCGGCCCGCCGGCCAGGGGGGTCGGCGCGGCGCGCGGCTCGTCCAGGTCCAGCCACCACACGTCCTCGCCATCGGGGCCCGCGTCCTCGACCCATGCCAGCCGGCTGCCGGCCAAGGCCGGCGGATACCAGCCGGCCGGGTGGGCGGGCTTCACGACCCGGGTCGGCTCCTGCAGGGGCCAGGCCGACACGCCCTCAGCCTCGATCATCGCGCCGCGCAGGCCATCGGTGGCGGGCGGCGCCGTGCCGGCCTTGTGGACCTGGGAGATCGGCACCTCGACCGCGCCCCCGGGCTCCAGGCGCAGCAGCCCGGCCTCGGCCCCGACGCCCATGAGCAAGCCGGGCGCCAGGCCCGGGTGTACGAAGGAGCGGGGCAGGCGCAGCTCCTGCCCGGTCTCCAGGGACAGGGCGCGGTCCACCTTCCCGTCCGGCCCGCAGGCCACGACCCAGGGACCGGCCAGGGCCGGGTAGCGGGCGTCCTCGCAGGTCAGGTCCAGGCCGGCCAGGGGCACGGCCACGCCCGGCGCTCCGAAGGCGCCGCTCGCAGCGGCCGCCGGACCTGCCAGCAGGGTCCCCAGCAGCGCGCCCAGCAGGGTCCCGCCCACGGCCAGCCGCCGTGTCACCGCCGTGCCGCAGGGACCGCGGCTCAGCGCCCGGTGTCGCTGTAGAGCTCGCCGCAGCACATGACGATGACGGTCAGCACGTCGCTGCCGGTCTCGAGGGGGCAGTCCGTGGCGGCGATCTGCACCTTGAACTCGTTCTCGGCGCAGGCACCCGGCTGCTCGGGGGTGGCGCCGGTCAGGTAGACTTGGCTGCTGACCTGGTCGGTGGCGCCGGTGAACTCGATGTTCCCGCTGACCTCGGTCCAGGCGTAGGTGAGGGCATCACTCTCGTAGTCGGTGATGGTGACCGTCGAGCCGATGTTGACCGTGACCGGGCTGCAGGACCCGCACTCCCAGGTGCCGTAGGCGCCCTCGGAGCACAGGGCGGTGCCACCGTTGACGCGCATCGACCCACCGGCGTCCACCACGGGCGGGGTATTGGCGAAGCGCTCGGCGACCACGGCCGTCACCTCATCGGGCGAGGACCAGGTCGAGCCGTCGTTGACCGACAGGCTAAAGACATAGGTGCCCGAGATGTCCGGGTAGAAGGTCGTGATGGCCTGGGTGCGGTCGGCGAAGGTGTGGTTGTCGGTGTGCGAGCCATCGGGCTTGGACTGCAGCGTCCACATGTAGGAGATGGCGTCGCCGTTGGGGTCGTAGGAGGCCGTGCCGTCCAGCGTCAGCAGCGAGCAGTCCTGGGCGCCCGTGAGGTCGTCGCCGGCCATGGCCACGGGCGAGGCCGGGTCGACGCTGCCCACATAGATGGTCGTCGAGTCGGGGGGCGAGTCGACGAAGCCGTTGTTGACCGTCAGGGCGGCCACGTAGACGCCGCTGACGTCGGGGACCAGCGTGGGGTGCGCCGTGTCGGCGCTGGTCAGCTCGGTCAGGGTGCTGGTCGCGGGGTGGCTGGCCAGGGTCCAGTGGTAGCTGAGGGCCATGCCGGTGGCGTCGTAGGAGGCGCTGCCATCCAGGGTCGCCGTGGCGCCCACGTCGGTCGTGACGTCGCGGCCGGCGTTGGCGACGGGCGCGGCACCGCCGTCGACGGTGACGATGACATAGTCGGCGGTCGAGCTGAGGCCCGAGTCGTCCTGGACCACGAGCTTGACGACGTAGACGCCGGCCGCGTCGGGCTGGAAGCTGCTGCCCGAGGCCCCCGCCGTGTCGTTGTTGAGGAAGGCGCCCACCGAGTCGATCAGGTGCGAGGCGGAGGGCACCCGGTCGAAGGACCAGTGGTAGGTGATCGGGTCCCCGTCAGGATCGTAGGAGCCCGTGCCGTCGATCTCGACCCGGGCGATGCCCGAGCCGCTGGCGTCGGCGCCCGCGTCGGCGATGGGGGCGTGGTTGGCGGAGTCGCCGGAGGAGGACTTGTCACCGCAGGCGACCAGGCCGAGGCCGGAGAGCAGCAGTACCAGGGGAGGTGCGACCATGCGAGGTGCTCCGGGGTGCAGGGGGGGCCGGCTCAGTCGCCGAGGTACTGGCCCGTGCAGGTGTAGGTGACGTTGACGCTGTCGGAGTCCTGGTCGAGGCAGTCACGGGCCGTGAGCGTGGCCTCGACCTGCAGCTCGTTGCTGACCCCGAATTCCGAAGGCTGCGGCGCGAAGATGATGTCCGTCACCGCCGAGGCGTTGTTGGAGAAGGTCGCGGTGCCCGTCGCTTCCGACCAGAAGTAGGTCAGCATGTCGCCGTCGGGATCATAGGTCGAGGACCCGTCCAGGAAGGCGCTGGCTTCGGGGCAGTCGCCGCAGGTCCAGACGTAGGAGGACGAGGTGCAGTCCCCGATGGCGTCCACGTGCGCGTCCGAGCCGGCGTTGGCGATGGGGGCGGTGTTGGTCTCGGAGCCGGCGAAGGTGTAGGTCACGACGTCGGGCGAGGACCAGGCCTGCCCGTCGTAGACCTGCAGCTCGAAGGTGTAGGAGCCGGGCACGTCCCAGGCGATGCTCGCGTCGGGGCGGGTCGCGTCGTCGAAGTCCGCGTCGGAGACCGAGGAGTCCCCCGGCACACTGGCGACGGTCCACAGGTAGGACAGCTCGTCGCCGTCCAGGTCGAAGCTGCCCCAGGCGTTGAGCGTGATGGGGTTGGGGGCGCAGTAGGGCAGCTCTTCGCTGGGTCCGGCCACGGCCTCGGGGATGCGGTTGCCGTTGGCCACGTCCACCGTGCAGTAGGCGGGCTCGGACCAGCGCTCGCCGTCGGAGACCACCAGGCTGACGACGAAGATGCCCTCGCAGTCGGGGACGATGGAGGAGGTGGTCTGGTCGGAGTCGTAGAGGTCGGAGCTGCCCAGGCTGGAGCAGTCGGGGGCGGTGGCCAGGGACCACTGCCAGGTGAGGGGCTGGAGCTCGGGGTCCGAGGAGGCGCTGCCGTCCAGCTCCACCCGGTCGTCCACCTGCGCGGTGTGGTCGCCGCCGCAGTCGGCGATGGGGGGCAGGTTGCCGCTCTCCATGGTGATGACCACGACGTCGGCGCCGCTGGTGCCCGAGGGGTCGGTGATGGTGATCGAGGCGACGTAGTCGCCCTCGACATCGGGGGTGAAGGTCGTGACGGCGGCGTCGGCGGTGCCATTGACGGAGAAGGCGCTGTCGTCCAGCCGGCTGCCGGCCGGCACGCGGTCGAGCTTCCAGGTGTAGGTCGCGCTGCCGTTGGTCGCGTACACGGAGCAGATGGTGCTGGCGCTGGCGTCCAGGGTCACCGTCGCCCCCAGGGTGCCCGCGGAGTCTGCGCCGGCGCTGGCAACGGGCAGCGAGCACTCGGAGGCAGTGTCGACCGTCCCCTTGTCCCCGCACGCGGAGATGGGGCCTGTAAGCAGGCCCGTCGCCAGAACGAGCACGGCGTGGCGAGCGGACTTCGGCATGGGAGCGGCTCCGTCGGGACTGCGGCTAGGTCGGGTTTGCGCCGGGCGGACCGGCGGGGGCGCAAGTCGCCCAGGGTGCTGTAGTGTAGGAGCGCAGCCTTGTCACCGTCAACGACCAGCGTGGGAATCCGGGCGCAGGCCGCAGCAGCGGCCTGCGCGCTCGGCTTGTCGCTGTGGGGCTGTCCAGCGGATGCGGCGTCCATGGGGGAGCAATGGGCCGTCGGCGCGCCCCCGCCCGACGCGGCCTTGACCCTGGCGGTCGGCACGGCCTGGGCGCCGGACGGGACGCCTTCCTTTCACGCCGCGTCGCGGGACCGGCTGGCGCTGGACCTGGGCCTGACCTGGTCGCCAGCGCCGGTCCTGGCCATGGACCTGGGCTGGGGCCTGGCGCGGGAGCGGTCGGCCGTCGGTCCGGCCCTCCTGGGACCCCAGGCCCTGCGCCTGGGCACGCGCCTGCTCGCCCTCCGCCAGCCGCGGGCGCCCCTCGACGCCAGCCTGGGCTGGCAGGCGAGCCTGCCCTGGTCCGCTGACCAGGGCGCCCTGGGCACCGACGAGACCGACGTCAGCCTGGCGGGCTCGGTGGGGCGCGCCTTCGGGACGGTCCGGGCGGACCTGGGCCTGGGGCTGGCCATCCGCGGCAACCCCCTGCGCCTGGCGGGCCAGGACGACATTCCCCTGCTGTGGGGACGGGGCGAGGTGCAGCGGGGTCCGGTCGCCCTGCACGCGCGGGCCGGGGGCGAGCTCGGGACCGCAAGGAACCCCGCCCGGCTCCAGGCCCTGGCCGGCATCGCCACCGCCTGCCCCTGGCGCCTGGAGGCGGAGGGCGGCGCGGGCCTGAGTCCGGCGGCGCCCTCCTTCCTTCTCCAGGTCACGGTCGGCTGGTCCTGGGCTTGCCGGGTGCCGGCTGGCGATTAGTTTCGCGCCGCCCAAGTCGTCCTTTGAACCCGCCGGGTTCGAGGGTTGGCGCTGGGCAGCGCGGAGCAGCACTGACGCGGCCGATCGCCGACGTCGAGGAGCATGCATGGCTTTCTTCGACTTCATCTTCGGCGGGGACGAGGCGCAGCTCAAGCGCCACGCACGCCGAATGGTCAACCTCAACGCCCAGGCCGAAGATCGCGAGGCCAGCTCCATCTGGTTGGCCGAGAACGGCTCGCCCGACGCGATCCAGGGCCTGCTCAACCGCTTCACGGTCAAGTACGAACAGGGCATGAAGGACGCGGCGGAGAAGGAGAACATCTACCGCCTGCTCGTCGGCCTGGGCCCCAAGGTGGTCGAGCCGGTCATCGCCTGGGCTCGGGGCAACGACAACTTCGCCCAGCCGCTGCGCCTGGTGGAGCACTTCCGCGGGCCCGAGGCGGCCGTCTCGCTGCTCCTCGAGATGCTGGCGGTGGAGAACGACCCCTTCAAGCCCGAGAAGAAGCGGCAGATCCTCGTCCACCTCGCCGACTTCCGCGACGAGCGGGTCATCGAGGGCGCGCGCGCGGCCGTCCGCGACTTCGACGAGGGCGTGCGCTACGCCGCCTGCGACGCGCTGCTGGCCCAGGAGAACGCCGGTCCCGAGCTGCGGGAGATCCTGGTCGGGATCCTGGCGGACCGGGATGAGGACAGCAACCGCATGAAGGTCCGCATCGCCGAGGCCTTCCACCAGCGCGGCTGGAACCTGGGCACGCACACCGAGGAGATCATCAAGGAGCCGCCCCACGGCTGGCGCGTGCAGGGCGACCGGCTCGTCCCGGCCTGATCAGCGCGCAGGGCGACCGGCTCGTCCCGGCCTGATCAGCGCGCCGGGCGACCGGCTCGTCCCGGCCTGATCAGCGCGCAGGGTCCCGGCCTGATCCGCGCGCCGTGTGCCGCCGGCGGGGGGTGCACTCGCCGGCCACGGGGCGCCCGAAGGCCTCGGCGAAGGCCGGCAGCGCCAGGCCCTGGCCCAGCAGCCACATGGTCTTGACCACGGCCGCCTCGACCGTGTGGTCCCCGGCGAAGACGGCGCCGGCGTCCCGGGCGGCGGAGCTGCCCTGGTAGCGCCCCGGCAGGGCGTCGCCGGTCCGGCACTGGCTGACGATCACGATGGGCACGCCGCAGTCGGTGGCGGCGCGGATGGCCTCGGGCCAGCCGACCAGGGGCAGGTTGCCCTCGCCGAAGGCCAGCAGCACCACCGCCCGGACGCCGCTGTCCACCAGGGCTTGCAGGGGGCGGGCCGAGCTGCCGGGCACCAGGTGCAGGACCGCGACCTCGCGCTCGAAGCCCGTGGCCAGCCGGAACTCGCCTTTGGGCTGGAGGGGAGACGCGCTGGGGATCACGTCCACGCCCATCTGGACCAGGGGCGGGAAGTTGGGCGAGGCGAAGGCGTCGTAGGCCTGGATGGACACCTTGGAGGCGCGGTTGCCCCGGTACAGGCAGGTGCCGAAGAACAGCCCCACCTCGGGGATGGCCATGGTGGCGCACATGGCGCTGTGGACCAGGTTGGTGCGGGCGTCGGTGCGCAGCTCGGCGATGGGGCGCTGGCTGCCGGTCAGGACCACCGGGCGGTCCAGGCCCTGGAGCATGAAGCTCAGTGCCGCGGCCGTGTAGGCCATGGTGTCGGTGCCGTGCAGGACGACGAAGCCGTCGTAGTCGGTCCGCGACACGGCGATCTGCTGGGCGATGGCCTCCCACAGAACGGGGTGCATGTCGCTGGAGTCGATGGACGCGACGACGCGCCCGTCGATGTCGGCGAAGTCTTCCAGGCCGCGCACGTAGGGCAGCAGGTCCCGATCGTAGAGCTCAGGCTCCAGCGGTCCGGGACGGCTGCGCCGGACCATGCTCAGCGTGCCCCCCGTGTGCAGGAAGAGCAGCCGGGGCCGGGTCCTGCCGGGATCGCGTGGGCGGGTCACCAGACGTACAGGTCCTCGTCGTAGCAGACGCCGGCGTCGATGTCGTCGCACTGGGAGTCGGTGATGCAGCGCTTCATGTCGGCGAAGGCGGCGCGCTTCTGGGTGTCGCCCCAGTCGTCGTAGAGCCGGCCTTGCACCTCGCAGGCGGCCTGGCACTCGTTGAGGCCCTGGCGCGGGGTGTCGACCGAGTCACAGTCGATCAGCTTCTTGCAGGTCTGCTTGCACGTCGGCTCGCAAGCGGTGGCGAGCGCGGCGACGAGCGCCAGCAGGAGAATGGGGGGACGGCGCATCGGCGGACGCTCAGAAGTGGGGGAGGCACATCTTCGGGCCGTCGGTCTGTCCGTCGCCGTTGGAGTCACCTTCGATGTTTTCGCAAGATGCCTGGTCCACGCAGTCCATCCACAGCGCCGCCTGGCGGTCGTTGTCGATGGTGATCGCGTTGGTGCTGGCCTGGGGCTGGTCGGGGTCGTAGGACCCGACCTCGCCGGGGGTGGTCAGGGCGTCCTGACAGGTCTGCACGCACTCGGTCATCAGGTCGTTCTCGGTCTGACCGGCGGCGGAGATGTGGCACTCCTCCTGGTACAGCTTGCTGCAGGCCGAGTAGCAGTTCGGGCCGCAGCCGGTCGCTGTCAGGGCGACCAGCCCCAGGGCGAGGCCGACCAGGCGGGAGGCACGCCCGGTGAAAGGCGGGCCCCCGGGGGGAGAGCGACGGAGCACTTTCGACGACGCGAGCATCGGCACCCTCACGAACGGAGCGGCGCGGAGCGTATCGGTTGCCCAGGGGCCCGTCAATCCGGCCGTGTGGTCGTGGTATGGGGTCCTGGCCCGCGCCGGGGCTGCCTTCCCCCCGGAGGGGGCCTGCCCCGCCCTCCGGAGGCTGCGTGCACGTCCTGCAGGTCACCCCCTACTTCCCGCCGACCTGGGCCTACGGGGGCATCCCGCGCATCGTCGATGGGCTGTCGCGCGCGCTGGTGCGTCGCGGGGTACAGGTGACGGTGCTGACCACCGACGCCCTGGACGCCGTGCAGCGGGTCCCGGCCGGCCAGTCGCGCGATCGCGACGGCGTGCGGGTCCTCACCGTGCCGAACCTGTCGAACCGGGCGGCCTACCGCCACCAGCTCTTCCTCCCCCGGGGGGCGCGCCGGGCCCTGGACGGCCTGGGGCCCGTGGACCTGGTCCACCTGCACGGCCACCGCCACCTCCTCAACAACGTCGCCGCCGCCTGGGCGCGTGAGGCAGACCGGCCCTACCTGCTGACCGCCAACGGCACCCTGCTGCGCCATGAGCGCAAGGTCGGCGCCAAGCTGCTGTGGGACCTGCTGGTCGCCGGGCACATCCCCACCGGGGCCGCCCGCTGCGTGGCCGTGAGCGCCGCCGATGTGGGTCAGCACCTCCAGGCCGGCGTGGCGGCGGATCGCATCGTGCGCATCCCCAACGGCCTGGACCTGGGCGAGTTCGAGTCCCTGCCCCCGGCCGGCAGCTTCCGCGCGGCCCGCGGGCTCCTGGGCCGCCCGCTGGTCGCCTACCTGGGGCAGGTCTCGCCCCGCAAGGGCGTGGGCCACCTGGTGGAGGCCTTCGCTGGTGGTGCCATGGGCGAGGCCGTGCTGGTCGTGGGCGGCAACGACATGGGCGCCATGGCCCAGGCGGTGGCTCGCTCCGACGGCTCGGTGGTCTTCACCGGCCTGCTGGAGGGCCGGGACCGCCTGGCCCTGCTGGCCGACGCCGACGTGCTGGTCTACCCCTCGACCGACGAGGTCTTCGGCCTGGTGCCCTTCGAGGGCCTGCTCTGCGGCGCCCCGGTCGTGGTCGGCGACGACTGTGGTTGTGGCGAGCTCATCGCCGAGGCGGGGGCCGGACTGCTGGTGCGCCACGGCGACGTCGAGGGCCTGCGGGCGCGGATCCGGACCCTGCTGGCCGACCCGGTCGCGGCCGGGGCCATGGTCGCGCGCGGTCGGCGCTACATCCACGAGCGCCTGGGCTTCGACCGCGTAGCCGAGGCCCACGAGGTCCTGTACCGCGAGGTCCTCGCCCTGGACGACCGCCGGGCGCTACGCTCGCCCCTGGCCGGGAGGCGTGCATGAGCGAGGCGTGGTGGCGGCGGATCGCGTGGCTGGCCCTGGTCCTGGCCCTGGTCGCGCTGTACCTGCCCGTCCTGGACTCGCCCTTCGTCTACGACGACAAGATCGAGGTCGTCGGCAACAACACCATCCGCGACCTCGGCCAGTGGCGGGCCATCGCCAGCTACAACGTCTCGCGGCCCCTGCTGGTGCTCAGCTACGCCCTGGACTTCCACGCCCACGGGCTGACGCCCCGCGGCTACCACATCACGAACCTGGTCATCGCGGCCCTGGCCGTGGGCGCGGCCCTGCTCATGGCCGAGGCCCTGCTGGTGCTGGCCCGGGTCGAGCGCCCCCTGCTGCGCGCCGCCGCCGCCGTCGCCTTGTGGGCCCTGCACCCCATGGCGACCGAGGGCTTCACCTACGTCACCGGCCGCTCCGAGAGCCTGTGCGCGCTGTGCAGCTTCGCCTCGCTGTGGGCCTGGGCGCGGGCCCTGGAGGCCGAGCGGCCCGCCGCCGGGGGAGCGGCTGCGGAGGGGCAGGCGGCCGAGGGGGCCGGTCGTCGCGGCGCGGCATGGCGCCTGCTCGGCCTGCTGGGCTTCGTGGGCGCCGTGATGACCAAGGAGGTCGGGGCCATGATCCCGGCGGTGGCCCTGGCCATGGAGCTGCTGCTCGGCGCGCGGGCCGGCACCGGGCTGCGCCAGCACCTGCGCCGCACCCGCTGGGCCTGGTACGCGCCCTACCTGCTCCTGGTCGGCGGGGCGGCCTGGCTGCGCCTGCAACACGCCACCCGCTTCCTACCCCGCGAGGTCGAGCGCCCGCCGGGGGTCCAGCTCACGACCGAGGCCGCCGCCTGGCTGCACTACCTGCAGCTCTGGCTGCTGCCGGTCGACCAGACCATCTTCCACCACCTCCTCGAGGTGCAGCCCCTCAGCCTGCACGGCGTCGTGGTCCTCGGCGGCTGGCTGCTGGTGGTCGCCCTCGCGGTGGCCTGGGGCCGCAAGGTCCCCCTGGCTGGCTTCGCCCTCCTCGCAGGCGCGCTCTTCCTCCTCCCCAGCAGCTCCATCGTGGCGCTCAAGGAGAGCATGGCCGAGCACCGGGCCCTGCAGACGGGCCTGTGGCTGGCCCTGGCCCTGGTCGCCAGCGTCCGCGGGCGGGCCGCGCGCCCCCTGGCCTATGCCCTGGTCCCGGTCCTGGGCCTGCTCGCCGGCCTCACGCACCTGCGGCACCGGGCCTGGACCAGCGAGGTCGCCTTGTGGGAAGAGGCGACCGCCCGGCGCCCTGAGGTGGCCGACGCCTGGTACGGCCTGGGGGACGCCCACCGCTTCGGCGGCGAGTTCACCGAGGCGCGGGCCGCCTACCAGCGGGTCGTGGACCTGGACCCGACGAACCTGGACGGCTGGAACAACCTGGGCATCACCCTGGCCAGCCTGGGGGACCTGGAGGGGGCGCGGCAAGCCTGGAAGACCGCGCTGCGCGAGAGCCCAAGCTACTGCAAGGCCCACTCCAACCTGGGCGTGCTGGCGGCCGGGCAGAAGGACTGGGAGGAGGCCCTGCACGAGTACAGCACGGCCCTGGCCTACTGCCCCGACAACACCCGGGCCCACCTGGGCCTGTGCGAGCTGTACCAGGGCCCGCTGCGCGACCGGGAGAAGGCCATCCACGAGTGCCAGACCTTCGTAGACCTGGCCCCGACCTCGGAGCAGGCGCCCCGGGTCAAGGACTGGCTGCTGGAGCTGACCTTCTGAGAGGCACGGAGAAGGGCCGCTGGAAGGGCACCGCGAAGGGCACTGCGAAGGGCACTGCGAAGGGCACTGCGAAGGGCACAGCCCAGCGGCCCATGGCGCCGCCCAGGCGCAAGGCCTCGCCGATGGCGCCGCTGCGGACGGCGTCGCGGGCCAGCCGGGCCAGGGGGCGGGGCCGCAGGTAGAAGCTGACCCAGGCGCCGCGCAGCAGGCGGGCCAGCTCGTCGGCGGGCAGGTCGGTCAGGGTGGCCCGGGAGAGGTCGCCGTCGACGGGGTTGCCGACGCTGGGGTTGCGGACGCTGGGCCCGGCGCCGTCGGTGGGGCCGGCGTCGGCCCGCGCCTGCTGGGCGGCGAAGAGGGGCGTGCCGGGCATGGCCGTGAGGGTCGAGAACTGCACGTAGGTGGCGCCGATCTCCCGGCAGAAGGCGATGGTCCGGGCGACGTCGGCCTGGTCCTCGCCGGGGGCGCCCAGGATGATGTAGGCCAGGCTGCGCAGGCCGGCCTGCCGGGTGGCCTGGAAGGCCGTGACGGTCTCCGCCAGGCTGATGTCCTTGCGCAGCAGGGCCAGGGTGTCGGCGTTCCCGCTCTCCACGCCGTAGGCGATCATGGTGCAGCCGGCGCGGCGCATCAGCGCCAGCAGCTCGGGGTCCACGCCGTCGACCCGGCCCTCGCACTTCCACTGCAGGTCCAGACTCCGGCGCAGGATCTCCTCGCAGATCGCGACCACCCGGCGCCGGTTCAGCGTGAAGTTGTCGTCGTAGATGTTGACGAAGCCGATGCCCAGGTCGCGGACGATGTGCTCCAGCTCGTCGACCACGTCGTGGGCGCTGCGGGCCCGCCAGCGGCTGCCCGAGACGCTCTTGTCGCAGAAGGTGCAGCGGAAGGGGCAGCCCCGGCTGGTGATGACCGTGGCCAGGCCGGGGCGGGTGGCGAAGAGGTAGCGGTAGGCGCGGTTGGGCAGCAGGTCCCGGGCAGGCCAGGGCAGGGTGTCCAGGTCGGCCCGCGCGCTGTGCTCGCGGAAGGGGCGGTCCCGGACCAGGACCCCCGGGGGAGGGTCGCCCGGGGCGCCGGCCGCCCACCAGGCCAGCAGGGCCACGGCTACATCCTCGCCCTCGCCGACCACGGCGGCGTCCAGCTCGGGCAGCTCGTCGAGCACCGGGGCCCCGGTGGCGGTGGGGTGGGGGCCGCCCAGGACGATGCGGCCCACGTGGGGGCGGGCCAGGCGGGCGGCCCGGGCCGCGACGTCGGCCACCGGCGTCATGGCCGACAGGCCCAGGACCTCGGGGCGCTGCCGGGCCAGGTGCCGCTCGAAGCGAGACCAGGACCAGCCCAGGACGTAGGCGTCGACCAGCTCGACCTGGTGGCCGGCCTGGCGCAGGGCGGCCGCGATGTAGGCCAGCCCCAGGGGAGGGACGCTGAGCCCGACGTCCCGGGCGTCGCGGCGGGGAGGACGGGCCAACAGGACGCGCATGGGCCGGTCCTACCCCGCTTCGCGGGCGGCGCAGGCCCGCAGGGCGACGACAACCGCGGCGAGGCCCTCGTCCGTGGCCAGGGCGCCGATGCCGGCCACTCCCCAGGCCCCGGCCTGCAGGCAGCCGGCGACCCGCCCGGCCTCGATGCCCCCGAGGGCCAACACAGGCAGCCGCACCGCCGCGCAGAGCCCCCGCAGGCCAGCGAGGCCCAGGATCGGCCGGCGGTCTCCGGGCTTGCTGCCCGGCGAGAAGACCGGTGAGAGCAGGGCGTAGTCGCAGCCCGCCGCCTCGGCCCGGCGCAGGGCTTCGCCGTCGTGGCAGCTCTGGCCCAGCAGGCCGCCGATCCGGGCGCGCCAGGCGGCGGGGTCGGCGTCGGCGGGCAGGTGCAGGCCCAGTCCCAGCGCCGTGGCCAGCGCGGCGGCCCCCGGGCAGCGCAGGTGCAGGATGGCGCCCGGCGGCAGCCCGGCCGCTTCGATGGGCTGGGCACCGCGCACCAACAGGGCCACGGGCCCACCGGGGTCCGGGGCCGGCCCACCAGGAACCGGGGCGGGCCAGGGCGGCGCCGCCCGGATGACCAGGACCCGCGGCACCGCGGGCCGCGCGCTCACGAGCCGATCACCCCGTCCAAGGGCGAGGAGGCGCTGCCGTAGAGCTTGCGGGGGATGCGCCCGGCCTGCCAGGCCATGCGGCCGGCCTGGGTCGCCATGCGCATGGCGGTGGCCATGGCGACAGGGTCGCGGGCCCCGGCGATGGCGGTGTTGATGAGCAGCCCGTCGACGCCCATCTCCATGGCGACCGCCGCGTCGCTGGCCGTGCCGACCCCGGCGTCGACGATGACCGGCGTCGTGGCCTGCTCCAGGATGATCCGCAGGTTGTAGGGGTTGCGGATGCCCAGGCCGCTGCCGATGGGCGCCGCCAGGGGCATGACCGCGGCGCAGCCGATGTCGGCCAGGCGCCGACACATGACCGGGTCGTCGGTGCAGTAGGGCATGACCGTGAAGCCGTCGCGGACCAGGCGGCGCGCCGCTTCCAGGGTGCCCTCGGGATCCGGGAAGAGGGTGGCCGGGTCCCCAATGACCTCGAGCTTGACGAGGGAGGTGCCGAGCAGCTCGCGCCCCAGGTGGGCCGTGGCGACTGCGTCCTCGGCCGTGAAGCAGCCGGCGGTGTTCGGCAGCAGGGCGATCCGCTCCCGATCGATGAAGTCCAGGATGTTCCTTCCGGCTGGCGCCGACAGGTCCACGCGGCGCAGGGCCAGGGTGACCAGGGCGGTGTCACTGGCCTGGTGACAGGCCTGCATGGTCTGGAAGTCCGGGTACTTGCCCGTCCCGACGATGAGCCGCGAGCGCAGCTTCATGTCTCCGATCTTCAGCATTCCGAGGGGCCTCTGGTGGGCGCGCGCCGCAGGGGAGGAGGTTCATCCTCGGCTGGGGGGCTCGCGCATGGGGGCGGAGTGCCTTATGACGACACGGCCCGCCCCGGAACCCGGAATCTACTGGAGACTCGGGGCGGCCTCGGGTATAATGCTGGACGCCGCCTTCCGCGGCGCAAATGATGGAGGATCTCATGTCCAAGTACTGGCTGGCCATCGTGCCTGTTCTCTTCGCGCTCGGCTGCAACGACAAGGGCGGCGACTCCGGCGCCACCGACGGCGGCGCCCCCGACGGCGGCGGCACGACCGACGGCGGCGGCGACGGCGGCTCCACCTCCCTCAGCCTCGACTGTGCCTGGGACAGCTCGGGCCTGCAGGTCGACCTGACCGGCGGCGACTCGGCCGGGTACAACTTCGGCATGGCCGAGACCGACTGCGGCGGGCAGTGCTGGACCGGTGAGGACTGCTTCGACGGCTACACGGCCAGCGATGGCACCGTCTACAACTACTGCCACCCGATGAGCGCCGCCGGCGGCTACCTGACGACCGTGACCACCTTCGCCGACATCGTCGAGGGCAGCACCACGATCTTCAGCGCCGACCTCAACACCACCTACTACCTCGAAGAGGTCAGCACGGGTGACTGCTGGACCTGGGGCTACGACGCCAGCTACTACAGCGGCTACGGCTGCGCTGACGCGGGCGGCGGCTGCACCGGCAACGCCTTCTGAGTTGAGGCACCTCGGTCCGGCCGGCCCTCGGGTCGACCGGTCTCGACGACCCGCCCGGGGTGACCTGGGCGGGTTTCGTCGTTGGGGGAGTGTCGTCAGGGGGGTGGGGCACACCGCCACAGGCCACGGTCACCAGGGTGGCTAAACTGCTCCTGATCGCACGTCGCGGTCCACGGTCCAATGAAGATGGAGGACGCCATGTCCAAGTACTGGTTCGCGCTCGTTCCTGTCCTGTTCGCCCTGGCCTGCAACCCCAAGGGGGACGACACCGCCACCGGCGACGGCGGCGGCACGGACGGCGGCGGCACGGACGGCGGCGGCACGGACGGCGGCGGCACGGACGGCGGCGGCGCTGATGGCGGCACCGACACGCTCACCATGGACTGCGCCTGGGACAGCTCGGGCCTGCAGGTCGACCTGACCAACGGTGACTCCGCTGGCTACAACTTCGGCATGGCCGAGACCGACTGCGGCGGGCAGTGCTGGACCGGCGAGGACTGCTTCGACGGCTACACCGCCAGCGACGGCACCGTCTACAACTACTGCCACCCGATGAGCGCCACCGGCGGCTACTTGACGACCGTCACCACCGTCGCCGACATCGTCGAGGGCAGCACCACGGTCTTCTCCGCCGACCTCACCACCAGCTACTACCTGGAAGAGGTCACCAGCGGCGACTGCTGGACCTGGGGCTACGACACGACCTACTACACCGGCTACGGCTGCGCCGACATCGGCGGCGGCTGCACCGGCAACGCCTTCTAGGCCGCCCCCGGGTTGCTGTCTGGCAGCCTTCGACGGCCCGTCCGGTGCATGCCGGGCGGGCCGTTCTGCGCCAGTCGTTCTGCGCCGCGGCCCCTGGGCTGCCGCCGCTTCGGGGAGCTCAGGGGGTCGCCGGTACCCGGTGCATCTCGATTTGGGCGCTGCTCTGGGCGCCACTCTCGGCGCTGCCGTCCTGGTAGCGGATGCTGCCCTCCATGGGCCGGTCGGCCAGCCACCAGGGCTCGGTGCCGCGCAGCGAGATGCCGACGGTGTCGGCGTCGGTCCACTGCGCCGTGATGGTGCCCGTGCCGTGGCCGGCCAGGCCGTCGGTCTCGAGCTCGAAGCGGCTGCTGGCGGTCCCGGGGAAGGGGCGGCGCAGATCGGGCAGCTCCGGGTCCAGGCGCAGGATGGTGACGGGCGGCTCGCGGCCGACCTGCCAGGCCTCGGCCCGCCGCAGGCCGCCGTCGTGGAAGACGTAGCGAAGGGTCAGGACCGGGTCTGCGCGCTCGGCCACGGTGCAGGTGGCGCCGTCCTCATCGACGAGCGAGGACAGGGTCCAGGACTCGTCGGCGACGGTCGGCCAGCCCGGCTGGCCCGTGGCGGGGTCGATGGGATCGGCGCCGGGTCGGATCAGCCGGAAGCCGCCCTCCTCGGCCAGCTCCTGCATGCTCGTGACCATGACGCCGGACTGGGCCTGCCGGATCAGGAACTTCATGGGGTAGATGCCCAGCAAGTGCTCGATGCGCACGGGCTGGCCGTCGATGGACATCGACACCTTGCCGGCCGAGCCGAAGCGCTCCAGATCCAGGACCACGGCGGCGGCCTGGCGGCTGTGGCCCATGGTGCTCCCGTTGCGCTTGGCGGGCGGCTTGTCGGGCAGCTTGCCCTGGACGTGCACCTGCACCGGCTTGCCGTCCAGGTTGGTGTAGGCGACCTGCACGTCGATGTCGCGGCCCACCGAGCGGTCCTGCACCTTCACCGGTCCCTGCTGGCGGGGCACCGCGGCCTCGGGGATCCATCCGTCGATGCCCGGCAGGTCGGCGACGATGCCCTGGACCCCGGTCGGGCGCGCGTCCTTGGCCAGCCACAGGGGGCCGTCGGGAAGGTCGATGCGGGCGTACTCGTGCATGTCCCAGCCGGTGTGGTGGCTGACCAGCACCAGGTCCATGTCGTAGTACAGCCCGAAGATCTGCAGGGGCAGCACCGGGGCAGCCAGGCGCGGCGGGCCCTGGTAGGAGACGGCCGGGGGGGCCGGGCGGTGGAAGTCGGCCACCGCGGCGGCGTCCAAGACGGCCTTGCCGGGGAGGTAGCGCTTGATCCCGCAGCCGCTGGTCAGCAGGACGAGGAAGGCGAGGTAACGCATGACGGGTCATATCGCGCGGGCCAGGGCTATGGTCCCGGGAGGTCGGCCCCCCGGTCGATCGGCCGTGGGTCCCGCTGAGGTCCAGGTGCGCCGCTTCCCCTTCCTCTGCCTGCCCTGTCTGCTGTGTGCCTGTGGGCCCGGCACCGTGCGGCTGCCCTCGGACACCGGGCAGCCGGGGGATCTGCAGTGGTTCTGGGGGGACCTGCACGCCCACTCGGGCTGGTCCTACGATGGCTGCGAGGAGCCCGACGACGCCTGCACCCACCTGCCCGCGGGGCCGGGCTCGGACTTCTACGCCGAGGCCGCCGAGGCCGGGCTGGACTTCGCTGCCCTCACGGACCACGCCGAGGCCGACTACTACCGCTTCGCCGCCGACGACCTGCACCCCACGGGCGGCACCTATGATGTGTGGCAGGGGCAGGAGCTGCTGGCGAGCCAGGCCGACGGCGGACCGGTGGTCCCCATCCTCGGCTACGAGTGGACAGCGGCCAAGGACGAGGCCCACGGCGTGACGCCGGGCAGCCACCGCACGGTGCTGCTCGCCGACACCCAGGCCTGCGGGGCCTACCGCATCCCGGGCTCCTGGTTGCCAGAGGACGGCTTCGTCCCTGAGCAGGGCGATCGCCGCTTCATCCAGGAGCAGGCCCCGGACCGGACGACGCCGCCGGAGCTGTGGGCGGGGCTGTACCAGGCGGCCCTGTCCCCGGGCTGCACTTCGGTGCGGTGGCTCACCTTCGCCCACCACTCCGCCTACGTCGTGCCCCAGGCGACGGACTGGGCCGTCGCCTCCAACGCGCCCCTGTCGGAGCAGGTCGTGGAGATGTACTCCGAGCACGGCAGCTCGGAGTGTCGGGACACGAGCAAGGACGGCTGCGGCTGGGCGCTGAACGACGCCCAGGGCTACCTGCCCTCGGGCTCGGTCCAGGCCGCGCTGGACCGGGGCTACGCCTTAAGCTTCGTGGGCGGCACCGACAGCCACGACGGCCGGCCGGGCAGCCTGGCGGACGGCCCCAGCGCCGTGGCCCACTGGGCCGAGGACAGCGAGTCCCCTCAGCGGCAGTTCACCGGCGGCGGCCTGACGGGCCTGCTCGCGCCCGCCCCTCTGGGCCGTGACGGCATCTTCGACGCATTGCAGGCGCGCCGCACCATCGCGACCAGCGGGCCGCGCCCGCAGCTCGTGGCGCTGGCCACCGGCCAGGACGGCACCGCCTACCTGCCGGGCGCCACCATCCCGCGCTGGAACCTGCCGGCCGGCATCGTGCTGGTCCTGGGCGACCTGGACCCGCGCGGCGGCCGAAGCTGGGACGACTACGGCGACGTGCTGGTGGAGCGGGTCACCGACGGCGGCCGGGTGGTCGCCTGGGGCGCCGGGACGGCCTTCGGCGACCGCTGGGACCCGCCCTCGGACGAGAGCTGGACCTACCTGCGGGTGCGGATCGCCGTCAAGGGTCCGGTCATGGCCACCGATCCCAAGCAGGGCGAGGAGCGGGTCTGGATCTCGCCCTGGTTCGCCGGCCCGGCCGACGGCTGCTCCACCGCGGGCGGCAGGAGCGGCGCGGCCCTGGCACTGCTGGGCCTGGGCCTGGCCTGGGGGCGGCAGCGCGGCCGGCGGCCGGGCCCACGGGGGCGGCTCAGCGCACGAAGCGCATGAGGGCGATGCCGAGCCAGGCGAGGGCCAGCAGCCCTGGCCCCAACCAGGCGGCGCGCCCCCGCGGCGGGGCCCGGGAGACGATCCAGGCCAGCAGCAGCAGCAGGAAGGGCTCGTAGTACTTCTGGTAGGCGCGGGCGCTGGCGACGTTGGCGACCAGGAACAACACCAGGGCGCTGGCGGGCAGCGGGTCCCGGCGCCGCAGGCCGTCGATGAGGAAGGCGCCGAGCCACAGCAGGCCCAGGGGCACCAGCAGCCAGAACAGGGCGGTGGTGCCCAGCAGATCGGGGGTGTGCGAGGCCAGGCGCCACAAGGAGCCGCCGTAGCGCAGGTCGTCCTCGACCCAGGGCTGCGGGTGCAGGGCCAGCAAGGCGGCCCCCCCCAGGGCCGCGGCGGCCAGGCTGCGGAGCGGGTGTTCGCGGTGCAGGGGCAGCAGCCAGGGCGCGTGGGCCAGGCCCAGGCCGCCCAGCACGGCGAGCTCGGTCGTGAGGACCTCGGGGTTCAGCCCCGCCTCGTGCTCGGAGAAGGAGGGCGGCGTGAGGCCATGCCAGGCCAGGGCCAGGGGCAGCAGGGCCAAGACCGGCAGGCTGGCCAGCAGCAGCCCCAGCGCTCGGCGGCCCAGGTCCTCGCCCCGGGCGAGCAGGGGCAGCAGGACCAGCAGGCCGACCAGCCAGCCGTGGACCTGGCGGGTGAGGATCGCCGCGGCTGCGGCCAGGGCAGCCAGGGCCAGGCGACCCAGGCGCAGGCGCCCGGTGGCGTCGCGGGCCCCGTCCAGGGCCCACAGGCTGGCGACCACGAAGAGCAGGGCCGCGTCGTCGGTGGACAGGCGCACCGCGGGCCCCAGGAAGTAGGGGGACAGCCCCAGCGGCAACAAGAGCAGGGACAGGGCCCAGGCCGGAGCCAGGGCGCGGCGCGCCAGCAGCTGTGCCGCGCAGCCCAGCAGGGCCAGGGCCAGGGCCAGGGTGGCCAGGCGCAGGGGCAGCAGCGCGTCGCCCGTCAGGGCGGCCAGGGGCGCCAGCAGCAGGTGGTACAGCGGGGTGGTGGCCGATGCGTAGTCCGACAGGTCCGGGCGCGGAAGCTGCGCCGCGAAGCGCTCGATGGTGGGCAGGTGGAAGAGCGTCTCGTCGCGGGTGTCGTAGACCTCCAGGTCGCCGCGCAGCAGGGCCCGCAGGGCGATGGGCAGCACCAGCGCCAGGACGGGAGCCAGGACGGCGAGCGCGCTGCGAAGGGACTTCTGCGTCATCGAGGCTCGGAGGGCGGGGGCGAGGGGAGGTTGCGGGGAGCGGTCGCAAGCGGCAAGGCGGTGCGACCAGTGATGCAATCATGCAGGAGTGGCCACCAAGACAGGGTACGATCCCCGCGAGGGGAAACGGCGCCCCCCTTGCCTCGACCCCCCGGGAGTCACCCATGCGCACCGCTGCCTCGCTGTTGATCTGCCTCTCCCTCGTCGCCTGCCGCAAAGACGGCGACGGCGATGGCTACACCAGCGACGTCGACTGCAACGACAACAACGCCGAAGTGCACCCTGACGCGGTGGAGGTGTGCAACAGCATCGACGACGACTGCGACAGCGTCGTGGACAACAACGCGGGGGACACCTGGTACCTCGACGCGGACAGCGACGGCTACGGCGACGCGGGCAGCAGCACCCAGGCCTGTGATCAGCCCAGCGGCTACGTCTCCAACGACACCGACTGCAACGACGCCGACGATCGCTACCACCCCGGTGCCACC
>Ga0210033_1000340_pt1 | contig 44539 bp, 37 predicted proteins | sample CryGeymeta201501_FD_185465 | JGI IMG/M metagenome (GOLD analysis project Ga0210033, IMG submission 185465) | Groundwater microbial communities from Crystal Geyser aquifers in Utah, USA - Crystal Geyser metaG 2015-01 (SPAdes) (version 2) | ecosystem: Environmental > Aquatic > Deep subsurface >... | reverse complement strand
CGCTGATAACACAGCCAGAACCCGTGCCGGTCATAACGCAGAATCTTCACCTTGTCCAAGCCGCGATTGAAAAACACAAACGTGTCGCTGAACACCGACGCCCCCACTACCGCCTGCGCGCGCAGACTCAAACCATCCATCCCCAAACGGAAATCTACCGGCGCCAGACTCACCCGCACCACGCCCACCGCTGCCACCGCCAACACCGGCATCATCGCCGCACCGAAAACATGGGCAACGGACCCAACAACATCCGCAGCAAGCGCCGTCGCCACGCCACTGCTGTCGGATAGCAAAGCCCGGCCCACCGGCAGTACGCCGCCAGCGACAACCCACTCGCCCGCCACTCCGCCAACCGCAACATCCACACCACCGAACCGCATCGCTCACGCTGCATCATCCACTCCGTCCGCATCAACCAGCGCGTATCAAACCTCAATGCGGTGCAGCTGAATAGATGTGTTGTGGCGGACGGTTACACTTCAACACTTTGGTGGATGGTCGAATCTGGTTGTTGATCGCCCACAGCAAGGCCAAGTTCGACGATTTGCCACACGCCTTTCTTAACCAACTTCGTGAGACGATTTGTGGATAACGAAATGCTGCAATTCCAATCCGATCTGCTGGAATCCGTGCGCCAACTGAAGCGCGGCGAGGGCCGCGTGGTATTCGTGCTAGCCAAAGCCGCACGCGAAAAGACTGGCCTTTCGCAGACGCAGTTTGCCGACCTGCTGGGCGTGTCGGTGCGTACCCTGCGAGGTTGGGAGCAAGGCCGGATCCAACCCTCGGGCACCGCACGAACCCTGCTGACCATTGCCTTGCGTACACCGGATGCGCTATTGGGTGTGGCGGCGTAAATATCGGTAAACCCACCTTGTCGGCGCTCCCACAAGAGCCGAGCCAAAACATCGCGGCGCAAGCGACGCTCCCACAAGAGCCGAGCCAGAGCATCGCGACGCAAGCGGCGCTCCCACAAGAGCCGAGCCAGAGCATCGCGACGCAAGCGGCGCTCCCACAAGAGCCGAGCCAGAGCATCGCGACGCTGGTCGGCGCTCCCGCGCTCATGCAGGTCATAGCCAGATGGCATTCCAGTAGGGATAATCGCCGATGCGTTTGACCAGTCCAGCGCGCACCGGGTTTAGCACGAGGTAGCGGGCGCAGCCGAGCAAAGCTTCTTCGGCACGCAGCGCATGATCGTGAAAGCCACTGGCCCAGAGGCGACCTTGCTGGCCGCGCTGCCGATTGATCTGGCGTGCAGTAGCGGATTTGAATCGGCGCATGACGCTGGGGAGGCTGGATTGTTGCAGTTCGATCAGGCCATGCCAGTGGTCCGGCATCAGTACCCAAGCGAGCAGTTTCGCATCCAGAAAGCTTCCCGGTAAATGCAAATACCGGCATAGCAAGCTGGCTGTATCCGCGTCCTTGAAACGGGCCTGCCGCTCAAACGTCGTGGTGGTCACCAGATAGATCTGGCCGTGGAGCGAGACCCGACCTGCTCTCAGTGCCCGGTATCCGGGATTTTCTGTGTCGATTGGCATGGCGCCAAAGTAGCTCACTCAGTGCGTGCTTGCAGCGGTGTTTGTCTGATTTTTGTCTGCGATTTTTCTGATTTTCCAGGTAGGCACGAAGTGGGCGATCCCGGCGGTTGTGGGAGGGCGGTTGTGGGCGGGCAGTTGTGGGAGCGTCGCTTGCGTCGCGAATGCCGAGCCTGCCAACAGTCGCGACGCTTGTCGGCGCTCCCACAGCAAGGCAAGAGCATCGCGACGCAAGCGGCGCTCCCACAAGAGCCGAGCCAGAGCATCGCGACGATTGTCGGCGCTCCCACCACAGCAAACCCAGAGCATCGCGACGCAAGCGGCGCTCCCACAAGAGCCTAGCCAGAGCATCGCGGCGCAAGCGGCGCTCCTACCACAGCAAACCCAAAGCATCGCGACGCAAGCGGCGCTCCCACAAGAGCCGAGCCAGAGCATCGCGACGCTTGTCGGCGATCCCACAACGGTCGAGCGCTGAGGGAGAATTGCGGGCATAAAAAAACGCCCCCATTGCTGGGGGCGTTTGATTTTTTGCTACAGCAAACGCGATTACGGGGCGATGGTGTACTGACGCGAACCACGGTGACGGAAAGCACCGGCGTAGTTGGCCAGGATACCGGGGACGCCTGCACCATTAAAGTTGACAGCCCAGAAGCCGACCACCGGCAGACCCAAATAGGTACCACCAACGCTGTCCGGACGCGAAACGTGAGCGGCATCATCAAAACCGATTCTCATCCAGCCGTCGAAGATACCAAAACCATCGGGCTCGACATTCACGGCCAAGTTGGAACCCAAGATAGCGCTGCCACCGGCGAAGCCTGGTTGGTTGATGGTCACGACGTTGGTCTCCCAGTCGATCGTGGTATCTGCACCATCAGGCGGGGGCGGCGAAAAGCCCACGTCTTCCGGCAACAAGGTCCGTTCTTCGCGATCAAAAATCGTGAAGGTTGCAGTCACCGGTGAAGTGCCTGGAGCGCCGAAGACAAAATCGAACGGCGGAGTCACTGGCGCTGGATGGTCAACATAGGCGTTCTTGGTTGGGAAGGTGACCACCCATTCCGACGTTGCACCGGCACCCGCGCTAGTGACGAACTCGTTGAAGATGGCATCATGCGAGAACACGGCGGAGACAGCATCAATCGCCTGCGTGGCGCGCGGATAGGTGGACGTCACCAGACCCGCACTATCAAACACGATCGCGTCCGTAGTAGTTATTGTGGTGTTGGCGTCTTTCAACGCCGGCCGGGTGCTGCCTGGATTGAAGTGCAAGACTTCTGCACTGAAGCTGTCGATGGCTTCGGCGTTGTAACCAATCAAGGTGCCATTGGCAGGATCGACGATAAAGCCTGAACCAAACAAACCGCCGCCCGGCACGCGAGTATCAATCGTTTGATCGGCCACCCAGTATCCGCCCGCATTCCAGGCTGACACCACTTGTGCGCAGTTGTCCGGAACGCCGCCCGCATGCGTGATCGCGGACAACGAACCCTCTCCACCTGCCGCGTTAATGATTTCCGCCATTTCGATGATCTCGAAATGACCTTCGCGGGTACGGGTCACGCTATCCGGGCCGGCGTCATTATTGGCACCGGTGTACTGAAAATTCACGAACGCCACGCCACCGGCTGGAATCTTGGGCACGGTGCAGCTTTGATCCGAAGTAATCAGGTTGGCGGCGCTGGTGTCCGAAGTCTGGAAGATGGCAGCAGTCCAAACGTCGTACGGGGACAGGTACAAGTTGAAGTCGAGCACTTCGCGGGAATTGTAGCCTTCCAGGAAGCGGACTTTCACTGCTTTGCCGACGTCAGTGGTGTTGACGACGGAGAGCAGGGTCTGATTGCCACCGTTGACGGTGTAGTAGGGGTAGATCAACACTTGGCCCAGACCATCCGGGTTGAGGTTGACCGCATTGGCGACGCTGGCGAGGCCAGCGATGCCGGCGACGCCCGCGATGATCGCGTTAGTCAGGACATTCTTCTTCATGGAAAACTCCTAGGGTTGTTCACAGGGCTTGTGACTTGCTTGCTCCTGCCGCGCCCTGCCTTGACGTTTGAACGGCAAGTGCGAACGGGGCAGGCAACAGCGTTGGCGATACTACGGCAAGAAGTTGGGCAATGCAATGCCCCTCAGCCACCGATTTCACCGGGCAAATGGTACCAGACGCCATCGACCTGCAACCAGCTTTCCGATAGGTAGGCGAATGCGCTCAGCTCGGAAGGCCCTGCCCCCATGCCCGCAGTGCGGATCTTGTAGTCCATTTTACTGGTGACCTTGCAGCTCAACTCGGACAGGCACTCCGCCTTGCTATAGGCCACGCGCAGCCAACGCACTGGGCGCTCCGCCATTTCTTTTTGATAATTGACGCGATCATGGCTTTTCTGGTAGCCCGGGCTTAAGTAGTCAAACGCCAAGTCCCCCTGCTTGGCGATCAACAGGGCCCAGCGTTCAATGACCCGATGCTCCAGGTCGGCTTTGGGGTCGCGCTTGGCTTTCAGGTCAATGGCATCGGTGCTCAGGCCCAATACCGGGGCTGGAATGGGTGTGGCCTCGGAATCTGGTAAGGGCGGCCAGTAGCCACCCGGGATGGGGGCGGGCTGGGGGGTGGTGGACACGGTGTCGCGCGGATCAGCGGGTGCTGTGGGCGCCGCCGGTGTGGCGGCGGGCGTTGCATCTTTCTTGCTGGCGTTTCCCGCACAGGCGGTGAGCAGGACGGCAGCGGCGAGCAGGACGGCATCAAAGAGGCGGAAGCGAAAGGTCATGAGCGGGGTCTCGGTGGGGTGAAGGGTGGCGGCAGATTGTGGGAGCAGATTGTGGGAGCGCCGACAAGGGGATGTGCGGTCGGGGCTAGTCGTTGCGGCTTTGCTGGTGTTTACCTTTTTGTGGCTCTGGCTGTGGATGCAGCAGGGGTTGGATGCCTTTGAAGCGGGATTGATATTCGATGGTGAGATTGCGGGCAGACTCGGAGCTGTCGATCACTGTGGGGGTGATCAGCACCAGAATTTCGCTGCGGGTGGAGCCGTTGCTATTGTTGCCAAACAGCCGTCCGAGGAGCGGGATCTTGACCAGTCCAGGGACGCCAGAGCGACTCGAGGTCTTGGTGTCTTCGATCAGGCCGGCCAAGACCACGGTTTCACCGCTTTGTACCGCCACTTCGGTTTCAATCGTGCTCTTGTCCACCGACACGTTGCCGTTGACCGCGCTGCTGGCTGCGCCAGGCACGCTTTTTTCCTCGCGGATTTCCATGTAGACCAAGCCACCGGGATTGACCCGTGGGGTGACATCCAGGGTGATGCCGGTATCGCGGAACTGGGTGGAATTGAAAAACGAGTTGTTGCCACCGGTGGTACCCCCGGTGGTACCGCCGATGGGCTGAAACGAGGTGCTGTTGACCGGAATCTGCGTGCCGGAATTGAGGCTGGCGGTCTTGTTGTTCAACACCACGATCGACGGCGCCGACAGCACTTTGGTGTTGCCCGCCGATTGCAATGCGCTAATAAAAACTTCCTGATTGTTCTTCAGGAAGGTCCAGGCCAGACCAGCCGTGCTGGTGAAAGATCCCGCGAAGCTGTTCCAAACACCACGGTTGGGGCGAATGGCGTTGAAATCAGCAGCACTGGTGCCGCTGCCAGTCAGGCCGGTGGCATTTTCGAAGAACCAGCGGACGCCGGAAGACAACTCGCCAGTCAAGCTGACTTGCAAAATCTTGGCTTCGATATGGACTTGCAGCGGCACGATGTCGAGACGCTTGATCGCCCCGAGGATGGATTCGTACTGGCCGGGGGTGGCGCGGATCATCAGCGCATTGCTTTCTTCGATCGAGGTGATGCGAATGTCATCGCTGCTGCTGATGGATATGCCTTCGCTGGAGCTCGGCTGCAAGGAGGCTCGCGATTCGGCCTTGGCTTCGCTGGCGGCGTCCTTGCGACCCTGCTGGCTGTTGATGCTCTTGATTTCGACCGAGCCCCCGGGCGCCACCCGACCGACACTGGCGGGAGATCTGGCCCCGGCGTTGCCAGCGCTGCCGAAGACTTCGCTGAGTTTGTCGCCCAGATCCACCGCTTTGACGTTCTTGACGTAGTAGACGAACAACTGCGCGCCGGACTCACTGCCGCCGCGATCCAGACGGCCCAGCCAAGATTCGGCCTGGCTTAAGTATTCCGGTTGCGGGGTAATCACCAGGACGGCATTGATGCGTTCGATCGGCATGAAGCGAAACATGCCCGCCAGCGGCGTTGGCCCGCCCTCGCCAAAGATTTTTTCCAATTCCGGGACCACGGTCGCGGCTTCCACGCGCTCCAGCGGATAGACACCGACCGACATGCCAGCCAACCAATCGACATCGAAGGTTTCGATCGTCTGCAAATAATTTCCCAGGTCGGCGCGGGTGCCGGCGATGACGATCATGCTGCGGGTGTTGTCGGCTTTGAGGATGGCGCCAGCGCGCGCGTAGGGCGTCAACACTTCCTGCATGGCGGTGGCCGAGATGTACTTGAGCGGCACCGCACGCACTTCGTAACCCTTGGCGGTGGTGATCGGCCCGGTGCGCGGCACCAGATTGCCGGCCACCGCCTGTGCTACCGGCAACACCGTGTAGCGGCCATCCCGATAGACCAGGGTGGCGTTGTTCCAGGACAGCAACATTTCCAGCACGCCCATCGCCTGATCGGCACTGATCGGTTTGGCGGTGGCAAAGGTGACTTGGCCAGCCAAGCCCGGCGCGATGACGTAGTTCTCTTGCAGCAAGTCGCCGAGGATGGCTTTGACGACGGCGGGCAACGATTCGGCTTCGAAGTTGAATACCACTTCACCCGCAGCGGTGGAATCCGCAGGCCGCCGATTGGCGGCGTCTTCATTGAGAAACTTGGCGGTGCCGGGTTCGACATGGGCAGCAGAACGCACGGTTACCGCATCGGTCACGACCGAAGGCTGGATGGCATCGGCACTGGCAGCGGGAAGATTGGCCGTGCTGACCACTGGCGGCTGCGCCAGCGCGGCACTGGCGGCCACCGGTGCTGCTGTGGCAGGCGCCGGGTCCGCTTGGACGGCGGCGGCGGCGGTTGCATCCGGGACCACTTTGGTTTCCGCAACGGGCGTCGCCGGGTCTGCACCGCTGGCAGCTACTGGTGCGGGTATGGCGACCGCAGCTTCGGACGCTGCCGGTGCCACGGTCGCTGCGGGCGCCTCGGCGCTGGCCAGCGCCTCACGGCTACCACCGCTATTGGCGCAACCCGCTGCCAACAGCAATAGCCCGGGCAGCGTGCGCAGCAGGGCGGTCAAAGCATCGGTGAGGCTGCGCATCACGGTCGGATTCTGGTTCACTGCTTGGATTCCTCTGTGCGCATGCGCGCGGCTTCTTCGCGGAGTTGTTTACGGCGTTCTTCGATGCGCTTGCGGATTTCTTCGGTGCGGTCCTGGGCGGCGGCCGCGATGGCTGGATTTTCGACGCCGCCGGGGGGGTTCATCGGCGCTGAATTGGGGGTTTGCGGACCACGGTTACCGGGGACTGGGGCGTCTGCACGACCATAGCCGTTGGCGGGCGACGACGCCGCTACCGGTGCCACACCCGCCGCACCCGCCACGGCACCACTGACCAGCAGCTCCAGATTCTGCCGACCCAGACCCTGGCCCTCGAACACCGCGGCACGAGGACTGACTTCGACCAACTTCCAGCCGTTTTGTTCAGCGTCCAGCGGCATGCCGATTTTTACCACTTGCGACTTGCCGGAATTGTTGTCGCGGACGATCGCCAGTTTCAACTTCGGGGTGATGATGATACTGGTCAGAGTAACGTTGATCGGCTGCGCGGTCGGCTCGGCGTTGGCGCCCTCGCCCGCCAGATTTTCTTCTACCGGCGTCGGCTCGCGCGATTCATTGAACACTGGATGATCGAGGATGGCGGTGTATTCCCCCCAGGACGCGAGCTGGAATGGCTGGCGATCCAGAGCCAGGGCAACGCCCGCGTTGGTTGCCTTGGGATCGGCCGGCAGCAGCGTATAGCCGTCGCCCAAACCGAATTGTTGGGCGCTACCCAGGCCAGCCAAAGTGGCGACCAGCGAACCCAGAATCATCGTGATGCGTTTGGTCGGGATCATGGTTGATTCTTGGCTTTGACTTTGACCTTGCCGGTCTTCGCATCGATTTCGATCTGCTTGCGAATGTAGCCAAACAGGTCAAAGCGAATGTCCAGATAGCTGGAAATCTTGTTCTGCCCTGGCCGCACGTAGCCCTGCTGACGAAACACTTGCAAATCGTCGATGAACAACACCGGGCTGGCGCTCTCCAGGTCGTAGAGCATGCCGGCAAACGGTTCCAGGTCGCAGCGCAGGCGCACCTTGATGGTGACCCGCTCGAAGCGCTCGGGATCATTGCTGTGGGCGTATTGATTCATGATGATCTGGCAACGCGCCGGATCGGTGGCATGGGTGGCGACGATGGTTTTCAGCCGCTGGGTAAGACCGGCCGCCGCCGAATCGAAATCGGCCTCGGGCAGAAATGCCGGATTGTTCGATTCGTACTGCGCCACTTCTGCCAGCTTTTTTTCCAGCATCGGCCGACCCGCGGCGATGCTGCGAAAACGCAACTCTTGTTCCTTCAGGTCGGCAATCGCGCCCGCCACTTCGAAATGGCGCGCGGTGAACCACCAATGCACGCTGAAGTAATAGCCAAGCAGCAAGGCGATCAGCAATAGCACCACCGCCAGCAAGCGGCCCTGCTCAGGATTTGGCAGTAGCTGCATGGGCGCTCTCCGGGCTGCTGGCGCGAACTTTGGCCTGGATCAGGAACTGCTCTTTGCGGGTGCGCGCATCGGGCGTGATGGCACCTTGAATGGCCGGGCCTTCGATGCTGTGGGCTTTTTGCAGGATGGCGATGAGCTGCGCGGCCTCGTCGCTATTGCCTTGAATCTGTACTTCGCCACGATTGACCGAGAGCCGGACCAGGGCGGTGTTTTTCGGCAACAACTGCGTTAGTTCGCGCAGAATATTGACCGCCACCGGGTGCTGCTTTTTGCGCCCGGCCAGAAAGTTGGCGCCATCGACGGCATCGGTCAGTTTGCGCTTGAGCTCGGTGGTGTGGGCGGCTTCGACTTGCACTTTGTCGACCGCCTGTTGCAGGTCGGTCAACGCCTGTTCGCGGGCCACGATCGACTGGCGCATGACCAGCCACAGCAGGCCGAGCCCAACCGCCACCAAAATCCAGTTCAGTCGGGCACCCGCATTGGCCCGTTCGGCGCGCGCTTCTGCGGGCAACAGGTTGAAACCACGACGGGCGCCATCGGCGGCCACGGCATCGAGCGCATCCAGCGCTAGCCCAGCGGCGGTCAGTGGCGCCAGCGTCTGCTCGGCGAGCGGGCGCGGCACCAGCATCATGTCCACTTGAATTTGCCTGGCGATGGCATCGCGGGCGCCGATCCGAAAGTCGTAGCGCACCTGATCGGCACGAAACGGGGTTTGCCGATCCAGCTCGAAGGCAATCACCTGGGCCAGATTTTCCTCGGCGGCGGCCGGCAACGGCAGACGCCGTTCCAGCACCTGGGCGGCATCCAGCAAGGCCACCAGGTCGGCTTTGATTTCACCGGCTTGCAACATGCGTTCGGCGAGGGCGCGCAAGACTTCGGCACCGGCGTCGGTGGCCACGGATTCGGTCGCCATCGGCAGACTACCCAAGCGCGTCACGCTCCAGCCATCGGCGGTCGCCATCACTTGCACGGCGTCCCGGCGTTCGATGAACCAGTCGCGCCACGCTACCGGCAGCAGTCGTGCCAACTCCGCGCCCCACCAGGCCAGGAATCGATGCAGCGCGCTGTTGCGGTAGGCGGTGCGATACGGCGCCAGCCAACGCTGAAGTTTGTTCATGGCCATCAATCGGCGCTCCCTTCGCGCCAGCGTAAAATGGAATAAGCCCGGGCGCCGGGGGCTCCGCCGAGGCGGATGGTGGCATCCACCAGGGTCCAAGCCCCGTTGGCCAGCGTGGCCTTGGACCGCACAGTATACGTGCCACTGCCACCGGCGGACAGCAACGGCGTGCCATCCGGCAAGGTCACGCCGACACTGCCGGCATCGCCGGGGCGAAATTGGCGGCGAGCGTTCAGTAGCTGCTCGGCCTGTTGCGGGTCAATGCCGTCGATGGTCTGCAAGCCCAGCGCGGAGGCAAACGCCGCATTCGGCCGACCCACACCACCGTAAATCGTGATGTCGTTCTGCAGCTTCTCGAAGATCTCGTAGTTCATGCCCAACACCTGCTGCAACTCGCCAATCGTCGAAAACGGCGCGTCGGCGGCACCGTAGGCCAGGCCAACGGATTCGTATTCGCCGTCCTCGGCGCCATTGACCGTGAGCAAATCATCGACATCGCGCCAATCGACGACCGCCGCCGCCAACTGTTCGGCCTCGGTGGCATCCACCGCAACCGCCGTAAACATACGCTTGAGGGTTTCCAGATCGGCGGCGTTGATATCGACCTTGCCGGATTCGTCGTGTACTTCGATGCTCACCTTGGCTCCGGCAAAATCCATGTCGTAGGCGCGCCCGTCGGGCACCCACATAGTGAGTGGATCGGTGTTGTGAAGTTCCCAAACGACGCGACTGATGCCGGCCTCGGCGGCGTAGCGGGCTTGCGCCGAGTCGAGCAGAAACCGCGATTGCAGCGCTTCCGTCCGCGCCACTACGACGAAGCCGCTGAGGACGACGGTCAACAGCACCATCACCCAAATGACGACAATGAAGGCGATGCCACGCTGCGCGATCGGTGGTCGGCACATATCAACGCTCCGCGCCGCGAAATGGCGCCAGGAAGGGATCGCTGGCGGCGGCCGCCGAGGCGTTGGCGAGCACCGCCACTTCGATGTCCGGCCAGACGTAGCGTGAATCCGCATCCATGGTCAATTTCAAGCGCACCGCGGCCGGCAACTGCAAAGGGTTTTCCCATTTTTCGGTCCAGTCGGACATCTTGCCGGTGTCGTCGATACCGCGGTATTCGAAGCCGCCGCTGCGGATGTTTTCGATCAGCAGCTCGGGTTCGCGATCAGCTTCTTCGCTGTGCCGGTTGGCGTGCTCGTCGCCGAAGCCATTGAGCAATTGAAAAGCGAACAACAATTCGCGCCCCCCGCGCCCGGACTTGATCGACAAACTTTGCACATAAGCGCCGCCGTGGCTCAGGTAGCCCGGCATCGTCGACACAAAACGCAGGGTGTCGGCGTCGCCTTCGAACATGCGGGTTTCGCCGTTGGTCGAATCGACCGGGTAGCTGAGCGCGAGCGCGTTGCGCAATTGCCGACGCAAAAACTCCTGCGCCACGCGCACTCGATTGGTGCGGTCAATCAAGGCTTCGCCACTGATTACCGCTTTATTGGCGGTGCTGATACCGGCAAAGGCACCGGCCATCAACAACGCCAGCAGCAAGGTGGTCAACAGCAACTCGACCAGGGTAAATCCGCCGGTGTATCGGCGGCGGCTCATGTCGGCGGCCCCGGTTGAATGGCGCGCAGGGTGACGAAGCGCGCCGTGCGCTGGTGGTCACGATCACCCCAATGCACGACCAATTCGATTTGATACATATCGAGGGCGTTGAGATCGACCAGCGGCGAAGCGTCGCCCGGCGGTTGCCATTCGGTGACGTTCATTTCCCAGCGATATTTGCGGTTGAACTCGCCGCGGGCGCTGCCCGGCTGGATCGGTTCGTCGATACCGGCCAGGTCCATCTTCGATTGCGCCCACAACGCCGCTTCGGTCAGCTCGGCACCGTGGCGCGCATTGCGCAGCGAGCTTGAGGTCATCTCCATCATTACCCCAAAGCCGATGGCGAAGACCAGAAAAGCCGCCAACATTTCGAGCAGCGAAAACCCGCGCTGACGGCCAGGGGCCCGGCCAGACGCGCGCCACAGCGCGAATGGTGGGAACGCCGCTGGCGTCGCGAATTCGGTACCGCCAACCGCGCGCAACGGCGCGGGCGAGCGCTGACTGGTCATTGCCCTTCTTCCATGCGCACTTCGCCGGTCAACCAGGCAATATCGACGCGCCACTCGTGGCGGTCACGGATCAAGGTGACGCGGCCGCCACTGGAGCTGCCGTCCGGAAAAAACCGGATCAAGCCCTTGGTATCACCGGTGCGTTCACGCGCTGCGGTCAGCAGTTTCATGTCCAGACCTTTGGGCAGGACGATCAACGGCCGCTTCGGCGCCTGGTAAGTGCGCGCTTCCACGTCCACCTCGAGACTTTGTGGCTGATGACCAATGATCGCCTGGCCACGGGTGTAACGCAGCGCCGCCGTCAGATCGCGCACCGCCGCCCGGGTCTTGGCGCCCTGCATATTGCTACCGAACGAGAACGCCGCCATGCCGGCGATCAGCCCCATCAGCATCAGCACGACCAGCAGCTCGACCAAGGTAAATCCACGGGAACGCGGGCGCATGGCTCAGGTCTCCAACCGGGGAGATCTATTCCCAGTTACCGATGTCTTTGTTGTTGCCCTCCCCGCCCGGCTGCTTGTCAGCACCGAGCGAGACCAGATCGAATTCGCCATGGGCGCCCGGCACGGTCAGCACGAACGGCATTTCCCAGGCGTCTTTCAGATCCGATTCCTTGGCGTAGGGGCCGTTCCAGTTTTCGGCATTGCCGGGTTTGCTGACCAGGTCCTCCATGCGCTCCGGCAGGCTGCCGACATCGAGCACGTAGAGCTCGACCTTGGAACTGGTGGCGGCCACTTTGGCCCGCGTCGCCTTGAACTTGCCACCGGCCAATTTGCCCAGCACGTTGGGCGCCACCACGCTGGCGATCAGACCGATCAAGGCAATCACCGCCAGCATTTCGATCAGGCTGAAGCCACCGACCCGGGAACCGTGAAAACGCGACACATATTTCATGACATCACTCCGCTAGCGAGCTCATTTCGAGCAGGGGAAGAACGATCGCCAGCATAATCATGCCGACCATCACCGCCATGATGGCAGTAACCACCGGCACCAACGCCGCCAGCAAGCGTTCTACTGTGTTCTTGACTTCCTGGTCGAAAGTTTCGGCGACCTTGTTCAACATGCCATCGAGTTCGCCAGATTCCTCACCGACGGCGATCATCGACAACGCCAATTTGGGGAAACGTTTGCTGAGTCCCAGTGCATAGGCCAGACCGGAACCGGTTTTGACTTCGTTGCTGGCCTTTTCGACCGCGTCGGCCAGCACCGTGTTCCCCATGACATTTTTGCCGATGGTGAGCGCGGTCAGCAGCGGCACCCCATTTTGCACCAGGGTGCCGAGGGTCCGCGCCAGGCGTGCGGTTTCGATCTTGGCAATCAGCGGGCCGATGCCGCCACGCGCCAGCATGAACAGCTCGATCTGGCGGCGCGGCTCGGGTTGCGCGTACTGGTTGCGCAAGTACACCAGCGCCGCCACGCCAACGACCACCATCAACCACCAGAAGTTTTGCAGCGCCCCGGCAACGAATAGCACGACCCGGGTAATCATCGGCAGGCGACTGCCGAGTTCATCAAACACCGGCTGAAAATTGGGGATGACAAAGATCATCAGCACGAACAGGGTCAAAGTCACCAAGCCGATCAGTATGGCCGGGTAGATCAGCGCGTTGATTACCGTGCCACGCAACTGCCGCGAGCGTTCCAGATATTCCGCGAGGCGCTTCAAGGTATCGGTGAGCGAGCCGGAGACTTCTCCGGCGCGCACCATGTTGACGTAGAGCCGCGAGAACACGCCGTGCTGCTGCTCCAGCGTAGTGGATAGCGGGGTGCCGCTGCGCACGCCATCTTTGATGCGCTCGATCAGGGCGCGGGCAGTATCGGTTTCGGCATTTTCCGACAGCGTGTGCAAGGCCCGATCCAGCGGCTGACCGGCACCGAGCAAGGTGCCCAGTTGGCTGGTGAATTGGGCCAGTTGATCGCCGCCCAGGGCCGAGCGTTTGAACAGCGCGGCAAGCGCACGGCCACCGCCAGACCCCGCCTCGGCGGCTTCGATCGGAATGTTGCCGGCATCCTGCAGGCGCACGACCACTTCGTTGCGGGATAGCGCTTCCATTTCGCCGACCAGGGTCTCACCGGTCGGCGCCACCGCTTTGTATCGATACAGGGCCATGCCGATCAGCCGTCCTGCTGGGTGACACGCAGGATTTCTTCCAGCGTGGTGACCCCGGCCAGGGCTTTGACCAAACCATCTTCGTACATGGTGCGCATGCCTTCTTCGCGCGCGGCTTGTTCGATCACCCCCATGTCGGCGTGCTTCATGACCAAGCGCCGCAGCGGATCGGTCATCCGCAAAAACTCCATGATCGTGGTGCGGCCCAAATAGCCAGTGGGGGTCAATTCCGAAGGCCCGGGTTTATACAACTGCACCGGTCGCTGATCGGTATAGCGCTCCAGCTCAAACTGCTGCACGACTTCCGGCAAGGCGGCGTAAGCCTGACGATGACCGACCTCGACGCGCCGCACCAGGCGCTGCCCGAGAATGCCATTGACGGTGGAACTGAGCAGATAATCTTCCACGCCCATATCGAGCAAACGGGTGATGCCGCCAGCGGCGTTGTTGGTGTGCAGGGTGGACAACACCAGATGGCCGGTAAGCGCCGATTGAATGGCGATCTTGGCGGTTTCCAGATCACGCATTTCGCCGATCATGATGATGTCTGGATCCTGCCGCACGATCGAGCGCAGGGCGTGCGAGAAATCCAGCCCGATCTGCGGCTTGACCTGAATCTGATTGACCCCCTCGATCTGGTATTCGACCGGGTCTTCGACGGTGATGATTTTGACATCCGCGGTGTTGATCTTGCTGAGCGCGGTGTACAAAGTGGTGGTCTTGCCGGAGCCGGTCGGGCCGGTCACCAGCATGATGCCGTGCGGCATGCTCAAGACTTCCATGAACTGCGGCAGAAACTCGTCGGTAAAGCCGAGCGTGTGAAAGTCCAGCACCACCGATTCACGATCAAGAATGCGCATGACCACCGATTCGCCGAACGAAGTGGGCACCGTGCTCACGCGCAGATCCAGTTCTTTGCCCTGCACCCGCAACATGATGCGGCCATCCTGCGGCAGGCGGCGTTCGGCGATGTTGAGCTTGGCCATGATCTTGATGCGCGAGATCACCGCTGCGGTCGAATTGGCCGGCGGCGATTCCACTTCTTCGAGCACGCCGTCGATGCGATAACGCACTTTGAGGCGGGTCTCGAACGGCTCGATGTGGATATCGGAGGCGCGCGCTTCGACGGCGCGCTGGATCACCAGATTGACCAGCCGGATCACCGGCGCTTCCGAGGCCAGATCGCGCAGGTGCTCAACGTCGTCTTCGCTGCGGGTGGCGTCTTCGGAAAGATTTTCGACGATCGTACCCATCGCCGAACGGCCGCTGCCGTAATAACGCTCGATCAGGTCGTCGATCTCGGACCGGATACCCACGCGCACGGTGACCGGTTTGCCGACCGCCAAACGCACCGCGTCGAGTGGGTAGTGGTCTTGCGGTTCGGCCACCAGCAGGTGCAATTCCTGTTCGTCTTCACCGATCGGCACGACGTGGTACTGCTTGAGAAAACGGATCGACAATTGCACGTTCGCTGGCGGCGCATCCGGGCAATCCCGCGCCGACAACAAGGGCATCTGCAGCACTTCACTCAGCGCTTCAGCGGCGTCGCGTTCCGAGACCAGACCCAACCGCACCATCAGCGAAATGAAATCGGCGTTGGGCGATTCTTCCTGCAAACGCCGAGCCCGCAACAGGTCAGCTTCCTTGAGGCGGCCGCGGGCGATCAAGAAGGTCGCGATGCGGTCTTCCAAGCTGACTTCGTCGAGCGGCGCGCTCAAGGCATCGGCAACAGCGAGTTCGGCTTCGGTCATGGGTTTTCTGGCTCGTGCGGTGGCTGCTTGCGACCTTCGATCACGGCGACTGGTTCCGCTGTCGGCGCGGCATCGAAGCGGATGTGTTCCAGAAAACGGCGATGAAACAGCGCCCATACCAGCAGCGCCGAAATCATCGGAACGATCAGCGTCGCCGCCTGATAGGCATACGCCACCCATTCCAGATTGACCCGATGTTCGGTCGCCATTTGCATTCCGGCCGGACCCAGATCAATGAACAATTGCTTGGCGACATCGGCACAGATGGAGAGCGCCTGGATCGGCATCAACAGCAACCAACCGAGCAGCGCCGTGCGCAAGCGCCGTAGCAAAGAGTAGTCGCCGGTGTCTGGCGTGGCGAACACCAAACCCCAGAACACCGCCAATCCATAGGTGAACAGCAACGCGTTGGAGCTGCCATCGACCGCCGGAATCTGACCGGCCTGGGCGACCATGCCCGGGGGCAACGGCACCACCGCAGTGAACTTGAAATAGTGTACGTACTGGCTGGAATCGTGGATCACGCCGGGCAGCCACCAGTCGAGAAAAATCCGCGCCAGCCGGGTGATCGGATAGACCACGACGCTGCGCAGGCCAAACCAGACAAATACCGCAAGCGGCAGCCAGAGGACGCCGAGCAGAAAAAACGCCTTGAGCGAAATCGGCTCGGCGACTTCGGCGGATGCAGAGGCGGGGTTCGGGTCGTTGCTCATTGCAGCCAGGCTCGGGCATTCTGGAAAAGGCGCATCCACGGCGAGTCATCCGGCCAGTGGCGCGGCCGCCAGCTTAACTGCACCGAGCGGTGAACGCGCTCCGGGTGTGGCATCAACAACGCGATGCGGCCATCCGCATTGGTAAAACCGGTCAAGCCTGCGGGCGAACCGTTGGGATTGGCTGGATAGGTTTCGGCAACCGCGCCGGCGGCGGTGACGTAGCGCAGGGTCGCCAACGCCTGCCCAACATCGCCGCTGGTACTGAAATCGACCCGGCCTTCGCCGTGCGAAACCACCACCGGCAAGCGCGATCCGGCCATGCCTCGAAACCAGATCGACGGCGAATCGAGCACTTCGACCAAGCTGAGCCGGGCTTCAAACTGCTCGGAGCGATTGCGTTTGAACCGCGGCCACGGTTCGGCGCCGGGAATCAGTTGCTTGATCTCGGCCAGCATCTGGCAGCCGTTGCAAACCCCCAGGGCAAACTTGTTCGGGTCATGGAAAAAGGCTTGAAACTGCGTCGCCAAGTTGCCGTGGTGGAGGATGGAAGTGGCCCAACCACGGCCAGCACCGAGCACATCCCCGTATGAAAAACCGCCACAGGCGGCCAATCCGGCGAAGCGCGCCAGGGTTTCTTCACCGGACAGCAGATCGCTCATGTGTACGTCGATGGCGCCAAAGCCGGCGCGCACAAAAGCCGCCGCCATTTCCACCTGGCCATTGACGCCCTGCTCGCGCAGGATCGCGATCAGCGGCCGCGCACCCCGGCCAATAAACGGTGCGGCTACGTTTTCCGCGAGATCGAAGCCCACCACCGGCATCAGCGCGTGCGCGCCGGTGGTGACGACACTGGCGCGCTCTTCATCGGCACAATCGGGGTGGTCGCGCAGGCGCTGCATGGCGTGCGAAGTCTGCTGCCAGAGCGCGAGCAGTTCCGCCAGCGACCAAACCAGGGTGGCACCACTGGCGTCGCGCAAACGCACGTCGCTCGAGTCCGCGCGCGGTGTCGCCAACGGCCGCCAGCAGGCCGCCAATCCGGCCTCGGCAAACGCGGTCTGGACGATTTCCAGATCCGCTTCCCGGACTTGAATCAGCGCCCCCAGTTCTTCGTTGAACAGCGCCGCGAGCGATTGTTCTGGCGTCGTACCCAGGTCGATATCCAGTCCGCAGCGCGCCGCGAAAGCCATTTCCAGCAAGGCCACGAGCAGACCACCATCGGAGCGATCGTGATAGGCGAGCAGGCGATCATCGCGATTGAGTTGTTGCACGGTATCGAACCCAGCCGCCAGCGCGGCCGCATCATCCAGATCGGGGGCGTGCTCGCCAAGTTGCCCAAAGCACTGCGCGAGAATGCTGCCACCGAGACGATTTTTGCCGCCGCCAAAATCGATCAGCACGATCCGGCTCGGGCCCGCATCCAGGCGCAGTTCCGGGGTCAGCGCACGACGCACGTCGGCCACCGGTGCAAACGCCGACACCACCAACGACAACGGCGAAACCACGCGCTGGACGCCGGCCGGTGTCGGCCAAGCCGCTTGCATGGAGAGCGAATCTTTGCCAACCGGAATGCTCAGATGGAGCGCCGGGCACGACTCCATGGCGAGGGCACGCACCGCATCGAACAACGCCGCGCCTTCGCCGGGATGATTCACCGCCGCCATCCAATTGGCAGAGAGTTTGATGTCTTCGCGGCGGCTGATCGGCGCCGCCGCAATATTCAACAGCGCCTCGGCTACCGCCATGCGCGCCGAAGCAGCCGCGTCCAGCAGCGCCAGCGGGCTGCGCTCACCGACCGCCATCGCTTCGCCAGTAAATCCGGAAAAATCACTCAGGGTAAGCGCGCAATCGGCCACCGGCGTTTGCCAGGCGCCGACCATCTGATCGCGCGCACACAAACCACCGACGCTGCGATCGCCGATGCTGATCAAGAAACTCTTGCTGCCGACGCTCGGATGGCAGAGTACGCGGCGCAGGGCGTGATCGATGCTGGTGTCGATCGCGAGCGCAACCGAACCCACCGGCAGGCGTTCGGCGTTGCGCTGCAGCGACGTTGCTTTGCCAAACAGCACGGCCATCGGCAAGTCGACCGGGTTGCCGCCGAGCCGGGCATCAGCGACCACAAGCTGCGCTGTCTGGGTGGCCCGACCAACCACCGCGCACGGGCAGCGTTCGCGCCGACAGATGGCCAGGAACCGCGGCAGATCCTGCGGCCGGAGTCCAACAACGTAACGCTCCTGCGACTCGTTGCACCAGATTTGCATCGGGCTCATGCCCGGCGCATCGTTGGGAATCGCGCGCAAATCGATCACCCCGCCGACGGCGGAATCGTTGAGCAGTTCCGGGATCGCATTGGCCAGTCCGCCAGCGCCGACATCGTGCACGCTGACGATCGGATTGTCGGCGCGAAGTGCCGAGCAGCGGTCGATCACTTCCTGGCAGCGCCGCTCCATCTCCGGGTTGTCGCGTTGCACCGAAGCAAAATCCAGCGCTGCGCTGGAGTCTCCCGATGCCAGCGACGACGCCGCGCCGCCACCGAGGCCGATCAGCATCGCCGGGCCGCCCAGCACGATGATCGCATCGCCCTGCTGGAGTTTCTGTTTCTGCACCTGATCCGGATGCAGATTGCCCAAACCACCGGCCAGCATGATCGGCTTGTCGTAACCGCGAATGAGCGCGCCCTGGCGGTGTTCAAAAGCTCGAAAATAGCCGCACAAGGCAGGGCGGCCGAATTCATTGTTGAACGCGGCCGCGCCCAGCGGCGCATCACGCATGATGGTGAAAGCGCTGGCCATGCGCGGCGGCAATTCGCGCGCCGCCTCCCACGGCCGGGGCAAGCCGGGAATGCGCAGATGCGACACGGTAAAGCCGGTCAGCCCCGCCTTTGGCTTGGCGCCACGTCCGGTCGCGCCTTCGTCGCGAATCTCGCCACCGCTGCCGGTACTGGCACCGGCAAACGGCGCGATCGCGGTCGGGTGGTTGTGGGTCTCGCACTTGATGGCGATGGCGACCGGCTCGGCGCATGCGCGCCACTGACGATCTGCGGCGCTGGCATAGAAACGCGCCACCGCCGTGGTACCGATCACCGCGGCGTTGTCGTGGTAGGCCGACAGCGTGCCGATCGGCTGCCGCTGGTGCGTGGTCTTGATCATGGCAAACAGGGATCGCTCGGCGAGGGCGCCATCGATCACCCAATTGGCATTGAACACCTTGTGCCGGCAGTGCTCGGAATTGGCCTGCGCAAACATCATCAGTTCGGCGTCGCTGGGATCGCGGCCGAGGCGCTGATAGCAGTCGGCGAGATAGTCGATTTCGTCGTCGCTGAGCGCCAACCCAAGCTGCCGGTTGGCGGCGGCAAGCTGCTGCTGCGGCTCGGCGCCGAGGCTGATTATTTGCAACGCGGCCGGTGACTGCGCCTGGAATATCCCGGCCAGCTGACTGCGTTGCAACAACACCGACTGCGTCATCGGATCGTGCAGCACGGTAAGCGCCTGTGCCCTTGCCGCCGCGGTCAAAGCAGAAAACCCAGGCACCACATAACGCCAGCCCTGCTCAATGCTGGCTACGGCCAAACCGGCCGCCCGCAACAGCTCCAAGGCCTTGCTGGCCCAGGGCGACAAGGTGCCGATCCGGGGAACCACCCAGAGGCTATCAACGACCTCGTCTGGGGCATCGGTATCGGCATCCAGCACGCTGGCGAGACGCGCACCATCAATCACTACCGAGGCCGCCTTGACGACAAAAAAATTGCTCGCCTGAGCCAGCCGCAGATCGGCGACAACCGCGCGCAATCCTTGATCGAGCCGCTCACGCCGAAACGCCGAACGGTGTTCATGTCCCGCAAGCAGCAGCATCGGTGGATCTACCGGTTCAGATGAGGCGGGCGAGCATAGCGGCATCGCGGCGTCGGCCAAAACCAACCGCGCCGACGCAGCACCACTCGCGCTGGCCGATCAGAGCGCTTTGGCGGTCGATTGAATGGCTTCCAGCCGTTGCAGCAAGGTCGGCGGCGGCATGTAGCCACCAATCAGCGTGCCATCGGCGGCAACAATGCTGGGCGTGCCGGTGACGCCGACGCGCTGGCCGAGCATGAACGTCTCGGTGACCGGGTTGTTGCAAGTGATTGGCTTGATGACGACGCCGGCTTTGGCATCGGTCAACGCCTGGTTGCGATCCGCCGAGCACCACACCGTTACCGCTTTATCAAACGACGGCGAACCGAGTCCGGCGCGCGGAAAGAACAAGTACTCGACGCTGATCCCGAGGTCGTTGTACTGGGCAATTTCCTGGTGCAGCTTGCGGCAATAGCCGCAATCGATATCGGTGAAAACGGTGATGCGGTGCTTGGGATTGCGCGCCGCAAAGACGATCCGCTTGTCGGCGCCGATCTTGTCGACGCTGCCCTTGCGCAGGCCGGCCTCTTTGCCCTCGGTGAGGTCGCGCTTCAGCGCTACATCGTAGACGCGACCCTGCACCAAATACTTGCCATCGGCGCTGGCGTAAAGCACGTTGCCGCTGATCACCACCTCGAAAAACCCGGGCAATGCCGAATCGGCGATGGTTTCAATGTTGGCCGTGGGCACCATCGACTTGATCGCATCACGCACCTTCTGCTCGCCGGCGGCATCGGCCAGCGCGGCGTTGGATAGAACAACCGTCAGTGCGGCCAGGGCAAGCTTTTGCATCGGAAATCCTCGGGTAGGGGTCAGCCACCGGCTGGGCGGTGGGCTTGAGAGTTTAACTATTGGGGCAAAGTTCCGGATGCGGATTGGTGGGCCCACCAGGACTCGAACCTGGAACCGACAGATTATGAGTCTGCTGCACTAACCGTTGTGCTATAGGCCCGGCGTAATGGCAGATTGTCGCAGAAGCGGCACCGAACCATCCATGGTGCTGGGCGCCAGCCCGCGCCTCCCTGCGCGTGCGTTCGGTCTCGCGCACGATGCCTGCGGGCATCATGCGAACGCGGGCCCTCACCCCACCAGAACTCGAACCTGGAACCGAGAGCGCATAGGTTGGCGGTGAGCGTAGCGGTCTTTAACGGCGACGGCCGGTCACCCCAACAAACCCCACCACAACGCGAACCACCCAAACCTTGCTCCGCCTCCGGCTTGGTTGGGCATCGCTGCGCTCACCCCAACCTATGCCTAACCGTCGTGCCATAGGCCCGGCGTAATGGCAGATTGTCGCAGAAGCGGCACCGAACCATCCATGGTGCTGGGCGCCAGCCCGCGCCTCCCTGCGCGTGTTCGGTCTCGCGAGCGCCCCCGCCCCCGGTCACTCCAGATCGAGGAACGAACGCAGTTGTTCGGAGCGACTCGGATGACGCAGCTTGCGCAGGGCTTTGGCTTCGATCTGGCGAATGCGTTCGCGGGTGACATCAAACTGTTTGCCGACTTCTTCCAGGGTGTGGTCGGTGTTCATGTCGATGCCAAAGCGCATCCGCAGCACTTTGGCTTCGCGCGGCGTCAGCCCCGACAGCACGTCCTTGACGGTTTCCTGCAGGCCGGTGGTGGTGGCCGATTCGACCGGAGATTCGGCGCCGCCGTCTTCGATGAAGTCACCCAGGTGCGAATCTTCGTCGTCGCCGATCGGGGTTTCCATCGAGATCGGCTCTTTGGCGATCTTGAGCACTTTGCGGATTTTGTCTTCGGGCATTTCCATGCGCTTGGCGAGCTCATCGGGCGTTGGCTCGCGGCCCATTTCCTGCAACATCTGGCGACTGATGCGGTTCAACTTGTTGATCGTCTCGATCATGTGCACCGGTATCCGGATGGTGCGCGCTTGATCGGCAATCGAACGGGTGATCGCCTGGCGAATCCACCAGGTGGCGTAGGTCGAAAACTTGTAGCCGCGACGGTATTCGAACTTGTCCACAGCTTTCATCAGGCCGATGTTGCCTTCCTGGATCAGGTCGAGGAATTGCAGGCCACGATTGGTGTATTTTTTGGCGATGGAAATAACCAGGCGCAGGTTGGCTTCGACCATCTCTTTCTTGGCACGACGGGCTTTGGCCTCACCGATCGACATGTGCCGATTGATGTCTTTGATCTCCGGCAGACTCAAGAAAAGCGCAACTTCGTGGCCCAGCAGTCGCTCCTGATGCTCCTGGATTTCGGCCTTGTAGTTTTTGAGCGTGGCCGCCCATTTCACATTTTTGCGGCATTCGTTATCGACCCAGCGCAGGTTGGTCTCTTTGCCCGGGAACACCTTGATGAACTCTTTGCGCGGCATTTTGCCGTGGCGCACAGCGATATCGAGGATGCCGCGCTCGTGGCTACGAATGGTGTTGACCACTTCGCGCAATTTTTTGACCATGCCGTCGATCATGATCGAGGGCAGTTTCAATTTGAGGAACTCGTCGCTGATCAGTCTGCGAAACTTCAGCGTTTTCTTGTCTTCGGCGCCCACTTTGGCGTGGGCGGCCTTGAACTTTTCGTACAGCTCGGCGAACAATTCCATCCGCCGTTTCACTTCGGCCGGGTCGGGACCGGTATCGCCGGGGCTGGCTTCTTCCGCTTCGGCTGGCGCTTCTTCGTCGTCGTCTTCGTCTTTGGCCTGGGCGGTGCCGTTTTCGATCGCCAGCAACAATTCTTCGGCGAGTACCGCGGCGGCGGCGGCGGCGGCGGCGGCTTCGGCGGCGGCGATCGCTTCGAGATCGTAGAAGCCGGTGAGGAACTCACTCATGCGCTTCTTGCCATCGAGGTGCGCCGCGTATTCGGACAGCAACAACGAAATCGACCAAGGGAACTGCGCCAATGCGTTCTGCACTTGCGCCAAACCTTCTTCGATGCGCTTGGCGATGACAATTTCGCCTTCGCGGGTGAGCAGTTCAACGGTACCCATCTCGCGCATGTACATGCGCACCGGATCGGTGGTGCGGCCGGTTTCTTCGACCGCCGACAGCACCTGGATGGCTTCTTCGGTGACGGCTTCATCGTCCTGTACCGAGGACGATTCCTGCAACAACAGCGTTTCCACGTCCGGCGCTGCTTCCAGTACCTGGATGCCCATATCGTTGATCATGCCGATGATGTCTTCGATCTGCTCCGGATCGACGATGTCGTCGGGCAGATGGTCATTGACTTCGGCGTAGGTGAGGTAACCCTGGTCTTTGCCCTTGGTGATCAGCTTTTTGATCTCGGATTGCTGATCGCGCGGCTCTAAATCGATAACGGCCATAGACCTTCCTCTGCAAACTTGAACTGTGGATAGATAACGTATTTGGGGGCAGACAACGGACAGCCAAGCAGCGCTGCGCCCAAGCGCGGCGGCCGGTTCATGATCGGTTTGGTGCCAGCACCTGCCAATAGCAGGCTGGCTGAAATCGCCGGCTGCCAATGCCGCCGGTCCCATTCCTATCGGAACGGGCTGACCAGTATAGGCGAGGTGTCAAGGGGGAGACCGGAGCCTGCCCCAGGCGCGGTTGCCCGACCGCCACCGGCCGGTGCTGCCACGGCCTTGCCCCAACTCGGTTGCTGGTCACGATTAGAATGGCGCCGGTCACAGCCCTGGGTTGAACCTCATGTGTGGAATTGTCGGGATTGCGGCGCGGCGGGATGTGGCGCCGTCGCTGATCAGCGGCCTGCAGGCGCTGGAGTACCGTGGTTATGACTCCGCCGGAATCGCACTGATTACCGCGCAAGGCCTGCAACGGCGGCGCGCGCAGGGCAAAGTGAGCCAGCTATTGGCTTTGCAGAGCGCCGACCCGATCGCCGGGTCGACCGGTATTGCGCATACCCGTTGGGCCACCCACGGCGTGCCGGCCGAGCGCAACGCGCATCCGATGATTTCGGCGGATGCAATTGCGGTGGTCCACAACGGCATCATCGAAAATCATGCCGAACTGCGCGCCCAACTCATCGACGACGGCTACCGCTTCAGCTCCGACACCGATACCGAGGTGTTGGCGCATCTGCTGCACGCCGAAGGCAGCACTGGAAAAACGCTGCTGGCCTCGGTGCAGGCGGTGCTGCCGAAACTGCGCGGCGCTTACGCCATCGCCGCGCTCTCCCAGGCCGAGCCGGGACTGGTGGTCGGCGCCCGTCGCGGATCGCCGATGGTGGTGGGTCTCGGCGTCGGTGAGCAGTATCTGGCGTCGGACATCCACGCCTTGTTGCCGATGACGCAAAAGTTCATCTACCTGGCCGAGGGGGATGTCGTCGAAGTTCGCATCGATCAAGTACAGATTTTCGATGCTGGTGGCGCGCCGGTCAGCCGACCGATCAAGCAGGCGCACTTTGCCGCCGACGCGGTGCAACGCGGCGACTATCGGCATTACATGCTGAAAGAGATTTTTGAGCAGCCGGTGGCAATTACCGACACGCTGGAAGGCCGCCTCAGCGATGGCCATATCCTGACCGCGATCTTTGGGCCCGATGCCGCGCAGCAATTGGCACGAACCCGCGCCGTACAGTTGGTGGCCTGCGGATCGAGCTACCACGCCGCCCTGGTCGCGCGTTACTGGATCGAGGCGTTGGCGCGGATTCCGGTGACCGTGGATATCGCCAGCGAATATCGCTACCGCGAGGTCGTGGTGGTACCCGATTGTTTACTGGTAGCGGTGTCGCAATCCGGCGAGACCGCCGACACGTTGGCGGCGCTGCGTCTGGCCAAGGACCTAGGCTATCTCAGTCAACTTGCAATCTGCAACGTGCCGGAGTCGTCGCTGGTGCGCGAATCGACATTGGCATTGATGACCCGGGCCGGGCCGGAAATCGGCGTCGCTTCGACCAAGGCATTCATCACCCAGCTCACCGCGCTGTTGCTGCTGGCGCTGGAGCTTGGGCGCCACCATGGCCTGGATCCGGCGCGCTATGCCGACGGCGTGGCGCAATTGGCCAGTCTGCCCAACGCGGTCAGCGCCGCGCTGCAAGGCGAAGCCGTCATTCGCCAATTGGCCGAGCGCCTGGTTTCCAAACAGCACGCGTTGTTTGTCGGCCGTGGCACCCAGTTTCCGATCGCCATGGAAGGCGCGCTCAAACTCAAGGAAATTTCCTACATTCATGCCGAAGCCTATCCGGCCGGCGAACTCAAACACGGCCCGCTGGCCCTGGTCGATGAGCACATGCCGGTGATTGCGGTCGCCCCCAATGACCCTTTGCTGGAAAAACTCAAGAGCAATATCGAAGAGGTCCGGGCCCGTGGTGGCCAGTTGATTGTGTTCGCCGATGCCAGCGTCAGTCGTGGCATTACCCACCCGCAGGAAACCCTGATCGAGCTCGCCCCGTGCGGCGATCTGATTGCGCCGATCATATTTACCGTGCCGTTGCAGTTGCTCGCTTATCACGTCGCGGTGCTGCGCGGCACCGACATCGATCAGCCACGCAACCTGGCCAAAAGCGTGACCGTGGAATGACCGCGCCCGGCATCGTCATCATCGGCGCCGGTCAAGCCGGTTGCGAGGCTGCCTTTGCGCTGCGCCAGTACGGCGTCGACGCGGACATCACCCTGATTGGCGATGAGGCCTACCTGCCGTATCGACGGCCACCGCTGTCGAAAGCTTTTGTCAGTAGCACGCAGGCACCGGAGAGCACCTTCATCAAACCACTGGCCGCATTCGCCAAGGCGGGCATTGGAATCGAGCTTTCGGTCACCGCCGACAAAATTGATCGGCGGCACCGCCAGGTGGTTTTGTCCGACGGCCGCAGCCTGGCTTATTCCCAACTCATTTTGGCGACCGGCGGCCGTGCCCGACAACTGCCGTTGCCCGGCGCCGACCGCGCCAACGTGTTCCGTCTTCGTAGCCTGAACGATGCCCTGAAGCTACGCCCTTATTTCAAACCCGAACAACGCCTGGTGGTGATCGGCGGTGGCTATATCGGGCTGGAAATCGCGGCGTTGGCAAGACACAACAGCATGGCCGTCAGCGTGCTGGAGGCAGCCCCGCGACTGCTGGCGCGGGTGGCGCAGCCGCTACTGGCGAAGTTTCTCGCCGACGTGCACCGCCAGGCCGGCGTCGATGTGCGCTTGCAAGCGCAGGTGCTGGGTTTGGTCGGCAACGCCGAGCGCGTCGAAGCGGTGCGCTGCGCCGATGGCGCGATTGCGGCCGATTTGGTACTGCTCAGCGTCGGTCTTCAGGCCAACAGCGAGCTCGCCGCCGCCGCCGGACTCAGCGTCGATGACGGCGTTCTGGTCAACCTGCGGCAGCAAACTAGCGATCCGACGATTTACGCGATTGGTGACTGCGCCCGCGCCGAACATGGATTTCTCGGCGGCCAGCGGCACCTCGAATCGGTGCCGAATGCCATCGAGCAAGGCCGCCGCGTCGCCCAGGTGATTGCCGGGCAACCGCTGGCTGACCCAAGCGCTCCCTGGTTCTGGTCGGACCAATACGATCTGAAGCTGCAAATGGTCGGCCTGAGTGCCGGTTTCGATCAGCAGATCGTGCGTGGTGATCCCGCTTCGCGCAGCTTTCTGGCGATCTATCTTCAGCATGGCCGCGTCATCGCCATCGACGCGGTCAACCGGGCGCAAGACTTCGCTGCCGCCAAAACCATTGTCAACCAACGCCGGTCGATCGATCCCGAGCGCCTGGGAGACGATCAGCAGCCGTTGGCAGCGTTGCTCGCCTGAAACCGCCATGCGCGGCCGGATTGGCTGCGGGTAAAACGGCTTTTGGGGCTGGCGTCGGTCTACTAAAGCGTCGTCGGTGGCCGCGATGGTGCATTGCAGCAATGGCCGATCTGGGCCAGAATCGACCCGGCGTCCATGGCTCCCGGTCATGCGCCTGCGGAGGGGTTTGCGCATGTTGTATCAACTGGTCGAGTGGCAGCGTTCGCTGATGACACCGATGACCGCCGCCATGGGCGACCTGGGCCGGACCTTTGTCCATTCGGCCAGCCCCTGGTCGATGTTGCCCGGCGCGCAGCGGGTGGCCGCCGGTTGCGAGCTGCTGTATCGGCTCGGCAAAGAATACGAAAAGCCCGAGTTCGGCATCAAGTCGGTGACCGCCCACGGCCGCGAAGTTCCGGTGTTGGAATTGACCGCACTGAAAACGCCGTTCTGCAATCTATTGCGCTTCAAGCGCTATGCCGACGACGTCGACACCATTCGCGCGCTGAAAGACGACCCGGTGGTGCTGGTGTGTGCGCCACTTTCCGGCCACCACGCGACCTTGCTGCGCGACACCGTGCGCACCTTGCTGCCCGAGCACAAGGTCTACATCACCGACTGGATCGATGCGCGGATGGTGCCGCTCGATCAAGGTGACTTCGGGCTCGATGCCTACGTCAACACCATCCAGCAATTCATCCGCCACATCGGCGCCGAAAATCTGCACGTGATCTCGGTCTGCCAACCCACCGTGCCGGTGCTGGCGGCGATCTCGCTGATGGCTTCGCGCGGCGAGACTACGCCGGCCAGCATGACGATGATGGGCGGCCCGATCGACGCCCGCAAAAGTCCGACTGCGGTCAATACGCTGGCGACGACGCGGCCGTACTCGTGGTTTGAACACAGCGTCATCTATACCGTACCGGCGCGTTATCCAGGCGCTGGACGGCGCGTCTATCCGGGGTTTTTGCAGCACAGCGGTTTTGTCGCGATGAACCCGGACCGGCACTTCAAAGCACACTGGGATTATTTTCTGGACCTGGTCCGCGGCGACAAAGACGACGCCGCCCAGCACGTGGCCTTTTACGACGAATACAACGCCGTGCTCGACATCGACGCCAGTTTCTATCTCGACACCATCCGCAGTGTGTTCCAGCAGTTCGACCTGCCCAACGGCAGCTGGTTTGTGGATGGCGAAAATGTGCGCCCGCAAGACATCAAAACCACGGCACTGCTGACCATCGAGGGCGAGCTCGACGATATTTCCGGCAGTGGCCAGACCGAAGCCGCGCAGGCGCTGTGTAGCAATATCCCGGCGGCCCGCAAGCAGCACTACATCGCCGAAGGCGCTGGTCATTTCGGGGTATTTTCCGGCCGTCGCTGGCGCGAAAAAGTGTACCCGGTGGTGCGCGCGTTTATCCGCCAACTTGGTCCGCCAGCCAGTAAGTCGGCGGTAGCCCGGCGGTAGGTTGGGCTTTGCCCCGACCGGAATGACCGGTCGGGTGGAAACCTTGTCGGGTTGCCACCCGACCGACGATTCAGCCTTGTCGGGTGGAAACCCGAGCTACGCCCGACCGCCTTACAACGCCTGCGGAGCGAGCGCGATGTCGTTCAACTGGATCGGCCGGATGCCGTCCATCACCAAGGCATAGCTGACCTTCTCGAAAGTGCGAAACACCATCGCGTGGCCGAGAAACTCTTCCGGAATGACGACCTTGGCGGCTTTGTTCGGAAACACCGTGCGCAGGTCTTCATTGGCAAACTTGACCTTGTCGCGTTGCTTGCGGCTGGGCTGGTACAAGGCGTACACCTCGCCATTGGCGACGCCGTCGCGGGCGCCACGCGACAGCGCGACCAGTCGATACGACCCGGTGTAGCGCTCGGCTCCGGAGACCCCCAACACGCGCATGTTGGCGGGCACCGCATCGGGCGCATGGGGCGAATAGCTGGCGTCGTAAGGATGGGTATCGGCGGCCACGACCAGATCGCCTTTCATCACTTCAAAATTGGAATCGAGCAATTCCAGCGTGGCCGGATCGCCGCTTTTCAACACCCGCGCCCGCGACACTTGCTGCACTTCGTGGCCAAGAATCTCCGAGCTGTGGCGCCGATGCAGGTTGTTGAAACCCTCCAGCCAGAGGCTGGCAAAGGTCACTTGGCGCACGCCGTCGTAAGGTTTTCTGTCAAACTTGCGCGGTACCGATTTGGTCCACGGGAAGCGCGCCGGAAGCTCGCGATAGACCACCGTCGGGCGCACCACATCGACCGCATCGCCGGGACGCGCGTCCAGGCCGCGCACGTAAACCAACTGCCCGGGCGCACTCACCAGGCGACTTTCCTCGTTTTCGACGACGTAGGGCAAGTGCTTGATGGCTTCGTCGGAATACACCCGCGTCTGCTCAAGGAAGGCTTTGATATGTTCGAGCGGAATCGGTTGAATCGCCCGATCACCACCGACGTTGCGGACCCGCGGCGACAGCCGCACGACATCGGGGCGATTGCCACCGTTGCCACGGACCAGGCGCGGCTGGCCATCGATGTAGACCAAGCTGATCTGATCGCCGGGATAGATCAGATGCGGGTTTTCAATCTGGCTGTTGGCCTGCCAGATTTCTGGCCACAACCAGGGACTTTTCAAGAAGCGCGCGGAAATATCCCAAAGCGTGTCGCCGCGAACCACGGTATAGGTTTGCGGGTGGTCACTGCGCAACTCGGGGTTGGCAGCAAAGCCTGAGGCCGCAAGTAGCGATCCGGCAACAACTGCAAGCATTCGTTTAAGCATGGCGGCTAAGCTCCTGATTTGTCAGAAGGACTAAAGGTGAGTGTAACCCAAATAATAAAGGCCGGGAATGGTTCTGTCGGTCAACGCGAACGGCTTGCCAGCAGGCGACCAAACCAGCATCTTTGAGGTCCGAGGAAAAAACCATGTCCAAGCTCACGATTCTTGAATTTCCCGACCCGCGTCTGCGCACCTGCGCGGTCCCGGTCACCCGCTTCGACGCCGCGCTGTCACAGTTGATCGACGACCTGCTGGAGACCATGTACGCCGCACCCGGTATCGGGCTGGCGGCGACCCAGGTGGATGTCCATCGGCAATTGCTGGTGCTGGACGTATCCGAAGAAAAAAATCGGCCGCTGGTGCTGATCAATCCACAACTGCTGGCGGCTGAGGGCGAACAGGTTTATCAGGAGGGCTGTCTGTCGGTACCCGGCATTTATGCGGATGTCACCCGCGCCCACTCGATCCAGGTACGGGCACTGGATCGGCATGGGCAGGCCTTCGAGCTCGCTGCCGATGGCTTGCTGGCGATCTGCATCCAGCATGAGATGGATCACTTGGTCGGCAAGGTATTTGTCGATTACCTGTCGGTGTTGAAGCGCGCGATGGTGCGAAAAAAATTGGAGAAGGCGCGACGCGCGCGGGTGGATGCCGGGCAGCGCGAGCACGCGCTTTGAGTCTGCGGCTGATCTTTGCGGGCACGCCCGCGTTTGCCGTGCCCGCGTTGCAGGCGGCGCTGGCTTCGGGCCACCCGGTGGTCGCGGTGTTGACGCAACCGGATCGGCCGGCCGGCCGTGGCCGCGGGCTCGCGGCCAGCCCGATCAAACTGCAGGCGTTGGCAGCGGGGGTGCCGCTGCTGCAACCGGAAACCTTGCGCAAACCCAGCGTTCGCCGCCAACTGGCAGCACTGCAGCCGGACCTGCTGATCGTCGTGGCGTATGGCCTGATGCTGACCGAAGCGGTGCTCGCTGTGCCCCGCCATGGTTGCTGGAATCTGCACGCCTCGCTGCTGCCGCGCTGGCGTGGCGCCGCGCCGATCCAGCGGGCGATTCTGGCCGGCGACGACGCCACCGGCGTCGATCTGATGCAGATGCAGGCGGGCCTCGATAGCGGGCCGGTATTGCTCAGCCGACGCACGCCAATACAGACTGACGATAGCGGCGGCAGTTTGCAGGATCGTCTCGCTGCGCTCGCTGCCGACCTGCTCAGCGAAGGCCTGACCCGACTGGCACTGGGTACGTTGCCCGCCGCGCAGGCGCAATCCAGCGTTGGCATTTGCTATGCGCACAAGATTGAAAAAGCGGAGGCGGCATTGGACTGCACGCAAAGCGCGATCGCCTTGGAACGCCAAGTGCGTGCGTTTTCGCCGACGCCGATTGCCGAACTGGAGCTGGCCGGCGAACGCCTGCGCGTGCATGCAGCGCTGGCAGTGCCGGCCCTGGCCAGCGCGGCGCCGGGCAGCGTGCTCGCTGCCACCCGCGAGGGCATCGACATCGCCTGTGGCGAGGGCGCCCTGCGCCTCACCCGGGTGCAGCGCGCCGGCGGCAAACCGCTCTCGGCTTGGGATTATCTCAACGCCCGCCCCGAACTGCGGCAGCGGCCTTGAACCCCCGAACCACCAACCTGCCCTTGCGCGCGATCGCGGCGCGGGCGCTGGCGCGGGTGCTGGCGGGGCAGGGCTCGTTGCAAGACGTGTTACCCGCCGCCGATCAGGCGCTGACTGATCGGCGCGACCGCGCGCAGTTGCGCGTCATCCTCTACGCCAGTTTGCGTTCGATCTATCGACGCCAAGCGGCGCTCGCGCTGCTCATGGAAAAACCTTTGCAGGCGCGTGCTGCGCCGGTGGAAGCGCTGTTGCTGATCGGTCTGACCGAACTCGAAGAAGGCATCGACGCCGCTTATGCCGTCGTCGATGCCAGCGTCGATGCCGCCCGCGCGCTGGGCTGGGGCGCGCTCTCGGGATTGGTCAATGCGGTCTTGCGTAATGCCTTGCGTCAAGGCGCTGCGCTGTATCAGCGTCTGCCCGATAGCGAAAGCCTTCGCTGCAATCATCCGGATTGGCTGATCGAGCGGTTGCACACCGATTGGCCCAGCGAAGCGGCCGCCATTTTGCTCGCCAATAATTGCGCAGCGCCGCTCTGGCTGCGGGTGAATCGGCGCCGCTGCGGTCGCGACCAGTTGCGGGCCCGCCTCAGCGCCGCCGGGATCGAGGCCACCGCGCATCCACAGTTGGCCAACGCCGTGCAGGTGCCGGTGGCCGGTGCCGTGACCGATCTGCCGGGCTGGAATGAAGGCTGGATCAGTGTCCAGGACGCCAGCGCCCAACTGGCCGTGGAACTGCTGGAGCTGCAACCGGGCCTGCGCGTGCTCGATGCCTGCGCCGCGCCCGGCGGCAAACTGGCCCACATCGCCGAACGCGAGCCCGAACTGGCGCGATTGCTGGGCGTCGATTTCGATGGCAAACGCCTGGAGCGTACCCGCCAGGGCATGCGTCGGCTGGGTTTGCAGCCCACCCTCAAGCAGGGCGATGCCACCCAGCCGGAGACTTGGTGCCAAGGCGAGCGCTTTGATCGCATCCTGATCGATGCGCCCTGCAGCGGTACCGGTGTGATCCGCCGCCATCCGGATATTCGCCTGCTGCGCCGCGCCAGCGATATCGCCACCCTGTGCCAGCAACAGGCGCGGTTGCTCGATCACCTGTGGCCTTTGCTCGCCGCCGGTGCAAGGCTAGTCTATGCGACCTGTTCGGTGCTCAAAGATGAAAACGAAAACCAGATCGCCGCGTTTGTTGCCCGCACCGCCGATGCGCGGGTCGCTGCCGTGCTGCCGTCGTGGTTTGGCAGTGATCGCCGCTGGGGACGGCAGAACTTTCCGGGACAGGGCGACGCCGATGGCTTTTTTTACGCCGTGCTGGAGCGCCATTCTGGTTAGCTTGGCGGTCGTCGGCTGCGCCGGATCGGCGGACCCCAACCCTGCCCGCATCGACGCCGCCGCCTGGCATAGCGCCAGCAGCAGCCTGGACCTGACGTTAGCGCTGACGTTTTCGCCGACGATGCTCGCCGCGCTCGATCACGGCATCCCGCTGACCTTGGATTTTCGGATCGATCCGGCCCACGGACCGCGCCAGCACCAGCGCGTGTCCTTGCGTTTTTTGCCGCTGCTGCGCCGCTATGAGCTGGACTCCGGTGGCAATCCGGCACAGAGCTTTGCCAGTCGCCTGCAACTGTTGTCGGCGCTGGATCGGCTGCGCTTGCCGGTGGCCGCCGCCCAGCCGGTGGCCGGCCGCGTCAGCTTCCGCCTGGATACCCAAGCCTTGCCCGCGCCACTCAGGTTGCCGGCGCTGTTTGATCGCGACTGGCACTTGCAGTCGGCCGCAACGGCGTGGACAGCGTTGCCATGAGCGCGCCTCCGCTGCGGCGCCTGGCCAAAACCGGCCGCCAACGCTGGTGGTGGGTTGGCCTGCCGATCGCCGCGTCACTGCTGCTGCTATTGGCGGCATTGTGGCTGGCCGCCGATGCCGAAAGCGCAACTAGCCAGATCGGTAGCGCCTATGTCGGCCTGTTTGTGATCGCCGCGATAGCCGTGCTGGTGCTGGTCGGCGCCGTCATCGATGAGGCCTGGCGACTCGGTCAACGCTGGCGTGCCGGCCGGCCCGGTAGTCGGCTCAATCTGCGGCTGGCGGTACTGATTGCGCTGTTGGCGATTCCGCCGACCCTGCTGGTTTCCGGCTTCGCCATGCGCTTCGTCGAAGTCGGTATCGACAGTTGGTTTCGCGCCGATGTCGAAGCCTCACAGGCGGCGGCGGAGGCACTCGGCCGCGATGTTTTGCGGTCGTTTGAACGCCGCGCCCGGGATCGCTCCAATGCGCTCGCCAAGCGCGCCGCGCTCGCCGCCGGCGGCGACCTGCAAGCGGGCCTCGATGCCCTGGTCGATGGCATCGACGAGCCGCTCTATCTCACCGTCTACGATGACAATGGTGTCTTGCTAGCGCTGGCTTTCAACAGCAGCAGCATCGTTTTGCCGAAGGCGCCGAGCGAGGCCGAGCGCTTGCAAGTGCGCCAAGCCGGCCAACTCGGCAAGAGTGAGCGCATCCAGGATACGCTGGCTTGGCGGGTACTCGATCGGGTGCCCGGCGTCGGCTTGTTGCAGGCCATTTTTCCGCTGCCGGTGGACCTGGCGCCGCGCCTGGAAATCCTCGAACGCACCGCCGTCGATTACGCGCAACTGCGCTTCCAGCGCCGCGCGCTCAAGTTGAGCTTCGTGCTGATCCTCGGTCTGGTCAGTCTGCTCGCGCTGCTCGGCGCGCTGTACACGGCGCTGATGGCCAGCGCTCGGCTGATCCAGCCGATCTCCGATCTGGCCACCGCCACTGGCGACATCGCCGCTGGGCGCTACGACCAACACCTGCCGGTCAGCAGTCAGGACGAACTCGGATTTCTGACCACCAGTTTCAACCGGATGGCCTCGGCACTCCACACCGCCGACGCCAGGGAACGCGCCAGTCGCGCCGAGATCGAGTTGCATCGCACGCATTTGCAAGCGGTGCTGGAGCGGCTCAGCGCTGGCGTTTTGAGCTTCGATGGCGAGCGCATCCTGACCGCCAACCCGGCCGCTGGCGCCTTGCTCGATCTGGCAGCGGACGCGCTGATCGATTGCCCGATCGCCGCGGCGGTCGCGCAGTTTCCGCGGGCTGCCGCCCTGTTCGCCGGGCTCTCGGCACACGCCGCGCGGGCCGAGCCGCAGTGGCGCGAAGAAATCATTTTGGCCGGTGAACCCAAGCGGGTGCTGCTGCTGCGCGCGGTGCGCCTGCCGGGAACCGCGCTGGCGCGTTATGTTGCGGTGTTCGATGATGCCGAAGTCCTGGCGCACGCCCAGCGCGAAGCCGCCTGGGCCGAAGTGGCGCGGCGTCTCGCCCACGAGATCAAGAATCCGTTGACGCCGATCCAGCTCGCGGCCGAGCGCTTGCGCCACAAATATCTGGGCAAAATGGCCGCCGCCGATGCCGAGGTGTTGGATCGCGCTACCCACACCATTGTCGCCCAGGTCGATGCGCTGAAAAATATCGTCAACGCGTTTGCCGATTATGCGCGTCCGCCGCTGGGCGAACGTCGGCCACTGGATCTGGCCTTACTCTGCAACGAAGTGCTCGACCTGTACGAGCACAGTGGTCAATGCCTGATCGAGCGCGAACTCGGCAGCGCACCGGTGTCGATCCTCGGCAATCGTGATCGGCTGCGCCAAGCCTTGGTCAATCTGCTCACCAATGCCATTGAAGCCGGCCAGGCTGGCACCCTGCCACGGATCGCGTTGCGGCTGACCGAACACACCGATGCCGTTGAACTGGCCGTGCGCGATCATGGCCTCGGCCTGCCAGCGGGTTTTGATGATCGCTGGTTCGAGCCCTACACCACCACCAAAACCAAGGGCACTGGACTCGGTCTGGCGATGGTCCGCAAGATTGCCGAGGAACATGGTGGCAGCGTCCACGGCGAAAACGCCGATGGCGGCGGTGCGCGGTTTGTGCTGGTGCTGCCGAAGCGTTGAACGTAACCGGCGGTTGGCGGCGGCGGGTCAGCCCAACGCCATCGCGACCGTCGATCACTCACGACAGCGGCGGCGGCAGCGGCTGGCCCTATAATTGTCGGCGGTCGATAAGGAATGCCGATGAACACGAGTGCCCGCTTTGATCCTGACCGCCATATTTCGGCGCCCCGAGGCCAGACGCTCAGCTGCAAAAGCTGGTTGACCGAAGCCGCCTATCGCATGATCCAGAACAATCTGGATGCCGAAGTCGCCGAAAATCCAGCGGAACTGGTGGTCTATGGCGGCATCGGTCGCGCCGCCCGCGACTGGGCCTGCTTCGATGCCATCCTCGCCGCCCTGCGCGAGCTCGAAGACGACCAGACCCTGCTGATTCAATCGGGCAAACCGGTGGGTATCTTTCGCACCCAGGTCGATGCGCCGCGGGTGTTGTTGGCCAATTCCAATCTGGTGCCGCATTGGGCCACCTGGGAACACTTTCACCAGCTCGATCGCCAGGGCCTGATGATGTATGGCCAGATGACCGCCGGGTCGTGGATCTACATTGGTTCGCAGGGCATCGTGCAGGGCACCTACGAGACTTTCGTTGAGCTCGGTCGTCAGCACTACAACGGCAAGCTGGGTGGCCGCTGGTTGCTCACCGCCGGCCTCGGCGGCATGGGCGGCGCGCAACCCCTGGCGGCATCGCTGGCCGGCTTGTGCTCGCTCAACATCGAGTGCCAGCAGTCGCGCATCGACATGCGCCTGCGCACGCATTATGTCGATGAGCAGGCTAGCGACATCGACGATGCGCTGGCGCGGATCGAACGCTACACCAAGGCCGGCCAAGCGATCTCGATCGCGGTTTGCGGCAATGCCGCCGAAGTTCTGCCGGAACTGGTACGCCGCGGGGTACGCCCGGATGCGGTCACCGACCAGACCAGCGCGCACGATCCGATCAACGGCTATCTGCCGATGGGTTGGAGCGTCGAGCAATGGCTGCAACGCCGCGTCGACGAACCCGAGCGCACCCGCGATGCCGCAAAACTTTCGATGGGCGCGCACGTTGCGGCGATGCTGGCATTTCAGCGCATGGGCGTACCGACGTTTGATTACGGCAACAATATCCGGCAGATGGCGCACGACGTTGGCTGTGAGCGGGCGTTCGATATCCCCGGGTTTGTACCGGCCTATATTCGGCCATTGTTCTGTCGCGGTATCGGGCCGTTCCGCTGGGTGGCCTTGTCGGGCGATCCGGAAGACATCTACCGCACCGATGCCAAAGTCAAACAACTGATGCCCAACGACCACCCATTGCACCACTGGTTGCAGATGGCCCGCGAGCGCATCCCGTTTCAGGGATTGCCAGCGCGGATCTGCTGGGTCGGCCTCGGTGATCGGCAGCGACTGGCGCTGGCGTTCAACGAGATGGTACGCACAGGCGAGGTGTCGGCACCGATCGTGATCGGCCGCGATCACCTGGACAGCGGCTCGGTGGCCAGCCCCAATCGCGAGACCGAAGCGATGGCCGATGGCAGCGATGCGGTCTCCGACTGGCCGCTGCTCAACGCCATGCTCAATGTCGCCAGTGGCGCCACCTGGGTTTCCTTGCACCATGGCGGCGGCGTCGGCATGGGTTACTCACAGCACGCCGGTGTGGTGATCGTCTGCGATGGCTCCGACGCCGCTGATCGACGGCTGGCGCGGGTGTTGTGGAACGACCCCGCCAGCGGCGTCATGCGCCACGCCGATGCCGGTTATGCGATCGCCCGAGACTGCGCCCGCGAACAGCATTTGCAGTTACCGATGCTCGACGCCAAGCGCTGATCGGCGACGGCACCGGGCGCTCAATCCGGGAACGCTGCGCCGGTCCCGGATTCGATCCGCGAATGGCAAATGCGGCAGACAAAAGCGCGTTCGGAACTGATCTTGTGCGGGGCCGGCGCATCGACCACCCACTGCACGCAATCGGCCAATTCGAATAGTTTGCGGGTGCGGGCCGGGTGCAGATCGGCGCTGGTGGCGATACTTTTTTCCGCCAACGCCACGCAGTCGCGGCCGGATTGGCGCAGCACCGACTCCAGCGCTTGCAGATGCAGGCAGGTCAACAGGCGCTCGGGTTGGCGTGCGTAGTCGATTTGCAAATCGCTCGGAAACTCGCCTTGCAAGACGCGCTCGGCAAAGGCGCGGCGTTCGGGATCGGCACGCAACTGCTGATAGCGCCGTTCCCAGCCGGCGATCACCGCCGGATCGGCAACCCGCAATCGCTCGGCCAGCGCCAACCAGCGCAGCTGGCTCGGACGGGTCTGCAATTTGATCAGGCCGGCGTGCAGACGATCCAGGCCCAGCGCATGTTCTGCCAGCGCGCGCTCGCGCCCGGCGATTTGCGCGTGCGCCACCGTCGCCCGCGCCAGCCGTCGATAGATCAACCCCATCAGCAACACGCACAGCACCGCGACCAGCAGCAACCAGCCACGCGCGACATCGGATTCCCAGCCGAGCACGGCGGTGCCGACATAGGCAATCGACGCTGCCAGCGCCAACAAAAACGGCGCCAGCAAAAGCCGGACGATGGCAAGTTGGTTTGGACTGACGTGCATTGCTTCAGTGGTATCCAGCGTTAGAACCTGGTCGCGGATTGTAGGGGAACGGTTCTGCGGCTACTTGCGCTTGAGCAGCAAGTTCAGACCCGCAAACGGGCTGAAGGTGGCGGCACTGACTGGGTCTTCGGCGTGGGCGGGATCGGCGCCGGTGTGATCCAGGTAGCGCGAGTGCTCGTTGTCGTGGCAGTACACGCAGAGCAGCTCCCAGTTGCTGCCGTCGTTCGGGTTGTCGTCGTGGTTGTGGTTGCGGTGGTGGACGGTGAGCTCGGAAAGATTGGCGCGGGTGAACTCGCGGGCGCAGCGGCCACAAATCCATGGATACAGTTTCAGTGCGCGTTCGCGATAGCCCAGTTCGCGCTGTTCGGCGTCGCGGCGCGCCGCGGCGACTACTTGATCCAGGCGCTTGTGATCGATTCCGGGTGGGGTAGTTTTCATGCGAATGGGCAGGCCGCCAGTGGATGTTGGCAAGCATCGGTGATTGCGCCCGGACAAGCAATGCCTGCGCCGGGCGCCCAGCAAACGCTTGTCGGCTGGCCGAATGGCGTTAGGCTTGGCGCTGGTGACTTAAGCGAGGTGGCGCATGCACAAGCTATTTTGGGTGATCCTTGGGCTGCTGGCATCCTGCCAACTGCTGGCCGCCGACCGGGTTACCGGTTATGCCTTTGCCACCCGCTCCGAAGTGATTGCGCCGCATGGCATGGTGGCGACGTCGCAGCCGCTGGCCACGCAAATCGGCCTGGATGTGCTCAAGCACGGCGGCACGGCGGTGGACGCGGCGATCGCGGCCAATGCGGCGCTTGGGCTGATGGAGCCCACCGGCAGCGGCGTCGGTGGCGATCTGTTCGCCATTGTCTGGGATCAGCAGTCGCAGAAATTGCACGGCTACAACGGCTCCGGCCGCTCGCCGCAAGCGCTGACATTGCAATGGTTCAAGGACCACGGCTATCAGGATATTCCGCCGCTGGGGCCGTTGCCGGTATCGGTGCCGGGTTGCGTCGATGGTTGGTTCGCGCTGCACGACAAGTTCGGCAAATTGCCGATGAAAGACTTGCTGGCACCGACCATCGCCTATGCGCGCAACGGCTTTCCACTGACCGAGCTGATTGCCTATTACTGGGGTTTGTCGGTGCCGCGATTGTCGCCGTATCCGGGTTTCAAGGAACAATTCACCCGCGCCGGTCGCGCCCCGCAGAAGGGCGAAATGTGGACCAACCCTAACCTGGCGCGAACGCTGGAACGCCTTGCCAAGGGCGGTCGCGAGGCTTTCTATCGTGGCGAGATCGCCGCCACCATCGCCGCCTACATCAAGGCCCAGGGCGGCTTCCTCAGTGCCGAAGATTTGGCCCGGCACCACGGCGAGTGGGTGGCACCGGTCGCGGTGGACTATCGCGGTTACCAGGTTTGGGAGCTGCCGCCCAATGGCCAGGGCATCGCCGCGCTGGAGATGCTGAATCTGCTTGAAGGATTTGATCTGAAGGCGTTCGGTTTTGGCAGTGTCGATTATCTGCACGTACTGACCGAAGCGAAGAAGCTGGCGTTCGCTGATCGTGCCCGCTACTTTGCCGATCCCGCGTTTGCGGCATTGCCGATCAGCGGCCTGCTGTCGAAGGCTTACGCGCAGGAACGCCGCCAGTTGATCCGGATGGATCGCGCCGCGGCAGCGGTCGACGCCGGACATCCGCCGCTCGATGCGGGCGATACGATCTATCTCACCACCGCCGATCAGTACGGCAACATGGTGTCGCTGATCCAGTCCAACTATCGCGGCATGGGTTCGGGGATGGCGCCGCCCGGACTGGGTTTCATTTTGCAGGATCGCGGCGAGATGTTCGTGCTGCAAGACGGCCACCCGAATGCGTTTGCGCCGGGCAAACGGCCGTTCCATACGATCATTCCCGCGTTCATCACCAAAGACGGCAAACCCTGGGTCAGCTTTGGCGTGATGGGCGGCGCCATGCAGCCACAGGGCCACGTACAGATCGTTACCAACTTGATCGACTTTGGCATGAACCTGCAAGAGGCCGGCGACGCGCCCAGGCTTCAGCACGAAGGTTCCACCGAACCCACCGGGCAAGTGACGGCGATGGCCGATGGTGGCGAAGTCAACCTGGAAACCGGCTTCGCCTACGAAACGGTGCGCGGCTTGATGCAGCGCGGCCACCAAGTCACCTACGCCAACGGACCTTACGGCGGTTATCAGGCGATCCGCTGGGACGCCGAACAGAAGGTCTATATCGGTGCCTCGGAAGGCCGCAAAGATGGCCAGGCGGCGGGTTACTGAGGCGGCGCTGGCGTGGCCTAAGTCACGGCAAGGGCGCGATCCAGCGCCCGCTGCAGCGGCGGCAACAACGCTTGGTAATGCCCCATACCGGGCATGGCGATATAGGCGTCGAAATGCTGGGTGTGCGGGAGTTCGGTGAAGTCGATGGCAATGCCGTTGGCACGCACCGCCGCGACATAGGGACGACTGCTGAAGTCGATCGGAATCAGACCGTCACCGATGCCATGCAAAATATGCAGATGGCGGGCGTGGGGTCGCGCGTTGGCGATGCCTTCGGCAATGGCTGCGCGGACCGCGCTGGCGCTGCCATCCGCGCCCTGCCAAAGCGCACGCGCGGCAGCCAGCGCAGCAAAGCCGGGGTCACTGCCGCTGGCCAAGGTATCGACGATGCCGATCCCCAGCGTCGGCGCCACGCCGCTGCTATCGCTCCACCAGAGCGCCCGTTCGACCGCCGTGCTGGCGCGCGGCTGGCCCGCCGCATCGAGCACGGCGAAGCCATAGCCGCAGACCGGTTGATCGACCGCTGCGCGCGCATAGGCTTGCGAATAACTGGCGGCGACCGCCCGCCACAAATTGCCCGCTACCCCAAACTCTGCCAGTTGCAGCATCGCGTCGCTGAAGCCGGCGTCCGCCAGATGCGCGCGTGCCGACCGCGTTTGCGCCGACAAATCAGAGGCACGGATGAGACCAGCGGCGGCAAGACTCTGGCAACGCGCCGCGACGATCTGCTGGCGTTGTGCCTCGGTCAAAAACCGCGGGCCATCGGCGAGCGTGGTGAGGGCAGCGGGCACCCACAGCGCGGCTTCGGTGGCGTAGTCAAATAGCGGTCGCGCACCGGCAACCGAGATATTCGGCGCGCCAGCGACCACCGCCGCAAAAAAATCGTCGGCTGCCAGCTCGGCCGCCCGCAACACCGCGCCACCGCCATTGGAAATACCGACCGCAATAATGCGGGTATTGGCGGCGGTGAACGGCGCCTGCGCCGGAAACGCCTGGTCGAGCGCGTGCAGACCAAAGGCGGCGGCTTGCAGCACCTGCACGCCCCAGTCGGCCTCGCTGTTGTCGCCACCGTGGGCGTGCCCCATGGCGATGCGGTGGGCCGGCGTGGGCCCGAGCGGACGCGGATCAAACACCAGATCGTTGCCGCGATGGCGATTGCCGTGGCCATCGGCACCTTCGCTCTGGTCCAGATCGAAATAGCCGCAGCCGGCGCCTTTGTCGGTATGCACCACGGCCAAGCCTTTCGGCAAAGCCCAGGCGCTGGCGACCGCAATCGCGCCGTAAATGCCGCGTGATCCAGAGGCGGCGGTGACGACCAGACAGCGCTGGCGCTGATCGAAAGCATCCGGCACCTGAGCGAGCAGGCGGTGCGTCTGCCGACGCCCAGCGATGCGCGCCGCCGCCTGCCATTCACGACCCGGGATCGATGGCAACGCCGACGCCATTTGCGCCAAGCCCTGCGGCGAAGCCAAGTCGGCGATATTGCGCCAGTTGCTGTAGATGGCACGACGGCGCAATTCGGCGACCGTCGGTCGGCTGGCATCGGCCAGCGGCGGCGGCGTCGCCGCGAGCAAGCCATCAGCGCCCAAACCGGCGCTTAGCAAATCATCGTCTCCGCGATGCGCGCTGACGAGCACCGGGCCAACAAGAAATCGTTCTGGATTCAACTCAGGGCTCGACATCGCGTAATTCTATCGGGATCGAGCCGCGCAGGTTTTCGTCAACACCGGCAGCGCGCCCACCGGTGGCCGGAGCAAACTGTCGTGTGGGAGCGCCGACCACTACCGCAATCACCCGAACTGCGCGGCAATCGCGACGCTGGTAGACACCCCCACACGACAGTCGACTGCGCGGCAGCGCCCGGGCTGATGCACGGCGCACCGATCACGAACACTCAGATCGCGGCGCTGTTGCGGTGCAGGACAGTGGTGTCAAAAGCCTGGTTGAAAGCAACGGCAATCGCGTCGAACTCGGTGTCGTTGGCGGACAACAGCACCAAACTACCGTTGGCCACGGCCAGTTCGCGGCCACGCAAACCGGCATCGTTGAACGAATGCGCTGCCGCCACCACGCCCGGCGCGAAAATGACGGTGACTGCACCGCTGGGGCGCTGCATCACCATGTGCGCGGTGTTGTGGCCACCGATCACGCAGAAGCGGATGTAGGCAATCGGCCCCGGTGAACGCGGCAATCGCGTGTTCAAGCGAGCAAAAATGGCTTGCACTTCATCCATCGACACGGCGCCATGGCTGGCCATCGCCATCGGTTCTTCAACCAAATGCGCCACCGACATGGCCGCCATTGATTCGCTCGGCGCCAGCGCCAGCCAGCCGACGGTGGCCATCCCCATGCCAATGGTAAAGCCCGCCGCCATGCGCCAGAGCTGGTGACCGCGACCCAGACGCTGGCTACGCTCGGCGGTGATTTGGTGCAGCAAAATCTGGTCGGCCAATTGCGCCGGCACCGGCACCGCCAAGGCACGATCGAGGCTGCCCTCGAACACCAGGGCGCGCGCATGGGCCTCGGCACAGCGCGGGCAGGCCTCGCGATGGCTGCGGGCGGCGTTGTCGAGGGCGCGCGGCAGGGCCGCGATGGTGCGTCGAAACTCAAGACAGTTCATAAACTTTGGCCTCCTCACCGGTGCCACCTAAAGCCGCTTTCAATTTCTGCCGGGCGCGGAACAGTTGCGTCATGACCGCCGCCGGCGTCGACCCCAACTGACTGGCAATTTCTTCGCAGGTGAGACCGCCCAACACTTGCAACAACAAAGGTTCCCGGTACTTTGCATCGAGCGCCGCAATCGCCCGACGCACAACGCTGTCTTCGCCGGCCTGATCCGGGCTGAGGCCGTCGAAATCGGCGATTTCCAGGTCGTCGATCTGCTCGAATGAAGTCGGCCCCTTGCGCTCGTATAAACGCGCGTGTTCGCGCCGCAGGATGGTCACCAGCCAGGCTTTGGCGGCCTTGGTATCGCGCAGGTCATCCATCGAGCGCCAGGCGCGCAGGTAGGTTTCCTGCACCAGGTCGTGGGCCAAGGCTTCGTTGCCGCACAACCAATAGCCGAAGCGGTACAGCTCGGCGCTGGTAGCGCGTACCAAAGCATCAAATTGGGACTGTTTCGGGTTCATCGTGGCCAAAAGACCCGGCCGTAGCGGTTTTGCTTTCATCGATCCGATCCGCTGTGGAAGGTAGCAACGGACGATGATCCCGAGTCGCGGCGCTGAGCGCAAGTTGCTGGTCGCCGACATCGCGCGGCGGTTGCCGGTGCGCCGCAGCGGTTGCCCGCGGTGAGGATGACTTGGCGGGTACCTGCCAACGCCGACCTTGAAGCGATTTCGCCAAACCGTCGGGGCTTATTCCAAGCCGTCGGCAAACAGCAACTGGGGCAAGATCAGCACCTGGCCGAACATGTCGTTGCTGGTGTGGTGGGTAACGCAGATGTAGTAGAACGTTTCGGCCTGATTGGCTACCGAAAGCGTCATCTTGCGCGCGCACGGCGTGGTGATGCTGCCATCGCACAACAAGGCATTGAGCGGCGGCGTGGTGCTCGGCGGCGGGCCAATCACCTGGCGGAACGGATGAAAATCACTAAAGTCGAAACTGACGGTATCGCCTTCCACCACGGTCAGATTGGCCGGTTCGTAGCGAAACTCGAAGGCCGGAATCATGACTTGATAGTCGGCGCCAGCGACCAGCGTCGGCAGCAGCCCAAAACCGAGTGCCCAGCAGCGTTTCATCGGGATTCCTCCATGCCGGCAGTAGACGCGAAACAAGCCCGAAGACCGTGACCGATGGCGCGCTTGGCAACCCTCAGTGGATACGCTCGAGGATGCCGTCGAGCTCGTCCAGGCTGTGATAGGCAATGACCACCTTGCCGCGACCATTGCGACCATGCTGCACGGCAACCCGAGTGGCCAGTTTTTCCGACAGGCTTTGTGCCAAAGCAGCGATATCCGGATCGACTTTGCGCTCGGCGGCAGGTTTGGTCTTGCCGCCACCCGCAGCCTGGCGCGCGCGCACGCGCTCTTCGAGCTCGCGCACGGTCCAGCCACCGTCGGCGGCTTGCAGGGCCAGTTTGGTGGCGTCGGCGGCAGGCAGCGTGATCAGCGCACGCGCGTGGCCCATTTCCAGGCGATGTTTTTCCAGCAAGGCACGCACCGCTTCCGGCAGTTCCAACAGACGCAGCAGGTTGCTGACCGCTGCGCGTGACCGACCGACGGCGCTGGCGGCGTCCTGATGGGTGAGGGAAAACTCTTCGATCAAGCGTTTGAGCGCGGCGGCTTCTTCGAGCGGATTGAGATCTTCGCGCTGGATGTTTTCGATCAGCGCCATGGCAATGGCGGCCTGATCGGCGACTTCGCGGACGACGGCGGGGATCTCGGCCAGCCCAGCCAGTTGCGCGGCGCGCCAGCGGCGTTCGCCGGCAATGATTTCGAACCGACCCTTGGCCAAAGCGCGCACCACGATCGGCTGGATTACCCCCTGTGCCCTGATCGATTCGGCGAGTTCGGCGAGCCGTTCCGGGTCCATGCCGGTGCGCGGCTGATAGCGCCCGGGTTGCAGACTGTCGATCTTCAGTGCGTGCAGTTCGCCGCCTGCGGACTCTGCCGAATCGGCGCTGGTGTCGATGCCGAGCAAGGCATCAAGCCCCCGACCCAGACCGCGTTTCTTGCTTGCCATAACTTTTCCTTGAGCCTTTAAGTAGTAACGACGGCCTTGCCGCAGCAGC
>Ga0210033_1000337_pt1 | contig 44697 bp, 37 predicted proteins | sample CryGeymeta201501_FD_185465 | JGI IMG/M metagenome (GOLD analysis project Ga0210033, IMG submission 185465) | Groundwater microbial communities from Crystal Geyser aquifers in Utah, USA - Crystal Geyser metaG 2015-01 (SPAdes) (version 2) | ecosystem: Environmental > Aquatic > Deep subsurface >... | reverse complement strand
AACGCCTGTCTCCATTCCCACGTCCATCGATGCGTCCGAGAGAGCGCTCCCGTCCCTTGCCGCATCGGGCGAAGTGGTCGCATCCATGTCGGCGCTCGCGTCGCCCGGCGCCCGCGCATCGAGCCCAGGGGCAGGATCAACATCCAGCAGGCAGCATTTCGCATGACGATGGAGTACGTGATTCCGCCACGAGCTTCAATCGGGGGCCGTACGCGATTGCCCTTGGGATCGAGACGGTGACGCCTCGCCCAGCGTGCTCGCCCGGCCCGACGCCTCGGTCGCGCGCGCATGGATCACGCCCGACCGCACGGTGCTGGTCAACGACATCCCCGAGGACGAGACCGTCTAGACCTTGCGCCGCGCCGAGGGAGATGAGTTCGACAAGGGCAGCTCCACACCGAGATCTCTGCGCTGGCGCCGGAGCAAGCCGAGAAGATGGTCTTGATGACCGGCGGCGCGCTCACCGGCCGCGCCCGCGAGTACCTGGACGGAGCCGAGAATCCCTGCCTCGAGAAGCCCTTCGACGCGAACAAAGTCAGAACGCTCGCCCGGCGCATGCTGGGCTGAGCCTGTGGGCAGGCGTTCCCCCCTCGAACCTCGACGTCAGCGCGCCGCATTCCATCCCGTGCGCGTGTCCGGGTCACGCCCGGAGGGGACGTGGCGCAAGACACGCATCAGCTCTGCGAGCGACACCTCGCTCCAATCGTGTTCCGTGCGCTGAACGCGCAGCAGACTCGGCGTCAGCTCTACCTGATCCACGCGCGGCACCAGCGCTTCACAAGCGTGCATCGCGTCGCGCCACTCGTCGGCGTCGTCCGAATCGTGCACGCGCGATTGTGCGCAGTCGTCCACCGCCTCCTCCCGATCGAAGTCTCCGTCTCGATCGCGCAAGCCATCCTCGTACACCGGCGGGACGTCGATGCGCACGGCGACTCCATCAGGCGCTCGAATGGCGAAGAGCGCGCCCGCGTCCGCGTAGGGCTCGCCCGGATGGCGCGCGTCGGTGCGGCCGAAGATCCACCCTTGGTGAGCACCGAGCCAATCGATGGTCGTCCCGAGCAGGGCGTTGCGCGTCTCGAGCACCCACTCTCCTCGCCAAGCGTCTGCGTCACCGGCTCGGTGCAGCGCGACGGCGGTTCCGCTGTTGCGACCAAAGAGTCGGTGCGTGCGCAGCTCGTAGGGTCCGACGTGAACGTCGACAGGTGGGCAGTTGACTGGGGCAACGCGCACCCAGGACTGCTCGGGCGTCATCGGAGCGGCCTCGTCCTCCTCCTCGAACGAGACCGCGAATCCGACCAGTGCCGCGGAGTGTCGGATCAAGGTCTCGGGGGTGTACCCATCGGAGCCGCCCGTGACTGAGGCGGAGGTGCATTCCAGCGCTCCCGCCGGCTTGGCCCCAGCTAGGTAGAGAGGGCCCAAGACGCGGAAGCCTCGTCCCGATCTCACGCGCGGATGGGGGTCGGTGCTCACGAAGAGCTGCGCCAATCCCCAACTCGGGTGGCCGGCGTCGCGGGCGAGCGTCGTGCCCTCGGAGAGCGCGAGGAGTGCCTCCGCGTCCACGCCCGGCGCCGAGCCGATGTGCGGCCGAGTCACGTAGGCTCCGTCCATGCCTCCGAGCGTGTAGGTCATCTGCCACTCGCCGCCCGCGTCGATGGGACGGTGGATCCAGGTGGTGCTGTCCCAGCTCCCATAGACTCCGTTTCCGCTCTCGGCGCGGTTCAAGAACACGTAGCCATCTCGCTCCGTGACGCTGCAGCTCTCCGCCTCGTCGCCGCCGCACCTCTCCGCGGCTTCCGCGTTCAGCACGCGCGCCAAGCGGAGGAAGTTCGCACGTTGGAGGGAGCGCTCGCGGCCGAGCTCCTCCACGAACGAGTCGTCCTCTTCATCAGGCTCGGAACGGACTCGACCCGCATCGACCACGGTCGGCGGACGAGCCTGGACCAGGCGAGGTGAGTCGATGGATCCCGGCGGAGGCTCGGTGGCCTCGGTCGACAACGAGCCGCCGCAGCCGATGCACGCCGTCGCGAGCAGCGCGACGCCGAGGCCCAAGAATCGATGCGTCGTGAGCGCCGTCATTCGACCTCAGGGACTCGTGCTCCGTGCGCGCATATTCCAGCCGAGCAGGCCATCAGCGCACTTGGGCCCTCCTTCAGTGAGGCGACAAGACATCCTCGACGCTGGTCACGGTGGCGGCACGCACCAGCCAGGCGTCAAGCAGCTGCGTATCGGTGCACATGAGCACTTCCTGTCGCAGGGCTTCGGGCACGGTCAGCCCCCTGGCCGTGAGGATCGCCAGGACTGCCTCGGCTTTGCCCTCCGCTTTGCCCTCCTGCTTGCCTTCAGCTTTGCCTTCAGCTTTGCCTTCAGCTTTGCCTTCAGCTTTGCCTTCAGCTTTGCCTTCAGCTTTGCCTTCGGCTTTGCCCCGGGCGAGAATTCGCTTCTCCAGTTCGGTGGGCTCCGGATAGTTGCCTAGGTTCATCTCTCGCTCCAGCTTGGCCCGGAGCGCCTCGCCGGCCGCGTCCAGGAGGATTGAAGTATAGAGCCCGCCGAGGTCCTCGTCGATCTGTGCCACGGCGTGGAGCGCCGTGAGCAAGAGCTCGAAGTTCTGATCCGCGCGAGCGTGAGCGATCGACGAGAGCACCGCGAGCTCCGGCTGACGCATGGCCAGCAGACGATCCTCGACCACGGGCACTCGCTGTGGGCTGAGCACGCAGGGTGTGAGCACGTAGCCGGGCGGACCCAGCGCGATGGGTCGCTCTGCCCAGCGGCGCACGGCCTCGTCCGGGGCGACCACCAAGAGCAGCACCGGACAGCCTAGCTCCAGGCCCTTAGCGCTCGCGAGAAATGACCCAGGTGTGCTCGCGAAAAGTGACCCACCCCAGCACCCTTGCCTCGCGCTGGCTTGGCGATTGCGTATCCTAACCATGAAGAACCACCCGTTGGCCCGGGGCAACACCTCGACGGTGTTGGGCCGGTTTCGTGCGTCCGCCTGACGCTGGCCATGGCTAGCTCGGTGCTCGGTCGCATCAAGGCCCTCCGCTGCGCTACGGCCACTACATGGCGCCTGCGGCGGCCTTGACCCGACCTCCGCGCCAAGCTGGCGGAGCTCGTGGCGAAGGCGGACGGTGCGCCGCAGGGGATCTGACAGAGGGTGCGCAGAGTGACGTCCGTCGGCACTCCGTGACAGCCTGACACAGCTCGCTGCCTCTGCGGTTTGCGAAATCCGCGTTTCATCGGTGGGTCATTTCTGCCGAGCACAGGTGGGTCACTTTTCATGAGCGCTGAAGCAGGCGCGTCGAGGCCACATAGACCGGCCAGGTCAGCCGCTTCTGCGCGTCCGGACGGAGCTGCACTTCTACCACGATCGCCGCCACCCGACGGCCAGCGCGCACAAGCTCGACGACCAGATCCGCTCGCAAGGTCGTCGGCTGCACCGCCGTCAGCGCCGCGCTCGCGACCCGCGCGTCATCGAACACCGGCACGCCCACGCCGAGCGCCTCGCGCAGGAGCTGCGCGGCCAACTCGGGCAAGTTCCGGAAGAGGAGGATCAGCGCTTCGTGTTCGCTCGACGGCACGAGGCACTTGTCGCCCTCGAGCGCGGCGAGTTGAGGGACTTCAAAGCTGGGGCCCGCCACTGCACTCCGTGGTCGCGAGATCCGTCACGAAGGACACGTTCGAGCCGTCGAGGCCGAGGCGATGATCGACAGCTCACGGAGCAGGCGGCGTGCCGGCATCCGAGGCGTTTCCCAAGTAGCGGACGTGGATGTGGAATCCACCGGACGCGTCAGGGTTGGCGCCGTCGACGACGATGACTACCGTCTGACCTGCGTCGAGGTACTGGGTGATGCGGCTGAGGTTCCCGACCAGGCTGTTGTCATCGCAGCCGAGCTCGACGCTGCAGTCTGCGCTCATCAACCCGAGGACGGTGTCGAAACTGCTGCCTTCGGTGTCGAACGAGTAGACGCCGTCGAAGTCCGCGGTCACCGAGTAGGCCCAATCGGGCGCGCCATCTCCGCCGCACGAGAACTGGTATCGATCACTATTGAAGCTGCTCACGCCGTAGATCGTGCCTGTCCCCCCCACATTCCCTGGGATGTCTGGGCACATGGTCGGCGTCACGGGGTTCGAGCCACATGCGGCCAACGTTGACGCGGCCGTGAACAAGGACAGCCACCACGCCGCAGGCCGCCTCACGGCACAGCCTCGGTGGTGATCTCCGAGGTGCCGTCTTCGTTCAACAGTGGATCGGTGTAGCCCGAGATCACCATCAGGCGTCCGTCGCGCAGCTGCACCATCGAATGCTCGGCGCGAGGTTCGCTCATGGCCGGCCACATCTGCCACGTGCCCACGGACTCGTCGTACATGGCGACGTTCGCGACGTTGTGGTTGGGCCCACGATCGCGGCCGCCACTGATGACCACACGGCCCGAGGGCAACGTGAGCGACGCGAAGTCCGAGCCGCGCCAGGGCAGGTCGGGTGCCGCGTGAAAGGTCTCCGACATGGGGTCGAAGAGCTCGGCGCTCGAGAGCGACTCGCCCGCGCCGTACGTCTCCTCGGTCTCGCCGCCCATGACCAAGACCTCACCGCTGGGCAGGCGCTGCGCCTCGGCCCAGGCGCGGGCATGCGCGAGGTCACCGACGGCATGCCAGGCGTCGGCCACCGGGTCGTAGACCTCCGCCGAGCGGATCGCGTGGCCGTCCACGTCATGGCCTCCTGCGGCGAGCACCTTGCCGTCCGCGAGCAAGGTCAAGGTGTGAGCGTAGCGTCCGGTGCCCATCGAGGCCGTCGCGATCCAGTGGCCCATGGGCAGGTCGTAGCGCTCGCAGCTCGTCGTCGGCCCATCCGTGGCGGGGACGCCTTCCCCATGCCAGCCACCACACGCCAGGACCCGCCCGTCCATCAGCGTCACCGCGCGATGCATGCCGCGCGACGTCAGCATTGGCGGCACGATCTGTGCGGTCTCGGTCACCGCATCGACGATGTAGGAGTCGCCCGTCGTGGTCGCGAAGGTGTTGCCTCGCGCCGGAGCGTTGAAATCGTCTCCCACGGCAACGAAACCGGTCGCAAGAAACCGACCGTCGGGCACAGCGCTCACAGACATGAAGGAAAGCCCATTCTCGGCGACATCGTATGGCTGCCAAGACGAAGTGGCGTTGAGCAGAAAGTCGATCTTCTTTGATGGGCCGGCCAACGCCCCGAATGCGAACAGAACTGTTCCGTTCTCCGCCACTCGAATTTGGCGACTGACCCTCCGGCGCATCATGGGCAGGACCGGGCCAGCCTCCCAGGTCCATGCAGGGACGCCCCCGTCGAAGCCCGGGCCGGAATCCGCGGGCGTTGCAGTATCAGTCGACGCCGACGAATCACTGGGAGCCGCATCCGGAGTCATGCCTGCGTCCGCCGCGCTGTGCCCCTTTGAACACGCGACCATGAAGATCATCGTCGACAGCGCGCATCGCGTTGCGGCTCGCGTCATGGCCGAGTCTCCAAGATGTCGACCTGCAGACACAAGCTCACGGGTACTGTGCGGGTGCACCACGTCCACGGATCGGTCGCACTCATTGCCTCGGGGCCTTCGTACGTCGAAGCGCGCAACTCAGTCGAACCCACGAACACGTCGATTGTCGAGTCGCGCCAGGACATTCTCACTTGTGGCTCGGCATGCTCCGGCAACGTGGTGTAGCTGTCGTCGACGCCATGCAGACCATCACTGTCCCAAAGCGTTGGGCGAACGCGGTGGTCGAGATACACCCCAGGCTCCACATGGGCCGACACGTACCAGTCGTCCATGCACGTATCCACCGGATACGACGGCGTCCAGCCACTGCACTGCGTGGTCGCAACATCAGTGACGAAGGACTCGTTCGAGCCGTCGAGGCCCAGGCGATGGCCCCAGAACGACACGTAGGGATCCAGCGGTGCGCACAGGTCGGCGAAGCAATCCGTCTCGCCCGTCGCGTTGATGCTCTTGACCCGTGCGGTGAGATCGTGCGGCCAGCCCGGATGGAAGATCCCGGGCTCACGCAGGATGCCCAGCTCGAGGTTGGCCACGATGGGTGCATGATCACTCAAGCGCCGCAGCCCGTCGTTGTGTCCCGCGCCGGGATCGAACCCGGCGGCGAGACACATGTGCGCGCTCGGATCTTGCTTCGTTGCTGGCCACAGCGACTGCCAGACGGGAAGCTCGGTCCCGTCTGCGCCGCGCGCTCGGGAGATCAGGTAGCCGGGTGGCTCAGACAAACCCTCGGCCGGCAGCGCTGGAGGACGCACCAGGATGTAGTCGAGACGGGGGTCGCTGCGCAGCTCGCAGGGAGCTTCGGGGCAGCCCGCCGGATCCGTCGTCCCAGCGTCTAGGGTCCCAGCGTCTGGCGTCCTCACCGGCCTCACGTCCGACCAGCCGCCAGCGTCGCAGATCCGCGGAGCAGGGACGGGATCGCCGACGCCTCCGTCGAGCGGGTTGGCGGGGCCGTCCTCGCCAGGATGGCTCGAGCGCCCGCAGCGCTCCCAGTCGAAGTCCATCTCGCGCGCCACGTCGCCGTGATCGATGTCCCAGTCGAACGCCTCGGGATGGGCGCTGACCCAGTCTGGCGGCGAGATGACGTCCGGGCTGGCGTCGGCGGCCACGCCCAGTGCCGCCAGCATCGCGCCATATTCCCCGGTGAGTCCCGGGTCGTCGCCGAGGCAACCGTCCACTCGGTAGTGTCCAGAGTCGAGGTTCAGGGTGCGTCCGTTGGTGTTGAGGTCACCTGCGACGATGGAATAGTGCGGGCGTGAAGATGCCTGTACGGCGTTGATGAAAGCGTTCAGCTGGGCGAGCTGGGCAGTGCGCACCTCCAGGGGGCTCTGCAGGCAGAGCCTCCTTGCGCCCTCGAGTCCGCCCGCGTCACAGGCCAGCGACAGCGTGCTGAAGAGCGGCGCCAGCGGACCCGTTGCTGGCGCGGCAGCCGCGATCCCGAGGCAGGCCCCCGCGTACTCGTACATCGTGCCTTCGCTACAGATCGCGTCGCCTCCGGCCTGAAGATGGGTGTCGAAGACGTCGACGTAGAGCTCGTGCGTGGGGGTCGGCGGACACCCTTGGCCGCTCGGATTCTGAGCGCACACGCCGGGATAGTGCCGGCGCATGTCGCCACTGACGTCGAGCCTCACCCACAGCGCACCCTTCGGCTTGAAGCAGTCTTCTCCACGGCAAGCAGAGTAGATCAGCTGCGACTGCGCGACCTGGGGGAAGCGTGAGTAGATGAACACGCCGCCTTGTCGCTCGAAGGTCGTGGCCGTGAGCTTGCCCAAGATGCCCGGATCGTACGTCACGGGTCCGTACAAGAAGTCTGGGGGCAACCCGTTCTTGGCGCGCTCCACGTTGATGCGACCCAAGAGTTCGCGCGCATCTGCAGTCGACCACATCTCCTGCACCGCGACGATGTCGTAGTCGGCCATCACCTGTGCATACTCGTCGAGGGAGACGTCCCGGAAGGGGCTACCCGTCTGATTCCACTCGAAGTCGGTACCCCAGTGCGCGAGGTTCCAGCTCATGAAGCTGAAAGGCACGCCCTCGGGACGGCGGAAGAGCAGCGTCATGAGGCGTCGCCGGTCCACCAGCGGGTCGAGCCCGTTCGGTGCGTTGGCCATCTCCTCCGGCATCACTGTGGCGCGCAGATCGTCGCTCAGCCCGAAACCAATGCCCTCGACTTCACCGGCGGCTGGCTGGGAGTAGCCTCTGGGCAGATTGAACGCCAGCTCGAGGTCGCACACGCGGACGTCGCCGACCGAACCCTGGCCTGCGCGGCACGTGCTCAGCTTCGCCTCGAGCCCCCTAGCGTCTGCGGGCACCCATCGGAACGCACCTCCAGCACCCCAGTTGACGCTCTCGACACGGGCCGTTCCCGACTCGAGATCGACGACGTAGCGGACATCGTCTGTGCTCAGACCCGCGGGGCCGGTGTCGAAGCGATGCGCGTCGACGTAGATCGCCACTTCACGCGAGTTCGGACTGACCGGCATCTCGTCGACGAAGACGTGCACACGCCGGGTACTGCCTGGCGAACCGGGATCGGTAACCGAGACGTAGACGCTTCCCCCGGCGGCCTGCGCATGGAGGTTCGCGAGGGGCAGACTGACGGCACCCCAATACTCCGCCGGCGCCCGGACCCCGTCCACCGTCCAAACGTCGTGGGCGCGGGTCGGAGGTAGATCCATGCACTGAGCGGCGCGCGCGCCGTGGTTGCAGGATGTCTCGTCCGGCAGGGTCGTGAGAGGTCCGCCGGGATTGCAGCCGGCGAGCACGCTCGCGATCACTCCGAAGAGAGAGAGAGAGAGAGAGAGAGACGAATATTCCTGGTGCGCATGATACCCCTCCTACTGGATACGCTGGATGAAGAGTGGATATCTCACATGCGACGCTGGCGTCAATGAAGCTCTGTCGAGCATTTCGAGCGGGACGCGGCACCGCGCGTCACGATCAGCCATAGCCTGAAGCCTTCCCCTGTGAGCCCTCCGGATGCCTCCAGCTGGGGATCCGTGATATGCGCGGCATGTGACGACACCTGAGCCCTATCGCCCTACTCACCACGTGCGCGTGGTCACGGCCGCGTCGCTCTTCGACGGGCACGACGCCGCCATCAACATCATGCGGCGCATCCTGCAGGCGTCCGGCGCCGAGGTGATCCACCTGGGGCACGACCGCTCGGTGGCGGAGATCGTCGACTGCGCGATCCAGGAGGACGCACAGGCCATCGCGCTCACGAGCTATCAGGGCGGGCACGTCGAGTACCTGAAGTACATGCACGACCTGCTCGAGGAGCGGGGCGCGGGCGACATCCTGATCTTCGGTGGCGGCGGCGGAACCATCCTGCCGAGCGAGATGGAGGAGCTGCATGCCTACGGCATCACGCGCCTCTACTCGCCCGACGACGGCCGCGCTCTGGGCCTGCAGGGCATGATCGATGATCTGCTGAAGCGCGCGGACCACCCGACGGTGACGCCGCCGATGACGGCCGAGGTCGCGAAGCTGACGACGAAGACGCCGCGCCTGTTGGGCAAGCTGATCACCTTGGCGGAGACCCACCCCGAGTGTCGCGAGGCGCTCGAGGCCGAGGTGAAGGCGAAGATTGGCGACAAGCGCACGCCCGTCCTGGGCATCACGGGCACGGGAGGCGCGGGCAAGTCGAGCTTGGTGGACGAGCTGGTGCGTCGCTTCCTCGAGGACTTCCCTCAGGCGACCCTGGGCATCATCTCGGTCGATCCCTCGCGTCGACGCAGCGGAGGCGCCCTGCTCGGCGACCGCATCCGCATGAACTCCATCCACGATGAGCGCGTCTACATGCGCTCGTTGGCCACGCGGCAGAGCAACCTGGCGCTGAGCCGCCACGTGCGCGAGGCCCTCGAGCTGAGCAAGGCCGCCGGCTACGACATGCTGATCGTCGAGACCAGCGGCATCGGCCAGAGCGACACGGAGATCGTCGAGCACTCGGACGTCTCGCTCTACGTGATGACCGCCGAGTACGGCGCCGCGACCCAGCTCGAGAAGATCGACATGCTCGACTTCGCGGATCTGGTCGCTATCAACAAGTTCGATCATCGCGGCGCGGAAGACGCACTGCGCGACGTGCGCAAGCAGTATCGCCGCAACCACACGCGCTTCGAGGACCCCGACGACACGCTGCCCATCTACGGCACGGTGGCCAGCAAGTTCGGCGACGCCGGCACGGACAAGCTCTATCGCGCGGTGATGGACACCATGGTGGAGAAGGCCGGATCCAGCCTGCGCTCCAGCTTCGAGCCGCGCGACGCGGAGGAAGTGCGCCACGTGATCCCGCCCGCGCGCACGCGCTACCTGGCGGAGATCGCCGAGCGCTCGGACGAGCACGATGCCCGGGTAGAGGCGCAATGCGCGTTGGCGAGTCGCGCCTATCAGCTCCACGGCGCGCTCCTCACCCTTCGGGGTGAGACAGGCGGCGAGGACGTGCTACCCGAGCTGAGCGCTCGCCCCGACGACTCGGACGCCGTGACCGCCTTGCTCGAGGCCTACGCCGACTGCACGAGCCGCCTCGATCACGACGCGCGCCAGACCCTGCGCGGCTTCCCCGAGCTGCGCCGCCGCTACACCGCCGACGACTACGTGTACGAGGTGCGCGGCAAGGAGATCCGCCAGCCTCTCTTCACCGAGAGCCTGTCGCACCTGCGCATCCCCAAGGTCTGCCTGCCCAAGAGCCGCGACTGGGGTGACCTCTTGCGCTTCTTCGCCACCGAGAACGTGCCCGGCGAATTCCCCTACGCCGCGGGCGTGTTCCCGCTCAAGCGCAAGGGCGAGGCGCCAGCGCGCATGTTCGCGGGCGAGGGCGGACCCGAGCGCACCAACCGCCGCTTCCACTACGTCTCCCACCTCTCGCCGGCCAAGCGCCTGTCCACGGCCTTCGACTCCGTCACGCTCTACGGCGAGGACCCGGCGCGACGCCCGGACATCTGGGGCAAGGTCGGCAATTCGGGCGTGAGCGTGGCCACCGTGGACGACGCCAAGCGCCTCTACTCGGGCTTCGACCTCAGCTCACCGAACACCAGCGTGTCCATGACCATCAACGGTCCGGCGCCCATGCTGCTCGGCTTCTTCCTCAACACCGCGATCGATCAGGCGTGCGAGAAGTGGGCGCGCGCCGAGGGCCGCGTCGACGAGATCGAAGCCGCTATCGCAAAGCGCTACGCCCAGACGGGCGCGACGCGCCCCGTCTATGGCGGTGACTTGCCCGAAGGCCACGACGGACTCGGGCTGATGCTGCTCGGCGTCAGCGGCGACGAGGTCGTGCCCGCCGAGGTCTATGCGCGACTGAAGACCGACACGCTCTCACGCGTGCGCGGCACGGTGCAGGCCGACATCCTGAAGGAGGATCAGGCCCAGAACACCTGCATCTTCTCCACCGAATTCGCGCTCCAGATGATGGGCGACGTGCAGCAGTACTTCATCGATCACGCGGTGAGGAACTTCTACTCCGTCTCGATCAGCGGCTATCACATCGCCGAGGCCGGCGCGAACCCGCTGACGCAGCTCGCCTTCACGCTCGCGAACGGCTTCACTTACGTCGAGGCCTACCTCGCGCGCGGCATGAAGGTCGACGACTTCGCGCCCAACTTCTCGTTCTTCTTCAGCAACGGCATGGACGCGGAGTACTCGGTGATGGGTCGCGTGGCGCGGCGCATCTGGGCCAAGGCGATGAAGAATCGCTACGGCGCGAGCCCACGCTCGCAGATGCTCAAATACCATATCCAGACCAGCGGTCGCAGCCTGCACGCGCAGGAGATCGCCTTCAACGACATCCGTACCACGCTGCAGGCGCTCTACGCTCTGTACGACAACTGCAACTCGCTCCACACCAACGCCTACGACGAAGCCATCACCACGCCGACCGAGGAGAGCGTGCGCCGCGCCATGGCCATTCAGTTGATCATCAACGAGGAGCTGGGTCAGGCGAAGAACGAGAATCCGCTCCAGGGCAGCTTCGTGATCGACGAGCTGACCGAGCTGGTGGAGCGCGCCGTACTGGACGAGATGCGGCGCATCTCCGAGCGCGGCGGCGTGCTGGGCGCGATGGAGCGCATGTATCAGCGCATGCGCATCCAGGAGGAGTCGCTGCTCTACGAGACGCGCAAGCACACGGGCGAGCTGCCCATCATCGGCGTCAACACCTTCCTCGATCCCGAGGGCAGCCAGACCGTCCTGCCCAAGGAGGTCATCCGCTCCACCACCGAAGAGAAGGAGCGCGCGCTCGCGAACCTCGAGCTCTTCCAAAGTCACCACGCTGCCCAGGCGCCCGAAGCGCTCGCTGGGTTGAAGCGCGCGGCCGTGCGCCACGACAACCTCTTCGAGCGGCTGATGGAGGTCACGAAGGTCGCGAGCCTGGGCCAGATAAGCGGTGCCCTCTACGGCGTCGGAGGCGAATACCGCCGCAACATGTAGTCGGCTGGGCGATTCCCAGGAACGGGATGGGTACCACCATGTGGACGACGGATCGGAACGAGAAGGACGAGCACGCGAGCCGACGCAAGATGCGGCTTCGGTCGGTTATCCTCGGGGCCCCCGCCAGCGTGGGTGGCCTGGCCGTGGTGGGGTCGAGGTCGGCTTCCTCCTGCGAGCGCCTGCAGTCGGTATGAGCGAAGGCAGCCAGCAAGGTTGCCTCACGTTGCTTGGCGTGGTCCCCGTCATGCTCGGCGGCCACCTGTGCGGCGGCAGCTTCGCCGTGCTCGCGCTCGTCGGTGCGTTCTTGGGTCTGCGCTCGCGGTCGATCGTGGGCGTCGGCCTGGGTCTGCTCGGTCTGCTCGCCGGCCTGGCGGGCCTGGCATCCACGGTCTGGATGCACGTCGACGCCTCGAACTGGGGAGCTCGACGCGAGCGGGCCACGCTGGGAGTCGAGCTCAGCTGCGCCGACGGCGCCTGAAGAGCGCGAGGCCGACCAACGCAGATGCCCACGCCACTCCCGCGCCGCTGGGGCGACCCACGCTGCAGCCCCCGCCCCCGCTCCAGGGGATGTTCACGCGGCGATTGTTCTGGCGGATGACGCTGTCGATGGCGGCGCGATTGTCGACCACGACCATGGCCTCGCCCGAGGTGCCGACGCGCGATTGACGCAGGGTCGCCGGGATGTCGGTCTCGGAAGAGTCCGTGCCCACCGTGAAGGGCCAGCTCGACCCCTCGCCCTCGACGACGCGTCCCTCGGCCAACGTAGTGCGGTAGGGCGCGTGTGCGAAGTCGACGTGCGACGAGCAGTGGATGACCCGGTCGGCGTTGTGGACGTTCGACACGTCGGGCAAGCCGGGGTTGAAGTCGAGGGTGGGATCGAGGGTCATGTCCACGGCACTCCTCGTGGCGTAGAGGCGCGTGAAGTGCGGCCGGCTGCCGAGGGCTCGACCGTGTCGCGCATCGGCCCGATCACTTCGTCGTCGATGGCGTCGATGAAGGTGGCCCGGTCGAAGCCCGTGAGCGTGGGGTCCGCGCCGTCGCAGACGTAGCTGCAGCAGGCCAGCGGTCCGAAGCTGTTCTCACAGGCGAGGCAGCTCAAGACGCTCGCGAGCTTCTGCCCCTTTGCGATGGGCACCGTCCGTGTCATGGCCCGGTTCAGGCCATCCCATCGCTGAAACTGCTACGCCGTGTCCACGACGAGCGACGCGTCCGGGTCCGACGCGGCGTCTCGGGCGCGCAATTCCGCAGCTCACGTCTCGGGGTGGCGGACCGGAGGCAGAGCGCTCGTCAGGCCGCTCATCTCCGTGACGAAGCCTTGCCCGCCGGCCACGCGCGCGGCGGCGCGGATCACGGCGTCGTAGTTGGACGAAGGAGAGAGCCAGTTGATGGCCGCCTCGTTGAGCTCGAGCGAGCGGTAGTTGCTGGGGATGGCGCGGCTCTCGCCCAGCACCCAGACCATGACGGGCATGTCGGGCTGCGTCGCGGCCGCCGTGAGCTTGAGGGGGATCATCGGGCATGGCGCGTCGTAGGTGAGGCGAATCGGCTGGATGTCACCGGTCGTGGCCTGCTTGGGGAGGCGGAAGGCCACCAGGTTCATGCCGTCGGCGAGGTAGGGTCCGAGCAGGTCGCGTCCACGTCGTAGCCGTTGCCCATCAACCAGGTGACGGCTGCGTCCGCCGGCGCGGGCAGCGACGGATCGAGGGAGATGGTGACGTAGTCGAAGGGCCCGACCGATCCGCGATCGAGCACGATGACCGGAGGAGGGGCGATGCCGGCATCGGCAGCCGTGGCCGCGTCGGTGGCACCCAAACAACTGCCCGCGCAGCCGCCCCTGACTCCGTCGGCGCGCACCCTCGACGGTGGTGTTGAGCGTGAACTGCGGGTTCGTGCGCGCCTGAAGCTGACTGAAGACGATGTTCGAGGACACGCCGATGTAGGGCGTGCCCGGCACGGGCAGCACCCAGGCGAAGCGCCCGGAGGGCCCGATGTACTGGAGCTGCACGATGGCCGTCACCGTGCCGTCGGCGTTCTTGCTGAAGATGATGCGCTCCGCTTGTTGGTTCACCGGCGCGGCGCGGTCGCAGAACAGGCCACCGCAGCCGAAGCGCGTGTGGGCGCGAGGCCAAAGGCCGCGAGACCGAGCAAAGCGGCCGTGACGGCGCGAGTGAAGTGAGTGAGCGTCATGGCGGCCGCTTGTGCGAGAAGTGGCGCGCCGCGAGCTCCCCTAGAGTTCAGCGCCGCCGACGACGCCCGAGTAGCGCGACGCCGAGGCCGAAGCCCAGCAGGGGACCGAGACCGCCGACGGGTCGCGCACCGAAGCCGACGCTGCAGGCGCCTTGTGTGTAGTCGGGCGGCAGGCCGGCGTCTTCTCCGCCGTCGCCTGCACCGCCATCGAGCGTGCCGCCATCGGGGAGCGTGTCGGGCGCGGCCGGCACCTCGGCGTTGTGCGTCTCGATCACACGATCGATGTCGGTCTGGTTGTCGCGCACGGTGACGGGCTCACCCGTGGTGGCGAGGCGCTCGACCGTGGTGTTGGCGGGCATGGATCCGCGCGGAGTGAAGGGCCAGGGCGAGCTGCCGGCGACGCGCACGACGCGTCCATCGGGCAAGGTCACGCTCGAGGGCGCCTCCCAGCTGTAGACCGCGGGCGTGCACTCGATCACGCGCTCGGCTGTGTGCACGTTGGAGACGTCCGGCAGCGTGGGGTTGAAGTCGAAGCTGGGATCGAGCGTCATCTCGCTGGCGCTGAGGTTGGTGTAGAGGCGCGTGAAGTAGGGCCGCGAGCGCAGCAAGAGATCCGCCTCGCGCACGGGCGCGACGACCTCGCTGTCGATGGCGTCGATGAAGGCCGTGCGATCGAAGCCGGTCAGGTCCTGGCCGCCGACGGGGCAGAGACTCGAGCAAGCGGAGGAACCCGTGCCGGCGAACTCCTCGCATTGGATGCAGCTCAGCGCCTGGGGCGCGGTCTGGCCGGGCGCGAGGGGGATCGTGTCGCCGGCGACGCGGTTGAGTCCGTCCCAGCCCGCGAAGGTGGTCACGGCGTCGGCGATCACCGTGTGGTCGGAGCTGGAGGTGCGCATGCGCGTGCGTGCGGCCCAGCCCGCCTGCAGGTCCGGGAGCAGCGAGGGCACGGTGGAGGTGCGCGCGGACATCTCGGTGACGAAGCCCTGACCGCCGGCCTCATCCGCGGCGGCGCCGACCACGGCGTCGTAGTTGGACAGGGGCGCGAACCAGTTGATCAGCGCGTCGTTCAGCCGGAGGCTGAGGTAGTTGGTGGGCACCGCGCGGCTCGACCCGAGGACCCAGACCAGCACGGGCAGATCGGGTTGGGTCGCGACCGCCGTCAGCTTGATGGGGATCATCGCGCAGGGCGCCTCGTAGGTGAGACGAATCGGCTGGATGTCACCGGCGGTGGCCTGCTTGGTCAGGCGAAAGGCGATCAGGTTCATGCCGTCGGCCAGGTAGGGACCGAGCAGGTCGCGACCCGACGCGGGCACGTCGTAGCTGTTGTCCGTCAGCCAGGTCACGGCCGCGTCGGCGGGATCGGTCGCCATGGGGTCGAGGGAGATGAGCACCCAGTCGAAGGGACCGACGGATCCCTCACCGAGCACGGTCACGGGCGAGGATCCGCCATCGGCCCCGGCATCGAACACGGCGCCCGCGTCCGCGAAGCCGGCATCGGGGAAATCAGGGGTTCGACACGTGCCCTCTGTGCGCGTCGTCAGCTGGTAGCTCGGCGCCGTGGCGCTGGTCAGCGCGCTGAAGGCCACGTTCGACGACACGCCGACCTCGGGCGTACCCGGCACGGGCAGCACCCAGGCGAAACGCTCGGAGGGGCCGGTGTACTGGATCTGGACGATCGCCGTGACCGTGCCGTCCGCGTTCTTGCTGAAGATGATGCGTTCGGCCTGCTGCACCACGGGCGCCGCGCTGTCGCAGAAGAACCCGCCACAGGCGGACGCGGGAGCGGGAGCGGCCAGCACGAAGGGCAGCGCGAAGAAAGAGAGCACGAAGAGGCGTCGAAGCATGGGGAACCTATGGGCTGAGGACGAGCCAGCCTAGCAAGCCTCGCGCAACCGCGCCCGGACAGGGACGCTCCTCGTCCCCCCTCGTCCCCAGGCTCATGTGGTGGCCGGACGCGGCATGCGATAGGTTCGGGGGGTGTCGCGCCTCGCTCGCAAGTTCGCCTCGCCCTGGCTCGCCCTCGCCGGGCTGAGTCTCGTCGTCGGCTGCTCCCAGCCCGCTTCGATTCTGGTGGAGGTGGACGCGCCGGATCTTCCGGCCGGCGCACTCGACCAGCTTCGCTTCCAGGTGGACGGTCCCGCCGGCAGCATGGCCGACACCACCGTCGCGCTGCCGCCGAGCTGGCCCCAGACGCTCGCTGTGCTTCCGGGCGCGGCCGGGGATCGCGCCGAGGTGACGATCCGCGTGACCGGGCTGAACGCGGGCACGGCGCGCATCCGCCGCGTGGTCAGCGCGAGCTTCTCGTCGGGACGACAGGTCAGCGTGCGCGTCACGCTCTCCCTCGCCTGCCTCGATCATGTCTGCGCCGATCCCTTCACCGATTGCCTCGGCGGCAGCTGCGCCGACAGCATGGATGGAGGCGTGGACGCGAGCATGGACGCGGGCATGGACGCGACCGCGGACGCCACGATGGACGCCGGCATGGACGCGACCACGGACGCCACGATGGACTCCGGCATGGACGCGACCACGGATGCAGCGATGGACGCGGCCACGGACAGCGGCATGGACACGGGCACGGCCTGTGACGGCAGCGGCATCGAGGTGTGCAACGGCGCCGACGACGACTGCGACGGCGTGATCGACGACGGCCTGCCCTGCCCCGGCTTCGTGGTCATCAGCGAGATGACCACGGGCACGACCACCAGCTTGACCCAGGAATTTCTCGAGCTCTACAACCGCATGGATTTCCCCATCTCGCTCAGCGGGGTGACGATCGATTATCTCTCGGCCGCCTCGAGCACCTGGAACACGCGCGTCATGTACGGGCCCACCGACGTCATCCCCGCGCGCGGCTTCTTCCTCGCGGCCTCGGCCAACTACCTGGGGACCGTGAGCCCGGACGCGACCACGCGCTGGACCGTTGGTTTCAACCAGGCCGGCGGCCATGTACGCATCGAATACCTGGGCACCAGCGAGCTGGATCGCTTCGGCTGGGGCACGGCGGCCATGCCCGAGGGCACGGTCTTCCCGAACAGCTCGGACGGCCCGGGAAGCTACGAGCGCAAGGCCAACGCCGCGAGCACGGCCCTGAGCATGGAGAGCGGCGCCGACGTGACCGCCGGCAACGGCTACGACACGGACGACAACGCCAACGACTTCGTGCGCCGCGGCGTGGCCGACCCGCAGAACACCAGCAGCGCGCCCGAGACGCCCTAGCCGCTCAGCCGCCTTCCGAGACGACCACCGCGGACTCGGTCGCGCTCGCGGGCAGGCTGACCCAGACGCTCGAGCTCGCGGCGTCGATGAAGTAGGCCGACGCGCCGTCGAGCCCAGCGCGCGTGGGCGCTCCCGTCAGCGCCACGCCGTTCAAGGTGACGCCCGTGACGGATGTGAGCACATGCGCCCGCAAGAGCACGGCCTGTACGCTGCGCGAGAGCCGAATGCGACTGCCAGACGCGTCGCGCGAAGCCTCGATCGCGGTGGTCGCGTCGTCCTCGTCGTGCAGCGAGAACGCGCTCGCGGTCGTATCCGGCCAGACCAGCAGCGTGAGCTTGCCCGCGCTGGCGGTGTCGCCCAGCCCTGTCGAGTCGTCCGCCACGTGCATGGGCACGATCGCGCCCTCACGCACGAAGAGCGGCATGTGAGCGCGGTCGCTGGCGTCGTAGGACGAGAGGGTCGTACCCCCGTCCAGTGGCGACGCGCTCGGCGACCACCAATCGTAGTAGCGCGCGCCCGCCGGCAACGCGACGTCGCGCACGCCGCCGGCCGCGAGCAGAGGCGCCACCAAGAAGGCGTCACCGACTCCATAGCGATAGTCGCCGACCCACGACGCCGGCGTGTCGCCCACGGGCCGGATGATGTTGGCGCCGCCCGCGTACGCCTCCTCGGCCAGGCTGTACCAGAAGGGCACGAGCTGACTGTGGAGCTTGGCCCAGTAGCGATAGAGCGCGACCGTCTCGTCCACGCGCTCGGCGACGGTCCAGGGCGCGAGGTTGGCGCGGCCGTGGAGCTGGAAGAAGGGCGTGAGCGCGGCCATGCCGACCCAGCGCTGGAAGACCTCGGCGTCGAAGGGGATCTGACGCGTGAGCACGTCCTGATCCCGATCGAGGTAGCCGCCGATGTCGGAGCCGAGCACGACGTAGCCGGCCTCGGCGGAGCGGAAGGTCTCGTCCAATGCGTCGGCCACACCCGACCAGTCGCGCTGGTTGTCGCCCATCCAGACCACGGGCGCGTCGGCGGGGCGCGCGTAGAAACGCGCGGGGATGTCGTAGGACACGTCCCAGCCGCGCACCATGGTGACGAAGTCGTCGCCCCGACGCTCGCGTCCGTAGGCGTAGTAGTCGTGGTAGTAGGCCTCAGAGTACTCCTGCAGCGTCTTCATCCCCGCGGCCGTCTGCAGATCGTCGTGGCGGATGTAGCTCTCGGAGAAGTCGAGCTTCCAGCCATCGACGCCGAGGTCGAGCAACGCGTCCTGTTGCGCGTGCCACCACCCGACAGCGCGCGGGTTGAAGAAGTCCACGGCCGCGCCGCGCCCCTTCCACCAGCTGTAGGTCGCGCCGTCGTCGATGTAGAACTCGCAGGCCGCGCCCTGGCTGAAGTTCGGCGAGGGCCCGTGATAGGCGTCGCCGCCCGTCTCCGCGTCGAAGGAGCTGACGTTCACCATCTGGGTCATCCAGAGCACGAGGCGCACGTCGCGGTCGTGCAGCCAGGTCACGAGCGAGGGGAAGTCGCCGTAACGATCCGGGTTGGGCACGAAGGTGTGGTAGTTCGTCTCCCACGGGCTATCGAGCACGACCGCGCCCACGGGGATGTCGCGATCGACGAAGCCCTGCACGAAGGCCATGGTGTCGGCGCGATCGGAGATGTCCTTGCTGATCCAGGGCTCGAAGGCCCAACGCGGCGTGTGCGGACGACGCTCGGCCAGCACGGGCGCCTCGCCGCCGTCGTAGTCACACGTGCGGACGTCCGCGTCCGCGTCCATGGCCGCGTCGCTCGAGGCGTCGGCGGAAGCGTCGACACCCGCGTCCGCGGAGTGACCGCCAGCGCAGGCGGCGAGCGACGAGAGCAAGGCGCAGGAGAAGCGCGCACGGAGCTCGAACCAGGACCCACGACCGATCGTCATGGGACGAAAGTCGCACGATTCGCGCCCGCCGTCACCAGCGGGCAACGCGGCTGGCGCCGCGCGGCCCCGGCCCTAGGATGGTCGGATGGATGCCGCAGACAGCGCACGACCGATGCGCATCGCGCTCTCGGGCAGCACGGGACTCGTGGGAGCCGCGCTCGGCGAGGCGCTGCGCCGCGAAGGTCGTGAGGTGTGGCCCATCGTGCGTCGCGCGACGAAGGACGGGCGCTCGATCCATTGGGACACGGAGCTAAGCCGCTTCGACGCCGAGGCGCTGGGCACCTGCGACGCCGTCGTGCACGTGGCGGGCGAACCTATCGTCGGGCGCTGGACCGAGGAGAAGAAGAGGCGCGTGCGTGCGAGTCGCGTCGACAGCACGGAGGCGTTGGCGCGAACCCTGGCGTCGCTCGACGATGGCCCACGCACGCTGGTCTGCGCCTCGGCCATCGGCTTCTACGGCGACACGGGCCAGGGAGAGGCCGTCGATGAAGACCACGGACCCGGGAGCGATTTCCTCGCGGAGGTCTGCCTCGCCTGGGAGCGCGCCACGGACGCCGCGCGTGACGGCGGTGTGCGCGTCGTCAACGTGCGCATCGGGATCGTGCTGAGCCGACGCGGCGGCGCACTCGCGGCCATGCTCACGCCCTTCGGACTCGGCCTCGGCGGACCGCTAGGCAAGGGCGACCAGTGGATGAGCGTCATCGGTCTCCACGATCTCGTGCGCGTGTTCGAGTTCGCCCTCGACACGCCGACGCTCACGGGCCCCGTCAACGCGGTCGCGCCGGAGCCGGTGCGAAACCGCGACTTCTCGCACGCGCTCGGTCGCGCCTTGCATCGACCGACCCTGCTGCGCATCCCCTCGTTCGCGCCCAAGCTGCTCTTCGGCAAGGAGTCGGCGCAGGCGTTGGCCCTGGGCAGCGTCCGCGCCCTGCCCGAGCGCCTGGTGGCCGCGGGCTTCGCCTTCGAATACGGCTCCCTCGACGCCGCCATGCAGCACGCCCTCGCGCCGTGAAGACGACCCTCGTCTGGTTCCGCGACGATCTGCGCCTCGCCGACAACCCGGCGCTGGCCATGGCCGCCGCGCGCGGCGCCGTCGTCCCAGTCTTCATCCAGTCCACGGAACGAGAGGACGCTTGGAAGCCCGGCGCCGCGAGCCGCTGGTGGCTGCACCACTCCCTGGCATCGCTAGCCGCGTCGCTCGACGAGCTCGGCAGTCGACTCGTTCTTGGCCGCGGTTCACCGCTCGAGGTGTTGAAGTCCATGGCGCAGACGACGTCGGCGGACGCCATCTTCTGGAATCGACGCTACGAACCCTCGCTCGTGCAGGTCGACGAAAGCGTGGCGCGCGGACTTCGCGACGCCAAGCTCGAGCCGCGCTCCTTCCACGGACGGCTGCTCCACGAGCCGTGGCAGGTGGAGACCAAGCAGGGCACGCCCTACCAGGTCTTCTCGCCCTTTCATCGCCGAGTCGAGGCCATGCCCAAACCCGACCCGCCCCTGGCCGCGCCGGAGTCGCTCACGTCACCACCAACGTGGCCGCGCTCCGACGCGCTCGACGCGCTCGAGCTGTTGCCGACCATGCGCTGGGACGCGACCCTGGCCGAGGCGTGGAAGCCCGGCGAAGCGGGCGCACGCGAAGTGTTGGAGCGCTTTCTCGCCGACGCATTGAGCGACTACCGACGGGACCGGGATCATCCCGCGGTCGCCGGCACATCGCGCCTGTCGCCCTATCTCCACCATGGCGAGCTGAGTCCACGTCAGATCGACCACTCCGTCCGCACGCTCATGCGCGAGGACGTGGACGAAGCCCGCGACGAGGAGGCGCGCGCCTACCTTCGCCAGCTCATGTGGCGCGAGTTCGCCTACCACCTGCTGCACCACTTCCCCACGACGCCCGAGAGGCCACTGCGCGCGAAGTACGAGCGCTTCCCGTGGACGGACGTCGAGACACTGGAAGGCAGGCGCCAGCTCGAGGCGTGGCAGCGCGGACAGACGGGCTACCCCATCGTGGACGCGGGCATGCGCGAGCTGTGGCAGACGGGCTTCATGCACAACCGTGTGCGCATGATCGCAGCCTCCTTCCTGGTGAAGGATCTGCTGGTAAGCTGGCGTGAAGGCGCGCGCTGGTTCTGGGACACGCTGGTGGACGCCGACCTCGCGAACAACACCCTCGGCTGGCAATGGGCAGCCGGCTGCGGAGCGGACGCGGCGCCCTACTTCCGCGTCTTCAACCCGGTCTTGCAGGGTGAGAAGTTCGATCGCCGAGGCGAGTATGTACGTCGATGGTGTCCGGAGCTCTCGGCGCTGCCCGACGCTCACGTTCACAAACCCTGGGACGCGCCAGCGAGCGTGCTGCGACAGGCAAACGTGACGCTGGGCGACACCTACCCGAGACCGCTGGTCGACCACAAGGAAGCGCGTGAGCGAGCCCTGGTCGCCTTGGCGAGCATCCGCGCCGACTGAACTCCAGCGTCCTCGCTAGTCGCGCGTGGGACGCCGGGCCGAGCCTGGATCCACGGGGCCGATCTCGTCGCCCTCGCGCATCTGCTCGAGGCGACCATTCGCCCAGCGGTCGTACTCGCCTCGCGCGATGGCCTTGCGCGCCGAGCGCATCAGCGCCGCGTAGAAGTGCAGGTTGTGCAGCGTGACCAGGCGCGGGCCGAGCATCTCCTTGGCCTTGAACAGGTGGCGCAGGTAGCCGCGACTGAAGGTGGCGCAACAGGCGCAAGTGCAGCGTGGATCGATGGGCGTGTCGTCCTCGCGATGACGCGCCTGCTTCAGGTTCACGCGCCCGAAAGACGTGAGCGCCTGGCCATTGCGCGCGTTGCGCGTGGGCAGGACGCAGTCGAAGAGGTCGACGCCGTGCCGCACGCCCTCGAGCAGATCCTGCGGCGTGCCGACGCCCATCAAGTAGCGCGGTTTGTCCTCGGGCATCTTGTGGGCGACCTTGGACAAGAGCTCGTACATCACGGCCACGGGCTCGCCGACGGAGAAGCCCCCGAGCGCGAGTCCGTCGAAACCGTGACCGTTCACCTCGATGCCGGCGATGGTCTCGAGGTGTTGGAGCCGCAGGTTCTCATGCGACGCGCCCTGCACGATGCCGAAGCGTGCCTGTCCCTCGGCCGCCGGCGCCGCCAAGCTGCGCGTGGCCCAGCTCGTGGTCAGCCGCATGGCCTCCTCGGTCTCGCGTCGCTCCGAGCCGCCGGGCGGGCAGACGTCCAGCACCATGGCCACGTCCGCGCCGAGCAGCCGCTGCACGCGCATCGACTCCTCGGGCGTGAGCCGGCGCTCCGAGCCGTCGAGGTGCGAGCGAAAGGTGACGCCGTCGTCGTCGATCTTGCGACGCTGCGCCAGGGAGAAGACCTGGTAGCCCCCGCTGTCCGTGAGCATGGCGTGGGGCCAGCGCATGAAGCGCGGCGCGCCACCGAACTTCTCGATCAGCTCCGGCCCCGGTCGCAACCACAGGTGATAGGTGTTCGTGAGCAGGATGCGCGCGCCCGTGGCCTCGACCTCGGCGGGCGTCAGCCCCTTCACCGTCGCCTGCGTACCCACGGGCATGAAGGTGGGCGTGTCGATCACCGCGCGAGGCGTGGTGAGGCGCCCCAGGCGCGCGTGATGATCCACGGCCAAGCGCTCGAAGGAGAAGCCCTCGGTGGGCAGGTTCATCGGCGACGACTCGGGATCAGCATGGCGTCTCCATAGCTGAAGAAGCGATAACGCGCCGCCGCGGCGTGGGCGTAGGCCAGGCGTGTGGGCTCCTCGCCCGCGAAGGCCATCACCAGCGCCAGCAGCGTGGAGCGCGGCAGATGGAAGTTGGTGAGCAGCGCGTCGACCACGCGAAACTCGTAGCCCGGCTGGATCAAGAGACGCGTGCGGGCGCTGCCTGTGGCGAGCCCCGCGGGCGCGTGCGCCGCCGACTCCAGAGCGCGCACGACCGTCGTGCCCACGGCCAGCACGGGGCGGCCTTCGGCGCGCGCCTGCGTGATGGCGTCCACGGTCGTCTCCGGGATCTCGAACTGCTCCTCGTGCATCGGGTGCTGATCGAGATCGTCGGACTTCACGGGCGCGAAGGTGCCGAGGCCGACGTGGAGCGTGATGTGCGCGAAGCGATGCCCCGCGCGCGTCAACGCCTCGAGGAGCGGCGTCGACAGGTGCAGCCCGGCCGTGGGAGCCGCGACCGCGCCCTCCTTCGCGGCGAAGATGGTCTGGTAGCGCTCGCGATCCGAGGCGTCCGCGGCGCGATGGATGTAGGGCGGCAGCGGCACCTCGCCCAGCGCCTCGAGCGCCTCGCCCACGCTGCCCTCGCGAGCCGAGAGCTGCACCTCGACGTCGCCCCCCTCGGCGCGCTCGACCACCTCGGCCAGAAGCTCGCCGGCACCGAAACTCAGCGTGTGCCCAGGCCGCAGCCCCTTGCTCGCGCGACCGATCGCGCGCCAACGCTCCGTCGTGCCCGGCGTCGACAGCCGCTCGAGCAAGAGCAGCTCCACGCGCCCACCCGTCGGCTTCGTGCCGTGAAGCCGCGCCGGCAGCACGCGCGTGTCGTTCCAGATCAAGAGCGACGGTGGTAGCAGCCCAGGCAGATCGAGGATGTGCCGATCGAGCCGATCGGCCCCGTCTCCGGGCAGCACCAGCATGCGAGCCCCGTCGCGGGCTTCCGTCGGCCGCTGAGCAATCAGCTCCTCGGGCAGTTCGTAGTCGAGCGCATCCGTTCGCACGCGCGCGTCATGTCATGACAGGGCGGCCGAGTCCCGCCGACGAGGTCTCGGTGGGGACGTTCGCCGTCCTGCCGAGGCATGCCCTTGGCGAAAGTGCTCGGCCTCGGGGAGCCAGGCCGCGAGCGCGGCGCCTCAACATCGAGCGCGACCCTGGCTCGACCACAGGGCCGGGGCCGACCCACCCCGCCGACGACGCACATCGGGCTACGCCACCAGGCGCTGCCGACCATGGACGACGATCACCGGCGCGCTTGACGGACCCAGCTCGAACACAGGCACACTCGCGCTCCCGCGCACGCTGAGTCGGCCACCGTGCTCGCCCTCGAGATGGCAGAAGCTGCACAGACTCAGTAGATGCTCCGGGTCATCCCCGCCGTGCGACCGATACCTCAGATGAGGGAGCGTCACGTCCTGTCGCTCGGCAGCTGTCCGTCCGGCTCGACGGTGTGCAGCGGCGCGTGCGTGAGCGTGACGACCACCACGAACTGCGGCGCGCGCGGCGTCGTCTGCGCACCGGGCGCGACCTGTACCAGCGGTCACTGCGAGTGCCCGGCGGGCCAGGTGCAATGGGCCGACGGCTGCCAGGAGCCTGTGAGCGACGGCGAACTCCAGCATCACCGGCGTCGCGAGCTTGGCCATGGGCTACGACTTCGTGTGCGCCCTGCTCGACGACAGCAGCGTGAACTGCTGGGGCGGCAACACCTACTCCCAGCTCGGATCCCGGGAGACGACCTGGTTCCACACGCCGGTCTGGTAGACGCGGACAGAGAGCGACTCAGCGCCAGGCGGCGAAGCTGCCGCTGCGACCGACGAGGTAGAGGGTCGAGTCTCGACCGAGCACCGGCGCCGCCCAGGTGAGCATGCCGACGGCGACGCTCCAGAGAACCGTGCCGTCCGCGCGCACGGCCAGCAGCTGACGCGTCTCGTCCACGGCCACCACGATTCCGTCGGCGTCCACCGTGATGCCTCGCGCCAGGTGGAGATCGGGCAACGCGAACAGGGGCTCGCCCGCGGCCGAGAAGGCCTGAAGGCCGGTGTTGAGGGAGCTGACACGCACGGAGCCGTCCGCCGCCACGGCCAGCGCGGGTGCGACCAGACGCTGGGTCGAGAGGGAGGTTCGGAAGCGCACGGTGAGCGCCGGATCCAGGGCCACGAGCTCGGCGTCGGCCGTGATCACCCAGGCGGATCCGTCGGCGGCGACGACGGGACCGGCGACGATGGCCGAGGCCAGGAGCGCGCTGGGCCCCGGATCGAGCGTGGCATCGAAGCGCCGCAGCCACGGGCCCGCGGCGACCAGCACCTCACCGCTCGGCGTCAACGCGGGCTCCAGGGCCACGCGCAGGTCGAGGGCGTGGACGCGCAAGGGCTCGAAGCGCTCGTCCAGGCGCATCAGCCGGCCGCTTCGGTCCACGACCACGATCGAACCGTCGTCCAGCACCAAGGGCGAGCCGAGCAGGCCGCCCGCGACCTCTCGCTCCACGATGAGTTCACCCGCAGCGCTCACGCGCGCGAGGTCGGCGCCGCGCACGACGCTCACCGTGTCGCCCTCAGGGGTGATCGACGGAGTGCCCGAGGCCAGCCCGAGCGGCAAGGCGAAGCGCCGACGGCCGCCGAGATCGATCCCGACCAGACCGGCGCCGGTGGCGACGAGGCAGAGGCCCTCGCGGCTGAGGGAGGGCGCCCACAGGCGTCCCGCGCCGACGCCGAACTCGAACACGCGACGAGGAGGTTCGCTCGGGACACGAAACGGCGAAGCTCCCGTGCGCTGGCGGTTTCCCGCGTCGGTGAGCCAGGGATGATCGGCGGACAGACCGTAGGCCAGCTCCACCTGCGTGCCGATGGGGACGGGCCTCGCGGTCGCGGGCGAGAGCCCCGTGGTGGCCATCGCAAGCAGCCCGACGGCGACGACAATCGCGGCCAAGAGGACGCGCCTCACGGCGTCTCCGGCTCCTCCGCGGGCGCCTGCACGGCTTCGAGGGTGAGGGTGTAGGGCACGCTCGGATTTCCCGCGGCGCGTCCTTCGGCCGCTTCCTCGGCCGAGACCTCGAAGCAGACGCGTCCCGCGTGGGCGTCCGCTACCACTTGGGAGACTTCGCCCTCGGACGTCTGGCCCTCGTCCACGCTGCGGCTGCGCCCTCGATCCCGGTCCACCACGCGCAACACGAGGTCCACGTCCTGCACGGCGCTGAGGCGCGCGCGCAGGGATCCAGGTTCGCCCGACACGCAGTAGGTGTCGACGTCGCCCGACCATCCGATGTAGCCGCGTCGCCTCGCGCCGATGGCGATGAGGTTGGCCAGCTCGAGGGAGTCGTTCACCTCGGACTCGTCGTCCGCTGCCGGCTCGATGAAGTGCCACGTCAGCTGGTAGGAATCGGAGATGTTCTCGGTGGGGAAGTGACCCGTGAGCCAATGCTCCCGCACGCGCAGCAGGTAGCCGCGGCCGCCCACGGGGAAGTTCGGAATGCGCTCGCCCTCGCCCACGCCGCCCGTGTCCACGCTGAGCACGGGCTCGGCTTGTCCGGGGCGAAAGACGTCGAGCACCAGATCGATGTTCGGGATCCCGCGGAGCTCCGCGCTGAGCACGTGGCGCCCCCCGCCGTTGCGCAGCTCGTACAGATCGACGTCACCGATGGTCGTGCTCGCGCGCCGGCCGAGGAATCCCGTCACGGTCGTGCCTTCGGGCAGCACGGCCGCCTGCTCGGGCATATCATTCGGCTCGTGCTCCACCGTCACATCGGCGACGGTTCGGGGTCGTTGCCAGAAGATGAGGCCCGCGGCAGCGGCTCCGCCGAGGAGAAGGACGAGCAGCACGTAGCCCATCTGACCGCGGCGCCGCAGACCGCGCTCGTAGTGATCGACGGCCGCGCGAGTGGAGACGACTTGATCGGCGCGCTTGCCGGCGTCGCGCGCCACGCTCGTACGCAACAAGGAGTCGTCCACGTCGTCGCCCACGGAGGCGAGGTATCCGAGCAGAGCCACGCGAAGCTCGTCGGCGCTCTGGTAGCGGTCGCCGGCCTTCTTGGCCATCGCCATGCCGATGATGTGGTCCGCCTCGGGCGGCAGCACTCGACTGGTGCGCTGCGAGGGTGGCACGAGCTCCTCCGTGAGGTGCTTCGTCAACACACCCATGGGGGTGGAGGCAGCGAACGGGGGCGCGCCCGTGCACGCCTTGTACAGCATGGCGCCGATGGAATAGACGTCGCCGCGCGCGTCCACCGGATCTCCACGGATCTGCTCCGGGGACATGTAGTAGGGCGTGCCCACGATGGCGCCCGCGCGGGTGACGGTGACGTCCATCTTGCCGTCGCGCAGCTTCGCCAAGCCGAAGTCGAGGACCTTCGCGCGCTCCTTGCCGTCGGCGAGCTTCGTCACCATCACGTTCTCGGGCTTGAGATCGCGGTGCACGATGCCGAGTCGATGCGCCTCCGCCAACGACGCGCACACCTGCGCGCCGAGCCGCGCCACGCGCTTGAAATCGAGGGCGCCCGCGTCGCGCAGGGTGTCGCCCAGATCGCGGCCCTCGACCAGCTCCATGACCAGGTACATCAAGCCCTGGGAGTTGCCGAAGTCGAAGACCTGCACCGTGTTCGGGTGGGTGAGCTTGGAGACCGCCTTGGCCTCACGCTGGAAGCGCTGGATGGTGTCGCGGTTGCGCGCCAGCTCGCCGTGCAAGAGCTTCATCGCCATGCGCTTGCCGATGTGGACGTGCTCGACGAGGTAGACCACGCCCATGCCGCCGCGACCCAGCAGCGAGAGGATGCGGTAACGCTCGGCGATCACGCGCCCGACGAGCGGGTCGGCGACGCCCGGCGCGTCGCCCGGTTCGGAGATGTCCGGATCGCCGACCAGGGGCTGACCGCAGCCTCCGCAGAAGCGCGCGTCAGGTGCGTTGCGTCGGCCGCAGACGCCGCAAGGCGGGATGTCGAGGGTCTCCGCGCCCCCCGCGATGGAACGCAGGCTCGACTCGTCGGGGTCTTGGCTCATGGCGCCGCCGGGAGCACGTACACGGCTTCGAGCTTGGGCACATGCATGATCTCGCCCGACTCGGCCCGGAACTGTTGCTCCCCGGCGACCTCTCCCAGGACCCGCACCCAATCGTCCAGCGCCGCGTCCGTGGCCGCGGGGTAGCTGACCCAGAGCGGACAGCGATGGCCGGCCGCGCAATGGCGCACCAGGAGCTGGAGGTCGCTGCGACCCGCCTCCACGTGGACGTTGTAGACGCGGCCCTCGAAGGCGACGTGCCGCCCACGGTAGATGTCGGGGTTCTGCGCGATGCGCTCGTAGTTCAGATCTGGATCGAGCTCGTAGCCCCGCGCCTCGGCGATCATGTCCTGGACGCGCCGCACCCGGATCGCCACGCGCTTGGGAGCGTGGCCGGGCTGACGCGCGAGCAGCACGAAGGTGTGTTCCCCGAGCTCGGTCAGCGCGAGCGTCTCTAGGAAGCGTCCTTCGCGGACCTCGACCGACACACCGTCGAGGGTCAAGGTCGCGCCGGCTGCGACCAGCCCCGCGAGCTCCACGTTTTCGCGATCCGTGACCAGGCGCAGACCCGGACGATCGACCTCGAGCTGCGCGTAGGGCAGCGCCACGTGAACCTCTCCGTCCGCGGGCGAACCCTCCGCGGGCACGACGCGGTAGCGGAAGGTGCGCTCGACGCGCGCGACCTGCGCGGCGCCATCCAACGGGAAGTCACGCACGCCATGACCCTGTGCGTCCAGCGCGAGCGGCTGCCCCTCGAGGGTGACGCTGGATCCGGGCGCGGCGTCGACCACGACGCTCAGGTGCGGCGTGTCCGCGGCCAAGCCCGTGAGGTCGGGCCGCACGCGATAGCTGACGAAGAGCACGACCTCGACCTCGCGCACGTCGCCGCCGGGCTGCACGACGTCGACGGTCAGGCGGTTGTCCCCCAGGTGCAGCGCATCGGCGGCCAGGGGCAGATCCGCGGCGCCCGAGGTCAGGGCGGCCTCCTGCCCAGCCACTCGCACGTGCGTCCCCGCGACGGCTGCGGGCACCTCGACGCGCAGGCGCTCCCCCTCGTCGGTCTGCACCACGCTGGCGCGCACGTCGGGCCCCCGGTTGAGCACGTAGAGCGCCAGGACGGTGGTGATGGCGGCGAAGCCGAGCAGGAACAGACCGACGACGAAGGGCCACAGGCGACGCCTGCGCCCAAGACCCGGGATGCTGTCGAGGTCGGTGAGGGGCGTGCCTTCGGACACGGCGGCGCGCCGACGCGGCGGATGAGAGCTCGGCGCCGCAGCCGCGGGGGCGGCCGCCGTGCCACGGGCCGGCATGCCCAGCATGGTCCGATTCGTCACTGCGGCGGGGCCGGCAGGAGTCGAGGGCGCCGCGTGCGCTTGGACGGCGGGCGCGGCCGAGGGTGGCGCCACGGCCACGCCGAGCATGGTCCGATTCGTCACCGCGGCGGGCCCGGCGGGGGTCGAAGGCGCTGCGGACGGCGCAGCAGCGACCGGGGCCACGGGTTGCGCAGCGGCAGGCGTCGGAGCCGACGCGGGCAGCGGCACGGCGGCCATGCCGAGCATCGTGCGCGCTCGGGACTTCCCGGCTGTCGGACTGGGCGCCACCGGCGTCGCGGGCGCGGGGGCCTGTGCGGCGGGCGCAGAAGGTGCCGGAGGCTCGGCTGCCGCCGGGGGCGCGGCACCCGCCAGCGGCGAGGGCATGCCGAACATGGTCTTGGCCTGCGCTTTGCGGGCCGGCGCGGGCGCCGCAGGCGTGGAGGGGACGGGCGCTACCGGCGATGGCGAGATCGGCTCGACCGGGGCGGCAGGCTGCGCGAAGGCGGCCGCGGGAGCCTCGACAGGCGCGGCGAACGGCTGACCACAGGCACCACAGAACTTGGCGTCATGACCACTGGATGCGCCGCAGCTAGGGCAGATTCGATGGGAGTCCCCCATGGGGTGAGCAGCCTACCAGAAGACTTGCCCGCTTGCGCCAGTGGAGAAGCCTTCGCCCCCTAGGGGTGAGGCCCTCGTGGCTATTGGGCGAGGATTCCGTTACGATGCTGGCCTCAACCCGCTGTGGGGGGGCCCCCCATCAGCTTGGATGCGATTTACCAGGAGAATATGGGATGATTTCAAAAAAGATCGAGACAGCAGCCATCTTGGCGGGCTGTCTGCTCGCGCTAGCGGGCTGCGGTGATGACAGCACTCCGCCCGATTCCGGCCCGGCCGACACCGGCACCGTGGCGGACACCGGCACGGCGGACACCGGCACGGCCGACGCTGGCGACGCCGGTCCCACGGACTCCGGCACGGACAGCGGCACCCCCGCGACCGACGCCCTCGTGCGCGTTGCGAACCTCGTCCCCAACGGCCCGGCCTTCCGCGTCTGTGCGGACGTCAAGGTCGGCGGCACGGTCGTCAGCACGGTCGGCCCCCTTCCTCCCCGTGGTGATGGCACCGATCCCGGCATCCCCTTCCGCGGCGTCTCCGGCTACCTGACGTTCCCCGTGGGAGTGGATTACACGGTCAACTTCTACGACATCACCGCGATCGACGCGCTCGATCCCGAGCACTGCCCGGTGGCCGCTGACGGCCTCGCTCCTCTGATCACGGCCGATGTCCCGGCCGCCGCCCTCGAGGTCGGCAAGTTCTACACCGTCGCCGCCACGGGCTTCCTCCGTGACAGCGCCGGCGACATGCCCGCCCTGTGCAGCGCCACGCTCGACACCACCTGCCCCGACGCCCTCGAGGCGGCGCTGCAGCTCCTCCCCGACACGGGCGCCCCTGCCTCCGGCAAGGTCTCCGTCCGCGTCGTTCAGGGCATCCCGAACATGCCTAACCTCGACGTCTGCTACGACGCGGTGGTCACCAGCGACGCCGGCACGCCCGAGCCCGCGGGTAGCCCCACGCTGATCGTCGGAAACGTTGGACCCACCGCGGCTTCGGCCTACGTGGACATGGATCCGATGACCGACGGCTTCATCACCATCCACGCCTACAACGCGGCGGGTGACTGCCTCGCGGCGGCCGAGCTCGCCACCGTCCCGATTCCCTTCCCGGACCCGATCGGCACGGCCTTTGTCCCCGGTTCGACCAAGACCTTCGACGCGGACACGATCGTGACCATCTTCGGCTCGGGTCGGAACATCGACTCGCCCCCGGTTCCCGATCCGAGCTCCGTGGTATTCATCCCGATGTTCGACGAAGTCGCCCCTTAGCTGAGCTCGATCCTTACGTGAGAGGCCCGCTCCCCGACTTGGGGGCGGGCCTTTTCCGTTGGGGCGCGCTCCTTCTCAATCGGCGGCGGAGAGTCCCATCACATCCTTCATGTCGTAGCGACCCGGCGCACGACCGACGACCCACCGTGCGGCCCGGAGCGCGCCTCGCGCGAAGATGGCGCGGTCCGTGGCGCGGTGCGTGAGCTCGAGGCGTTCACCTTGCCCGATCAGGAAGAGCGTGTGTTCGCCGACGATGTCGCCGCCGCGCACGGAGAGCACACCGACCTCGGCGTCCGGACGCGCGCCCACCTGACCCTGACGTCCGAAGACGACGGCATCCCGGGCGTCCATGGCCTTGGCCTGCGTCACGATCTCGGCCAGGCGCGCGGCCGTGCCGCTGGGCGCGTCCACCTTGCGCCGATGGTGCGCCTCGACGATCTCGGCGTCGAAGTCCGGGCCGAGGCGACGCGACGCAAGCTCGGCCAGGTGGAAGAGCAGCGTCACGCCCTGGCTGAAGTTCGGAGCCGCCACCACCGCGACGCGCTCGGCGAGCTCCGCCACGGCTCGCTCGGCGGCCGCGTCCAGACCCGTCGTGCCCGTCACCAACGGCTTGCCGAGGCGAGCACAGACGCCCGCGAGCTCGACCAGCGCGGAGGGCGCGCTGAAGTCCACGACCACGTCCGCCCTCTGGCAGGCAGCCTCGAGATCGGCGGTGAGGCACACACCCCCGGGAGCTCCGGGCGCGAAGCGCTGCACCTCTTCGCCCTGCTCCTCGGCGTCGGCGCGATCGAGGGCCGCCTCGAGGCGCAGCCCGGACGACTGCTTCATCAAGGCGAGCAGCTCGCGGCCCATGCGACCGCGGGCGCCATGAAGAGCCACACCGACGCTCGCGCTCATGGGCGCAGGCCCGAGGCGTCGACCGCCCGCTCCACCAGGGCCCGCGTGGCTTCCGTGGGCCAGACCAGGGGCAGCCGAATCTCTGGCGCGATCAGGCCCTGCGCCGCGAGCGCCGCCTTGATCGGGGTGGGATTCGTCTCGGCGAAGAGGGCCTCGTACACCGGGAGCAGCCTTTGGTGCAGCGCGCGCGCTTGCACGAGCTCGCCCTTGGCCAGGCGATGGACCACCTCGGCCACGGGCCCCGGCAGCAGGTTGCCCGCCACGCTGATCACGCCGACGCCGCCAGCGGCCATCATGCCCAGCGTCAGGGCGTCGTCGCCGCTGAGCACGTCGAAGCGACCCTGGTAGCGCGCCACGATGCGCTGGGCCGCGACGATGTTCCCCGACGCCTCCTTCACGCCCACGATGCCGTCGATCTCCGCCAGCTGGGCGTAGGTCTCGAAGGCGATGGAGATGCCCGTGCGACCGGGGATGTCGTAGACCACGCCGGGCAGGGAGACGGCCGCGAACACGGCGCGGAAGTGCGCGACCAGACCCGCCTGACTCGGCTTGTTGTAGTAGGGACAGACCAGCAGCAGACCGTCGGCACCGATCTCCTGGCAGCGCAGCGCGATCTCGATCGTGGTGCGGGTGCAGTTGGTGCCGGCGCCCGCGAGCACGGGGACGCGATGGTTGACCTGAGCCACCACGACCTCGACCACCCGGGCGTGCTCCTCGAAGGAGAGCGCCGGGCTCTCGCCGGTGGTGCCGCAGGGAACGACGAAGTCCATGCCGGCGGCGATCTGTCGCTCCACCAACTCCCGCAGCGCGGGCTCGTCGAGGGCATCGTCGCGGAAGGGGGTGACCAGTGCGGAAGCGGCGCCTACGAAACGTGTCATGGGAGGGAATTCGCAGATGGCGCGCGAGCCGTCAAACCTGCGCTCGCGTCAGGCCGGAGTCAGACCGAGCCTCGGCACACGGAGAGCACGCTCAGCAGCGCCTCGAGCGTGGGCAGGTCGGGCATGGCGATCTCGAATTCCAGCGTCCCGCCGGCGCTGCGGGCGATCTCGAGGGACGCCTCCGGCAACGCCCGCACCAGCGCCGCGGCGAAGGCCTCCTGGTCGCTGGAGAGCGCACGTTCCCCCAGACCCAGGCTGCGGCGCACCCAACGCGAGAGGCGCAGCAGGCTCGGCTCCGGGGGAGGCGCCTCCTCCTCCTCCTCCTCGTCGGCGACCGTGAGGTGCATGCGCACGCCCTGCTCACGAATCGAGAAATCCAGCCTGAGACTTCGATGGGCGACGGAGAGCCAGACGCCCAGCCCCGAATCCGTCAGGCGCACGGGGACCTGCACGCGTCCGGCGGCCCGCGTTTGCGCGACCCACTCTTCGAGTCGACCTCTCAAAGCCGCTCGCCGACGCCGAGTGTCCTGGTCCGGCGGGTGCAAGGCGTGGAGATGATTCTCGCGGCGCTCACCCGCGCGGTCCTGAACGAAGACACGCAGGCGCGCCCCGGCGTGCCCCATCTCGACCCCCACCACGACCAGGCGCGACCGCAGATAGGCCGCGCGACAAGGCGCCATGATGCCCGCGACCGAGAGCGAAGCGCTCCGCGGGAGGCCTTGATAACGCAGCTCGCCCTGCGCCACGGCAGACAGCGCGAAGTCGCTCTCGACCCAGAGGACATTGGGCGAACGAAGCACCACGCCCTGGCCACGCCAACGTGGGTGGGGACGCTCGACCATCTGCCCATCGATGTCGATACGAGCGAAGTCGATCACATCCTTGGCGTGACCGAGCGCGAGCCCGACGCTCTCGCCGGAGACCTGGGCATGGATCTCGACGCAGGGACTGCTCAAGGGATGACGCACCTCACGCACGGACTCCCCGTCCCAGCGGCACACGCCCAAGGTGACCGGCACCTCCGGCACGTAGAAGACGAGCACCATGCGACCCAGAGTGACGACCTCGAGCGCGATCAATGGCTCACAGCGCGCGACCAGGGTCACGGGCCGCTTGTCGTGCTCTGGCAGGTGCAGGAGCAGCGAGGCGCCCGCGGTCACCACCACGCTCCCGCTCGGGCCGGTCGCCATCGCGACCCGGTCGACCCCCTCCGCGATCGCGCGCGGGATCCCGGAGGGCAGCGCGACTCGCTTGGCGACTCCTCCCTCCACGAAGACCGCCTGAGCGCCGTTCTGCACCAGGCCCACCGCGGGCGGGCGAAGCGACGGGGCGTCGGAGTCGCCGAGGGTCAACGCCCACTCGGGGGGCGCCATGCCGAGGCCACGCAGCAGCGCCACGCGAGGCCCGAAGGGTCCCGGCGCACCCACGAGCATGCCCGTGTTCGAGAAGGCCACGCGGCAATCGAGGACGCCCGTCGGCTGATTCAAAGCAGCTCCGGCTCGGGCGTGAGACAAGCCGGATCGTCGTTCTTCACGCTCGACACGCGATGCGAGAGACGAGTCAGGGAGAACGTCGGCGCGAGCGAGGCGTCGGCATGGGCTCGGCCCGCGAGCCACGAGGCCAGCATCTCCGGCCCGGGCGTCGACGCATCGAGCCAGAGGTCGCGCTCCGCGGCGGGCACCACCACGGGCATGCGATCGTGCAAGGCAGCGAGCTCGGGCGCCGGCGGCATGGTGAGGATAGTGTAGCTGAAGAGCCGCTCTCGCGCGGGCGTCAGCCAACGCTCCCAGAGACCCGCGAAGGTGAGAATGGATTCACCCTTCGGGGTGATGAGATAGGGCTGCTTCGCTTTGCCTTCGAGCTTCCACTCGAAGAAGCCCGTGGCAGGCACCAGGCAGCGCCGAGAGACGAGCGCCTTCCGGAACGCAGGCTTCGTCGCGGCCGTCTCACTGCGCGCGTTGATCATGCGGTTTCCCACGCTCGGGTCCTCGGCCCAGCTCGGCACCAGGCCCCAGCGCATGTTCACGAGGCGCGGTCGCTCCGCCCCCGGACGCCAGCCCACCACGGGCGCGAGCTGCGTCGGCGCGACGTTGTAGCGCGGCTCGATGATCTCCGGCGGCCCCTCCAGGCCCAGCTCCTGCCAGAGCTCGCTGCCATCGACCACGAGCGTGTAGCGACCGCACAAAGGGTGCCTACTTTCGGTCGCCCGCAGCGCGACCCGCCGTGAGCTCCACCAACCTGTCGAGCAAGAACCCGGACTGCGACAGCGCCTCCTCGGTGAAGTCTCCGAAGAAGCCTCGCACCTCCTCGAAGAGCGCGTCGAAGGCGGGCTGCTCTCCACGCGCGAGGATGCCCGAGATTTCCCTGGCGCAGGCGCGGAAGAGGTCGGTCACCTCGGCCTGATGCGGATTCAACATCTCGATCGGACCGTAGAGCGCGGGCGCTTGGGCGAAGTGCCTGCCTGTGACGTAGGCCTCGAGCAGATAGGCCGGCGACGTGAACGCCAGCGTGCGCTCGAGGCTCGTCCCGGCGCGAGCCAGCGTGAGCCCGAGCACCTGCGTGCGGAAGTGGTTCAGCACCTGCACCAGCGCCATCACCCGATCGTGCTCCGTCGCCTCGGCGTCCACGACCTCGAGCCCGCGCGACTTCATCGAGCGCCGCACCCAGCCGAGCCACTCGTCCCCGCGACCCGCGCACACGACCACGCGCTGTCCCTGCAGGGTGTGCACGTCGGGACCGAACATGGGGTGCGTGCCGACCACGGAGGCCTTGGTGGACTCGAGCATGGCCCTCAGCGGCAGACTCTTCAGCGACGTGAGATCCATCAGCAGCGCGTCCGCCGAGAGATGGGGTCCGACCTCGCGAATCACCGCCTCGGTCTCGCGAATCGGCACGGACACCACCACCACGTCCGCGACCCTCGCGGCCTCCACGGCGCTCAGATCCGTGTGCAGATCGACGTTCAAGACGGCGTGCCCCAGATCGGCGAACAGACGGCGGAAGAGCCGGCCCATGCCACCCTCGCCACCGAGCAACGCCACCGTGCGCATGGGCTCGTTCGGCGACACCTCGGCGCGCAGCGCGGCCTGATGATCGCGGCTTGCGAGCAGGACCTGTCGCCAGATGGACTCCACCACGCCCTCGGGCAGACCGAGCTCACGCGCCCGGCCCAGGCGCTCGCCCAGTACCTCACGCTCGCGCTCGACGTCGCGAATGGCGAGCCCGTGTTCGCGTTTGTAGGCGCCGATCTCGCCCACCAGCGCGGTGCGACGCGCGAGCAGCTGCAGCACGTCGCGGTCGATGGCGTCGATCAGCGCGCGCAGGACGGGGAGAGGGCGATTGGCGTCGTCTGCGTTCATGGCGGTGGATCCGTGGCGGAGGGATGACCATACTCGCCGACCATGCCCGAGACCACAAAGGCCACGCCTCCCGAGCAGAAGCGCGCTCGCCGCAAGCTGCCGCTGCACTACGCGATCCTGATCGCCATGGTGCTCGGCGCGGGCATCGGGCTGCCGCTCAACTACGCCAAGGGCGCGGGCAGCCTCGACGCGGGCACGGTGGACGCAATCGCGCACGCCGCACAGGAGATTGGCGGCCTGTGGCTGCGGCTGCTGTCCATGCTCGTGGTGCCGCTGATCATCTCTTCCTTGATCACAGGCGTCACGGGCATGGGCGATCTGCGCACGCTGGGACGACTCGGCGGCCGCACCCTCGCCTACTACCTCGGCACCAGCATGCTCGCGATCGCGACGGGGCTCTTCTTCGTCAACCTGGTCCACCCCGGCGTCGGCGCCGAGCTCACCGTGCTCGAGCAGCTCGCGCACGGCCACCAGGCACCGGACGTCGCGTCCTCCGGCGGCTCGGTGCTGAGCGTGCTCTGGCGACAGCTCACGCACATGGTGCCCAAGAACCCGCTGAAGGCCGCGGCCGACGGCGACATGCTGCCGATCATCTTCTTCTCCCTGCTCTTCGGCGGCTTCCTGGGCGCAGCGAAGCACTCGCCGGGCGATTCACCCCGCGGGGTGCAGCTTCTGATCGACCTCTTCGCGGGCCTCTTCGACGTGATGATGCGCATGACCCTGTGGGTCGTCTCCCTCGCGCCCATCGGAGTCTTCGGCTTCATGCTCTACGCCGCGGCGGGCAGCGGTCTCGAAGCGTTTCGCGCGCTGGGTCTGTACGCGATCACGGTGATGGCGGGGCTCTTGGTTCACGGCATGATCACCTTGCCGCTCTTGCTCTTGCTGCTCGCGCGCCGCTCTCCCTGGAAGCACGCCAAGGACATGATGCCGGCGCTCTTGACGGCCTTCAGCACGGCCTCGAGCAACGGCACGCTGCCGCTGACCATGCGCTGCGCCGAGGACAACGCCGGAGTCGCGCCCAAGGTCAGCGCCTTCGTCCTGCCCCTGGGCGCGACCATCAACATGGACGGCACGGCGCTGTACGAGGCCGTGGCCGTGCTCTTCATCGCCCAGGCCTACGGCGTCGACCTCTCTCTGGGACAGCAGATCATCGTCGCGCTCACGGCGCTGTTGGCCAGCGTCGGCGCGGCGGGCATCCCACACGCGGGCACGGTGATGATGGTGGTCGTGCTCGGCGCCGTCGGGCTGCCGACCAGCGCCGTCGGCTTGATCCTCGCGGTCGATCGCCTGCTCGACATGGCCCGCACCACCATCAACGTCTGGAGCGACTCCACGGCCGCCGTCGTCGTCGCGCGCTACGCGGACGAGGTGCCGGCGTCCACGGCCGCGAGCTGACGATCGAGGGCCGCCACCACCTGGCAGCCCTCACGATGCACGAGAATCAGCGAGATGTAGCGACCGAAGCGGTAGACGGCGTCTCCGTCGGAGCTCTTGCGCCCGCTGACCAGGCCACCGCGCGGAACACGCGCCAGGCGCCCGCCATGAGAGCGCACGAAGAGATCCTCGTCCGTCAGCACGATCTCGTCGGGAGTCTCGCGGAAAGGCCGATCGGGCGTGGAGGTGAGCCAGATGAATAAGGTCTCGAAGCCTGTGCTGCCCGGGCGCCGTGCCACCACGGAGGATGCACGCGCGGCCCGACGGTAGGCGCCCGCGCCCACGACAGCGTCCCCCTCGGGCAGGGCGTCGACGACCTCCCAGCGCAGGTCGGGATAGGCGAGCCAGCCACGGTCCAGGTGAGCCGGGTAGCCGAAGCGCTCGACCGCGTCGAAGAGCCCCTCGACCGCGTTGGCAAAGCTGCGCGCCAGCTTCGGGTGGGGACACGCGAAGACGCGATCATCGGCCCCACCCCCCGAGCGAAAGACCACGCGCAGGCTCAGGCAGGGCTCCATTGCCTCGAGGGCCTGGAGACCGGAGCGCTCGATGCGCAGGTCGAAGGGAATGCCGTTGAGCATGGCGTGCGGGTCGACCAGCCGGCCTCGGGTCAAGAAGCTGTCGGGCTGCCCCCGGAAGATGTTGGACAGCCCCGCGCGCACTTGCGCCACACCGACGTCGAGGCGCGTGTCCGGCGCGTAGGCGATCGGGGCGATGGAGAAGTAGTCCTCGGTCAGCGCAAACCACATGGCTCAGCTCGCGTCGAGGCCGATGGCGTCCGCCACACGCGACAGGCCCCGCGCGCGCGCCAGTGACAACACGCCCCGCGCCAGATCGCCCGGGAAGCGTGGACCGCCGTAGATGTAGCCCGTGTAGACCTGCACCAGGCTGGCACCGGCGCGAATCCGTTCGAAGGCCTGCTCCGGCGTGCGCACGCCACCAGCCGCGACGAGCGTGAGCTTGGATCCCGCCTCGGCACGCAGGATGCGCAGCACCTCGGCCGAACGCGCGGCCACGGGCGCCCCGCTGATGCCGCCCGCACCGAACGCGTCGACCTCGCTCGCGGGCGTCTTCAGTCCGGCACGTGAGATGGTGGTGTTGGTGGCGATGATTCCGTCGAGCCCCAACGCGACGGCGAGCCTGGCCACGGCGACGACGTCCTCATCCGAGAGGTCGGGCGCGATCTTCACCAGCAAGGGCGGCTTGGGCGCGGGGCAGGCATCGCGCACCGCTTCGAGGATCGGCCTCAGACGCTTTACCGCCTGCAGATCGCGCAAGCCAGGCGTGTTGGGTGAGCTGACGTTCACCACCAGATAATCAGCGAAGGGCGCGAGCAGACGCGCGCTCTTGGCGTAGTCCTCTTCCGCGCGCTCGGCGGGCACGACCTTGGTCTTGCCGATGTTGACGCCCACGACGGTGTGGCGCGGACTCGCGAGCCTCGGCGCCGCGTCGACGGCACCGCGATTGTTGAAGCCCATGCGATTCAAGAGCGCCTGGTCCGCCGGCAAGCGAAAGAGGCGCGGGCGTGGATTGCCCGGCTGCGCCTCGCCCGTGATCGTGCCCACCTCGACGAAGCCGAAGCCGACGGCGCCCAGCGCCTCGAAGCCGATGGCGTCTTTGTCGAAGCCCGCGGCGAGACCGATGGGCGTGGGAAAGCGCAGCCCCAGCGCCTCTACTTCGAGCGCCGCATCGCGCGGCAGATAGCGCCGGCGCGCCAGGGCACGCGCCACCTCCGTGCCCAAGCCGGCGCGCAGCGCGCCAAAGGCCAGGTGATGCGCGCGCTCGGGATCCATTCGGAAGAGCAGCGGCCGAAGGATGCGGGCGTAGGGCACGGCGGCCATCGTACGCATGGCCGCGCGGAAGGCGAGCGCCGAACGCGTCGACGGGCGGCTCCCCGAAGGAAACCGCCCGTCGCGCAGGGCGGTAGTCGCTCAGCCGACGTTGGTGGCGTCGACGCGGCAGGTCACGGGGCGGCTCTGCCGACCCGTCTCGTCGCTGACGATCAGCCGGATCTCGTAGGTCCCGTCGACCTGAACATTGAGCGTGGGCTGCCTGGCGTTCGGGTTGCGGAAGTTGGCGCGGCCGCCGCGCAGAGGCGTGCTCATGATCTGCCAGTCGTAGAAGAGCGTCTGGTTCATGCCGCAGCTGCCGCCGTTGTCCGGATCGGTGGAGCCGGTGGCGTCGAACTGGAGCTCCTGGGTGGCGCCCAGGTTCACGGTCGCCGTGCCCCCGGTGCAGGCCACGACTCCGCCGGGACCCAGCTTGGCCGCGGCCGCGATGGGCTCGGCCAGACCACAGGCGTCGGCCGTGATGCGGATGCGCATGGCGTCGGAGCGCAGCCCCGTGTCGTCGGTCACCACCAGCGCGGCCACGTAGTCGCCGGGCATGTCCGGCACGAAGGAGGGGCGCTCCGCCGTGGGCGAGACGATGCGCGAGAGGCTACCCGCCGGAAGCTCGATGAAGTGCCAGTCGTAGAAGAGCCGCTGACCGAGCCCGCAAGCGGCCTCGTTGTCGGCGTCGCTACCGGCGCCCTGCAGCTGCACGCCCTCGCCGGGGTGCGTGGACGTCGGCGCCGCGGCGACGGTGGCCGTGGGTGCGTTGGTGCCACAGGTGTTGGCCGTGATGTCTAGAGTCGACTCGCTGGAGCGACCGGTGGGATCGGTCGCGCGCAGGCGCAGCGTGTAGATGCCGGGCACGTCGGGTGTGAAGGAGGGGTCCTGCGCCGAGGCGTCGTTCAGGGTCGCGCCGCTGCCCGCGGGCAAGGCGTCGAAGCTCCAGGCGTAGCTGTAGACTGGCGCGTGGGCCGCGCAGGCCGCGTCCGTGTCGGCGTCCGAGATGCTCGACGTGAGCTGCACCGTCTGACCCACGGCGGGCGCGTCGGTCGGGCTCGCCGTCAGGATGTCGATCGAGGGGATGGCGTTGCCGCAATCGCTGGCCGAGATGGTGAGCTCCGCCGGAGCGCTCGCGCGCCCGGTGGGGTCCGTGCTCACGACGCGAACGAGGTAGTCCCCCGGCATGTCGGCGCTGAAGCTCGGCGTGCGCGCGCTCGGATTGCTCAAGCTCGCCGCGCTGCCGGCGGGCATGCTGATGAAGCTCCAGGACCAAGTGTAGCTGGCGGCGTGGGCAGCGCAGCTCGCGTCCGTGTCGGCGTCCGTGGTCGCGACGTCGAGTTGCACGATGGCGCCCGTGTTCGGTGCCGCCGGCGTGGCGCTGGGCGTCGCCTCAGGAGCGCGGATGCCACAGTCGTCGACCTCGAGATCGACGTCCATCGGATCGCTGGTCAACGTACCATTGCTCACGACCAGGCGCAGTCGGTAGCTGCCAGGCACGTCGGGGACGAAGGAAGGAGTCACCCGCGTGGAGTCCGCGATGGTCGCGCCGGATCCGGGAGGCGAGTCCATGACCGCCCAGCCGTAGCTGATGGCCAGGCCCTGCGGGTCACTCGAGCACGCTCCGCTGACGGCGATGGGCGTGCCGACGTGTCCGCTGATGGGCGCGGTGATGACCGCGCATTCACCCGTGGGGGTGGGCGCGACACCACCGTCGCCGACACCACCATCGCCGCCACCCGCGTCGGCGTCTGCCGGCGGCGGCGTGGGTGCATCTCCGATCGCGCTGATCGCGGCCGAGGGCGCCAGGAGCGACCTCGGGCAGCCCACGGACAAGAGCAGCACGGGGACCAGGAGGGCCAGGAAATGAGTTCGATAGTTCATCGCGTGTTCCTTCATCAAAGTTCGAAGCCAAGGGTGAGTTCGGCGCCGTTGACGAAGCGCCGGGAGTGGTCGTTGGCGATCCATTCGCCGCGATAGCGGACGCCCAGGAGCGCGTGGGGAGGCAGCACCAGGCAGAGGCCGCCGCCGTAGCCGAGCACGCCCTTGATGCTGCCGAAGAGCAGCTCGTTCTGGACGTCCGGATGGTTGTTGCTGACGGCGTAGCCGTAGTGCAGATCGGCGCTGAGCCTCAGCTGGTCGGCGATGCGCGCCATGCCCTCGAGGCCGCCGCCCACATAGAACAGAGTCTGCGGCAGCGGGTCGTTCACGAACTCGTCGAGGGACGCCATCACGTAGGGCGTGAGCGTGCCCGCGCGACGAGCCACACCCGCCGCGTCGAGCACGTCGTATCCGATGCGAAGACTGCCGCGCACGCGGTGTTCGCGCTGAGGAACGCTCAGGAGACCATTGGACCCGAGGGCCGCGCGATTCGTCTGGTAGCGGCGATCATAGTAGTCCGCGCCCGCTTCCAGCGAGAGCATCAGGCCCGCCGCCGGGAAGGCGTCGATGCCCGCGGCGAATCCACCGTAGGCGCTCTGATCGTGAGCCTTGGCTTCTTCGACCCGTCCCGCGCCAACCGAGAGGCGAATCCGCAGCATGGGATCGGCCTCTGCTTCATCGTCTCGATCTGCTTCCGGCCCGTCGCCGATCTCGTCGGAGTCGTCGGCGCTCGTCGCATCCATGGCCACCGTGGGCGAGGCTATCGGCGCCGCGGGCTCGGCGGCGTCCTGCGCCGCCAGGGTCGTGCTCGTATCCGCCGTCTCGGTCGCGCGCTCCGGCGGCGCCTCCTGTGCGCTCGGCGCGACCTCGTCGACTGCGCTCGCCTCGGGTGCGGCCGCCGCCCCATGGTGACGATGATGCCGGTGATGCTCTCGCTCCTGCGCGAGCGCCGGCGAGGCCAACGTCCCCACGAGGGCGAGGGTGAGAAGCCAACGCGCCGCCGGGCCAGTCCGCGCGACGCCTACTCTCGAGCCTAGCTCGAAAATCCACTCGGTCGCCTCGCTGGCAGGACCGGCTCCCCGCCGCCGTCCCCTCACGCTCGAAAATGCCTTGGCATGTCCTCGGTTCGCGGACGCGACTGGGAAGTCGGTCGCGCTGCGCGCTGCTCGGTCGCGGCTTTCGAGATAGGCGCTGGTGTCTGCCATGCGAAGTCCTCCGTGAATGGCGGAGGACATTGCATCGATGGTGCCAGGCGAAGACCTGGGAAATTCAGGCAATAGAACGAAACGCGAGCGCGCTCGCGAGCGCTGCCGGCGACCCCAAGAGGTACACCTGTACAGGAGGCGTACAGTATTCGCGTACGTCGCCCGAGCGCGTCACGCGCGCGTCACGGCGTCGTCACGCGCGCCTCGGACGTCGCCTCAGAGGCCGCCGTCGCAGTCGGGATCGTCGGCGTCGAACAGGCCGTCGCCGTCGTTATCCACGAGGTCGCGGCAGCGGCTGATGTCGGCATCCTGCGCGGTGACACCGCTGGCCTGCAGCAGCGCGACCTCGGAGGCGACGTAGTCGGCGAACACGTCGGCGACGCCCGCACCGCGGAGCACGAGGCTGTTCTCGTTGTTCTGAAGCACGCCACTGGCGGAGAGGTTCATGCTGCCGTCGAAGACCGTGTCGTCCACGACCACGGTCTTGTTGTGGTTGCGGACCTGCGCCGAGCCACCACCCCAGTTCGTGATGTAGGTGGCGACGCCTTCGGCGGCCACGAAGTCGTCGCGCGAGTAGCGGCTGCCGGCCTTCACGAAGTCCCAGATGGTCGTGACCTCGACGCCGCGTTGCGCCGCGTGAGCGAGGCCGAGCGCGAAGCACTGATCCGTGGAGGAGTACATCGTCATAGCGATGCGTGAGCTCGCCCGACCGACGAGGCCGTAGCCATCGGCGCCTTCGCCGCAGTAGTCGCAGGAGTAGCGCGTGCCGCTGAGCCGACAGATACAATCCGTGCCCGCGCCGCAAGCCGGATCGGGCGCGTCCATGCGCTCGGTGCGCACGTCGCCGCGGAGCACGCGCAGCGGATCGTCGGAGAGGGAGAAGTAGGCCCGGGCTTCGACGTCGCCCGCCATGAAGGGGCCCTCTTCCGATCGGTCTTCCATGCAGGAGGGCGTGCACTCGTCGCAGCTGCGGCCGTCGAGGCGCTGGCTCGCGCAGTGGCGCAGGAGCTGGTCCATCTCCTGCTGGTAGGCCTCGAAGAGCTGGGGCGCACCGTGAATGAAGACCATGTGGTTGTGGTTGTGATCGAGCCCGGCCGTCGTGAGGTTGGTCGAGCCGGTGATGAGCTGCGCGTCGTCGCCGTCGGCCGCATCGATGAGCAGGAACTTGTGGTGCATCAGCCCCGTGCTGCGGACGCCCTCGACCTGCGCACCGCAACTCGCGACGCCCTCGGGGCCGAAGAAGAAGGGGTAGTAGGAGCGCGAGTCCTCGGGGTCCTCCGAGGTGTCGTCGGTCACGACGCGCACGTTGACGCCCGCCACGGCGGCGTTGCAGATGGCCTCGACCACGGCCGGATCGTCGAGCCCGTATGCGGCGATGTCGAGGGTGTGCTGGGCGGACTGGATGGCGTCGAGGATGCGGTTGCGGAGCTGGCCGGAGGGATCCTCCTGGTTCACGTCATCGGGCGTGTTGAACACGACCTCCACCCCCGCGTCGGACTGGGGCACGGTGGTGACGTGGAGCGTGCCGGTGCTGTCCTCGTCGCCCCAGTTCAACACCTCGAGCTGGTAGTCGACGCACTCGCCGTTGGCACGGTCCGCGGGGACCTCCACGTGGGGCGCGCGACCACGCCAGCTGCGGCGACGATAAAAGGGGGACTCGGCCACGAGCTGAAGACGCATGAGACCGGGGTCGTCCTGATCCGTGGTGACGCCCAACGAGCCGCAGGTGCGAAAGGTGAAGATGCTGCCGTGACCCGGCTCGTCGCCGCGGGCCGCGGGGGCCTCGAAGGGGACGTCGACCGTCAACGCCGCGTCGGCCTTGCCCAGTGAAGGGAACTCACCGAGGTCCGTGACCGCAGGCTGGGTGGGTCCGGCACAGGCGGAGAGCAGGCTCAGGAGCAGGATGGGGTGAAGAGCGCGGGAAGACATGCACGCGATCACAGCAAAGGGCGTGCCTAGCCAGAATTTGGCGGAAAGAGCCATGGTTTTGACCCGGCTGGCGAGTGGGCAGGCCACCTCTCCGCCCACAGGCGGCTCATCCGCGAGCCGCCTCAGCTCGGGCTGTTCTTGC
>Ga0210033_1000336_pt1 | contig 44766 bp, 35 predicted proteins | sample CryGeymeta201501_FD_185465 | JGI IMG/M metagenome (GOLD analysis project Ga0210033, IMG submission 185465) | Groundwater microbial communities from Crystal Geyser aquifers in Utah, USA - Crystal Geyser metaG 2015-01 (SPAdes) (version 2) | ecosystem: Environmental > Aquatic > Deep subsurface >... | reverse complement strand
CGTGCTTCTCCCCCCCACCGATATCCGCGATTCGAGCTCAGCTATCCGCCTGCGCCCGGCCACCACCGGGCGCGAACGCTCAAGACCGCGAAAGCCAAGGTTGCGCGGGCCTGGATCGGTGTCCTAGACCTCGTCGGCGTCGCTCACGTCGGCGCCCTTGAGGCGCTTGGGGTCGGGGGTCGCGTCGAGGGCCTCGTCGCGCTGGGCGTCCTTGAACGCCTTGAGGCCCTTGCCGAGCTGGCCGAACACCTGCGGCAGCTTGCCCGCACCGAACACGATGAGGACCAGGACCAACACGACCCCCATCTCGGGGGCGCTCAACATGCCAAGGGCGAACGGGATCATGGTGAACTCCAAGGGAGGACGGGCGACCCGAAAAAGGGCGCGGTTGGACGCCCCATAGCACGCGAACCCTAGCTCGGCGACCAGAGACCATCCTCGGTGACCCATGCCGACACAAGCGCCGCCGGGGTGACGTCAAAAGAGGGGTTGAACACGGGCACGTCCGCCGCCCACTCCAGCCCGCCGAAGCCGCGCACCTCGGCCGCGGGGCGCTGCTCGATGGGGATCGCGGCGCCGTTCGGGCAGTCGCGATCGAGGGTCGACGTGGGCATCGCGACGTAGAAGGGCACGCCGTAGTGCTTCGCGAGCACCGCGAGGCCGAGGGTGCCGACCTTGTTCGCGACGTCACCGTTCGCCGCCACGCGATCGCAGCCCACGAGCACCGCGTCGACCCGGCCCGCCGCAAACAACGTCGCAGCGACGCTGTCGCAGACCAAGACGCAGGGGATGCCGTCCTGATCGAGCTCCCAAGCGGTCAGCCGCGCTCCTTGCAGGTAGGGCCGCGTCTCGCCGACCCACACGCGCTCGAGCCGCCCCTTGGCGTGCGCCGAGCGCACGACGCCGAGCGAGGTGCCCCACCCACCCGTCGCGAGGGCGCCCGCGTTGCAGTGGCTGTAGACCCGCGCGCCATCGGGCAGGAGCGCCGCGCCGTGCTCACCCATGCGCTGGTTGATGGCTACGTCCTCGCGGTGGAGCGCGTGCGCGAGCTCCAGCCACTCCGCCTGGGGCGCGGCCCGCATGCGGCGGATCGCCCATGCGAGGTTCACAGCGGTAGGCCGGCTCGCGAGCAGGCGCTCGGCCCCGACCTGGACGTCGCCCCCAATGAGGGCCTCCAGCGCGAGGCCGTAGGCGGCGGTGATGCCGATGGCCGGCGCGCCGCGCACCACCATGTCGCGGATCGCGTCCGCCGTCGTCGCCGCGTCGGTGCAGCGCACCCAGCGCTGCTCGACGGGGAGGAGTCGCTGGTCGATGAGCTCCAGCGCGTCATCGCGCCAGCGCATGGGGATCGTGGTCATGCAGGCCTCGCTTGAGGCGCCCAACCTAACCGCCGTCGCGTCCTTCGAGAGCCTCTCCCGCTCGAAACCCACCGCAAGAGATGGAGGAGACGCAAGAACATTGCCGAGTGTGGAACCCAGCGGAAGAGGCTGTCTCGAAGTGACAACGATCGCACGTCGCCGTGCTGACTCACGCACAGTATGCGCGGACGCCCTGCGGGGATCAACTTTTTTTGTCGTGATCGGGCGAGCACGGGAAGAACGTGACACCGTCGCCGACGCTCCCGGATCGCGCTAGAATGCGCTCCCGCCCCGAGTCCCACCATGCCTCCCCCCTCCGGCTTCTTTCGCGCCTTCGTCGTCTCGGTCCTCGGCACCGGGTCCTCCCGCGTCCTCGGCGCCGCTCGCGACATGGTCATCGCCGCCACCTTGGGCGCGGGCGCCCAGTCCGACGCGTTCTTGATCGCCTTCACGATCCCGAACCTGTTTCGCCGCTTCGTCGCAGACGAGGGCCTCACCGGCGCGCTCATCCCCGCGATCGCGCAGTCCGAGACGAACGACGGCACCGCGGCCGCCCACCTGCTCGCGAACCGCGTCTTCGGCGTGCTCATGGTGGTGAACCTCGGGCTGTGCGTGCTCGGCTACTTCGGCGCTGACGTGCTCGTGTGGGCCTTCGCCTCGCGCTCCGCGCAAGATCCGGCCACGCACCAGCTCGCGTCGAGCATGACCGCGTGGATGATGCCCTTCGTCGGTATGGTGAGCGCCGTCAGCCTGATGGAGGGGCTGCTCAACCATCGAGGTCACTTCTTCTGGCCGAAGATCGCCCCCGGCCTCGTGAGCGCGGGCGTCATCGTGAGCGCGCTGCTGTTCGCCCACCGCCTCGATGAGCCCGCGTGGGCGATCGTCGCTGGCGTGCTCGCTGGTGGTGTGCTCCACGTCCTCGTGAACGTGCCCACGCTGCTGCGGCTGTGGGGCGCGGTCTGGCCGCGCCTAGACCTTCACCACGCCTCCCCCCGCTTCTTTGGCATCCTCAACGAGCTGAGCAAGGTCATCGGCATCGGCATCTTCGCGCAGATCAACATCTTGGTGCTGCGCCAGCTCGCCGACGCGGTCGGCACCGGGTCGATCACCCGCTACTGGTACGCCAACCGCCTCGTGGATCTTGCCCAGGGCATCATCGCCGTCGCCATCGGCAGCGCCATGCTGCCCGGCCTCGCCCAGTCCGTCGCTGCGCAGGACTGGACCCGCCTGCGCGAAGAGCTCGCGCGCGCGCTGCGCCTCGCCGCCTTCTTGCTCTTCCCCGTGGCCATGGCGCTGATCACCTTCGGCGAAGCGCTCACCGCCGTGCTCTTCTTGCGCGGCCGCTACACCTGGCTCGACGTGCAGCTCACCGCCGCCTGCTTGGCGATGATGGTGCCCTTCATGCTGTCGGTCGCCGCGATCAACCTGCTCAAGAAGCTGTTCTTCGCCTTCGAGGACCGCAACCCGCTGCTGGTGATTGGCGCCGTGGGCGTCGCGCTCACCGCCGGGCTCGGGTGGCTGCTCGTGGGCGACTACGGCATCTCAGGCCTCGCCGCCGCGCTCTCCGCGGCGACCACCAGCCAGCTCGTCCTCTACGTCGTCGTGTTGTCCAAGCGCCATCAGACCGATCTCGGCCTCAGCGCGCTGTTCAACCCCTTCGCGCGCATGGCCCTCGCGACCGTGCCGATGGGCCTCGCGCTGCGCTGGATGGCCACCCTCGCCGACTGGGACTTGGGCGCCGGGAACCCCCGAAACCTGGCGGTGGTAGCCGGTGGTTGCGCCGTCGGAGGGCTGATCTACGCGGTCGCAGCCTGGCTGCTCGGCGTCGAAGAGCTGCAGAAGGTCGTGAACAAGCTTTACGGTCGCCTCAAGGCGCGCTAGAGTGCTCATGTGACGGCGTGAGCCGCAACCCCCTTGGGTAGACCCCAACGGTCTCCACTCCCGCCCCCGTGTGTCCCCCTCTTTAGGTTGGGACATGAGGAGCACGGTGGGCGGGAGCATGGACCGGGTGGCTGGGTTGCTGGTGTTGTCTCGGAGCCCTCGGTCGCGCGCGAACGCGTCGCGTCGGGTAGGCTCTCGGCATGAGCACTTGGTCCGACATCGAAGGCCTCACCGCTGCGCGGGGCGCGCCTCGCCTCCCCTCCGTGCCCTCGCAGGTCGTCGCGGCGCTTGAGCTCGCGCTCAGCGCACGGCACACCCGCGAGAGCCTCGTGAACGCCTGCGTCTCAGCGGGGGTTGAGCGCGCGCGCGCCGAGGGGCTCGCCGGGTGGCTGCCGCTCTCCCACGTCGGCTGGTGGGACCCGACCTCGGGCGAGCTCGGCTGGGAGGCAGGCTCCAACCTCGTCGATCTCGCGCAGCGCTACGCCGCCTGGGCGGGCACCCGGCCGGTGGACGGCACCGACCTGCCCGCCCTCGCCCGCTACGCCAAGCAGCTCGTGAGCGCCGCCGCCGCGCGCCCGCCGCGCCTCGCCGCTTACGAGGGCCCCGAGCGCCCCGCCCCACGCGACCGCAGCGCGCCCGCCCCCCTCCGCGCCGCCCCGCCGTGGCGCGACCGCCTGCAGGCGCTGCTCGCCCACCTCGACGACGCCTTCTTGGAGCGCGGCGCCCACACCCGCGCGGCCCTCCTCGCGCTGCTCGCCGGTCAGCACGTCCTGCTGCTCGGCCCGCCGGGCACCGCCAAGAGCTTGCTCGCGCGCGCGCTCTGCGGCTGCTTCGCCGACGCCACCTACTTTGAGTACCTGCTCTCGCGCTTTACGCACCCGGACGAGCTGTTCGGGCCGGTGAGCTTGCCGGGCCTCAAAGAGGAGGACTACCGAAGGCTTACCACCGGCTTCTTGCCGCAGGCCCACGTCGCCTTCCTCGACGAGATCTTCAAGGCGAACAGCGCCATCCTCAACAGCCTGCTCACCCTCGTGAACGAGCGCGTCTTCCACCACGGCCGCCATCGCGATCCTGTGCCGCTCCTCGGCCTCATCGGGGCGAGCAACGAGCTCCCGGAGCAAGGCGGTGGCCTCGACGCGCTCTACGACCGCTTCCTCGTGCGCCTCGCGGTGCCCCCGGTCGCCGAAGCCGAGCACTTCCTCGCGGTCGCCACCGGGCGCTTGAGCGACCCGACCCCGCCCCCCGAGCTGCGGCTCCTCGCCTCCGAGCGCGAGGCCCTGGCCCGGGCCGCGCGCGCCGTCACCGTGCCCGAGTCGGTGCAGACCGCGTTGGTGGCGCTGTGGAGGGACGCCACCGAGGGCGACTGGTGTGTCTCCGACCGGCGCTGGCGCCAAGCGGTGAGCCTGCTGCAGGTCGCCGCCGCCGCTGACGGGCGCGAAGCGGTCGCCCCCCTCGATCTGCTGCTCCTAGAGCCCGTCCTTGCGATGACCCCCGACCTCGCGCAAGGCGTGCGCGAGCGCCTCGTCGGGCACCTCGGCCAGCGCGCCCTCCCCGAGCACGACCTGCGCGCGCAGTGGGCGCTGCTCGCAGGCGATCGCGTCGCCCCCATCGACGGCGCGGCGCTCTACCCGCGCGCGACGGGCTCCGACCTCGCGAGCGCCCTCGCCCGCCGCGCCGAGTCGGTCGACCGCTTCCTGCGCCACCACGCCGCCGCCGTCCGGCGGCTGGGCGACGACCGCGCCCGCGTCGAGGCCGAGGCCCGCGCCCACCTGTGGCTGCCCGGCCTGCCGAGCGCGCTCCTCGCCGCGCACATCGAGGCCGCCCGCGAGCTCGCGAGCACCCTCGCGATCGCCGAGGCCTACGCCGCCGACGTGCGCAGCCCCGCAAGCGCCGCCACGGCCCGCCTGCGCGCCCTCCCTTCCACGCAGCGCGTCTACGGAGCCACGCGCGCGGTGACCCTCGTGCTCGCGGACACCGAGCACGCCTTTGGCCTCAACCTCCAGGGCGAGCGCGTCGACGACGACCACCCAGCGCCCGTCGTGCGCGTGAGCGCGATCGAGCTGCTGCGCTGGCTCGACGGCGAGCTCAGCAGCCGCGACCTGCTCGACGCCAAGAACGTCAGCCCACGCCGCGACGCCGGCGCCGCGATGGACACCGCGCGCGCGCTGCTGAGCGGCCTCGCCCTGCCCCCGCCGCCCGAGCTGCCGTGAGCGCCGCCACCGACCGCGTGAGCGAGCACCCCGCGCTGCTCCAGCTCCCGCGCTCCGACGACGAGCGCCGCGCTCTGCACCGCTTCGCCCGCGAGCTCGCCGCCTGGCTGAACGATCCGAGCGACACCCCCAAGAGCTCGCTCACCCGCGTCGTCATCGAGGTGGCCCGCCGCGAGCTGCAGGATCCCCGCCAGCTCTGCGAGGGGCGTCCGCTGCTCGCGGTCGAGGCCGCCGCCCGCGCCGCAGCCTCGCTCTGGCCGCTCCTGCGCGACCTGCCGCCTGAGGAGGACGAAGAGGCCCCGCCGCCCCCCCAAGCGCGCGAGGAAGAGGAGAGCGAAGGCGAAGGCGAAGGCGAAGGCGAAGGCGAAGGCGAAGGCGAGGGCGAGGGCGAGGGCGAGGGCGAGGGCGAGGGCGAGGGCGAGGCCACGGGGCCGGGCTCGCCCCTCGCCGAGGCCGCAGCCGAAGCCGCCAACGCCGCCTTGGACGCGGCCCTCGACGCAGAGCGGCTCACGCGTCGCCTCGACGGGCTGCTCCCGGGGGCGGGCTGGTCGCGGGCGGCGGGCTCGCTGGAGCGCAGCTTGCTCGCGAACCTCGACACCCTCGCGACGCTGCTCGCGCGCGCCCCGGAGCTCGCGCAGATCGCGGAGCTGATCGGGCGCTCCGAGGCCGCCGATCGCGAGCGCGGCACCGCGGACGGCGGCAGCGAGGAGGTCGTGGGGGTGCGCTACAGCGGCGAGATCAGCCGGGCGCTGCCCTCGGAGCTCGCGCTGCTCGCCGACCCCGACACCGAGGACCTGTTCTACCAGCGCTGGGTCGAGCGCCAGCTCCTCTCGCTGGAGCTCTCAGGCGCGGGCCTCGACGGCAGCGCCTCCCCGGCCGAGCGAGGCCCCGTGATCGCCGCCGTCGACACCTCGGGCTCGATGGAGGGCGCGCCCGAGCTCGCCGCGAAGGCCCTCGTGCTCGCCCTCGCCAAGCGCCTCATGCCGCAGGGGCGCGTGCTGCACCTGCTGCTCTTCGGCGCCGAGGGGCAGAGCACCGAGCTGCTGCTGCGCAGGCGCCACCTGCCCTTGGAGCCGCTGCTCGCCTTCCTCGCGCAGCGCTTTCAGGCGGGCACCGACTTCGACGCGCCGCTGCTGCGCGCCCTCGAGCTCACCACCGAGCGCCACCTCGCGGGCGCCGACGTGGTCGTCGTCACCGACGGCTTGTGCCGCGCCACCGCCACCGTCATCGACGCCGTGCGCCGCGCGCGCGCCGCGACCGGCTTGCGCGTGTGGTCGGTGGTGCTCGGCGGCCGGGACGTGTCCGGCGTCGCGCCCTTCTCCGACACCGTGTGGCGGGTCGACCCGCGCGCCGCCGCCGAGGGCCTGCTGCCGCCAGCGCTCGGTCGGCGGGGATGATGCCGAACCATATCCGCTCGGTTCGGTATGAGCCGCGCTCGCGGCTACGGGACGCGCTCGTAGGTGGCGACCCGACCGTGGGCCGACGACGCGCTGTATTGAACGCTGAGCGTGTCGCCCTGGACGCAGTAGCGCGTGGGCGCGCCGTTTATCGTGAGGGTGAGCCCGTCCGGGCTCAACGTCCACACGCTGTCCCCGCCGCCCTCGCTTGACAGCCAGTCCCAGTTGCAGTCACATACGCCGTCCTCGAGCGCGCAGCGGTCGTCGCACGCCTCGCCTACGAGGCGCTGACACGCGGTGGTGACCAGCGTGCGCTTCCAGACCTGGAACCCGTTCTGCCACGCGAAGGAGCCGTCGCTGTTGAAGCGAAAGACGCCCCCCACCGTGAAGGGGTAGTCCACCAGCGCGTCGTAGGCCCCGCAGTCCGCGTACGGATCGGGGCCCTCGGCGGACATGCCCGTCACCTCCTCCCGCGTTCCGCTGTCGTGCGTCAGGCGCCACTCACCCACCACATCGCCACCGCAGGCCGCAAAGGGTGCGTCCTCGACGCGATGATCGGTGGGGATGACTCCCGCGTACCACGCAGACGTGGCGCCATCGCGACCGCCCGTGGTCACTACGCTGTCCGGGTGGGACACCGCGTCGAGCAAGGGACGAAGGCCGTCCGCCGCCACACGAACCGCGACGGTGTCGGCGTCGCTCGTGCGCGTCGGCGTCGTGAGCGTGTAGCGCTCGACCCAAGGCACGCCGCCGCTGCTCACCGCGTAGAGGCAGCTCGCGAAGCTGCTGGCCGCGTACACGCCGCCGCAGCTGACCCGCGAGAGCGTCACCGTCGCGTCCCGGGCGAGCGCACCGGGCGGCACGACGAGGGTCGCACCATCCTCGAGGTTGAGCGTGCCGCCCTCGGCGGCGCTCACCGCTGCGGAGACGTCGAGCGGCGGAAGGGGCGCAGGGCCGCTCGCACACCCCACCAAGACCACAACGCACAGGCACGCGTGACGCATTCAGCCTCCCCGACGGGCGCTATAACCGTCTTCACAAGTTGTGAGCGACCGTAGCACGGCGGTGCGGTCCTGGCTGCACACGAGCGGGCGCCGCTGGGCCGTAGAATCGGTGCCCCAAAACAAACAGCCCCGCTGCGAACCGCCTCTCCGAAGAGAGCGTCGCAGCGGGGCTGATGGCTGACTCATGCTACCCGAGCGGCACCCGAGGGCGCGCCCAAGGCAGCGAGAAGGCTAGCGGGCCGCCGGGGCAACCGGCGTGGCGCAGGTGACGACCGCGGCGCAGTCGGCCGAGACCGGAGCAGCCATGTCGCCACCCCAGACAGCGCAGACGGTGTCGTGATCCCAAGCGTCTTCCGACTTGCAAGCCTTCCACTGGTCGAAGGTGGCGACGCAGTCGGGGTTCGCGGCGTCGATGACGTTCGTGAAGTAGGTGGTGCAGTCCGAGTAGGTGGACGCGGCGATGGTGACGGTGCCGACGGGGTCGCCACACTCTTCGACTTGGTCCGTGCCGTCGAAGGTGACGTGGTCACAGATGAGCACGCCGTCGTCAGCGCTGAGCTCGGAGAGCAGGGTGCTGCCGGGGATGCCACAGCCAACGAAGAGAAGCGCGGAAGCGGCCAAGAACGAGATACGCATGTGAATGTCCTCCATGTGGCCGGGAGAATACTCGGCCCCACGGTCCCGCGCCATGATCGGCAAAAAATTATCCGCCGGCGACAGCTCACTTGTGGGTGGCGATCGCCCCCGCGATGGCGCCGGTCACGCGCACATAATCGTTGGGGTCCAGCCAGAGCTGCAGGCCGCGCCGCCCCGCCGAGACCGAGATAATGTCGTGTAGTACTGCGCATTCGTCCATAAACACCGGAAATGCTCTCTTAGCGCCGAGCACCGTGACCCCACCGCGCACGTAGCCGGTGAGCCCCTGGAGCTCCTTCACCTTCGCGGGCTCCAGCTTTCGATCGCCTGAGAGCTTGGCGAGCGCCTTAAGGTCGAGGCGATCGCCTCCGGGGATCACCGCGAACAGATGGCCGGTGCGATCGCCCTGAACGCACAGCGTCTTCCACACCTGCTCCACCGGCAGCCCCACCTTCGCGGCGACGGTCTCCGCGCTGAGGTCGTCAGGATCCACCTCGTAGGGGTGGAGCGTGTAGGAGACACCGGCGGCGTCGAGCAGGCGGGCGGCGTTGGTCTTGGGCGGCATGGGGACCATCGTAGCGGCCAGTGAGCGCCTTGTCCGCACCTGCGCCCGCCGCGAGCGATACGCTGGCGCATGACCACCAACATCCCCCTCGGCGAGCGCATCCCCGAGGTCGGCTTCGCCGATGACAGCGACGCCCTCGACTGCTTCCTCAACTGGGTCGAAGACCAGGGCGTCAGCCTCTACCCTGCCCAGGAAGAGGCGATCCTCACCCTCTTCGACGACCAGCACGTCCTGCTCAAGACGCCCACCGGCAGCGGCAAGTCACTGGTCGCCGTCGCGATGCACTTTCGCGCCTTCGCCAAAGCGCGTCGTTCGGTGTATACGGCACCGATTAAGGCGCTCGTAAGCGAGAAGTTCTTCGAGCTGTGCGACATCTTCGGCGCAGAGCACGTCGGCCTCATGACGGGCGATGGCTCGGTGAACCCCGAGGCGCCGATCTTGTGCTGCACCGCCGAGGTCCTCGCGCTCATCGCGCTGCGAAAGGGGAGAAGCACGCCCTACCGTGCCGTGATCATGGACGAGTTCCACTACTACGGCGACGCGGACCGAGGCATGGCCTGGCAGATCCCGCTCATCACGATGGACGACGCCCGCTTCTTGCTCATGTCCGCCACCTTGGGCGACACCCGCGCCATCGCCGACGACCTGGAGCGCCGCACCGGGGCGCCCGTGGCCGAGGTAAAGAGCGCAAAGCGCCCGGTCCCCCTCACCTTCCTCTACAGCATGCGCCCGATCACCGACACGCTCGACAGCCTCGTCGCCAACGGCAAAGCGCCCGTCTACTGCGTGCACTTCAGCCAGCGTGAGGCCGCCGAGCGCGCTCAGGCGCTCATGAGCAGCAAGCTGACGAACGACGTGGAGAAGCGCGCCCTTCAAGACGCCGTCAAGACCCTGCGCTTCGACAGCCCCTTCGGCCCCACGCTGCGCCGCTACCTGCTGCACGGCGTCGGCTTGCACCACGCGGGGCTGCTGCCCAAGTACCGCATGCTCGTGGAGAAGGTCGCCCAGCGCGGCCTGTTCAAGGTGATCTGCGGCACGGACACGCTCGGCGTCGGCATCAACGTGCCGATCCGCACCGTGCTCTTCACCCAGCTCTGCAAGTACGACGGCCGCGACGTGAAGGTCCTGCCCGTGCGCGACTTCTTGCAGATCGCCGGGCGCGCCGGCCGCAAGGGCTTCGACGACGAGGGCGTGGTCGTCGCCCAGGCGCCGGAGTGGGTGATCGAGAACGAGGTGCTCAAGGCCTCCATCGCCATCGGCGCCAAGAAGAAGAGCAAGGTGAAGCTCAAGTCCGCGCCGACCAAGGGCTATAAGCACTGGGACGAGCCGATGTTTCAGCGGCTGATCGTGAGCCAGCCCGAGCCGCTGGAGAGCCAGTTTCGCGTGCACCTGGGCCTGCTGCTCGCCCTCGTGCAAAAGGCGACCGAGGAGGGCGGCGACGCCCTCGCCGACCTCGACGCGCTCATCGACGCGAGCCACGCCAGCGACAAGGCCAAGCTCGCCCTCAAGGACCAAGGCCGCCGCAGCCTCGCGCAGCTCCTCGCCGCGGACGTGGTCATCGAGGACGAGCTTGGGCTCGCGGTGCACGAGGACCTGCAGGCGGACTTCGCGCTGCACCACACGCTCTCGCTGTTCTTGGTCTACGTGCTCGGCCAGCTCGATCGCGCCTCGCCGACCTACGCCTTCGACGTGCTCAGCTGCGTCGAGTGCATCTTGGAGCACCCCAAGGCGCTGCTCTACGCGCAGGTCCACCGCGAGAAGTCCATCGCCATCGCCGAGATGAAGGCGGCGGGCATCGAGTACGAGGAGCGCCAGGAGCTGCTGGAGAAGATCACCTGGCCAAAGCCCCTCGCTGAGTGGCTCTACGCCGAGTTCGCCGCGTACAGCGCCTCGCGGCCCTGGCTCGCAGAGGACGGCGGCGCCGCGCGCGTCAAGAGCATCGCCCGAGAGATGTTCGAGCAACAAGCTGTCTTTAGCGGCTACGTCAAGTCACTGCAGCTTGAGCGCAGCGAGGGCGTGCTGCTCCGCTACCTGAGTCAGGTCTACAAGACGCTGGTGCAGAACGTGCCCCTGGACGCCCAGACCCCAGAGCTCGAGGACGCGATCGCCTGGCTGCGCGCGCTCCTCGCCCGCGTGGACGACAGCCTCGTGCGCACCTGGGAGTCGCTGCTCGCCGGACCGGGCGAAGACGAAGCGCCCCGCGCGGTCGACCTCAGCGCCGACCCCAAAACCTTCCGCGCCCGCCTGCGCGCCGAGATGAACGCGCTCGTCTGCGCCCTGGCCGCAGGCGACTACGACGAGGCCACCGCCTGCGTGCGCGCCGGCGCGGGCGCGTGGTCCGCCGCCGACTTCGAGGACGCGCTCCTGCCCTTCCTCGTAGACCGCGGCGAGCTGGTGCACGACGCGCGCACGCGCATGGCGTGGAACACGGTGCTCACCCCTGACGGCCCCCACCGCTGGCGCGTCAGCCAGCGCTTGTTCGGCGTGCGGGACTTCGACGGAGAGACGGACGAAGCGGCCGGCTGGTCGCTTGAGGCCGTCGTAGACCTGCAAGAGGACACGAACCCGTCAGGGCTGCTGGTCGAGGTCGTCACGATCCGCGAGGGCTAGCCAGAGCTGCACCAGCGCGCCCTCACCCCGCAGCGCGACCGGGATGAGCGGCAACAGCCCTGGGCTAGCGACGCGCCCCAGCGCCGCGAGCAGCGCCTCGACGCGAGGCACGCGGTCGATCCGCAGCTCCAAGCCGCGCACGCCCGCCTCGGTGAGCACCGGGCGGCCGGGCTCGGTGGGCGGCGCGAGGCCCGCAGAGCGCAGCGCCACCGCGAGCGTGGCCTGAAGCGCCCCGTCGCGCTGGCTCGCGCTCGCGTCACGCACCGGCAGCACGCGATCGCGCTCGGTGACGCCGTCCTGCCAGCGCACCACCCACGCCCGCGCTCCGGCCCAGACGCCGAGGTCGACGCAGGACCAGCGCTCGGCGAGCTCAGCTGGGGCAGCGGGCACCAGTCGGGCCGCGATGACGCCGTCGAGGGCGCGGGCCCCGTCGAGCAGCTCCCGCGAAGCCCCGGTCATCGGCACCCACCAGCAGAGCGAGAAGACAGGTACGCCCTCGTGAAGCAGCCAGCGCGGCGCTGAGCCGCGCGCCTCGGCGCCGCAGGAGCTGGCCACGGCGATCAGCGCCTCGCAGAGCGCTTCGTGCCCGCCAGGGTCGCGCGGGCACAGCTGCAGCTCCAGGCCGTCGACCAAGGCGCTCGCCGCCTCCCAGCCCGGCGGAGGCTCACCCGCGACCGGCCCATCGCTCGGCACAGCGACGCCCGGCGCTTGAAGCGTCCACGCGACGACCGACAGCCCCTGTCGTGTGTCCCACAGCAGGTCGGGCGCGAGGGCGAGGCGCGGGTGCTCCGACCACGCGGCGCTCACCTGCGCGATCGCGGCGATCACGCCGTGACGCGCGGCCTGCACGGCCTCGCCTGGGAGCGCGTCGATGGGGTCCGGCGTGAAGTGCAGGCGCACGCCCTGGCGCCCCGTGCGCCGGTCGCGCACGCGCTCCACGGTGTCCGGCCCGCGCGACGTCTGCAGCACCATCCCCGGCGCCGCCGTCTGCAGCGCGAGGGCGAGCTCCAGCTCCAGCTCCACGAGGTCGGCGTCCGGCGCGTCGCCGGGCACGAGGTCCGGCAGCGTTACGCCGCCATCCTCGGCGTCGAACCAAAGTCGCGCGATGACCTGACCCGCGACCAGCTCCTCAACGGCGCGCAGCTGACCGTCCTCGGCAGCGCGGCGGCCGGCCGACGGCGCGACCGCCCACGACGGCGTGAAGCCCGCCTCCCGAAGCGTCGCGTCGACGAGCAGCGCGTGCTCGGCGCCTGCTCCGAGCACGTCGACCCGCAGCTCCCACGGCTCCTCCGCGTCCGCTTCGTCCCACGGGGCGATGAGCTCGGCTTGCGGCAGCGGCCCGAGCACAGCTTGTGCGCAGACCAGCGCGCGGTCGGCTTCGGCCTCGGAGGCGACAAAGACGGTGAAGCTGGGACGACCGCTTCGCAGCGCGGCTTGGAGGGCGAGATCGACGGGAGTTGCCATGGGCCGCAGCCTATCGCGGGAGGCGCGGGCGGCGCGCGCTTCCCGCTGCTGTCAGCGCGCCTACAACCCGATACCCCTCCGCCATGGCCTACGACGCGCACACCCACCTCGACTTCCCCGCCTTCGACGACGACCGCGAGACGGTCTGCGCCGACGCGCGCGCGGCCGGCGTCACCGGCTGGCTCGTCGCTGGCGCCGACCCCGACCACTGGGAGCGCGCCGCGGCGGTCGCCCACCAGACCGGCGCTCAGCTTGCCCTTGGCGTTCATCCTATGTTTGTGCGCGATGACCGCCTCGCAGCCGACCTGGACCGCCTAGCCTCTTTGCCGATGGACGCCGTCGGCGAGTGCGGCCTCGACCACCCCGCCGCGCCCACGGCCGCGCAGCGCGATGCCCAGCGCGACGCCTTCCGAGCGCAGCTGCGCCTCGCCCGCGAGCGCGACCTGCCGGTCGTCCTGCACCTGGTGCGCGCCACCTCCGAGGCGCTGCTGCTGATGCGCGCCGACGGCCTGCCCGCTGCGGGCGGCATGGTGCACCGCTGGTCGGGCAAGCCGCCGCAGGTGGAGGGCGCGCTCGCGCTCGGCTTGCACCTGTCCTTCGGCCCCGAGCTGCTCAACCCCAAGAACACGACCCTGCGCGAGTCGCTGCGACGGGTGCCCCTCAACCGCCTGCTCCTGGAGACCGACTGCCCCGAGCTGCCCGTCGAGGGCCGCGCCCGAGGCCGCCCGAGCGACGTGCTGCGCGTGGCCGACATCGCCGCGCAGGTGCGCCGCGAGCCGCTCGAATCCTTGCTCTCAGCGACGGAGGCCAACGCGCGCGCGCTGCTCCGCCTTCCACCTTCGCCCTGATCCTACGCCCCGAGAGGCCCCCCATGTCCTCCGCCCCCCCCTGGGCCCGCGACGCGGTCCTGTACCATCTCTACCCCCTCGGCCTCTGCGGCGCGCCGCGCCACGCCCCGCTCGACGCGACGCCCGCGCCCCGCCTGCACAAGCTCCTTCCTTGGCTGGAGCACGCGGCGGACCTCGGCTGCACCGCCGTGCAGTTCGGGCCGGTCTTCGAGTCCGAGGAGCACGGCTACGACGTCGTCGACCTGTGGCGCGTCGACCGCCGCTTGGGCACCTCCCAAGACCTCGCGCGCGTGTGCGACCAAGCGCACCGACTCGGCCTAAAGGTGGTGTTTGACGCTGTCTTTAATCACGTCGGGCGCGCGAGCGGCGCGTTTCAAGCGCTGGTGGAGCACGGCAAGGACGCGGCCACCGTCAGCTGGTTTAAGGGCCTCGACTTCAACAAGCGCAGCGCCATGGGCGACCCCTTTGCGTACGAGGCCTGGGCGGGCCACGACAGCCTGGTCAAGCTCGACGTGCAGCACCCCGCCGTGCGCGAGCACCTGCTGCACACCGTCGACCACTGGATCGACGCCTACGGGGTGGACGGCCTGCGCCTCGACGCCGCCGACGTGCTCGACCGCCGCTTCTTGCGCGCCCTGCGCAAGCACACGGACGCGCGCGAGCGCGACTTCTGGCTCTGCGGCGAGGTGGTTCACGGCGACTACAGCCGCTGGGCCTCCCCCGAGCGCCTGCACAGCGTCACCAGCTACCAGGTCTACAAGGCGCTCTGGTCCAGCCACGTCGACCGCAACTACTGGGAGCTCGCGCACGCGCTCCAAGATCAGTTTGGCCCCGAGGGGCGCTACCGCGACCTCGACCTCGCGTCCTTCGTCGACAACCACGACCAGCCGCGCATCGCGAGCCGCTTGAGCGACGCGCGCCACCTCTACCCGCTGCACCTCGCGCTGTTCACGATGCCCGGCATCCCCTCGATCTACTACGGCAGCGAGTGGGGCATTCAGGGCGTCACCGCCGGCGACCACGACTGGGACCTGCGCCCTGAGCTGGTCCTCGACGACGCGACCGCGTGGCCACACCCGGACCTGCCGAAGACGATCCGCCGCCTCGCGGAGCTCCGCCGCGCGCTCCCTGCGCTTCGTATGGGCAGCTACCAGCAGCGCATGGTCGCAAACGAGCAGCTCGTCTTCGCCCGAATCACGCCCGAGCAGCGGGTGCTGGTCGCCCTCAACAGCAGCGACCGCGCGGTCGACGTGAGCTTCCCCGCCACCGGCACCTGGCGCGACGCGCTGGAGCAGACGGCGCAGGTGAGCGCGAGCGGCGGGTCGCTCACGCTGCGCCTGCCTGCTTCGTGGGGGCGCGTGCTGGTGAACAGCGCGCCTTAGGGCGCCCACTCGTCGAGCGACGCGCCGCCCTGCCAGGCGAAGGTCCCGCCGCCCTTGGCGACGCGGACCCGCTGCTCGACCCGGGTGCCGTCGGTGCGCGTCATGCGCACGGCGTAGCGCCCGCGCGGCAGGCTAAGGGTGAGCGGCGTGACGCCGACCTGCTCGCCGTCGATCCACACGGCGGCCCCCTCGGGGCGCGCGTGAAAGACCACGGTCTCGCCGACCGCGGCGACGGGCGCCGCGCCGGGATCGGACGCGACGACCACCGCCGCTGCGGCGGGCGGGCTGGGCGGCGATGGCGCCGCGGCCTTCGGGCGCGTCAGCCCCCCTTGCACCGCCACCGGCGCGGGCGTCTCTGGCGCGGGGCGCACGACGTTCGGGCCGCCCGCGTCGCGCTGGGCGGCCTCGGCCGCTAGCTGGCTCTCAATCGACGTCATCAGCTGGTCAAGCTGCTCGCGAAGCACCTGCACGCCGCCGTAGGTGACGCCGACGCCGGCGAGCGCCACCGCGACGAGCAGCGCCACCGTGATCAAGCAGCCGCGCATCAGCTTGCTCGGCCCGAGCCGCAGGAGCATCAGCTCGTCGTGCAGGGCGGACATGGGGCGCTGGGCCGCTTCCGCCTCCAGGCCGGTCCACCTCGTGAAGAAGGCGCGGAGCGCGCGCGGCGCCGACGAACCCGGATCGTAGGGGACGGCGTTGACGGGGGGCCGCACGCCGGAGGCCGCGAACACGAGCACGCGCACCAGGGCGCGCACGTCCGCGTGCTGGTCCACGGCGACGTCGGGGGCCCCCGACGCGACGCCGATGCGCGTGAGGCGCGCGCCGCCACGGGTGAGCACGACGTGGTCGACGCTCACGCTGCGCGCGGAGCCGCCGAGGTCGTGGACGCGGCCGATGCCCCGCGCGAGCTCGCGCCCAAGCGCCACCACCTTCGCCCAGGGCAGCGGCCCCGCGCGAAGGCGCTGCTCCAGCGACTCGCCCTCCACGTGCTCGAGGACCGCCCACACCTCCTCCGCCGTGGCGCCCGAGTCGAGCACGCGCGGGAGGGCGGGGTCGGACAGCTCGCTGAGCACGTCGATCTCGGCGGCGAAGGCCTCTGCTTCTGCGACGTAGCAAGGCACCGTTCGAAGGAGGCCTCGCGCGCTTTCGGCGGTAGAGCGCACCTGGAAGAGCGCGCCCGCACCGCCCCCGTCGAGCGGCCCTAGGCGCTCCCAGTCGGACTCAAGCACGCGCGAGCTCCACGTGCACGCGCGGTGTCACTGACAGGTCGCCTGCACCGGGTAGGTCACGATGACCTCGGCGTTCGGCCCGGGGATGCTGCTGCCCGCGAAGGTGATCGAGTTGCTGGAGAAGGAGTACACGAAGCCGTCGATCCCCGAGTAGCTCACCGGCACGCCGTTCACGGTGACCGTGATGCGCGTGACGTTGGTGGGCGTGTCTCGCAGCGGGAACTCCGCGCTGAGGCCCGCGGCGTTGTACGAGAGGTAGTTGAGCACGTCGCGGAAGTCGAGGTTGCACAAGGAGCTGTAGTGGCCGCCCGTGGCGTGCACGACCTGCGTGTAGCGCTCGGAGCCCGCGATGATGTGCAGGCCTGAGCCACAGGTCATGGGGCTGCCGGGCGCGGTGAGGTCGGGGCCGACCACCGCCGAGAACGCCGTCTTGGAGGGGTCGGGCGTCAGCGCGTCCATGAAGGAGATGAAGGCCGCCGGGGTGGTGTTGACGCTCTGGTCTTCTTCGTCGGACACGACGATGACGGCGAAGTTGGCGTTCGGACGGACAAGCCCCGCGCTCGTGGTGCTACGGAGCGGCTCGGAGAGCGCCGCGTAGGCCGCGTCCAGGCCGCGCTCCACGCCCGCGCCCGACGAGCCCTGGCTGGCCGCGTTGGTGAAGGCCGTGACGACGTCGGGGACCGTGGTGGGCGAGATCAAGCCGCCCTGCAAGCGCCCGGAGTGCGTGGGGTCGACCATGTCCGTGGTGACCACGCCCATCTGGTAATCCAGGCCCAAGTTCACAAAGTTCTGAATGAACACGTGAAACTGGTCGCTCATGTCGTTGACGATCGGCGCCATGGAGCCGGAGTTGTCGATGACCCACAGGACGTCCACGGCCTCGGGGGTAGGCTGGTGGAAGATGTCCTGGCTGAACGCCTCTTCGCTGCCGTAGCCGACGAGCTCTGCCTGCGCGTCCGGCGTGTCCGGGTCGTTGGAGGCGACGTGCACCTGCGCGGAGAAGTCGCCGATGACCGAGGGCGCGAAGTCCACGAGCACGGTGGTGGTCTCGCCGCTCGCGAGCGTGGGCAGCGCTGGCGTGACGGGGAAGCTGTAGGAGCCGACGCCGTCACCGGCGAGGGTGATCCCGCTGAGGATGAGCTCGCGATCGCCCACGTTGCGAATGGTGAGCGTCTGCTGCGAGCTGGAGCAGCCGGGGAGCACATAGCCAAAGCCGAGCGACTCGGGCTCGAGCTTGATGTCGGGCTGCGGCCCGGTCACAGGCGCTGGAGGCGGATCTTCGTGCTCGTGTAGGCCATTATCGGAGTTGCACGCGGTCCCAGCGGACAAGAGCACGGCGACGAGGGCGAGCAGACGACGGGACATAGACAAACTCCAGCGCGAGCGAGACGTGTGGGGTCGACGTTTTACGCGATCTGAGGGCACGCCTGCACGTAAAACATCTGACAATCTCACGAGCCGACCGCATCCAGCTCGCGGTACGCTATGAGAGTTTTGATAATTTTCGTTATTCACCCCTATTTCTAGAACGCTTGCACTAGTCTATGAGGGTCGGAGGTCCCGATGGACTTGATGTGCCGCGTCACGCTTTGGTGGGAAGAGTCTCGCTGGTGGTGCGCGATTCGTTACCCCCATTCTCCCTCGCGCAACCTCGTCACGAGCGCTCCCGAGCTGGGGGGCGCCACGTCACTCGTCCTGCTGACCGACTGGGCGCTCTCGCATGTGCCGCGCCCCCTCCAGACGGGCGCCGCCGTCGACGTCATCAGCCCCTTGGGGGTGCCGATGAGCCGCGACTGGATTCAGCCCGCGATGGTGCGTGCCCTGCGGCGCAGCAAGCAGCTCACGGCGCTGCGCACGCCCTGGCCCGCGCTCAAGCGGCGCCCCCGTCGCCCCGAAGCGCGTGACCTGGGCGAAGCCTCGGCGCTTCGCCCGCGTCTGTCGATGCCCTAGCGGCCTGCTAGGGGGGGCGCCAGCGCGCGTAGTTCGGAAGGTTCTCAGAGACAGCGGTCCTCCAAAGCGGCTATGAACGCGCGCCTGGAGGACCTGATGAACCGATGGACCCTGCTGCTCACCTTGGCGCTCACCGCCTGCAAGAGCGACTTCGATCTCTTCACCAACCTCGGCCCCTACGCCGTGCCCGAGGAGTGCAACATCGACGAGGTCCCGGACGCCGCCGTCGTCGCGATTCAGTCGTGCAGCCAGCTGCCCGGCACCTTCAACCCCATCGTCGAGTGGGAGGGCGTGCCCGGACGTCACTCGCGGTCGCTCGCAGCGGTCGCCGACCTCGACGGCGACGGGCGCCCCGAGATCATCGCGACGGTGACCGGCGCAGCGGCCGGCAGCAACGGCGACCTCATCGCCCTGCACGGCGACGGCTCGGGGATCCTCTGGCAGAAGGCGGACACCGGCGGCTATGGCAGCGGTCCCACCATCGGCGACGTCGACGGCGACGGCAAGGTCGACATCTTCACGGTGCGCGCCAAGGGCTCGCAGCTGCCCCTCGCGAACCAGACCTACACCATCGTGCGCCGCGACAACATGGGCAACCAGGTTTGGGAGAGCGCGGTCTACGACGACCTCGACTTCGACTACGCCACGGGCATCGTCCTCTCCGACATGGACCATGACGGCAGCGTGGAGATCATCGCGGGGCGCGTCATCCTCAACGAGGACGGCACGCAGCGCGGCAAGGGCGCGTGGGGCAAGGGCTCCTGGGGCCTGCACCCGCAGGCGATCATCCTGCCCGAGTTCGCCGAGAGCGCCTTGCCCGCGGTCGCCGACCTCGACCTTGACGGCGTCGAGGAGGTCATCACCGGCAACGCCATGTACGCCCCCGATGGCAGCACGATCTGGCACGACCCCGACCAAGAGGACGGCATGATCGCGGTCGCGAACCTCGACGATGACCCCGAGGGCGAGTTCGTCGCTTCGTCCTTTGACACCGTGCGCGCGGTGGACACCGACGGCACCATCCTGTGGGGTCCGCTCCAGCTGGAGAACGCCAACATCGTCTCGGTCGCCGCCATCGCGGACCTCGACGGCGACGGCTCGCCGGAGATCGTCGTCGCCGGCGGCAATCAGATCATCGCGCTTCACGCGGATGGAACGCAACTTTGGAGCAACCCCGTCGTCGACGAGTCCGGCGCCAGCGGCGCGTCGCTGTTCGACTTCGAGGGCGACGGCGTGCTTGAGGTCGTGTACTTCGACGAGAAGGAGATGGTCGCCTACGATGGGCTCACCGGCGCGGTGAAGTTCTTCAACGAGGAGCACGCCTCCGGCACCATGATGGACTACCCGGTCATCGCCGACGTCGACGCGGACGGGCACGCCGAGATCATCGTCTCCCACGACAACTTCGGCTCGGCCTTCTCGGTCTACGGCGACGCCTCGGACAGCTGGGCCCCGGCCCGCCGCCTGTGGAACCAGCACCAGTACTTCATCGACAACATCAACGATGACTACACGATCCCCGTCGACGTCGCGCCGAACTTCACGACGCACAACACGTGGCACTCTGCGATCAACCCGCTGCTGCTCGCCCAGGAGCTCAAGGAGCTCGAGGTCGAGATCGTCGACACCTGCGACGTGAACTGCCGCGGCGACGTGTTCTACCTGCTCGCGCGCGTCGCGAACCGCTCCGAGTTCGAGCTGCCCGCCGCCGTGCCCGTGACGCTCTACGGCGTGAACGGCAGCGTTCGTACGCCGCTCGAGACGCTGCGCACTGAGGCCCCGACGCCCTCTGGCCTCACGGGCGAGGTCCTCACCTTCAAGCCCACCGCGGCGGACGTGCGCCTGTTCGAGCGCCTCGAGGTCACGGTGGACGACGACGGCTTTGGCCTCGGCGTCTACCGCGAGTGCGACGAGGAGAACAACACCACCGGCGTCGACGGCCCCTTCTGCGCCCAGTAGCGCGGGGGGCCGGGGCCAAGGCTGCTAGGGCGCGATGACGCGTCCGGGAGCGGCCTGCGTCCCGTCGACGGTGTGGCAGACGTTGCAGTTGCCGTCGGCGATGGTGTTCACCATCGCGCGCTCGCCGCCCTGGTAGCGGACGACGACCGAGGCCGGGTAGGTGACGTTCGCTTGGCCGGGCGTCAGGAAGAAGTTCCCCGCCGCGTTGGACGTCGCCGTGAACTCCGTGCCGTTGGCGTCGGTCACGACGACCTCCGCGCCGTCGACGCCGTTGCAGTTGTCCGCGTCGGCGTAGTCGAAGTACACCGTGCCGGCGATCTCGTAGACAGGGCCCTCGCCGCGCCGCACATGGCAGCCCGTGCAGTCGCCACCGGGCGTCATGAGCGTCGAGCCCTCGTTGCCGCTCGTCCACCACGAGTCCGACGAGCATGAACCGCTCGTGCCGTTACAACCGGCCGACACGAGAATAGCAACGGTCAAAGCAAGGTTCTTCATTCTCTTCTCCTGGAGCGAGCGCGTCACACCCGCGATCAATTTGACTGGAGATATTCCGTTCCGAATCCACGCCGTGTCAAGATTGTCCACATGCGCACGCCGCGCTCAGCGCCCACTTGGAGCGGTGCTCACTGGAATGTGCGGGGACGTTCCGGGGTCCAGTGGCCTGCGACCGCTCGCGCTGCGCGGCTCGTCGAGGATATTCTACGCGTGCCCCTCACCTCGCGGTACAAACCGGGGCGCCCCCACCCCAGCGGATGCCCATGACGCGCCACTCGTACCTCGCCCTCCTGCTCCTCCCGGCTCCCGCGCTCGCCATGTGCCCGGGCCCTTACACGCACCACCAGTGGAACGCGGACTTGGACGCCGTTCAGCACGCGCTCGACGACGCAGACCCCGCCAAAGCCAGCTCTGGTTTGCGCCAGATCTACGAGCTTGTCCCGTGCCTCGACACGGTCGCGCGACGCGGGGAGCTCGGACGCTTCGCGCGCCTGCGCTCGATCACGTCCTTCTTCGGCCAAGAAGAAGAGGCAACGCTTCGCTGGGCAACCCTGCAGCGCCTCGCAGCTCCAGGACTTCGCTGGCAAGCGCAGCCCCCACCTCCCGCTTGGCAAGAGACCATCGAGGCGATGGATCCGCCCACTCGCGGCGGAGACAGCAGCGAGCACCTCGCAGCACCCGATGGCGGCTGGGTCTTCTTGGACGGCGAGTTCGCGCGCACCGCCCGCATCCAAGCTGAGGTGCCGCACCTCGCGCAGATCACGGACAAGAAGGGCGTCGTGGTGAAGGGCTGGTGGCAAGACGGGGCGCGCTTCCAAGACGAGCTGCTCGTCGCCGAGCCGATGCCCGACCCGACGTGGTTTCGCGAGTGGACGTGGAGCGCCGTGCCCGACATCGCCGCGGATCCTTGGGCCTTCGGCTCGGAGGGCCAAGTGCCCGCCACCGTCCACCCGCCAACGGTCCTCCCCAAGCTCCCACCTGCCAGCCTCGTCGTGCCAGCGGAGCTCAACCCGGAGATCACCAAGTTCCCGGAGCGACGCGCCATGAACGTCGAGCAGTTCGAGAAGCGCCCCCACGCCACCGCTGTGCTCACCGCGATGCTCGTGCGCGAGCCCGAGCCCACCGTGCAAAAACGAGCTTGGGAGGCGATTCGCTTGCGCTGGGAGCACGGGCACGGCGACGACGGCATGGCCGAGACCGCAGCCCGCTGGGTGGTCTCCGACGGGCCGAGCTTGCTTCACGAGGACGCCGTAGCCGCGATCGGCCGCAACTCCAATGACCCGCACTACCTCATACACCTGCTGGACGACCCGCGAGCCGCCATTCATCGAAGCGCCATCGCCGCTATCGAGCCCTTCGCCGCGCGACACCCGGAGTGCCGCGAGCTGCTCTGGCACAAGGTCGGCGAGCTGCGCCTGGTGGAGAAGAACGCCAAGGTCATCGCCGAGCTCGATCACCTGCTGGGCGAGCTCTAAGCAGCGCGTCAGGCCAGGTGGTCCAGCCCGACCTTGACCATGCGCCGCTGTGCCTCAGCGGCGACAAGGTCCCATAGGCGCACGGTGTTCGCGAGCGGTAGACGAGGCGCCCCCGCTACACGGCGTAACACCTCGTTGATAGCAGCCTCTCTCGCAAATTGGTCGCTTCTGCCGATCATCATCTGCTCGCTGAGCAAGTCCGCGATCTGCACGACGCGTAGGAGCCGCATCGCCACAGGGTCCTCTACGGTGACGGGCGTCAGCACATGATGGAGCCGCACCACCTGTACGAAGCGGTCTTGTATGCCCCACCTCCGACAGACCTCAGCGCCGAGCGTCGCGTGATCCGTGTGAAAGACACGATGCTCCGCCAGCGTGACGTCCGCCAGCGGCCGAAGCCCGTCGTCGTCAGCGCGCGCTAGTCCGCGCGCGTCGCGTTGGTAGAGCGCGAGACGCCCGACGTCATGCAACAGCCCCACGAGGTAAGCCTGCGCCTCGCCAAACTCCTCGATGGCCAGCATTCGGGTGATGGCTCCAGCCCAAAGCGCCGTCTGCACCGGATGGAGCCACATGCGCACGCCGGCCCAGTGGTCCGGTAGGAAGACCTCACCCACCGAATTGTCCAGGTACGCCACGCGGAAGTTCGCTGTGCCCACGCGCACGAGCGCCTCGGCGAGCGTGAGCATCGGCACCCCGGGCTCAAGATCCGCCGAGGCCATCGCGAGCAGGCGAAGCGCGGTCGACGGGTCCGAGCTGGCGAGGGTGAGCAGCTCGTCGCCGCCGTCGTCGGAGATGCGGTGCAGCTTCGAGAGGACGCTCGGCAAGATCGGCAACACCTTCGGGGTCTCAGCGCTCGTCAACTTCTCGGGCGACGCAGCGGGCCCCGCGCTGAGCATCGTCACGACGTTCGCCGCGCGGTCTGGCCGCACCGGTGGCGCCACCCACTCCCCCGCGACGCCCACCACGCCGACCCGTCCGAGCAGCGTCGCGCCTTCCTTGGTGCGCGCGCCGACCGCTACAGCCAGGGCGCCACGCACACCCGCGAGCGCAACGAGCGGCACGCACAGGTCCGAGGGTGCGACGGACGCCCACTCTGTGGTGTCCAACACCACGCCCACCCCCGACAGCGACGCGAGCGAGGCGAGCACACGCGGATCGATGACTTGCGCGCGCAGCAGCACGGGCATGTTCGCCTGTTGAAGCGCGTCGATGACGTTCGCGCGCGCCGTGCCAGGCTCAATCGCCTGCCCGCGAAAGGTCCACGCGACCTGCACGTCGACGGAGGCGAGCGTCGCGCGCACCCTTGAGACCAGGAGCGTCGCTTGGTCGGGGCACTCGAGGCTCTCTGGGTCGACGTCGAGGATCACCGGCACAGGCGACGACGTGGCGGTGATGAGCGGCGCGAGCGACGCGAGCATAGCCTCGCTGAGTTCGAGCCATGTGGGCTGTTCGGAGGTCACCCACCACGCCACCACGCGCCCGGACCCTGGCGCGACGATGGGCATGACCACGGCCTGCGCGCATCCAGGAGGCCGCGCGTTCGTCGTGACTTGAACGGGCGTTAGCGTCGCGTTCTCGCGGTAGATGAGGCTCCGTCGCCCCGCGGCGCGAGCGCGTTCGAGCGTCTCCCACAGCCTCTGCAGCACGACCGGGTAGGGCAACATGCCACGTCGCGCCAGAGCGCCGACGATTACGGTGCGCAGGGTTTCGCCGGCCGCCACCTCGACCAACGCGCGCAGCGCCTCGGCGCGCTGCAGCACCATCCCGAAGGTCTTGGCCGACGGCACAATCATCAGGAGCTGGCCTACGCCCACGCGGTAGAGCAGCTCGTCCTCGTTACAGGCTTGCTCGACCGAAGCTGCGATGGTTTGAAGCATATCGCCTGTGTGCTCTAGGCCACTCGCGGCAAACTCGGAGTCCACCGCGCCGCAGTCGATGAGCAGCACGCCCCCGCCCAAGCGCTTGAGCGCTTGCTCGGCGGGGTCGCCCCGAGTGGCCAACGCACCGGCCAACGGGATGCCGCCCAGTACGTCGCGGTCGCCCCCCATGCTCTCCCTCCTGTAGCGCAATCGGATCGAAGCGCCCTGCGCTTTAGGTAGGACTCACTTTGTGCGATTGAGTGCACGTCCTACGGCGAACGCATAAATTCTCGCGGAAGGGGACGGATGCTGTACTCCGAACCATCGTCAGGCGTCACGCCCCCCACGCTCCGCCGCGCGTGGCTTGCCACCGGGCTCGTGATCGCCTGTGTGGGCCTCGCCGAGTTCGGCGTCATGGAGCTCTTGCAGCACACCGTGACGCTTCCCACGCTCGCGCTCAACGCGATCGACGCGCTCTTGCTCACCGTCACGCTCACGCCGGTGCTCGTGGTGCTGCTCCACCGGCCCTATCAGCGCGCGCTCACGCTCCACCAAGCGCTGTACGATCAGGTTGTTCATGCGCAATACGAGCTACAAGCGCTCGTTGACGCGGCCGCCGACGGCCTCATCGCCACCGACAATCAGCTTCAGATCCTTGTCATTAACGAGGTCGCTGCGTCTATCCTCGGCCTCGACCGCCATGAAGCCGTCGGACAGCGCGTTGATCAGCTCATCGACTTTGGCGCAGGCGGAGCCTACGACGCGGCCGGAGACTCCGCGTTGGACGCGTTCACGATTGGCGGTGCCCGCGCCGAGGCGCGTACGCTCGTGGGGCAGCGCCGAACACCCGATGGCGCTGTACACCTCGTGGAGGCGACGCGCGGCGACGTGCTTCAGCTGGGGCGCCTCGCCTACGTCTATGTGCTGCGCGACGTGACCAACCGCGCCGTCGCGTCCGAACAGCGCGAGAGCCGCGAGCGCCTAGAGATGCTCGGTCGGCTGGCGGGTGCCATCGCGCACGACTTCAACAACCTGCTGCAGGTCGTGCGAACGAACATCCACTTCGCGAGCCTGTCCGTCGCCTCCGACTCGGAGACGAGCGAGGACCTCGCGATCGCCACCTCAGCGTGTGAGCGCGCGAACGAGCTCACCACCCAGCTGCTGTCGCTCGGTCGCCCATCGCGCGGCGACGATCTCACGATCGACGTTCGCGCGCTCATCCATGAGATCAAGCCGCTTCTACGCGCGATGACGCTGGAGAGGATCCGCGTGGAGCTCGACGTACCGGAAGGCCTCCCGCAGGTTCGCGGCGAGCGCGCCCAAGTCCAGCAGGCGCTCCTGAACCTCGCGGCGAACGCGCGCGACGCGATGCCCCACGGAGGCACGCTCACGATTCGCGCTGCCGCGACCACCAACGACCTCGTCGAGATCGCTGTGATGGACACGGGCCATGGCATCCCCGACGACCTCGTCGAGCGCGTGTGGGAGCCCTTCTTCACGACCAAGGTCGCTGAGCGGACAGGCCTCGGGCTCACCACCGTTCGAGCCAATGTGCTGGCGCTCGGAGGCCAAGTGGCGCTTGAGACCGCAGTGGGCGTCGGCACCACGGTGCGGCTCTCGCTCCGAACCGCCACGGCACCCCTCGCCCTCGAACGTCCCCCGAGCGGCGAGCTGCCCCCCACGCTTGGCGGAGCGCGCGTGCTCGTCGTCGAGGACGAGCCCGAGGTGCTGCGAATCGCGACCCGCGTGCTCGAAGGCGCTGGCTACAGCGTCATCACCGCCAGCTCAGGCGAGGAAGCGCTCGGCCTGCTGCGCGACGCCGAGGTCGCGCCGGACATCGCGGTCTTGGACGTGCTCATGCACGGGTTGCACGGCTGCGCGCTGCGCATGCAGATGGTGCGCGTTCAGCCGTCGCTGCGGTGGCTCGACGTCACGGGCTTCGATCCGCGCAGCACGAACCGCTGTTGCAACGCAACCACGCTGCACAAGCCCTTCACGCCCGAAGCGCTCCTCGACGCCGTCGCGCTCGCGCTCGCAACCAACTTCGAGGTCGCCTGTGCCGTCGGGCAACTGGAGCGCCGGCGCTCCCTGGCGAAAGAATGATTCGACAAACACACACCGAATAAGGCATATGGGCTCGGCGCAACGGAGCTCTTTGTGTCCTATTCGCTCATCCCCGCCGCTCTCGCGTTGTTGTTGACCGCGTGTACCCCACCCGCCGCGAACAGCAGCGGCCCTTGGCAACAAGTCGATCACGGCACCTGCTGGTCGCGCTTCGAGTGGACCGGCAGCTCCCAAGGAGACCCTTGGATGCTCCCTGGTTCTGGGTGCCTGGACTGTCACAGCAGCGCGGGCGGCGCGCGCGTCTTCGCGACCGCTGGCACGGTCTATATGGCCCCCCACCAAGACGATAATTGCTTTGGGCGCCCCGAGCTGATCGTTCGCGTCACCGACGCGAACGGCGCCGTCTACGAGGCGACCACGAACGAGGCCGGCAACTTCTGGCTTGACCCCGCGACGAGCCCGATCGCGGCGCCGTTCCATGTCTCCGTGCTGCTCAACAACGTCGAGACCCCCATGCGCGGCGAGGTCACCGACGGCAACTGCAACGCGTGCCACACGCGCGACGGGGCCGAAGCCGCCCCGGGAAGGATCACCCCGTGATGCGCCTCCTAGTGACCCTGCTCCCTCTTGGTCTGTTCGCCTGCACCGGCGGGCTACCCGCCTCGAACACGATCCTCCCGGGGACGCTCGATAGCACCCTCGACTCTGCTGAGCTCGGAGGGACCTCCGGCACTTCCGGCGACCGATACCATCCCGACGGGTACGACAACCCGGACGTCCACGGCCGCGACTTGGAGATAGGCGTCGACGACTGCCGCGCATGCCACGGGGATCAGCTCGATGGCGGCGACAGCTCGTGCGACACCTGCCATCGAGCCGGCTGGCGTACGGACTGCACCTACTGCCACGGCGGCCAAGCGAGCACGTCGGGCGCTCCTCCGCGCGGGCTCCTCCGCGACACACCGCGGAGCGTCTTCGGTGCTCACGCTGCGCACCTCGCTGCCGCCCGGCACCCCGCTTGGGATTGCGGCGTCTGCCACACCAAGCCCACGGGGGCACTCAGCGCTGGGCACATCTTCGACGCCACGCCCGGCGTCGCCGAGGTCGCGTTCACAGGCCTCGCCGCTGGCGCGACGTGGAACGGCGCGGGCACGTGCGGCAATGTGTACTGCCACGGCAACGGCGCTGGCGCAGCCGGAAGCTACTCCGACGACCGCGGCCCCACCCAGTGCAACTCCTGCCACCCCACGAACGCGCTCGGCGGCGAGCACCGACGTCACGATCAGGTGGACTGCGCGGGCTGTCACGCGGACACCGTCACGGGGGCGAACAGCATCTCCGGCCCCACCAAGCACGTCGACGGGCACGTCGACGTCGCGGTGACCGAGAGCCTGTTCTGGATCAACAACAGCGGCTGCACCGGCTTCTGCCACGGAAAGGGGCACTTCTCCGAGCGGTGGTAGGCTGAGTCCGCCGCGCCCCCCCCTCACCGAGAGCCCAATGACCGGCCAGCCACACTCGTACACCCTGCTCGGCGTGCTCGGAACCGGCGCCTTCGGGAAGGTCTACCTCGCGCGAGCTTGGCTCGCCGACGGCTCATCCAACGAGGTCGCCGTCAAGCTGCTCCACGCCGAGCTGGAGCCCGAAGCGTCCGTTGTTCAGCGCTTCCAAGCGGAGGCGCGCGTCCTCGCGATGCTCCGCGACCCGGCGCTCGTCGCACACGCAGCCCCGGAGCGCCTGTTCGGCCACTGGGCCGTGGTCATGGACATCGTCCGGGGTGAGTCCGTCGACCGCGTGATTCGTCGCAGGGGGCCTCTGCCTCCCCGGGTCGCCCTGGAGCTTGTGGCCGAGCTCGCTCGGCTGATGCACCGCGCTTGGGAGCAGGAGGTCGCCCCCGGAGAACCGCTGCGACTCGTGCACCGCGACATCAAGCCAGCCAATATTCACCTGACCCATGACGGCACCGTCAAGTTGTTGGACTTCGGCATCGCGCGCACCGACCACACCTCGTTCGACGCCGCGACACAGGCCGAAGTACCGGGTACCAACGGATATATTGCGCCCGAGCGCTTCCGCGGCGAGGAGGGTCCCGCCGGCGACGTCTTCTCCCTCGGTGTCACGCTCCACGTGCTGCTGACGGGCGAACGCCCGCGCCCCTTCGCTACCGGCGAGGGTAGCGTCTCCCCCCACGCGCCACCGCTATGCGCGCAGGACGAAGCAGCGCTCGCCTTCGCCGCAGACCTCGTCGCGATTGGGGCCCAAGCTCGCCCCACGGCCGCCGAGGTTGAACGTCGCGCCAACCGATTGGCGCGCTCGTTCGACGGTCCATCGCTCGCCGAATGGTCACGGAGCAACGTCGTGCGACGGCTGTCCATCGAAGCGGACGAGCTCGTCGGCCAGACCTGGTGGACACGCGAGGCGCAAGCTGCCTCAAGATGTCGTATCCTATGGGCTCTCGCGGCGGGCTTCACGCTCACGCTAGCGCTCGGCCTGTGCGCCTGGATTAACACGACGTAGAGAGGACCAAACGTGAAGCGAAGGAGCTCGGTGAGTCAAAATATCAAGGCGTCCTTCGCCGACTACAACGGTCAGGTGATGTGCTTTATCACCGACCTCGACGGCACGAGCCCCATTGGGACCACCGTGCTGCGCCTGCTCAACACCGAGCAGAAGTCGCGCTTTCGCCTCGCACGCGCCGAGAACCTCACGGACTCGCAGGTGTTCGCGCGCGTCTTCCCCGACGATGTCCCCGAGTCTCCGGCGAAGGTCGACCTTGGAAAGTTCGCGGACACGGGGCGGGCCGTGTACGCCGTGATGAACTGGCCTGCGCGGACCTCGCCCGCCGACAGCGCCGTACTCAAGCTCTTGCCCGACGACCAAGCCTCCGAGTACCACAAGCTGCGCAAGCGCGGGTTGGGGGAGACCGAGGTGTTCGAGGCGCTCTTTCCGCCACAGCGCGCCGCGCACATCCCGGACGACGCCCCGGAGATCCCGGTGCCAGTCACCATGCTCTCCAAAGACCAGCTGCTCACGCTCATTGAGCGGCGGCTCGGCGCCGCCACCCCCTCGTTTCAGCGCGCCGCGCGCGCCGACCTCGAACGCACGGTCACCGCCCTTTTTGCCAAAGACCGTCCAAGCGGGTAGCGGCTGTTTGTGATAAGGATTAGTTCATCCTCTACGAATATGCGCGCATACAACCCACCATCGCTGCTTCCTCGACCGTACATCACGCTTGGTGTGCTCGGTGTTGCGACCTACTGGGCCGTTGAAACCAGCGTACATACTTGGGTATTCAACGATGGCACCTTCTTCGATAACTTCTTCTATCCGGAGCCCAACGAGCTCTGGATGCGCAGCCTCACCGTCCTGTTGGGCATCGGGTTCTCCCACGTCGCCCAGTGGATGCAGGACCGCGAGCAAGAGACGCGTGCCCACCTCAACCTGCTCTCCCACGCGCTAGAGCAGGCCGAGGATGGCGTGCTCGTCACCGACGCCCGCGGCACCATCGAGTGGGTCAACCCCGCGTTCACCCGCCTCACCGGCTACTCAGCCGCCGAGGCGATCGGCCACTCCCTCGCGGTGCTCGGCGCGCAAGACCGCAGCGAAAACGACAGCGCGTCACCGTGGACCCAGCTCGCTCGCGGCGAGACCTGGGCCGGTGCGATCTTCGACCGACGCAAAGACGGCAGCTTCTACCCAGCGCAGCTCTCGCTCTCGCCCGTCCAGGACAGCCACGGGCGCACGAGCCACATCATCGGCGTGCAGCGCGACGCGAGCGCCGTCGTCGCCCTTGACTCCCGCCTCCGGCAGGCGCGGCGCTACGAAGAGATGGGCGAGGTCGCTGGGCATGTGGCGCACGACTTCAAGAACCTGCTCGGCGTCATCCAAGGCGCCGCCGAGCTCGGGCGCTCCCACTCCACCAACGACGACGTGCGCAAGCGCTTTCAGACCATCGAGCGCACCACCACCCACGCGTCCGCGGTCGTTCGTCAGCTCATGCAGCTCGCCGCCACGCCCTCCGACCACACGACCTCCATCGATCTGGATGCGTGGCTCGATGACGCCTGGGACGGCGTGCTCGCGGTCGTCCCCGAACAACACACGCTCGAGCTCGAGCGCCCCATGCGCGGGCTGCGCCTTCGCGGCGATGAAGGGCAGCTACAGCAGGTGCTCTTCAACCTCGCCCAGAACGCCGCCGACGCCATCGGCGATCGCGATGGCCACATCGCCGTGCGCATGCACGCGCGTCGCACCGAGACCGGAGACCCAGCCGGCAGCCCTGGCATGCTCGTGCTTCAGGTCGTCGACGACGGCCCCGGCATCCCGCCCGACAAGATCAGCAAGATCTTCCAAGCCTACTTCACCACCAAGGGCACCAGCGGCGGCACGGGCTTGGGCCTGTCCACGGTGCACAGCATCGTGCAACGCCACGGCGGTCATGTGTGCGTGGAGTCCGAGCTGGGGCGGGGCACCGTGTTTCGCGTCGAGCTCCCCCTCGAAGCGCCGCGCAGCGGCCTCTCGCTCCCGCGCCTCGCTGGCTACCGCGCGCTCGTGCTCGCCGGCGACGAAGACGACGACGAGCACCTCCAACAGCACGTGGCCATGCTTGAGTCGCTCGGTGTGCGCGGCGTGCCCGCCTTCGGCGATGAAGAGCTCGTGCGGCTCGCCGAGCGCGATCAAGCCGACTTGAGCTTCATCTTCATCGGCGTGCCCATGTCACGCGCCGACGCGACCCGCCTCACCGCGAGCGTTCACGCGGCGGTCCCCAGCTTGGCCGTCTTGTTCACGCGCAGCGCCACGCGCGACCAAGTCATCCCTGGCGCCACGCTCATCCAAGAGCCCTTCGGCCCGGACGAGCTCCTCGCGGCGATTCAGCACCCAAGCGCGCCCATCCCTGTCTCGGTGACCGCCTAAGCGCCGCATGGTGTGGGGGGCCACCGCAGCGACCCCCCGCGAGCAGCTACCAGTAGAAGGCAGAGACGATCTGAAGCTCGGGCGGGTTGGCGCGCGCGGCGGCCTGACCGTCAGTGACCGTCTTGAACGGCAGCAGCAGCTCGCCGCGAAGGTTCCAGAAGGTCGAGACGTCGTACTTGGTGCTGATCGCGACGTCGCTAAGCACCCCGCCCGGCTTCGGGTTCGCGAGGTCGTCGAGGTTGGTGCGCGGCCCAGTGCTGACGCGGTCGTAGCGAGCGCCAGTGACCGACTTGCCGAACTTGAGGTGCGGGTAGACGTAGAAGCCGTTCTCGTACGTCCAGGACGACGAGCGAACACCGAGTCCGGTGGTGTTGAACTCGTCACCCAAGAAGTTCTGCGCGCCCTCTGCGATGAGGCGGAACGGCCCGAGCTTGGTCTGCAGCGCGACGGCAGCGACGGAGAAGCGCACGTTGGACCGCAGCACCGCGCCATTGCTGATCGTGTCCTTGTCGAGGTCGCCGGTGTAGCCTGAGACCGAGATCAGGGTCTCGCCCACTGGCGCGCCCTTGGCTGCGGTGAACGCGAGGCGCCCGCCGACGCCCTTGTCCAGGTTCTTGTCGCGCGTGTTGTCGCGGGTGGTGCGGATGGACTCCGACCCAGCGAAGGCGTCGTGAAAGGCGTAGGTCTCGCCTTCAAATGTTCCCGCTCCGAGGCCGTTGAGCACGTAGCCGGCGTAGGCCAGCTCGCTGCCGCCGATCGGCACCTTGCCGAAGACCTGACCGCCGACATCCGCCCAAACGCCGGGGATGACGTTGGCCATCATCAGCGGGCGGTTCGCCTGCGTCCACCGGAACGACGGGTGGATGACGTCGTTGTACAAGCCGATCGGAACGAGCTGCTTGCCCAACCGCACCGTAGCGTAGTCGTTGATGGTGTAGTCGAGGAGCGCGTACTCGATCTTGATGAGCTCGCCGCCGTGCTCAATCTCAAGCTCGAGCTCGGTCCACGCCTTGTCGGACAGGCGAGCGCCCATGATCGGGTTGAAGTGGTACGCGTCCCAGGTGGCCTTGGAGGCGACTGGGTCGAGGTAGTCCGCGTCACCAACGGTTCCAACCGCGGGCTGTCCACCGACGTACCGGAAGTTCAGGTCGCCGTAGCCCGACCAGCTCACGCTCAAGCCGAGGATGTCGAGCGCGCTACCAAAGGACGTCTGCTCGGTCTCGAACGCGGCGATGTCGTCGTCGGTTGCTCCTTCGTCACCCCACCCATCGTCCGCCGCGGGCGTGTCCGTCGGCGTCTCCGTCGTGTCTTGCGCGAAGGCGATGGGAGTCCATAGCAAAGTGAGGGCCAAGGCGGCCATTCCGGAAGTGTGCATTGCGGGTCCTCTGATGAAGATCGGGGAGACTGGGATGAGTTGGGAGGGGGGGGCGCCCTACTTGAAGGTGCCCTTGAAGTGCTCGCGCCGCACCGCAGCGCGAATGCGACTCGCAGGGATGCCGTTCGCGAGCTCTTGCGCGATGTAGGCGTAGGTACCGCGTGGGTACACGTACAACGCCGTGCCGGGGTTGTAGCCCTCTACCAACCCCGCTGACAGGCTGCTGGTGATGCCCTTGACGGACGAAGCCTCGAAGCCACCCTTGATGAGCTCGGCCTCGATAGCAGCGAGCGTGCCGGTGATCTCACCCACCGTGCGAACTTGGCGCTGTTCAGGCATGTCCGGACGCGTCATGACGAGGCTGGACGCCGTCGAGGTCGCCTGCTGAGCAGCGGCTTGCGCGGCCGCCTTCGCGTCGGCTGCAGCCTGATCGGCGGCAGCCTTGGCGGCAGCGGCCTCTTTGTCGGCGGCGGCCTTGGCTTCAGCGACGCGCTGAGCCTCGGCGGCCTTAGCGGCCTCCTGCTCCTTGGCGAGCGCGTCGCGCGCCGCGGCGAGCTCGGCCGCCATATCCGCCTCGGTGCCCTGGGAGTCGGCCTCGACGACGACCTCGGCCTCAAGCGGGAAGTCGAGGTTGAGCGTCTTGTCCTTGGCGATGACGACCTCCTCCTCGCGCGTGACGAAGCCCGACTTCGCGATCTTCAGCCGGTGCTTGCCCTCGGTGAGCGTCGCGGAGACGCTCGGGCCTCGCCCGGACACGGGGCGCCCGTCGATGAACAGACGCGCGCCGTCTGTCGTGCGCAGCGAGAGCTTGCCCATCGCCTTGGGCTCAGGACGCGGCGCGGGCTTGGCGGCGCCGTCCGTGCCCGGATCGGTGTCCGCCTCAGCCACCGTGACGGCCGCCTCACGCCCATCGAGCGCGCGGCTAAGCAGCCCTAGCGCCTCTTCGTCGTCGGGGTTCTCCTCGATGAGCTCGTTGGCGAGGGTCTCGGCCTCATCCCAGCTCTCCGCCTTGAGCGCGCGCTCGCCGCGGGCGAGCTTGGAGTCGTGGGTGATGTGGCGCGAGAGCTTCTTGAGCTCGAGCTTGAGGGTGACGTCGCCCACGGGCATGTCGAGGGCAAGCTGAAGCGCGTCGCCCGCATCCGTGAGGTTCTTGGCCGCGAGCGCCGCCTCGGCCTCTTGAATGAGCTTGCGAACCTGCGCGTCGCCATCCGCCGCGTTGGATGCCTGTGGACCGTTCTCGATGTTGCCTACGACGTCGTTCGCGAGCTTAAGCGCGAAGCCCCCCATGCACAGCAGGGAGACCGCGAGCACCGACACCACGCCGATGATGATCTTGTTGGTGCCGCTCTGCCCGCCGACCGTGTGCTGCCCGGTGGCCTTCTGGACCTCTTGCGTGGTGAGGCGGCCGTAGGGCGTGAATCGGTCCGAGTTGGGGGCGTGGCCCGTGCCGGTCGTTCCCCACTCCTCGGCGTTGGGGAAGAGGTCGTTGACCCAGGCCGCGACCTCCTTTTGGCCCAAGTCCCCTGCGAAGGCCTCGAGGTCGTCCGCCATCGCTTGCGCGCTCGGGTAGCGATCCGCCGGATCCTTCGTGAGCGACTTGAGGATGATGCGGTTGAGCTCCTCGGGGAAGTCTGGAACAACCGCGCTCGGGATCTGGAAGTCACCCGTCATACGCACGCGCCAAAGCGCCTGCGGGTTGTCCGCGTCGAAGGGCATGGAGCCCACGCACGCGCGGTACAAGCAGACGCCGGTGGCGAAGATGTCCGCGCGGTGGTCGTAGCCATCCCCGCCGAGCTGCTCCGGCGCCATGTACTGAAGCTTGCCCTTGAGCAAGCCGACCTCGGTCTTGGCCAAGCGATCCTTGCCCGTGGCGACGCCGAAGTCGATCACCTTGGGGATGCCGTCCAGCGACACGAGCACGTTCTGCAAGCTCACGTCGCGGTGCACGATGCCGAGCGGCTGGCCGTCGTTTCCGACCGTGTTGTGCGCGGAGTGAAGGCCGCGACAAATGCCGGCGGTGATCCAGCTCATGGCGCGCCTGTCGAGGTCACCGCGACGCTCCGCGCGCTTCACCAAGCGGTGCATCGCCGGACCTCGCACGTACTCCATCACCATGTACGGCAGGCCGTTGACGTCATCGATCTCGAAGACTTGGACCAGGTTCGGGTGGTTCAGGCGCGCGGTGATGCGGGCCTCGTCCAAGAACATCTTGATGAACTCTTCGTCGTCGGTGTGGCGCGCCTGCACCACCTTGACGACGAAGTGGCGTTCGAAGCCACCGATGCCGCTCTTTCGGCACAAGTACAGCTTCGCCATACCTCCTGCACCGATCGGACGAATCACCTCGTAGCCGCCGAAGCTCTCTCCCTTTGCCGCTTCCAATCTACCTCCACGGGCCCCAGATGGCTGCTACCGCGCAAGTGCACGTTAGGTGCAGAGACCCTGTCCTGTACAGTCGCGCGGCGCGACTATCTCCTAGATCGCCATTGCACCTAGTAAATCAGTCGGGCCCGAAAAAAGAATCGCGATGATCCGCAACGGCGCATTGTTCGGAGTGCACGCGCTAGCGAAAAATGATTAGAATGTGGGCTCGACCGTGCCGATAACTGTCGATAAAGGGCATGACATGCACATCCTACTCATCGAAGACCAGTCCAGCCTCGCAGAGTTTGTCCAGAGCGCGCTCGCTGAGCATGGCCACGACACCGACGTCGCGACCTCACTCGAGCACGCCCGGGAGCTCTTCGGCGGCATTCGCTACGACCTCCTCCTCGCGGATCGCATGCTGCCCGACGGCGACGGCATCGACTTCGTCCGCGAGATCCGCGTAGAGCGCGAAGACATCCCCGTGATCTTCTTGACCGCTCGCGATCAGGTCCAAGATCGCGTTGAGGGCCTCCGCGTCGGCGCTGACGACTACCTCGTCAAGCCCTTCGCCGTTGAGGAGCTCGCCGCGCGCATCGAAGCGGTCACCCGTCGCCTCACCGGCGGCCAGGTCACCAAGCTGCACGTCAGCGACCTGCACATTGACCTCGTCGGCCTGCGCGTCGAGCGCTCGGGCAAGGTCATCCGCTTGACCGCTCAAGAGTTCCGGCTGCTGCGCTACATGGCCGAGAGCGCGGGCTGCGTGCTCAGCCGAGGCCAGCTGCTTGAGCACGTCTGGGGCGTTCGCCACGACCCGGGCACCAACGTGGTCGACGTCTACATCAGCTACCTCCGTAAGAAGATCGATCGCGGGTTCACCCGTCGCCTCGTGCACACCGTGCGTGGCCTCGGGTACGTCCTCGAAGATCGCGCGTAAACGCCGACCTCCGAAGGCTGGAGCGCGAATGCTCGTAGCGCTGTGCTTGGCCGCTGTGGCCAAGGCAGAGCCGCCGTTGACGGTGGACTCCGCGGTTGACTTGCCCAAGTCCGCTCCGGCGGGCGAGGGCTCGGCGGCGCCAGACTATCCTTGGCCGATGCTGTATCCGGGGCAGATCACGCCCCAGAGTCCGCACTGGGACCTGGAGCTGCTGTACATCCAAAATCGGCAGGACGAGGGGGTGGTGCAGGCGCGCGCCGCGCTGACAGCGCACCCCGACGATCCCGAGCTGTACTGGATGCTCGTGCGCTTCATGTTCGAGGTGGGCGAGCGCGTGCCGCGTTCGGACACCACCTTCGACAAGATCGCGTGGTACCAGGAGATGGTCGCGCTGTGCGAGACAGGCCTGACCCTCGCGCCGGGCCACATTCACCTGCGCTTCGCGCGTGGGGTCGCGAACGGCCGCTTGGGCACGACGCGCGGCGTGCTCGCCTCGCTCTTCCTCGCGAAGGACATGGAGCAGGACTGGCTCGACGTCGCGAACAGCGGCTTCATCTACGCCACTCCCCACGCCGAAGAGCTGCTCCCATGCGACGCGCACGAGGCCCTCGGCGTCTTCTACCGGCTCGTCCCGGACTGGTGGATCGTCAGCGTGCTCTCCGGCACGCGCGGGAGCTTGGAGAAGAGCATCCACCACCTCGAGCTCGCGAACCGGTGCTCTGGTGGGCGCGTGATCCGCGAGCGCAAGGAGCTCGCCGTCAGCCAGATCTGCTACGGCCAGCACAACGGCGACGACGCGATGATCCAGGCGGGGCTCGCGAACCTCCACCTGATGCTCACGCTGCCGCCCCACACCGACACAGAGCAGGTGGACCTAAAGCACGGCCGAATGCTCCTCGCCGACCCTTCGCTCGCGTGCGCGTACAGCCGTGACGGGCAGCAAGAGCTCGACGAGACCACGCTCAAGCAGCCGACGGCGCCCTAAGCGCCTCTCCGGCTGTAGTTCCACCGACGCGGCGTTAGCGGGGTCATGCCTCCGCTGCGCGTCGCGCGGGGGCTGCGGAGCAAGCGCCATGACCGCCGCCCTGATCCTCCTTGGTCTCACCTACCTGTTCGGCTCCGTGCCGTTCGGGTTGGTCATCACCACGCTCTACGGCGGTGACCTCGACATCCGCCAGGCGGGGAGCGCGAACATCGGCGCCACCAACGTCGCGAGGCTGTACGGCTGGCGCTTGGCCGCCCCGGCGCTCGCCGCCGACATCCTCAAGGGCCTGCTGCCGGTGCTCGTCGCCAGCTGGCTGTGGCCGCACTCCGCGCTCGGGTGGCTCGGCGTCGTCGGCGGGACCGCCTGGCTCGGGCACTGCTTCTCCATCTTCTTGGAGTTTCGCGGAGGAAAGGGCGTCGCGACCGGCGCAGGTGTCATGCTCGGCATCGCGCCGCTACCCACCACCGCCTCCATCGCCGTGTGGGCCATCGTGCTCGCGCTGTCCGGGCGCTCGTCGGTCGCCGCGCTCACCGCCGTCGCGGCGATGGTCGGCTTCACCTGGCAGCTCTCGCCACCCGCGCTGCTCGTCGCGACGCTGCTCGCTGCGGGCACGCTGCTCACGCACCTCGCGAACATCGAGCGCCTGTTCCGCGGCGAGGAGCAGCCCGTCGTGAAGAGCGTGCGCTGGAACCGCGCCGCTCCCGAGCAGGGCTCAGTCGAACAGCTGCTCGCTGAGGGCCCTGCGGGCGCTGGCAGCAGCCCGCCTCAGTGGCGCGAGACCATCGACGATCCGCTCAGCCCTCACTGAGTGAGGATGACGAACTCGACGCGGCGGTTGTTCTGCTTGCCTTCGGGCGTGCGGTTCGTGTCGATCGGACGCGTCTCGCCGAAGCCGTCGGAGCGCAGACGGCTCGCGTCGACGCCGTGCTGGACCAGGTAGTCCAAGCACGAGCGCGCGCGCTCCGTGGACAGCTGGAGGTTGAGCTCCTCGCTACCGTCCGAGTCCGTGTGGCCCTCGATGCTTAGCGTCATGGCGGGCGAGTCGACGAGCACGCGCTGCACGTCGTTCAGGATGTGGAACGACTCGGAGCGAATCGTCGCTTTACCCGTGTCGAACTGAATCATCTCCTGAATCTCGATCTTGGTGCGCGTCACCTTGACCGCCTGCGGGGGCGTGTCGGGGCACCCGTCTTGGTCGAGGTACTTGTTGACCGTCTCGGGCTCGTCTGGGCAGGTGTCGTTCACGTCTGCGATGCCGTCGCCGTCGCGGTCGAGGACCGGGCAGCCCTCGTTCTCGCGCGGGCCCGGCTCGTTCGGGCACCGATCGTGCACGTCGGCGATGCCGTCGACGTCGTTGTCGGGGTCGGGGCAGCCGTCCTCGTCCTCCCAGTCGTCGAGGTCCTCGGGGATCATCGGGCAGCTGTCGCGCGCGTCCAGGACCGTGTCCTTGTCATTGTCGAGCTCGGGGCAGCCGTTGGCGTCCTCGAAGCCGTCGAAGTCCTCGGCCTCCTTGGGGCAGCCGTCCACGGCGTCGATGTAGCCATCGCCGTCGCTGTCGTCGCTGGTCTCGGGGCAGCCGTCTTCGTCGGAGTCGCCGTCGAAGTCCTCGGGCTCGAAGACGCAGTCGTCGTCGATGTTGACGATACCGTCGCCGTCTTCGTCACCGTGAGGGTCGATGTCGCGGCAGCCGTCTTCGTCGGAGTCGCCGTCGAAGTCCTCGGGCTCCTCGGGGCACTGGTCGACGATGTCGACGATCGTGTCGCCGTCGCGGTCGGCTGTGCCACAGGGGGTCGCGAGCTCCACGGCGCGGCGCGCCTCGGACAGCGCGCGCGTGGCGTGCTCGCCAGCGCGGCGCACAAAGCCCTGCTGAAACTCGACGCGCGTAAAGGCGACCGACGACTCGGCGTTCGCCATGGGCTCTGGGGCGCACAAGCGGGCGTGTACGCGGTTGGCTTCGACGAGCACGTCTTCGGCGTTGCTCAGCGTGCGGTTGACCACGCGCGGATCGATGCAAGCCGTAAGCAGCGCGATCGTAGCGACGAGGCTGATGTGGCGCGGGATCATTGGTTCACCTTGCCTGGGCTCGGCACCGCGTAGCCGGCCGGCGCGGGCTTGGAGTGCGTAGTCACCGGGGCAGGTTCGGCCGCTGGTGCCGTTTGACCCGGCAATAACGCCGGCGAGTCACCGATCTTGAGGCCGCGCTCGTCCATCGAGATGACCGCCTGGTCGGCCCACTCGGACGCCGTGAGCGCGAGCTCCGTCGCCATGCGGTACTCCGCGTAGCCGTTCTCTTCGCGCGCCTTGTCCAGGTAGCGAAGCGCCATGGTGTACTCGTAGATGGCGTGCACATCGGCCCCATAGGCCCGAGCGCGGTTCACCGTGAGCTCAGCGGAGACCAAGTGATAGGACGCCTTGGTGGCGGTGCACCCCGTCGTGACGAGCACGAGGAGTGAGAAGAGGACGGACGCACGCATTGGATCAGCTCTCGCTTCGTGTCGCATTTCGCCATGCCCAGGCCCAAACGTCAAGCCCGAGCCCGCCAGCGGGACCCGATTCGCGGATCCGCATTCCACGGCACCCCCACCTCGGTGTACGGTGTTAGCTCGGCTTCGGAGATCCTTCACCGTTGTTTCCCTTCTCCCGCGCCTCCCAACCGGATGAGCCGCCCCTGCCCCTGATCGTGCGGCTCACGCTGTACGCGCTAGGCGCTGTCGAGGGGCGCCGTATTCGGCGCCCCATCGATCCGGTCGCCGCGTGGTTGGTGCGAAACTACCCCGCGCTCGTGCAAGGCGACACGGCCCCCGCGGCCTACACGACCATCCGCGCGCGTTGCCAGATCCTCGACCACCTCCTGCAAGAAGAGGTGCATCGGGCGCGCACCGCGGGTGAGCTGCTGGAGATCTGGACCTTCGGCGGTGGCTTCGACGCGCGCTGGTACCGAATGCTGCCGCACCTGGGGGAGACGGTGGTCGCGTACCACGAGGTCGAGACCGAGCCTATCGCGCGATACAAAGCGCGTCTCTTGGAGGCATCCCCCTACGCGGCCCTGTGGAGCGACGTCGACCGCCCATCCGCGGAAGAGGCCGTGTGGAATGTGGGGCGTCCGCACCCAACCGCGCGCCCTGTGTTTGTCTTGGAGGGGCTCGCCGGCCGCCTGGAGCCCGACCAGCTAGAGGCCCTGCTCAAGCGCCTCCACGGCTCCGCCCCGCGCGCTCGGGTGCTCATGGGGCTCCCTGGCCACGCGCGCGGTCAAGGGGGATGGCCACGCGCGCGCCTCGATCGCACGGGCTGGCAGCTCGACGTGGACATTCGCCTCGCGCCGCGCGGGCGCCTCATGTCCCAGAACGGCGGCGAGCTGTGCGCGGGCATGCACGGCTTGCGGGCCGTTCGCTTGTTCTGCGACGAATAGCTACGGTTCTTACTCGTTCAGCGCCTGATCGCGAGCGCCGAGCACGAGCACTTGGCCGTCGGGGCGGTAGTAGCGCACCGTGACGCGGTAGGACGCCGTGTGCGCCAGCTCCACGCCGTCGAAGCGAAAGCGCAGCGCCCGGAGCTCGCCCGGCAACAAGCGCGTGTCGACGCCGTCGCCCGCGCGCAGCCACGCCGTCCCCTGCCCGACCGTCGCGCCCGCCGCGTCGAGGGACTGCGCGAACACCTCGACCTTCGAGGTGCCCGCTGCTGGGAAGCGATGCCCCGTCTTGTTCGCGATCGGGAAGGCGAACCCGTCGCTCTTGAGCTCGATCGCGCGCAAGGTCACGCCCGACTTGGCCGTGTCGAGGTCGCCGCCGCCGGGCATGCGATGGTCGAAGCCAGGCCGCGGCGGAGCCGCCTCCAGCCGCAGCGCGACCGGCTGGTGGCAGTCGACGCAGGTCGCACCGCGCCAGGTGTTCTGCTGCCACGCGAGCCAGTCGATGAACACGTCCGCACCTGGGCCGCGCTGGGTGTGGCAGGGCAAACAGACCGTCCACGCCTCCATGCGCGGCAGCACCTCCATGGCGTGGGGCGCGTCGGGAAAGTCGGCGGTGCCGAGCACGACGTCATCGCGCACATGGCACGCAGCGCAGGGCACGTCCGCGTGCGTCCCCGCCGCCCACTCCGCGGCGACGACCGCGTGGCACTCGCCACAGGTCTCCGAGGGCGTGCCCGCGAGCCCAAGATCCTCGGGCGAACCGTTTCTCCCCGCGTGCTTTGCGCCGCGACCGCCCCCACAGCTCACCAGCAGGAGCGCGCCCCCAAGCAGCCACAACCTCGCCAAGTTCACCCCCACGCGGGTCCTGTATCGCGCGCCTTCCCCGACGCCCCCTCACGCGATAGCCTCGCTAGACGAGGTGCACAATGGCGAGTGAGCTTGAGATCCTGTTGGAGCAGATTGGCGAGATGCTCGCCGAGTGGCCCGCCGACCCGGACGACGCCATCGAGCTGGCGGCCGTGGCGGCCTTGGCTGAGCGCATGGGCGCCCCAGCGGAGGCCCTCGCCGAGGTCGAGGCCTGGCGCGACGGCGAAGGCGAAGCGCTCTTGGAAGAGGGCTGGGCCGAGGTGGAGATCGAAGAGCTCGTCGAAGCGATCGACGCCGTCTGCGATGGCAGCGCGAGCGATGAAGAGGTCGAAGAGGCCTTGTTCGACTTCGACGAGATCGTCGCCGCGGCGATCTGGACCAACCGCGGGCATCACCTGCGCGAGGCCGCCACACGCGTCGCGACCACCGTGCGCGATGTGCCCGAGGTCTTCGCGGCGCTCGCCGACTTCGCAGCTCAGGTCGCGGCCCTCGCCGCTGTCGCGCGCGACCTCGACCTGTACGACTACTGGATCGCCGTCGCGCAGTCCGGAGAGTGGGCCGACGACGGCGAGAACTAGGAGCCCGTCGCGCGTAGCGCGCGGCGCTCCTCCCCTGCCCATGACCGTGCCCCTGCCCGTGCCCGTTCGGGGCGCTGGCAGGGCTGGGGCGATGGCCGCCAGCCGCTCCGCTTGCCGGGCTGCGTCGCGCGCAGCACGAGCTGCGTGTCCGCGCATGCACCGGTGGTCGACCCAGGGGTGCCTCTCAGGTGTTTAGGCGGTCGCCGCCAGCCGCTCTGCTCGCCGGGCGACCCAGAGCTTGCGGACGTTGTGGCAGGTGCAGACGAGGGCCCACTCTCCCCTCGCTCTGTCCCACGGGTTCCGGAGCCATGGCGCCATGGATCCGGAACCCGTGGGTCCAACGCAACGCCGAACACGTCCAACCGCTCGAAGTCGAACCGCATCCGCTCCTTGCCCATGTCGGCCTCCGCAGGGAGGCTATCCGCGCCACCCTGCGCGGGATCCACCTCCCGGCTGGGATTTCCGCCCGGAGGCGAACGGGCAGGGGCAGGGGCAGGGGCAGAGGCACCGCTCGCTCCGCGAGCTGGGAGGAGCCTGCGGGCGTGCGCGCTTTGCGCGCTACGCCCGACAGGCTCCTAGCGAATCCAGATCGCCTGGGCGCCACCCGCGCTCGGGTAGTTGTACAGCGTCCCGGCGAGCGTCGTGTACATCCAGGTCGACATACCGGCGGAGCCGCACAGGGTGAGGCCGGTGTTGGCGCCCGGGTTGGTGTTGGCGCCGTTGCGCGAGAAGTCCCAGCCGCTGCCGAGCGAGCCGTGGCCCTTGCAGTCGGCCGGCGCGCCCACGGGCGGGTTGACCTGACCCACGCCGCCGTCGGTGTAAGCCGTGTCGCCACCGCACCAGTAGTAGGTCTGGCCGTCCATACGCGCCGGGTCTGCCGGAGCGTTGTAGAGGTAGTACCCGTTGTTTCCGAAGTCGAGACGCAGGCTGGCGCGCGCGATGGGGTCGGAGCTGTAAGCTTGGACCCCGTTGGAGTAGCCCGCCACGCGGAAGTGCGTGTAGCTGGCGGTGTTGAGGTCGAGCCACGCCGCCATCGGCTGGGTGGAGGTGGACGCGGCGTACGGACCCGCGACGAGGGCGCCGTTGGCGTGCAGATCGTCGGTGGTGCTGCCGAAGCCCCAGCTCTGGGCGTTCGAGAAGATCGGCGCGTTGTGCACGCTGTTGACCACGAGGGCGAGCGTCCAGCCGCCGTCAGCCATGACGCACCGCGTGTCGACCGCGCCGCCCGGACCCGCGCCGTCGAGGTCGAGCGAGTAGACGCCGCTCGACAACAGCGGGTTGGCCGAGAGGAGCTCGGCGCAGGAGGTGGCGCCGCCACAAGTAGCGCTCGATCCCCAGAAGACGCTGGGATCGCTGTCGTCGCAGTCGTGGCCGCCCGAGGCGACCGACGCGTCGCCGTCGCCGTCCGCGTCCACGCCGTCGACGCGGTCACAGTTCTGGTCGGCGCCATCGCCGACGTCGTCTGCCATGCCCGCGTTGACGTCGGCGCTCCAGTCGTCGCAGTCCGTCCCCCCACGCAGCGCGCTGGTGTACCCGTCGTGGTCGGCGTCCGCAGGCAGGTCGGTGTCGCAGCCCCAGGTGACGCCGATCGGGGTGGGCGCGAGGTCCTGCAGGCCGTCGGCGACCGACCACAAGCGGTAGCGGCTCAAGTGATCGCCGACGATGTACTCGTCCGGCGCGAACGGGCTCGCGCACAGGCCGTAGGTGCCGAGGCCCGTGGTGCCCAGGCGGGTCGCGCTGAGGTCGCGCGTGTCGATCTCCCAGATGTCACCCTGGGTAGCGCCCGAGGTGACCAGGTTGCCGCGCGCGTTCGGCACGAGCAGGTTGGCAGCGTTCGCCGAGACCCCCGCGACCATGTCCACCGCGCCCGTGTCTGCGTGCCAGAGCAGGACGCGTGAAGCCGCGCGATCGGTGAACCAGATGTCGTCGCTGCCCGCGAAGCGGTAGGCGCCGATGACCTCGCCGTCGTAGGCGAACATGTGGGTGACCGCGCCCGTCTGGGGGTTGACCGTCCACACGTTGCCCGACGAGCCCGCGACGACGAGCTCGTCGCGAGCGTAGTCGTAGACGATGCCGTGTGCTCCGTCCAGGCCCGACGCGACGAGGGTGCCCTTGGTCTGGCCGTCGGCGCTCACGGTGGTGATCGCGCCCGCGTCGAGGTCGGTGACGTAGAGCGTGCCGTCGGGGCCGCGGGCCACGTCGATGTGCGAGCGCGCGTCGTTGGCCGTCCAGACCACGCCGTCATTGAGGAGGTCGAGCGCCCAGATGTTGCCGCTGGTGCGATCGACGCCGTAGACCGTCGGCGCGTAGTCCGCGCCCGAGCAGTCCTGGTCGACGCCGTCGAGGGGGAGGTCCACGCCGACGGGCGAGATCGTGGCGTCCTTGTCGTCGCAGTCGGTTTTGTCGACGATGAAGCCGTTGGGCGCGTTGCAGGACAGGACGGCGGAGGCGGGATCGCCGTAAGTGTCGGCGTCCGTGTCCGCGTAGAAGGTGCTCTTCACGCCCTCGTCCACTGCGCCGTCGCAGTTGTTGTCGAGGCCGTCGCACAGCTCCGCGTTGCCCGGGAAGGACAGCGCCTCGCCGTCGTCGCAGTCGGTGGCGTCCGGCACATAGGACGCGGGCGCCTCGCAGGCCTCCAAGCTCGCTGCGGCTGCGCCAAACGCGTCGCCGTCCGTGTCCGCGTAGAAGATGCTCTTCACGCCCTCGTCCACTGCGCCGTCGCAGTTGTTGTCCAGACCGTCGCACAGCTCCGCGTTGCCCGGGAAGGACAGCGCCTCGCCGTCGTCGCAGTCGGTGGCGTCCGGCACATAGGACGCGGGCGCCTCGCAGGCCTCCAAGCTCGCTGCGGGGTCGCCAAACGCGTCGCCGTCCGTGTCCGCGTAGAAGGTGCTCTTCACGCCCTCGTCCACGACGCCGTCGCAGTTGTTGTCCAGACCGTCGCACAGCTCGGG
>Ga0210033_1000335_pt1 | contig 44795 bp, 50 predicted proteins | sample CryGeymeta201501_FD_185465 | JGI IMG/M metagenome (GOLD analysis project Ga0210033, IMG submission 185465) | Groundwater microbial communities from Crystal Geyser aquifers in Utah, USA - Crystal Geyser metaG 2015-01 (SPAdes) (version 2) | ecosystem: Environmental > Aquatic > Deep subsurface >... | reverse complement strand
CCTCTGGAGCCCTAGCTACTTCGCATCCTCCGTAGGAGGAGCACCCATCGAGATACTACGCGACTACGTACACAACCAGAAGGCGCCGGCCTGAAGGCCGGGGTTTCAGACCCAGGATTTCTGATGAAGTACACAACCGAGATCAATGAGTGTGGTCTGATCGTGCTTGGCGTGGAGACCATCGTCTCCGGTGTGCCGTGGGTGCTTCAGCCTGGCGACTACGAGACGGTGATGCCGGGCATCGTTGTCGCGTCCAAGGAGGACGCACGGGACTATCTGAACATGGCGCGTGCGGTGGAGAACGCACAGCGGGAAAACCGGAAGATCGCTCGCGCAAAGCCAGTCTCCGACGACGTGGCCATCGCCGCCATGGCGCGGATGATGAAATGGGCGGAACAACCAACGAAGGCGTACGGACTCAGCCACCTTGGTATCCATACCTCGTTCGTCGTCAATGCGGGTGGCGTTCCGCTCTGCATCGGAGCTGCCCCAATTAATTCTGGGGTGCTGTTCACAGGCTATGGAGACTACGTCCCCGAGGGATGGCTTAAGATGGCGGAACGCGTCAGGGAAGCCAGGTTCTTCGAGACTGCTGCACGCGAGATGGGCGCTGCAATAACCGATGAATGGAATGATGGGCAGTCGACCGTTCTGAGATGCTCGCCGCATCCAACTGTGATCGCGGCGTTTGGTTCGGGTGAGCAACTGTGCATGTCAGAAGCCCAGCGGGCACATCCTGACTACGCTTTGCCGGAGGGTTGGCGATGACAACGATGCACGGGCCGGTGAAAGCGCGCGCGGTGGTAGGGAAGAAAATCGCGAGCATCACGCAGCATCGCAGGAAGGTTAGCGGAAGGATGTTCAACGACTTCCGTCACCTGCGTCTGGAAGACGGAACAGTTCTCTACCCTGTCGTGGTGGAACTCGACGATGGCTATGGAATCGAGCTGAGATTGACATCCTCCCCGCCCTAAAGGACGGAGATTCCGGGTACAGCCCCGGGTACAGCCCCGGTGGTTGACGCTTCACCGAGCGCCGTTGTCCGGCTGGTGGTTCCACGTATCGGAGTTGGAGGTGTGCGATGATGACGGATGAAGAATGGGCTGAATGGAAACTTGTAGAAGGTCGTATCCACGCGCTGAGCGATTGGTATTTCCGCCTGACTACTGCGCAGGGATTCGTGGTTCGGGAGCGTTTGCTCGACTTGGAGGACGCTTTGCGGAACATCGCCGAGACGTGCGTGCTGGACCCAGGCACGGCACAGTTTGCGAGACGTATACTTGACCACAAGCACGACGTGTCGACGGCTCCTGGTCTGACAGCATCGTGCCTGGCCTGCGGGCTGCCCCATCTGGGTACGGCGCAGGAAGGGCCGTTCTGCGAATGCGACGATGCAGACGAATGCGACGATGCAGACGCTCGCCCCGAAGCGGTGGCAAAGATGCTTGACGCGGAGCCGAAGCCCGAAGCGTTGCTCAAGGAGTACCCCGAGCACATGAAGTTGCGCGCCATCAGCGACGAGTCGCAAGCGATCTACAACTTCCTTGAATGGTGTGAGGAACAAGGCGTCGTTCTGTCCGAACGGCTTGGGGAAAACGAAAACCTTTTCCGCACGGGACGATCCATCCGCGACCTGCTCGCGGCTCACTTCGAGATCGATCAGGACAAGATCGAGGCCGAGAAGTGCGCCATGCTGGAATCGATCCGTGCCCGCGGTTGATAGACCTAATCTAGGAGGACAGACGTGACTACTAACGACATGCAGCAACGAGTGGACGGACTTTTCTGGTACGCAGCCGGTGGCGGTATCAGCAGGTGCGGCCCCTACGCGACGCAGCATGAAGCCTGGGAAGCCATGCGGCTGATCCCCGAGTTACGACGCAAGTTCGGGAGTCCGTATCCGCCGGATGCACGGGTGTGGCCAGAATGGAGCGAGAAGGTGGACTCATGAGCACGCGTGCCCTTGAGGGTCCACGCCATCTACCCCCATACACCGTCGTCCACGTTGCCAAGGATCCAGACGATCTTTTGCCTCGGACGATCTACGCAGTCGGAGAGGGCGGCCACTTGTGGCACGTCGTATTCGTATGTCCATGCGGTTGCGGCGCAACGATCGGGCTGAACCTGCTGGCTGATGCGTCGCCACGATGGAGGCTCCACGAGCACTCAGTCGGACCTACACTGAGCCCATCAGTTCGCAGGACGACAGGGTGCAAGAGCCACTTCGTCCTACGACGTGGTTGGATCACTTGGTGCCCAAGTGGTTTGTGAGCGCGTGCCGGGCGACATGCAGAGTGATGCTGGACACTGCGGCTCTCTCCGGTGCCAACTCATCTATGCCGGTGAGATCTATCAGCAGTGCGAGTGCGCCTGCACCGATTGCTGTGCTGCGCGCCGTGTAGAGGAGCGTGCTGACGCTGGTGCGACGTGGAAGCGTCACGACAAGGACGATAGTTAGACGTGCTCGACAAGCGCAACAAGAAGCTACTGGCCGAGGTTACTCGCCGACGATCCACCATCTGCATACGACAGGAAATCGAGCACGCATGGACCAAGCTACAGGGTGAGATTAGCACGCCCGTTCGCTACCACATGGATATCTTCGAGACGGCTCGTGGAGAGGCGGCTGCGAAGGTGGGAGCCCCTATTCACTACGTGAGGCTCAGTCTGAGCCGTTGGTACGAGTGCCTTGAGATCAGGACCTATGCCGCGCTGCCCGACGTTGGCGCGCCGACCGGAATCCATCAGTTCAAGACCTCACACCCAACGAAGGAACAGTTCAATCGAACTTGCACGCATCTCGTGACCGCTGCCATGTCGCTCGCGTATGCGATGGCGCGGAACAAGAACATCCGTAAACGTGCCGTCTGTGTCCTGCGCCTAGGCAACCGCGGCGTCCAAGAGTACCGCTGGGACGACACAATCCATTGATCACGCGCGCATACTTGACACCTGATCTAAGATGGTTACTGTTTCTGTAACGACGACGCGCCACTCAAGGCGCCGAGAAGAGAAATTATGTCCGCACACGTCAACGCTATGCAGGTTTGCATCCAGGCACGTGTCCCCGTTTTCCTGTGGGGAGCGCCCGGTATCGGGAAGACCGCAGTCACCGAGCAGGTGACGAAGGATCTGAACGAGCCAATCTGGGTCGTCATACTCTCCATCCGCGAGCCAGGCGACCAGGGAGGTCTTCCGAAGATCACGGACAGCGGCGTCCAACTCGTACCTCCGCGCTGGGGGCACGAACTGTGCGAAATCGGCCACGGCATCATCTTCTGGGATGAGTTCAACACCGCGGTCCCGACGCTCCAAGCGAGCGCCCTGCGTGTCATATACGAGGGCTACATGGGCGACCTGAAGCTACCTGCCGAAACCTCGCACGTGGCCGCCGGTAATCCTCCAGAGCGCAGCACGGGGGCCTTCAACCTGATGAGCGCCATCGCAAACCGCTGGGTCCACATCCCATGGCCGAACGACGCCACGCGGTGGTGCGATGCTATGGTTGCCGGGTTCCCACCGGCACCCGTCGTGCGAGTCCATGAGGGGTGGAGAGACGACATCCAGGCCATGCGGGCGACGGTGGCCTCGTTCATCCGCAAGAGGCCCGAGTTGCTGCACGTGGAGCCCGAGAGCAAGGTCGAGCAAGGTCGAGCGTGGCCAAGTAACCGCACGTGGACCTTCGCGGCGATGCTTCTCGCTGCCGCGAAGTCGGCTGGGTTCGACGTCAAGAGCGAGGAAGCTCGCATACTCGTGGCCGGATGCGTCGGAGAGGCCGCCCAGGTCGAATTTTACTCCTGGTACATCAACCTCAATCTCAAGGATCCCGAGGAGTACCTCGCGGAGCCAACGGGTACCGATCTGCCAACGAGGCAGGATCAGATCATGGCCACGCTCGACGCTGTCGCGTCGGCCGCCTTGGCGACCAACTACAGCCACAAGGAGCGCATTAAGCGCTACTATAGCGCGTGGAAGGTACTTGGAAGGGTAATGAAACGAAGCCCGGACATTGCGATCCCTGCGGCAAGGACGCTGGCAACCAACATGCCTCCCGACGTGGACAGAAATCTTCCGCCGGAGCTGGACGGAATGCTGGAAATCATCGAGAATAGCGGCATTGACTTCAACAGGAGGCGCGCGTGAGCAAGAGCAACATAGAACACATCGTGCTCCATCCCGAGGACTTCAAGGATCGGTGGGGAAAGCGTCTACAGATGGAGTATGCCGACGCAGTGGAAGATTATGTCACGGACAGCGGATCTAGCCTCCTTGAGATCGCGCTCATCCTCGAAGAGTCCAAGTGTCCTCGTTCGATCGTGTCCAAGGCGTGGACCGAGTGCCGCAATGCCAACACTGACGGCAAGGTTCTCCACCATCCGTGCGGCTGCGAAGTGGTAACGTGTCGTCGGTGCGGAGCACCAGACAAGTACATCCGTTTGACGCTCTTGACGCACCAGATGTGGAGAGTCCACGGGCAGGACGAGGAGACAGTGAAATTGATGCCTTGGGAAGACGACTTGGACTTGCCGGCCACGTTAGAGTTTCGTCTCGTGTGCGCTGCCTGTAAGAACGTGTGGTATGACACGTCGCGCATACCACAATTCGACGATCCCTACGACGTGGACGGGAACGGCGAGATCGACAACGAGATCTGCAAACTCGCCCTTCCATTCCCTGCCCACGAGCACGACGAGCACGGGCCGAACTGAAGGAAGCAAAATTGAACCGGACCACGCCAAACACGGCGGCCGAGGACATCGTCAGGGCAGCGAGAGCCAAGGTGTCCTGCCTGCGGCCATACTTCTCCCACGCCATCTTCTCGCTCATCCTACGAGAGAGCCGAGAGTGCCCTAGCATGGGCCTGGACCAGTGGGGTCGGTGCTACTTCAACCCGGACTGGGTGAGGCAATACACGGTGGCGGAGATCGCCGTGGCGCTGCTCCATGAGCTTTTCCACAAGCTGAGGAATCACCACCTACGAGCGAAGGCGCGTGGTGTCACGCGCGCGACGTTCGAATTGGCCAACATCGCGATGGACTGCGAGATCAACGACGACCTCTCGGAAGACAACAAGAGGGAGAATGACTTGCCACCCATTCCAGCGTCCAAGGATCCAGGGGTGCTCGCGTTTCCTGAGTCCATGCGTGGTCCGTGGTTTCCATGGAAGATCGGCTGTGAAGACGGGAACACGTGGGAGAGCTACTACGACCACCTCCTCGACCTGCAAGGCGCCTCGTCTGGCAACAAGGACGACGAGCGGGCCAAGCACGGAGGAGGAGGACAGTCTCCGCTCGGCAAGGGCGAAGAGAAGGACGGCAAGGAGCGGCACTTCGTTCCGGGTGGAAGTGCAGCCCACGGCATCCAAATGCCTTGGGAGTACGGAAATCCGTCGGAGCAGGGGCAACCCGAGGGGATCGAGGACGGAGACTGGCAGGACATCAAGCGCCTGACCGCAAAAGCCATCAGGGAGGCCAAGGGACGAGGCATCGATCCTGGTGAGTGGGTGTCGTGGTCAGATGACATCCTGGAGCCCGTACACGTCTCATGGGAGGACGAACTATCGAGCGGTCTCCGGTGGGCAATGAACGACGTCTCAGGGATGGCTGTCTACTCCTACAAGCGTCCCTCTCGGAGATCGTCTTCGCTACCCGAGTTCATCATGCCGAGCATGCGCAAACCGATCCCGTTCGTCTGCATCGTGGGGGACACCAGCGGGTCCATGAACGAGTTACACGACCTGCCCTTGCTACGCGGTACCGTGAGCGACGTGTGCATAGCGGCCGGCGCACAAGTGGCGTTCCTGGCCACGGACGCCCAGGTACACGGCGGGACGCAGATGCTCGCCGGAACGGATCTTCCGCTGCTCCACGGACGTGGAGGAACTGACATGTGCGCTGGCATCCAGTACGCGGTGGAGGAACTGCTGCCGAGCCCTGATGTCATCCTCGTAATGACCGACTGCGAAACCGGCTGGCCCGCCATGGAGCCTCCGGTACGGGTGATCGTCTGCGCCATCGGGGCCAACGAGCGCTCTATGAAGAATGTTCCCAAATGGGCGCAAGTGATCGAAATCACCGCCAAAGACACGAAAGCAAACCATGAAGACTAAGACGACGATCCTTTGCTCCAACGGACGCAACCGGCACACAGTTACGCGCCACGAAGACGGCACGTTGACCTCAACTGGTTGCGTAAACCTAAACGAACAGGCGGCCCGCTACGGCATACTCGCTCGCCTGCGCTCACAACCACTGCCTGAGATGGGCTGCGTGGCGCTCGCGGCGCTCGTCCGCTGCGGACTTCCACAGATGCTCCAACAAAAGAGGTCAGACAACAAGATCGAGTACGGGGCGTGGAAGAACATCTACATCCGCTACGAAAGCAACTCTATCGTGAAAGCCGCAGCCGACGAAGTGCGGCGTGAGCGAGACGACAAGCACGGAGAGACCTTCAAGCACGCACGGAAGGCACTGCGCCAGGCTGACTACCGCGGCGGGTGGTCCAAGGTGGACATCGACGAGAACACGTGCTTCGTGCCAAACTCCTCGATGGACGATGGTCTGCTCGTGGCGGTGGGTCAGCACGACGAATTCACGATTCCGCTTCAAGAGGGTTGGCTCGACTCGGTGCAGAAGGCTGGCATCGCCGTGGTGAGCGGCAAGTTCGTGTGCGGCATCGACATCGACAACCCGCGACAGGTATTCGCGATCGGCAAGGCGGAGACGGGCCTGTACGTGCTACGGCGCTACGACCTGGTCACGAAACCGAGTCTCCGTCTTCAGGCGGTGGCGTGATGCAGAGTCACAGCCGATTCGCTAAGATGGCGGACCCCATGCCGGAAGACTTTGAGCGCGCCATGATCATCGCGGCCTACGAGGCCCGCGAGCACCTCGCCTCCGCATCCAGGGCGACCGACGGGGCATGGGACGGGGCATTCGAGACGAACTGGTCCAAGTCCGTCGAGATGACCCATGCGGGCATCGTGCATCTCGGCTCGTGCCATTTGATGATGAAGACGCTGGGGGTGGACGACGCGAAGATTGCCGACCTTCACGAGCGCGCCGTCGCCACGGCGCACGCATCCATCTCGCTGGCGCAGGTCCGTAAGTCGTACGAGAGGGGTGACACCGCGTTCGAGGCCAAGCAGATCGATAAGAGCTATCGGCATTGGCAGATGGCTGCGGAAACGGCGCGTAAAGAAGCCCACCGGCTACTGGCCGCGCTCGCAATGAAGTTCCCAAACGCCTATGCCATCGACGATGATTGATCCGGCCGAACAGGCATCGCGTGCTCGTCAGCGACGACGCCGAGTAGCAGGTTCAGAAAGATCGTGTTTGTGAATGGTATCCAAGAGAAGTACGGGCTCAACTGGGAAGGCAAGCGCATCGCGGTACAACTGGCAGATGTCCCGGCGAACGGAACGCTGATGCCATGCCAGGAAGACAGTGTTGACTGGGACGCGACGAACAATCTCATGGTCGAGGGCGACAACATTGACGCCCTAAAGCTGCTACAGGATAGCTATTCTGGCAACGTCGACTTCATCTACATCGACCCTCCCTACAACACGGGCAACAGCTTCGTGTACTCCGACAAGCACGGCAGCGGTCCCGGCAAGCGTCATTCAAGCTGGCTGAGCATGATGTACCCCAGGTGCGTGCTTGCCCGAACGCTGCTTGCGGCGGACGGGGTGATGCTTGTCAGCGTCGACGGGAACGAGATGGCGAATCTGCGCCTGCTTCTGGATGAGGTGTTTGGCGAGTCGAACTTCTTGGCGACCATCGTGTGGGTCGCAAATCTCAGAGGACGGCAGACGTCCAAGCGCGGCCCTGTGGGCACCCATGAGTACATCCTCTGCTATGCGCGCGACGCCGAGCTGGTGAGGCAGGCTCGTGGAGAGATCAAGGCGCTCAAGGAGTTGATGCCTGCGATATACAAGATGCCGGACTACGAAGTCAGGCAGGACGAACGCGGGCCCTACGTTGTAAAGAATGAACTGCATAACACAAATTCAAAGTCCAACGAGCAAACCATGCCAACGATGGTGTTTGACATCCATCATAACTTTTACACGGGGGAGACGCGGACCACGGCTACCTCAGAAAATGCGCACATTCCTGGTTTTGCCGTTGCACATCCCCACCCAAATGCGCGCCCTAGCGTCTCTTACCACGCTTGGCGTTGGAGTCGCAAAAGGGTAGTTGCTGAGTCCGACAGTCTTGAGTTTAGGATCGACCGTGGACGTCTTCGCATTGGCACCAAGATTCGTGACATCGACCATGCGGCGCTGAAGGACATCGTGATCGGACCTTCTACGACGTCCGGGCAGTACGATCTAAAGAAGCTCGGACTTGCACGGGTGTTTGACTACCCGAAACCCGTGTCACTGATCCAGACATTGCTGGCCAGCATGGCACCGTCGGACGCAACGGTGATGGATTTTTTCGCGGGCTCTGGCACGACTGGGCACGCAGTCATGGCCCAAAACGCGGTCGATGGGGGCTCTCGGCGCTACATCGTCGTTCAGATTCCTGAGACGTTGGACCATAGTGTAAAGAGTCATGCGCTCGCGGCTGAGTTCTGCGACAAGCTCGGGGTGCCAAGAAATCTGGTGGAGGTGACCAAGGAGCGGCTTCGACGTGCGGCAAAGGACGTCCAGAAGAACGCGTCCGTTGGCGCAGACCTTGGTTTTCGCGTATTTAGGATAGGCACTGGTGAGTGTTCAGAGCCGAACTCGTGACACAAAATGGACGTGGATGGGAGATCTAGGCAGCCGCATTTGCGCTGGCTATGGTAGGATGCCTGCATGACGCTGAAGACGCTCATGTCATCCTTGTTGACCGAGGAGGCATCGCCATACAAACTTCCTTGAAGAACAAGGCGCTGCGGGCGGCGGGAAAGCTGACTACGCAGGAGCCAAGCACTCCAGAAGAACAACACGGCGGGCGTGACGTTCGCGGGCCTACGAGGTATGCTCAGCTCGTGTTCAACCTCGACCCGCCCACATCGGCCGCCCCCCCGCGACGCCGTACTAGCCGCGTGCCGCGGCGCACCAGCCGAGTTACCGCTCGCCGGACCAGTAGACAGAATCCGTCGCTGACCGTGCGCCGCGGCCTCATCAAGTACAAGGGGTTCAAGGCCGAGGAGTACAAGGGGAGCAAAGCAGTCTTTAGGGGACGCATCGCGGTCACCCGAGGATCCGGGTTGACGGAGTTCCCAAGCCCGAGCCAGATCGGCCGCATCGCGCGCGAGGAGGGCATCTCCGCAGCAGACGTGCGCACGGCATTCGGGCACATGGGCAAGCTGAAAGCCAACGGGCTCATGGCCAACGTCTCCGTGCCAAAGCACAAGAAGGTGCGGCGTGGATATCTGTCGGTGGATCAGGACGACTGGGTAGCCCAGGAATTGCCGCAGACCGCTGACCCCACGAGCCTCGGCATGCCGGCGGACAAGCGCATCATGCTTACGCGAGGGGGGTCTTGGGAGGACGGCGGCATCATGGCGGGCCTGCTCGACGTCGGTCAGGCAATGAAGGCGGCTCGGGCGCAGGGGTTCACGGCTACCGAGGTGCAGCGGGCCTTCGGACACATGAAGCCAGACCTGGCACCAGGAGCCAAGAAGTCGGCCACTTCGTCCGTCGACTACTACGGTCCGAGGAGAATGGCGCTGGGTCACTACGACGAGAACGCGCAGAAGGTAAAGGGCGGCGTCGCTAAGGGCTCCTTGGTCCTCTACGACAAAAAGACAGGGCGCACTCCCTGGGTCGCCCAGGTCATCCCCGAGGATCAGCGGCAGAGCACAACGACCGGAGAGCCCAAGCTCATCCTTGTTCGGTACGCAGGCACCAGCTACGACCTCACCTTCGACCAGGCGCTCACTGGGACCGGGCTACGAGGCGGCCGGCGCGACATCAGCGCGAGAGCCAGGAGCATCCCTGCGCTCGCTTTCTTGAACGCTTTCTCATTCCTCCTGCCGAAGTCGGACGCCGCCGCATTGTACCGCGCAGCATCAATGTCCGACTAAAATACCGTGTGTCGAAGGTAAGCCTTGACAGGTCGCTCGTCGGGCTATAGGTTCGTTCTCTCGGGCCCGTGGTAGTCCCACTGAACGAACGATGACCGCACCGAAAGAGATCGCCGAGAAGGGCCTGCTCAGCACCGCACAGGTGGCCAAGGAGCTTGGCCTGCACCGCAGCACAGTGGTCCTCTGGATCAAGCGCGGAATCCTGCACGCCAAGCACTTCGGAGGTAAAGGGGCGTACGGCATCACCCAGCGCAGTCTCGATGCGTTTCTCAAGGTTTACGAGCCGGAGAACGGCAAGAAGGAGTCGAAATGACGGCAACGAAGACGGAAGCGAATACGGAAGCGACCACTATCGTGCTCAACGCGGATGGGTCCGTTGTGGGTCAGCAGGTCATGGAGCGGGATGAGGACTCGGCAGCGCACATGCGCGTTCTGGATGAGATGGGGATCATCACCCCGCTTGCAACGCCGCAGGTGCTTCGGGCGGTGTTCGCGCGCAAGCAAAGCCTGTACGCGGCGATCATGGACCCGCACGACTACATCTACCTTGTGTCATACAAGGAGAACAACAAAACGCGCCAGTTTGTCAGCGACAACATGGAACGCGCGCAGAAGGTAGCCGAAACGTGCGACTCCAAGGTGTTCGCGAAGCCGAAGAAGTCGGGCATAGTGAAGTTGGCAGACGCGCTCGGCATCGAGGCGGAGATCGAGACTCAGGGGTGGCAGGTCGACCCTTCAACCAGCGAGCACTACTACGAGGTCGTCTATCGAGCGGTTCACAAGCGCACCAACCGATCTGCCCTCGGCAAGGGCGCATGTGACCGGGCGGAACGCGGTGGCCGCATCAGCGTCCACGACATACTGACAACGGCCGACACGCGAGCCTACAACCGCGCCGTGCTGCGCCTGAGCGGGTTCGGCGACGTGTCGGCGGACGAGATCATCGCTGGCCTTGACGGCGATGCTGGAACGCCTGAGTACGTACCGGAAGCCCAAGCGCTCCCACTGGCGCCAAAGGCTCTTCCGCCCGAAAGCGAGGACGAAGTCGTCACCGCTACACGTATCTGGGCGGAGAACATCGCCGCGCTCGGTAAATACGCTCCGACCAACGAGCAGGGGACGAAACCCGCTCGCGAGATGCGCGCGAAGGCCCGACGTGGTGACCCAAGGCAGGCTGCGATGCTCGGCGCCGCCGGGCTACAGTGGAGTGGTCGGGCGCAGGATGGCCCTGGGTTCCAGGCGTTCGATGTTGGAGACCCGCGGATTCTACCGCGAGACGTGAGCGCCGTGGCCTCTGCGTCGGCGGAGACTGCCAAGAAGACAGAAGGATGGGATCTCAGCGGGAAGCCCGATGGCGACGACGTTCCAGCGAAGGAAGAAGCTCAAGCCACCGAAGCCACCGAAGCTGAGAGCAAACCGGCCAACCCCATTCCCAAGCCGGACGCACGAACCGAGGTGGTCAGCACCGCACAGGCACGCAAAGTCTCAACGGCGCTGGTGGAATTGCTTGGATCACGTGAGGCGGCCAAGGAATGGTTCTCCTCCAACGCCCACGTGCCAACCACCAAGAATCTACGGGCGAATCAATACGTTCCGATGATGAACCACATCAAGACGATGAAGAAGGAGAGCAGCAATGGCTAGTGTGAGGGTAACGCATCATGGTCTGACCAGCGACGAGGCGACCAAGCCTCCGCTCCGCAACCCAGTCGAGCCCGGAGAATACAAGGTGAAGATCGTGCGTGCCGAGGCCAGCATCACGCGCTCATCGCCTCCGTTGACGAAGGTCACCGTCGAGTTCTCGATCATCCACGGCATCGGCGAAGATGGAGAAGCGGTCGACAAGGAGGTTGGACGTCGGCTCTTCCAGGACTACATCCTAGACCCAGACCCCAACTATCCGGGGCTGGACGAAGTACGCGTCTATGAGCTTCGGCAGATGCTCGACGCCACACACATCGAGTACACCGATGAGGGGTTCGACACGGACCACCTTAACGGGCTGCTCGTCAACGTCAAGGTCAAGCATCGCAAAGGGAAGACGCCGGACGAGGACGGCAGGATCCCCGTATTCGCGAACGTCTACCACGTTGACGAGTGCGCCGATCAATCAGCCGATCCCAACGACTTCATCTAGCCAATGGCGTTCGTTCGTATGCCGCTCCGCTCGGTCAGCGAAACGCGTTCGGACGTCGACTACGATCGCTACTGGCACACGTGGACACGTCAGATCGACGGGGACACGCTGCACGTGGAGGTACTTTCGTCGGCGGAAGCAACCGAGGAGACTCGGCTCACCATCGCTGCTGCCGAGGCAGACGCCCTTCCGCCATCCATCGTATCAAGCGACTCGTCGGCACCCGGAACGATCGTGCTCCGAGACTACCAGCGAGCGTCCATCGAGGCACTCGACAGGGCATGGAGACAGGGACACAGGGCTCCGCTGCTTGTGCTTCCGACTGGATCGGGAAAGACGATCATCGCGTCCACCGTCATGGGGAATTTGCACGAAGTCCACGGGAAACGAAGCCTGTTCATGGCACACCGACGCGAGTTACTCGACCAGACCGCCGCGAAGGTGCGCCTGGTGAGCACATGCCGCGTTGGCGTGGTACAGGGGAATCGCAACGACCTCGGCCACGACATCACCGTGGGCTCGATTCAGACCCTTGGTCACCACTCTGGCCGAAGAATGGAAGCGGTGCTTGCCGCGGGACCGTACGACCTTCTCGTGGTCGACGAGGCGCATCACGCGGTAAGCCCACAGTGGCAGGGCGTGATCGATGCTCTGAGACGCGAGAACCCAGGCATGCTGCTCTTCGGAATGACGGCCACGCCGGGCAGGGCAGACGGTTCGGCGCTGGATGCCGTGTTCGATACAGTGGCATACGAACGCCGGCTGACGGAGATGATCGACGAAGGTTGGCTGGTTCCACCGCGTGGATTCAAGGTCACGCTCGACATCGACCTCGACAAGATCAAGATGAGCAGGGGTGACTTCGTCGGCAGCCAGCTCTCGCAGGCGATGAACACGCCGCTTGTCAACGAGGCCGTGGTTCGCGCGTGGCAGCAGTTCGGTCACGACCGTAAGACGCTAGCATTCGCCGTCGATGTGGCACATGGATACGCGCTGCGCGACACCTTCGTGGCCGCCGGGTACGCCGCAGAGGCACTGGACGGGAAGACCAAGGACAAGGAACGGAAGGCTGTGCTCCAGCGCTTCCGCGATGGTCAGACACGCATCCTGGTCAACTGCCAAGTGCTGACAGAAGGCTATGACGACCCGAGCACGGAGGCGATCCTGTTCGCGCGTCCCACGCAGTCTCAGGGGCTCTACGTGCAGATGCTCGGGCGCGGACTTCGTCCCTGGCCTGGGAAAAGCGATTGCTTCGTGATCGACGCGGTGGGCAACGGAGACAGGCACCAGCCGATGCAGCTTGCAAGCCTCTCAGGCTTCGAGCCGGATCGGCGTGTCAACAGCAAGGGGGGCGACGGCGTCAACGATGAGGATCTTGCGTTCGACGCTGAAGATGATCCCGAAGTCTTGGCAGTGCGCATGCGCGGCGAGGAAGTTAGGCTCACAGGGCATGCGCGACCGACGCGCTACAAGTGGCGCGAGACGACACTTGGTTTCGTGCTTCAGATTCCACGCGTGGGCTACTACCTCGTGGCATGGTCCGACCACGAGCGAACGCAATGCACCATCCGTTTCTTCGACCAGCGACGAGGAAAGCGCGATGACCCACCACGTGATGTCCTGACGCAACCCGTAAGTTTCGAGATGGCATACGGGCTCGTCGAGGCCGAGATGGACCGACTATTCAAGGCTCGGCTAGGCAGGCGCACCGGATTCGCGCCAGACGACCACGTACCCGACGTGTCGTTCGTCGACATGGAAGACGGTCTCACCGAAACCATGTTCGCGGAGCGCGAGATGTTGAAAGACGCCAAGTGGCGTGATCGGCCTATGAGCGTGCGGCAAAGCGATCTACTAGTGAAGCTAGGCGTCAAACAAGGGAGCCTGCCCGAACTGATGGGAGAGGCGTCAGACCTCATCGCGATCCTACAAGTGCAGCGGGACGCGAAGATGCGCGTGCCAGCGACGCACAAGCAGCTTGGCTATCTGCGTATGCACAAGGTCGTCGTGCGCGACGGGCTCACTAAGGGGGCCGCGGCGAAGTTGATCTTCCGACACCGCAACGGTTTCTTGAAACCAGAAGAAGGAGGCTGACGTGGACAGACGGTGGAACAGTGGCGCGATCGTAGTCGTTGACGTGGAGACAACAGGACTGAGCTACGACAAAGGCGACCGCGTCATAGAAATAGGTCTCGCCAGGTTCGAGAAGGGCCAACTCGTGGACAAGTGGGGAACGCTCATCAATCCAGGGCGCCACATTCCAGCCGAGGCATCGGCCATCCATGGCATACGCGACCAAGACGTGGCAGACGCTCCGAGCTTCCGCGAATGTCTACAGGAGATCGAGAACATCGCGGTGGACGCGCAGCCGGCGGCGTACAACGCGCAGTTCGATCGCGGATTCATCTACGGAGAGATAGACGACATCCTCTATCGGGGCGGGTGCTCGCTCTTCTACCCGGCGTTCCCTTGGCTCGATCCGCTCGTGTGGGCGCGGCAAATCCGCGGACACTACAACAACAAGCTCACCGTGTGCTGCCAGGACTACGGCATCGAGTTGGAGAACGCACACCGAGCCACAGATGACGCCGTTGCTGCGGGTCGGCTCCTCTTCGTGCTTGGTATAGAGATCCAGCCATACACGCTACGGGACATGCTAGCGGCGCAGGAGAAGTACAAGGTCAAACAGGACGAGGAGCGCGAGGCGTGGCGGACGAAGAAGAACAGGACGTAACTCGTCGCGTAGCCGCGAGGGCTCTTGGCGCTCCATTCCTCTACGTGTGCGAAGAGTGCGGTTCTCCTTTCAACTGGAAGGACGGAGATGACGTGCCACAAGTGTTCATCAGCGACGCCAACGGAGATCCTCAGCACGCAGGGAAGATTACGTGCGGCCTTGCGTGTGCGAAGCGAGTGGCCGCCAGCATGGCCGACGATTCCCCATTCATCTTTCCCAACGTAGACCCTTGAAGCTATCACCAGAAGACAAGGTGCGTCTGTTTCGGGATCTCACACGAGGACCCGACGACGTGTACGCCATTCGGAACGAGGGTGTCTGGGGGCCCACCTATTCCGAAATGGATGACCGCTCGATCACGCTCCACCTAACCGGGTACATGGAGATCGGGTCCTACCCCCTCATCCCCGCCGACCCCTGGTCCCTCTGCTACTGGATCGGCGCCGACTTTGATGGAAAGGAATCAGGCGACCAACTCTGGAGGTCCGACGTGGCTCGCGCTGCGGAGTTCTTCTCGGAGTTCGATGGGTGCTTTATCAACCTATCGCGATCTGGGAAAGGCGCGCACATCCGCATGCTATTCACGGAAGCCGTCCCCGCGTGGATGGCGAGGCGCTGGATGGCCGCGTGGCTGGATGAGTCTGGCGTGCTGCGCAACGTGGAGTACGGGGACATCGCGCCCACCTTCGACCGCCTAATTCCACCGCAGGACCAGCTCAGCACCGACCACACGAAGTACAGCAAGCGTGGCCCAGGCAACCTAATGGGAAGCCCACTGAACCCACGCTGCGCCAGGAACAACGGCGGGGGCACGATGCCGCTCGACCCTCGCCAGGTCGAGCGCGGCAACTTCGAGCCTGACGGCAAACACTGGGACCACGTCGTGCGAGCGCTTGAATCCAGGTCATGGGGTTTCAACGAGCTTCAGCGTGCTCTGGACGACTGCCCTGGAGACGTGTCCAAGCAGCCACCAACCAAACACTCCACCAGATCGCTCCCCATCCTTCCATCGGGAGAAGGCGAACTAGACCAAACGCTCGCCTTCTGCGACTTCATGCGTGCCATGCAGGGCGAAAACATGAACTATCAACTGTGGGTCGCCCTCGCGAGCCAGCTCCACCGCTTTGGTGAGGCGGGTCGAGAAGCGTTCCACGCCATCTCAGCCACGGACCATCGGTACAACGTACGCAACACGGAAAGGAAGTGGCAGCAGACGCGCGGCCTGTCGCCCGTGCGGTGCGACACCCTTGTTAGCATGGGGTTCCGATGTCCTCATCTCGACACTCCACGGTGCAACGGTGCAACGTCACCCGCGACGTTCTGGGACTTCACCTACTCAGAAATCCTGTGACGTGACGTGACACTACGTGGCATTATAACAAACATGTATTCTGTCCGATTCAATCACGTCGACATGGTACATGCGATCTGGTCCGACCGGCGCCAGAACGCTAAATGAGCGTCACTATGCGCCGGAATGACCGTCTTTCCCCGTCTTTCTTGAACAATCGAGCCAAGCATCCGACGTGATGCTTGACTCGGCACCGAGTCCGGGTTGAAGATAGCCTCTTCGTGAACTTCCCACCAAATCAAACGCCCCCGAGCCATAGGCAAGAGGGCGTCTGAAGGTTGTGGGGACGTGAGGGGTGGACGTCCCCAGCAGCGCGAGCACCTGAACCTTACGATGCCCAACGCCATTACTGTAGCCTCAGAATTGCGCCTCAGCAAGGCTTACCTGAACGGTAACCACGCGTGAGCAACTCGCCCGAAGACCCAACGTACGACCCGTACGAAGACATCTTCGCCGAGAACTATGAACCGAACCTGGCCTTCGCCATGACGGCCGCAAAACAGGCTGGCGAGTTGCTCAAAGATGCGACCCAGGCGCTAGCCGAAGCAGAGTTCGAGGGTGGTCGCTACACCGGTCTCATCGCGGAGTCTGCCCGGAAGTCCGCAGTCGTTCAGATCACCGCGATCCAACGCGACGTGCAGGCATCACGAAGAAGTGCCGAATCCGCACGATCCATGAAGCCCGAGGACGAGGGCTACGACGGATTCGTCTGGGAAGCAGTCCACGCCTACGAGCGGGCCACAGACCACTTCAGTAGCATGCTGGTCACGATTGGAAAGATCGGGACGCAGGACATTCCAATACCCGTGGCAGAGCACGAGCGCGTGCCAACCACGCAGGACGCCAAGACAGTCAGCAACGCGGCTCACCAGGAGACGCTTGCGTGGCTTCAAGGGGCTAGAAACGAAAAGCTCAGGGCCAACGGCGAAAAGCCACCACCGGGAAAACTCTGCATCCTGAAGAACAGTCCAGGCGCAGGGAAGACAGAAGCGATCCTAGACGGCGCTCTGGATGAGCAGCGAAACGGACGCAGCGTCATTATCGCGGTGCGCACCAAAGCCATGCTTCTAGGGGACAGCCCAGAAATCTTGGAACGCGTTCGAGCGAAGAACCCCTACGGCCAAAGTCGCCTGCACGTCATCATCGGGCGCGACCCTACTAACTGCGAGAACTTCGCGAACGTCGAGGCGGTCCAGGCACATGGCTACTCGCCTGGGGGAACAGTCTGCATCCGCTGTGACTGGCACCCGAACAACTGCTACCAGATCGGTCTATCGCCATGCGGATACTACGAAAGCCGCATCCGCGCCGCGAACGACAGTAGGCGCTCCAAGGTCAACGGATCCGGTGTGGACAGGCCCATGATCTTCACGTCACAAGCGTGCCTCGTGTCGTCCTTCAACGTCGGCGGTGGACAATTCGGCACGTTCTGGAAGGCCGACTCCATCATGATGGACGAGGACCCCACCGACTCATTCGAGACGTCACAATTTCTAACCTCCGACCAAGTACACTACACGTCGGCGGACCCTCGGGCGATCGAGCTAAACGCGGTGTCCGCGCTGCTCCGAAAGGCCATGGAGATCGGCACGTACGAACGTATGGCCGCACAGTCCAATGGGTTCAAAATTAGGAAGAAGGAGCGTGTCATCCACTGGCGTGGCGGAAGCACATACGCCGGACGAGAGTTGCACAACCTCCTGCGCCGGGCCGCCGACGCCATCGGCTTAGGGGAGTTGCTCCCTCTCTTCAACTTCGTCGCCGATGATGCCGACGAACATTTCACCCCTCCTCGTCTCAACGGACTAGAAACGTCAGCGGCACTGAGCGCCGCCGTTCCTCCACGTGCGATACACACGATCACAGAAAACCTTCAGCGCGAACTCGACAACGTCGAGCGGCTCAAGCGACACGCCTACCGCACGATCCGAGGACACGATCCATACGTCAGCGGTCGAGACGAGGCCAAAGCAGAGCGCGCCGCGCACACCGCTGAGCCCGACACAGCCTATACCGTATGGCTCGAATGGATCGCCGGACCTCCAGGAGAAGAGGGCGAGTGGCAGTTCGTGGCTCAGACCTACGTCCCGTTCTGCGACACATCAGCCGACATCGTGATTGGTGATGCCTACGCCCAAGTCTCCCACTACGAACGCATGCTCGGCCGGACGTGCGACCAACTCATCCAGCACACCGCACACTTTCCACCAGAGACCCGCGTGGTCCGCTACCTGACCAAGAGCACGATCGGATACCTAGAAAGCGGTGGCCTTTCGATCAACCTCGGACTCGCTGAAACCATCCTCGCGACCGAAGGTCGTGGGCGCCGCGTACTGCTCTACGGCCACCTCAAACTCAAGAGCAAGGTCGAGTCCTGGATGAAAGAAGCGGCTGTTCGATACGGCGTCACCGAGTGGGCCTATGAGCACTGGTGGGGCGGTCGAGGCAAGGACCAGTACAACGGATGGGACGTATACATCCAGATTTCCGAACCAGTACAGAACATCGGAGGCATGCTCCACACCGTCAACGCACGTGAGTTTCGTGACGCTATGAACGCCACGACCGACGAGGACAGGGTCGAGATGTCTAAACGCATCGACTTCAATATGGACGGGCACATAGGTCTTGCTCACGCAATGCGTAACTCGCATCACCGTCTGTTCCTAGAACACGAGAGACAGAACATCAACGAGCAGACGCAGGCCATCAACCGACTGCGCCCGATCTGGAACTCATCGAGTTGCTATGTGATGGGTTCAAGCGTAGAACTAAGCATAGATTTGCTTGCTGCAACATCCACTATCGTCACACAAGGTGGTGCAAAGAACAACGTGTCACGCTCCAGACAGCGAGGAACTCGCATAAATGGACACGTGGATTCGTATGCGACACCACACGAAGTGCTCCATGCGATGCTCGCCGTGGTGGAGTGGTACGGCGTATGGTCACATAGGTTCATGCACTCGCTGATTACGGTGCCACTGGATGGAAAACCCAAAAACGAGCCCGACGCAAAATTTGCGTTTGGTATTACCAATAAAAGCGACATGATTACGGACAGTTCCGATTTTCCGGCGTCACCAATTAGACCTCCTTTAATTGGTCACGCCGGAAAATATACATGTATGGCCATTTTGTGGCCATACGTTGGGTCCGAGCCGGCCCTTCCGCTGGTTCATCGGGTCTGGCTGCCACCGGCCCACTGGGAGGCCCTCAACCTGGTCGCTGACAGCATCAGGTCGATCAGAACCGCTCGGGAGATGCTCAAGGGTCGTCTTAGGGTAGTCAACGCAGACCGGCAGCCAAAGTGGCGGTCGTCAGGCAGGGGTCGGCCACCCCCCATCTTCTACGACCCCGAGCACCCGGCATTCGGTGGCGTCGATCAACCCGAACTGGCGGTGGAGATGTACCACGCTATCATGGACAACCAATACGGGCCCGAGCGTGATGGGAAGCTCGTGGCGCCGAACGCCTCATCCCACGTGCCAACGAACTGGCAGGAGGTTCCGTTTTGAGTATGCAGGAGCACGTTCTAACGATTCCAGATGAACTCATCGAATGGGGTGCCGACCCTGCGGTGTCGATCACGATGCCTAGGCCATGGGCTCATCAGGTCGCGGAGTTGGTTTCGCAGAGTGAGGTCGAGCCGCTCAGTACTGCGGATACGGAGCGATTGCTCGGTCGACTTGAAGGCTTGATCGGGTGCGCGATCGACGCGGGCAGGTCGGACTTGCTGCTCGGGATCGATTTGCTTACCGCCGAGTGGCTTGGCATGGTATTCACCTGGCATGCCGGTGAGCACGAAATGCAAATTGGCCGAGGCGAGCGCTGGAACTACCAGGAGTTACGAGAGCTTCTGGGCTCCTCCGACCCGAGGAAAGCCGCCAAGGATTGCGAGCGTGTCAAGTCCGCGGCGAGCGCAGCCTTTCCAGACGCACGAATTGGTGAGATCATCGGGCGCACGCAGTCCACGCACTGCGAAGGGTGTGGTTTGGTGGATGAGATGATGATGATCACGATGACGTCTGGGAACTCCTACTGCATGTCGTGCTACGACGAGCTAACTCGCTCCATGCGCGACGTTCGGAAGACACGATGAGCGGCGGAGCACAGTTCGCCGAACTTGCGCCGAGGAGCCCCGATAACGGGCAACTCGACCTTGCCTGGAGGGGGCTGCTGGGACCGTCGAACAACATCAACCAGGGGCGGATCCAGCGGGTCACGCCCTTGAATTCGTTTCGCATCGGCCAGCAAGCGGTGTTCTGGCTTGGCGTTCGTAATCTGCCCGTCATCAGTGGCAACTACGCGACCCGTCTACGTCTGAAGCTCTGGTGGGCTCGCCCCAACCTAGAGTACCGGGTGCCTGGAGATCCGACGTACGAGCCTATCGACACGTCGACTTTCGGTGGGGGGCCGTTCGGCAATGAGGAAAACAACCGCTATGTCTGGATTCCGAGTCCAAAGCGTCTTGATACGAATCCGTTCCAGACGGCACCTCCACCGGCCGCAGTGGTGGGCACGAGCGACTCGATCATGCTCGATGATGTACTCGCCATTGACCTACTCGACCCAACCGATCCGGTGAACATCGCGAACTTCCCGCCTCCCCAGGCGGTGAGCGTATGGAAGGTGTTCTTGTACCCGACGATGGGCTACTCGCTCGGCGTGACGTGGGAGGTCGCCCTGCTCAATCCACAGGGAGACCCTGCGCCTCCAGAGATATCGCTGACGTGGACGACTGGAGCCTTGGCTGGTAGCTATCAGGAATCCATCGGCTGATCCATGGTCTGGATGCCGAGAATTGGCTCTGGAGTCGGCGGAGGCGGCGTCCTAGCCGGGGACGCGACGGGACCCATTGGAGCCAATACCGTTGTCGGACTTCAGGGCAAACCCGTCAGTGCGAACCCTCCAGCACTAGGAGAAATTCTTGTTTGGAACGGAGCCGCGTGGACTCCAGGCGTAGTTCCACCATCTCCGAACGTGGGGGGCACGTTCACGTTCTCGGCGCCGGTCGCGGTGGGCGACGTGGTCTACAAGACTGCGGTTGCTGGTGAGGTTGCGCGAGCTGACAACGGAAGCATAGCCACCTCGCCCGCTATTGGTGTCGTCGTCGCGATTCCTGGCGCAGGCGTAGCCACGGTGATCTTCATTGGCGAAGTCGCCATCGCTGGTCTCGTTGCGGGATCGGTCTACTGGCTCGGGGCCACTGGGGCGCTCGTGACACCGGGCCCGATTGGTCCGGCTGGCACAGTCGTACAAATCCTTGGCATCGCCAAAGATCCTGGTACATTCATTCTCGCACCCAAGGTTCACACGGTCCTGTAGGACATCATGGCGCAGAAGCTCTACAAGCTAAGTCCCGAGGTTTTGGCCTCTCCGCAGTTCGCATCACAAGCAAGCTACGGCTTTCGCACGTCGTTTCAGCAGTCTGCGGGTGGGACTGACGTGCGCGTGCTCGAAGCGAAGGACTGCCCCTTGATCACGTGCGCCGGGTCCGACGTGCTCGGAACGACGAACGTATGGGCGCAAAAGTTCATGGATGTCGCAAAGATTCCGAGCGTGTCTTTCATGGTTGGTGGCTCTAGTTGGCTGGGAACTCCAGGAGCTGCCATTTTCGTCCCTGCAACAGGGGCGGTTACGATCGATTTGGACGCAATTTTTCCGGCAGCATAGACGACCGCCGGGTAGGAGTTCCCCATGGCCAGTGCCCTTCCGATTACCAACCAACTCGGGAAGCAGCAGCAGCTTCCCGCAGGTGACAACCTCCTTGTCCGCGGCGGTATTGACGTAGACGCGGCAGGCGCGCTCACCGTTGGTCCGACAACAGCGACGAGCGTGACGATTGGTGGCGCGGCGTCGGCCGTGGCTGCGGTCACGATCGGAAAGTCTGGTGTCGATACCACGATCCTCGGCAACTTGGTCGTCAACGAGAACTTCTCGGCGAACGTCTCGGCGGTGTCGGGCGTCATCGATCTTGGAGATGGCAGCAACGACATCATTTCGGTCGGCGGAGGAACGGGCGACACGGTGCTGATGAAGGGACTCATCGGCAACGGTGGGTTTCCAAACCTGAGCTTTGGAAACGGTCAGGACCATGCGATCGATGTTGCAGTCAGTGCCGCAGAGACCGTGGGCCGTGCGCTCTCGGTGGGCTCCGGTGCGGGCGGCGCGTCGGTTGGCGTTGCGATCGGCGGCGCGGGCGGCGCGCTGTCGCTGCTCGGCTCGGCTGGTGGCGCGGGTTCTGGTGTGTTCGCGGGCGGCGCTGGCTCCCCAGTCAGCGTCTTGGGTGGCACGGGCGGTGCGTCGGCCGGCGCGGCGCTTGGCGGCGTGGGCGGCGCTTCCACAATGGCATCTGGAACCGGCGGCGCGGGCTCGGCGACGGGTGTCAGCGGAGCGGGTGGCGGCATGACGCTAGCGGCCGGTTCGGCAGGTGCCAATGGCGGTGCGGGCCAGGGCCTGGGCGGATCGGTGACTATCGACGCGGGCTCGGGAGCCACGAAGGGCAACATCACGATCGGTGGCACAAATGTCGCTGCGATGTTCTCGGGCAACGTGACCGACAACCCATCGTGGAAGCACAAGGGCACGTTGGATGTTGCAACGTCGCTTGCTGGCATTGCGCTCACGACGAATAGCCCGTCGAAGGTGAACACCACGGCGAACTACGCTGAGGCGATCCGCATGAACTCAACCGGAACGGGTGCCGAAGTCGCCTCGATTCTGGTGGGCGACGCGAACCCCAACGGAGACGTGCTGGACGGATCTGCCGGATCGATCTTCTTGGACGGTCTCGCGGGCAAGGCGTACCTGAAGACCGACGACACGAGCGCCTGGGTCGAGATGGCGACGGGCACGGTCAGTCTTCAGGCTGCCTATGACGGTGGCATCAGCATCGTGCAGTCGCTGGCTCAGGGCAGCATGACCGTCGATCGCGGTACGAACACCGCGGGGTCGCCGATGTTGTCGATGACCGACAGCACAGCCTCGGGCCAGAGCGCGCTGAAGATCACGAAGTCCGGTACGCTGGGCGGCGAGGGCATCGCCGTGGTCATCGGCGCAACGAACACGGGTGATGGCGTCAACGTCAAGACCAACGGGGGTGCAGGCAAGGCGTACTCGGGCACAATCGCGGCGGCCGACAAGGCTTGGTACTTCGACGGTGGCGGAACCGATTCGGCTATCGATCTCGGTCCTGTGTTAGGCACGAATTGGGGCATCTCCACGGCTGTGGGTCTCTCGCAGGCGAGTGCGTCGGGGATTGGTCTGTTCACTGGTGCCGGAGGCGCGTCGGCTGGAGGAGCAAACGCTGGCGGAGGTGGCAACATCGGGTTGTTTGCTGGCCCTGGCGGTGCGGGCTCGGGAACTTTTGCGGCGGGTTCAGCGGGTGGCGTGTTTGCCCAGGCAGGCGACGGCGGTGCCGCTGGGACGGCGGCGGCCACGGCCTCGGCGGGTGGCGTGGTCTCGCTGACCGGCGGTGTTGGTGGTGCCAGCGCGGTCAATGCTGATACGGCAGCGACCGGCGGTGCGCTTAGTTTTGCGGCCGGCGCTGGCGGCGTCGCTACGGGTACCACCAGCAGCGGCGGTGACGGTGGCGCCGTGACGATCACGGCTGGCGCTGGCGGCGTTGGCACGTCTTCCAATGGTGGAGGCGGCGCCGTGACGATCACGGCTGGCGCTGGCGGCGGATTTAATGGCCCTGGCATTCTGAGCCTGAACGGCGGCGGTGGCGGCGGCGCGAACGGTGGCGGAGGAAGTGTCTTCATCAATCCTGGCGCCCCCACGGGCGCCGGTACCATCGGTGAAGTGAACATCAGCGCGATTGGTGGCCAGGGTGGCACCATCAACATCGGAAACATCGCCGACTACCCGGCTGTCTTCCACAAGGGATCATACAACCTGGAGTACGCCGCAAACGGAACTGCCGTGGACATCACGTCGAGTGCCGGTGGATCTGTGATGATCATGCGAACCGGCAGCGGTGCCGCAAACCTTCGGTTCGAGATGGCAACCACGGGCCTCATCACGCTCAACAACAATGAGGCGGCGGCGGCAACGAACAGCGCGCAGCAACTCGTCCTAGCAAGCGCGGGTGCGAACATCGCGGACGTTTCGCTCTACACGGTGGACGCCAACCCTGACACCGTTGTCTCCGCGACGCGCGGATCTCTGGCGCTGGCCGACACGGGAGTTGCCTACATCAACACCGACGGCGCGACAGCCTGGTCTCCGCTCGCTGCGGGTTCGACTGCGCTTCAGCAGGCGTACGCCGCTGGCTCCTCGATTGTCGAGGACAACACGCAGCAGGCGGTGACCATCGATCGTGGAACGAACACCACGAACGCGGTGCTCGCCGTGACGGATACGGCTGCGGTGGCACAGGCGGCAGTGACCATCAACAAGAGCCCCAGCGTAGTCACCGCTGGGTCCGCGCTTTCGGTCACCACGGGCGCGAACGCCTCTGGCGATACGCTGTTCGTAAACGGTGGCGCGCAAAGCTCAGCCCTGCACGTCCAGTCGCAGGGCAACGACGTCATCCTCGTCGACTTCAACGGCAACTACACGGTGACCTCGGGCATCGCGAACGTGAGTATCCTCGCGGACGCGAAGACGCCGACGGCCGGCGGTTCGTTTGTGTCCGGCACATCATCGTCGGGTTCATCAGGAAACGCGGGCTCGGCCACCTACGGAAGTGTCGCGGTAAATGCGAACGCAGGCGATGTCACCGTGCGGTCGGCAGTCACAGGCACGGGCATCGCTGGTAATCTGTACCTCCTCAGCGATCCCGGCGGATCGGGCGTGGGTGGTGGCGTCGCCATCGCGGCGGGACCGGCGGTGGTTCCTGCGGACAAAAACGTCGAGTTGACCGCAACCGCAGACATCAAGCTATCGGGCACGGGTGGTGGCGTAGCCATCGCATCGGGAACGGCGGCGAGTCCTGTGGCTGGAAACGTCGAGTTGACCGCAACCGCAGACATCACGCTGCAACCTGGTGGTATCGCGGCGGCGCTTCCCGTCAACGGCGGCACGAGCACGAACAACACCAGCCTAGACGCTTCGTTCGCGGCCAGTTCGATCGTGGGTTGCCTCAACGAGCTGAAGACCGGAGCTACCAGCGCTGACACGACGGTCCCGTCGGTCTGCAACGGCACGACGGCGATCACCGTTGGACAACTTCTCGCCATCGACAATGATGGCGGAGGCTCCAGGGCGTTCCAGGCGGACGCGAACGGTGTAACCACGCGTCCCAACGCGATCGGCTTCGCGAAGGCTGGGGCCGCACTTGGAGCAGCAGTGGACGTCATCGTAGCTGGCGAGACGACCATTCCTGACTCGCAGTGGGATGCTGTACCTGTCGTTGCGGACTCGGGAAAGCGCGTCTACATGAGCACGACTGCCGGAAAGGTCACCCTCACTGCGCCGGCCGCCAGCGGTGACACGGTTCTCCGTGTGGGTATCGTATCCTTCGCAGACGCCAACGCGAACACCACGCGTGTCATTGTTCAGATCGGCGAACCCACAGTCCTGTAGCTCGTAGGAGTCGATCCGCCGTAGGCCATGAATACCATTGTCATAGGACCCGACGGTCGCTTCCAAACCCTAAAGAAAGCAACCGCAGTAACGTCTGCGTCCTATGCCGTACAATCGGACGACACAGCGCTGCTGTGTGACGACACGAACAACCACATCGACGTCCTACTGCCATCCGCGTCGTCTCCGCCGACACGGCTTACTGTAAAGAAGCTGACCCAAGCGTTGTTCAACGGGATCACCGTGAATCCGTTGGGCGCACAGAAGATCGATGGTCAGTCGTCGGTTGTGTTGAGCGGCGACAAGTCGGTCATCAGGCTGTTGTCCGACGGATCGAATTGGTGGCTTGTCTGACAGCGGGTTCTGGTCTATGCTCGCGTCTCACCAGGAGACGCTCATGACAGTATGCACAGGGAAGAAGACTACGACCAAGAGGGCGCCGCGCAAGCGCAAGTCGAATACGGCCGTAAGGCCGGAGAGCCAGGAGCCGATCGAGCTTCAGATCGAGGGTGAGCTTCGCTACAAGCTGAAGGCCGCGCATCTGGGCTGGCAGGCTGCGGAGAGCCGTGTACTGGCCGCAACACAGCCAGAGATCCAGCGCATCCTACAGCGCGCCCGCCGAAACGACGCCGAGTGGAAGCGTCTTCAGCAGGAACGCGTGGACGCATTCAACGAGGTCATCGACGCGATGACCCCAGGACTACCCGATGGATTCGCGATCAAGCACCTGGACGCCGTCGAGAGCACGGTCAAGGCGATCTACGATCCGGCGTCCCGCGGAGAGCATGTTGGTGGGTGAGCTTCGCTCACTGAACAGCACGCGCGACGACATGCTGAAGACGATCATGGCGGCTACCGAGGACGCTGTGATCGTCGTCCTCGTCGAGTCACACACGACGCAGAACACGCGCGTTATGTGGACTTCGGCCGCGCCGCGAGTGTTTGCCTACTTCTCGATGCTCCTCACAAACTTCGGTCTATCGTTCATCCGCAGAGTAGACGAGAAGACGGAGCAGTGAGACCGAAACACGAAACGGAGGCTACGGTTTGGCGCGCGATGGGACGACCCAGAACCCGTTGACGGTCGTTCCGCAGGAGATGCGTCGCCACCCCATGCGGAGAGCGCGAGGCGTGTCCATGGTGCCTCCCCAGTGGTGCGGAACCTCGGTGCATGGACCTGCGCCAACGGTGGCATTGTGGCTCCGCAGCAGGCGTTTGACGGCGTCCACCGTAGCGAGCCATCGGGGGCATCCGTAGGCTGCCCAGGAGGGAGCGGTCTGGCGCCTTACGTGGCGCGGCGCCGGCCAGGACGGAGGACGTGAACCGTCGATCTGAAGCTCGGCGATCCAGCGCATTCTCACATCACTCTCCATAGGGAAGATCCGGCGTGGTGAGTAGTTCACGAACATCTCGACGCGGGACATGGCTCCACGCTGCGCATCCATGACCGCAAGCATGCCGTAGTAGTCGTCATCGTTGCGCCCAGGGAGAGGCGTTCCGGCCTCCCCATAGGACATGCGGGCGAATACCAAGACCGGGTCGAGCATTCCGGCCCTTGCGAGCGCACGGGCGCGTCTGCGGGCCTCGTCGCGATCTTCGACGGTGATGGCTGCTGGTGCGTCCCTGCGGGCCTCTCGCCGGCATCTGGCTACGTAGCGTCGGTTCCGGTAGGGCATCGGCGCCATGATGTCGCTCACGAGCACCGTTGGCCCATGAGTCACGATGGCCTCGGGCTCGGCCTCGTGGATGGTCACGTCCTCGACGGCCCCGGTGTCCAGGGAACCAGCCTCTGGTTCGCCGGATTCCATTGCGGACGTTGCGTGAACATCGGAGTCGTCCGGCGTGGATATGTCCAAGGCCACGCAGGACGATGCCATGGCCAGGAGTACAAGGATCGGTGTGATTCGCATGCCACCACCTAGTACCTTCGACTCATGAGCGCAACACAGGCGCTTTGAGTGGACCGTTGTTGTGGTGTACGATACGGCCCATGGAAGATCACGACGTGCCGTTCATCGAACGAATTGACGATCTGGAGGGGTTCATCTCGCAACGGGGCCCCGTGCAGACGGACTCGAACGAGCAGGCGTTCGGTGTGATTCAGGCGCTCTCGGAGTGGGATCCCCGCGTCACCATTGTGACGCAGGAATACTTTCCCGACGCTATCGCGATCGAGGCGCGTATCGGCGAGTCTGAACCGTTGCAACCCAACGCGATGGAGACGATGGCGTTCGACCCGGATGCTTGGAATAACAAGCTCGACGCCTATCCTCAGTGGCAGTCGGCGTGGTGGCGTGAGGTCATTCAGAACGCGAGCGATGCCCGTGGTCCTGAGAAGCCCGAGGGCGCCACTAGGGTGGACCTGGAGTGCTACACCGAGCAGTACACGGATATCGAGGGCGTTACCGTCACGGCGGTTCGCGTCAGTGCCTACGACAACGGTGTGGGCATGAGCGAGGACGTGCTCCGCAACGCATTCCTCTCTTGGAGCGGCAGTCACAAGCCCGAGGGCTCGACCGGCGGCTTCGGAGATGCGAAGGAACTGATCATCATCCCGTGGCTCGGCTACGAGATCCACACCCGCGACAAGATCGCCCGAGGACGCCACAACGAGTTCGAGATCACGGACGCGCCGCACCTTGAAGGCACCAGGGTGACGACGTGGATGCCTGTCTCCAAGGCGACCACGGTTGAGTACGCGGCCTCGTTTCTTGACCGATGCTACCTGCCGAACCTCACGATCCGCATCAACGGCAAGACACACAACGCACGTCTGACGAGCGACTCGATGGTCGATGGGTATCCAATTCCAATCGTGGCTAGTTACTCGACCGGCGCGCACGATCGAGGAGATAATGTAGGAGAGGTGGCGATCTATCACAACAGCCGTACCCGCAAGCGCGGCGTGCTCGTGCGCTCGAACGGCGTCTTCATGTTCGACCTTTACGCTGACACATCGAAGTACAAGGGCTCGGTGCTCATCGAGTTGACCGGCGAGCCCAGGATGCTCTTCGATCAGAAGAGAGTGCGTTTCAGCGGAAAGACAGACGTCGAGAACATCGTCGACTCATTTATTCGGAAGCTCACTATCGATCCTCGCTCGTCCCTTCAGAAGCAGCGCGCCGATAGCGGTAAGGTACGCACCGTCTACGGCGGAAGCGGAGCGTTAGAGGTGGCGGCTGGAGAGGCGGCGCGCATCGCTGCGAAGATGGCCATGAGCGCGCCCGTGAGCAATCAGAAGTCGTGGACCGACGGATCTGTCTCGTACACGAAGGAGTCCATCGACGAGATTGCTGAGATGCTGGAGGACGAACCCGACGAACTGCCGGAAGGCGCTCTTGGCAGTAAGGGTAGTGCGGTTCCAGCGTGGGCTCCTGTGCAGGTATCGTCTGCCAGAGTTATGCTTGGCGACAGCAAGTTCGGAAACGCCGAGGATGCTGCAAATGCGCTTCGCATGATGGCGTGGAAGCCGGCATTCTTGCTCGTCAACGAGGTTGACTTCTTCGACGTGCCATCGGACGTAAAGCCTGAGTACATGTCCCACACGTACAAGACGCTAGCGATCATGTGGATGGAGATTTGCCGGTTCGTGCTGATGAGGCTGGGCTTCAAGGGCATGTTTGGTGTCGGCTGGATATTCCAACAGGGCGAGGAGGAAACCACCATCGCGGCAGCGACGAAAGAGGACTTGAATGGCACGTACGTACCGTTTTTGCTCTTGAACCCCATTAAGCTCACCGAGAACAACGTCCGGCGTGACTCCTACGGAGACATCGCCAACATCACCTACAAGAAGACGCTTCGTTGGAAGCTCGGCACCCCAGAAGTGCTGAAGACGATGTGCGCAGTCGCGGTCCACGAATGCACGCACATGGTCGACGGACTCAGTGAGCACGATGAGCAGTTCGTGTCGGCAATGACCATCAACATGGGCAAGATGTTGGATATGCTGCCGGTAGCAAAGAAGATTCGGAAGGCCGTTCTTGACCAGGCGAAGCAGGACAAGGGATCGGAGACGACGCCCAAGATCGTTGCGGCGTTTGCGCAGGCTCTAGGGTTGCGGTGGCAGCAAGTGGGCACCTATTATATCGGGAGCGTGATACAGAATAATAATCTGAGATCTCGGTTTACGATCTACAAGTACCCGGCAGCACAGGGAGGCGGATTGGAGATTAGGGATCAGGATCATCCAGGGGAGCACCAAACGCCGGTAAAAAACGCGCGTGATGCGAAGAGTATTGGTGCTCGCATTCTTGTGTCCGAATACGGCGGCGTTCCATCGGATTGGTCGACGGCAATCAAGGACGCTGAAGCAAAGGGCGCTGAGTTTGGTACTTCATTCGTGTACACACTGGAAAACGGCATCAAGGACATGCGGTTTGAGTGGATGTTAAGCTACCCGATGGTGAAGCTGGTTGACGAGGTTGCGCACGACGTGACTGCGTGGCCGACGGACCAGATGGCGAAGTACGAGGCGGCTCGTCGTATCCTGGGAAAGGTCCCGCGGGATGGTATCGAGGACATGAAAACGGGAGGCTCATCGGCCGCCACGTTATCTTCTCCATCGCCCAGCAGTGTAAAGTACAGCACGCTGCAAGATGGGAACAAGACCCATGTGTCCCTCGGTACAGTAGGGCGTGTCGGCACGGTTATAAAGGAGAATGGCGAGGTATGGTCGGCAATCTTTGATGACTCCATGGTGACGGACCGAGGCAAGATGTTCTTATTCGACTCTGAGATGGATGCGTACGACTACATCAGGATGCTCGCCGAAAAGTCGTTGCCGAAGTACGATGATGTCAATCCGCACGAGATTCCCATGGGGGATAACTTCTCGATCGCCATTGCGCTTGTGCTTGCCCTACACCATGGAGAGCCGGGGAAGGCCCTGCTACATGGAGCCTCGGCCACCATCGCGGAGTCCCTTGTGCGTCAGATCAAGGCTGACAGCGCGAATGTTCAAGGATGGTTCTGGTGGCAACTCACCACCATGATCATCTCTCCTGACCGAAGTGCGTTTGATAACGACGACGGTGAGGTGTGGGAGAGCGTGCCCATTAGCATTCCTCGTATAAGCATCCCGGACATCGTATGGAGCGGGCGCGAGGCAATCAACGTCCTCCAATCGTCTTGGCTTCCCGACTCCAGCATGAAGTGGCCCGAGGCCATGTCGCTGATGCTCGTGGCTGCCCTGCGTTCGGTCTACAAGGCGGACGACCTGAAGCGCGTGCTGAGAGGCTCGTAGTTCGCTTGTCTGACACGCGACAAGGGTGTAAGCTGGCCCGATGCACCAGAAGATGAAAAATTGGTCGGAGTCCCGTGGCCGCAGCGACGACATCATGCACGGCATCGGCGCGAGCGATGACGACGTTGGATCCATGGCTGTGCGCCGTGGCGTGGTGCTTCTGAGCGACTGCCAGTCGTGTGGCGCTCAGCATAAGAGCGTCATCACGTGGGGGGAGGTGGCGGCGTTCTTCATGCAGGAGCCGGTCAAGGACACGGCCATGACGCGTCAGGGTATCCTGATGAGCGTCGGCTGCCGCTGCGGCAAGACGTTCCCGATGATGGTGGACTGGGACGAGGTGCGCCAGTGGGTGGACATGGGCGTCCGCTCTGGGTCGATCAGCCCGAAGATTTTGCAGGTCCGGCGTCGTTGACATGGGGCGGCCATGCGCCGCCGAGCTTCTTGAGTTGCGTCTCGGCGGCCTCGCGGAACCCATCCACAATGAACTTGGACCTGGTGAGCGGAGCCCTGTCGGCGATGGTGCGTCCCGCGTTGACCATGGCGCAATCCATCTGATCGAGTCGCATCTGGCACGCAAGAAAGAAGGCAACGTCTCCGTCGCGTACTGCCTGGGCCGCCCTAGCCCCCTCGATGTCCCACATGGCCCGACCGATCTTCTCGGCGAATGGTGGCAGATCTTGAAGAATGCGCGTGCTGTAGATGACTTTGCGAATCTTGTTCCACGTCGTGACGAAGCTGCGGGCGTCGCTGGCTGGTCGCAGTGCCCGCGGGACGTTTGAAAAGTCGAAGCCCATTAGCGCTGGGGTTGGTTGGCCAGCAGCCACTGCGTGAACATGGTGTTCGACAGCGCGTAGCTCCGCTTCCGCTGGATGATCGAGATGACGTCCTTCGCCGGCATGTCGAAGGCGTACATCATCGTTAGTGCGGTCAGGATTCCGCTGCGGTTGCGCCCCTGGGCGCATGTCGTGAGCACCTTGTTGCCCGCAGCCAGGTAGCTCGCGAGAGCGTGCGCTGTCTGGTGCAGGACTTGCCCCACCTCGGGCGGCACGGGACGGTAGATGTCGTCGTCCATCGGCAGCTTAAACAAATAGCATCCAGGAGGCGCCTGGATGTTCGGTTGAAGCTCTTCGGCGGCGAACACGACGACGTCGAAGTGCTCGAACGCAGACTCTGGCGGCTCGGGGTAGCTCCCCTGAGCGAGTCCCGTCGCGACCCAGTTGTAGTCTCCTTTTGCCAACGCTGCTCCTGTGATAAGGTTGTCCGACAATGGCGAGCATAGCGGAAACCGGAGCATGTCGGTAGCTGAAACCATACGCAAAGGGCTGGTTTACGGATGAGGAAATCAGAATGTCGATAGACTACGGTGAGCGGTTCTTCCGAACCATTGCGATGGACCCTCCCTGGCTTGAACGAGGATGCGGTAAGTGCAAACGCGGCGCCGATCGCCATTACCCGTTGTTGAACAAGGTGCAGATTCGAGACACCGTGCTTGCGTCGGAGTTGTGGCTACCCGCCAAGGACGCTCACCTGTACATCTGGGTCACCAACAGCTTCCTCCCGGACGGGTTGTGGCTCATGGGCGAGCTTGGATTCCGCTACGTCACCAATGTGGTATGGAAGAAGACGCGGTCCGGGATAGGCCAATACTTCCGCGGTAGGCACGAGTTGCTTCTGTTCGGTGTTCGTGGAAATGGATACGCGGTCCGCACGGAACGCCGTGACCTCGCGTCGTGTCTTGAGGTCCCACACCGGCTCGACGAGAATGGCCGCATCATCCATTCAGCGAAGCCGCATGAGTTCAGGCGTCTCATGGAGGAGCGTTCTATGGCGCCGAGACTGGAGATGTTCGCCCGTGAGCAGCCAATCGGCTGGACGGCATGGGGAAACGAAGTGAACTAGGCTGGATGAGGCTGGCGTGATGGCGTAGAGTTCCCCTATGCGTCGGAACCCGAAGATCGTGTCGTTGATTCCCCCCTTGGAGGCAGCGGCGGGACTATCCACCAACCCCGCCCTGCGCGAGGACATCCAGGCGGCCATCCTGGATTCACCGGAGTTGATGCGCGAGCTATCGGCGGATGCTCAGCAGATCATGTCCCAGGAGATTGGACACGGTCACTACGCTCGCGCCTTTCGTCTCCCGAACGGTCTTGTACTTAAGGTGACAACCGATCGAGATGATGCGGAGGCAGCGTTCCTCGTCCAGCAGGAGGGGTACGTGGAGGGATTGGTCGGCGTGGATTCCGTGTGGCTGATGCCGAATAGCGTGCGCTCCGAGTCGGAGGCGTACAGCGTGCTGTCTCATCAGTTCGAGATGGTCCCGTTGTCGTTCGGCGAGCCCGCGTACGCCATCGTCTTGGAGCCAGTGCAGCCGCTTGATGACCACCCTGATAGGTATGAGGCGATTGCTGCTGCGCAGACGCTTCGATCTGTGGAGCGGACAGGTCTTCTCGATGGTGCGCCCGTGTCTGATGAGGAGTGGTTGTTCGGCATGATATTTGCCGATCCATCGGGATCAGAGCCTGTCGATGGTTACGAGGAGGTTCGCCGCTACGTTCGTTCAATCCTTCACGGCTGGCTCTGGCTCGCGGAGCGCGGATATGAGGTACACGATCTGCATCTGGGGAACTTTGGAATTGCCTCACCGAACCGACTGGTCATGTTCGACTTCGGGCACATGAGCGCCATAGGCGAATCAAAACATCTGGACATCCCGATAGCCAAGAACCCGTCCTCGTCGAAAGTGGACCGTGTCTTCGATCATGCGTTCGACACGTTGGAGAAGAAGTTTCCCGACATGGGCACCATCGAGTTGCATGAGGACGAGAAGGCGGGCACCGACAACGGCGCGGGAGCGGACCGGCAGTTCGCATACTGCATGGATGGAGACCCCATCGTCATCGCGTTCGCGCCGAAGGCGGAGGCGCTCCCAGAGAGCCGACTCCACGGGCTCATGCGTCACGAGATGGGACATGCGTTGGAGTATCGCTTTGGCGTGTCCGAGATGGAGCGCCGGCTGGGGTGCCGCTTGCCGCCGGAGGTCGAGCGTCGTGCCGACGCCATCGCCGAGTCCGTGTGGGGCGCACCCATCCGATATGACGAGCGAGACGTCCAGTGTATCGGGTGTCGCAGTGGTAGCCGATCGCGCCCCCGTGACCTCCCGGACAAGCGCGAGAATCTGAGGGCGAACGGCGCCACTACGCGGGGGCGCATCGTTGTTGACTCAGACGATTCGGTCGACGAGATGATCGTCAACTGGTATCCCGACGAACCGAACTACGAGGGGTTGCTCAACGTGGGAAATGGCATCGGAGCGTTCCTTGTGCTGGAACCCTACGAGGACGGTCTTCAGGTCCAGTACGTCGAGGTGGATGAGCGGTTCAAGCGCCAGGGCGTCGCGACGAGGCTTTACCAGGAGGCTATGAGTTTGGCTCGCGAGCGTGGGGGCACGTTGGTGTCCGACAGTCGACAGGAGCCGGAGGCCAAAGCCTTCTGGGACAAGATGTGCGATCGAGGGTTGGCGGAGAAGCACCGCGAGGGCAAGGTCTACTACTACGCAATGCGCGCTGACGCGCCTTCCATACTGCCGAATCCACGCCGATGAAGATCCTCGTTGTCGGAGACAGCCAGACGGATGGACCGCCTGGACAGTGGTTGGAGACCACGCTGCGCAACGCGGGTCACCATGTCATCCGCAGCGGTCACTCGGGCCACGGCGCCTATGACTGGACGCGCCTGCACTGGCCCGAGTACCGCTCGTTGCTGTCCTCTCTGCACCCGGACCACGTCATCATGGTCTTCGGAAGCAACGACGTCGCAGACGCCCGCCTGGAAGGAGCGATGCGCAAGTTCCAGGCGGAGTCCGCTCCCGCCCATGTCTGGTACGCCGGGCCTCCGCACTACGAGGATGACGAGACGCAGCAGAAGGGTGTTCAGATCCGAACGCTCGCAAAGCGCGTGTTCGGAAGCGCTCACCTCGACGCATGGCCTTACACGGGACCCGGTGTCCCGCGGTCGGGCGTCAACAAAGTTCACTTCACGTCGGCCGGTGGTCGCGTTTGGGGAGAGGCCATCGCTCGCAACTGGACGTCAGCCCTTGGGGTCGGGAAGCGTCACTGGATAGGCCCTGTCCTCTTGGGGACTGGCGCCATCGTTGGTCTTGGGCTCTTGCTGCTCGGACGCCGCTGACCAAGTTAGCCGCGCAAGCCCCCGCCTCGGCTCGCGAGCAAGGCTGAGAGCGCCCGCACATGCGGGGTCGCCTCACCTCACTTGTAGTCCTCTAGGTAGACGCCTATTCCTGGCGACAGGTGAATACCACACTGTGCCAGCACGGCCTGACCCATGGGGGTAGAGAGTTGGATGTCGAGAAAGGCTGCGTCGGTCTGCATCGACAGGTGGAGCCCCATAATGAGCTGCTGCCAGTTCTCCGGTTTCCACCCGCCCTCCTGCATGCCCTGGATGTGGGTGCGGAGCCTGTCGAGCATGTCCGGCCGCTCCTGGGCGTCGACGGACTCTTTCCTCCCCATGAACTGCGCGCTTTCCTGAAGCAGACGTCCCAGCGCTTCGTTGTCGACGTCGTCCTCGTCGAGCGCTGCCGTGAGCAGCTCTTGCTCCACCATCGGCGCAGCGATCGTCGCTGGCGTGTCCTCGCTCATGATGTGACCAGCTTGTTCCTTCTGCCACTCGGCGAGCGTCTGGGGCGCGTACTCCAATGGACCAGCGTCGAGCCACTTGTGCCCTCGGAATGATTCATCGTCGGACCATCCGCGCTCCACTTCTGTCAACGGCGTGTCGTGAGACCCGTAGACGCGAGCGAAGGCGTCAAGTGGATATAGGTCTGAGAAATCCTCGCCGCTGATCTGAATCAACGCGGCGACAGCGAGACCCTGACGCACGCCCTCCAGTTGGAGCAACTGTTCGATCTTTCCGAAGTTCCTCATGACCTCCGATACGATGGTCGGCGGAAGAGACCGTGCGATGCGCACGTAGATTTCGGTTCGTAGGTCGAGGTAGCGCTGCTCGTCCTGTCGATGGCGAAAGCGAATCACTTCTCCTCCTCCTCGTCCTCCTCGTCCTCTTCGTCCTCTTCGTCCTCTTCGTCCTCTTCGTCGGTGATGAACGAGTAGCCGAGGTTCTCGAATCCTCGGTCCAGCCACATCTCGGCTTCTTCGAGCTTGGTGCGCACGAGCGCGAAGTCTCTGGTCTTCGCTTGAATCGACTTGATCGCTTCAAGAGCGTCTTCCACGAGGTCGGCGCAGGTGGCGATCATATGCCGGTCCTTGTCGCTGAGATTTTCCTCGGCTTTTTTGTTCTTGTGGGTGGCCATGCTTTGCTCCTAGTTGATACTGCTCTTGGCGGCGTTCTGACGCGTTGCGTTCTGCATAAGGTTCTGGACGACGATGGCCAGAACGGCTCGCATTGATTCTTGGTTCACCGTGGACTTGATGGTCTGATCTTCCCAGTCGAAATCGACGGAGTCCTTGTAGGTGACCATGCGTCCGTCATCACGCTGCACCTTCTCACGGTTCTGGCTGCGTCGCACGCGTTTGAAAGTAAAGCTGTTCACCGCTTCGACGATCGCCGTAGCAAGCAGGTGGTCGTCGACCATCGACAGCTCTGGGTTGGGTCGGTTCATGATCGAGTACGCCACTTGGAATTCGCGGATTCTGAAGAGCACCAACAGCCCACCTTTGGCCAGTTCCTCCTTGACGAGTTGCTCCGTCGTCTTGAGTTCGCCCTTCTCGTTGATGTTCACCTTGGTCATGGCGACCATCATGCCCCACTTGTCAGACACGGTCCAGTACCATTGGGTTGGATCGTCAAGTATGCTTTGCCCATGAGCTATTCGCAGGGATCCTCACTCCTCGGGCTGCCTACGACGTCTTCGATCGGGAAGATCCGCACGAAGAGCGGCTACGAGTACCAACTCACCCCAGACGACCTGCTGTGGATGGGCCGAGCGGCGCAATTCGAGGGCGGCAGTTCGCCAGAATCCACGATCTGGACGCTTACGCAGCGCCAAGCCCAGATCAAAAAACCGTCCCTGATTTCCCTGGTGCGAGCCTACAGCCAACCAATCAACCCTATCTGGCAGACGCCGGGCGAGGGGAAGTGCGTGCAGTACCCGGATCGCTGCACGGCGAGTAACATTGCTCGGCGTCTGGTGGCTCGCACAACGTCGTGGGATGACTTGCGCCCCGACATCCGAGAGAAGGTGCTCGCGTGGTCGAAGGCAGAGCTTCCTAACCCCGTGCCAAGGGCCGTGGAGTTCGCTGACGCAAATGTGAGTCAGGGGTTCATCCTGCGCAATCCGGGCACCCGTGTCGTCGCAAGAGAGAAAAACTGGTATCTGGCCACGCCTGCGGCGCTCGCGTGGCCTGCGGATTTCGTGACGATGAGCTTTGCGGGGCGCGTCATGGGCCCGTCGGTGCGTGGATGGATGCGTGCGGCTCCCTACGTTGGTGCCAGCTTCGTCGCGATAGCCGCCGGCCTCGCGTTCTGGTCCTGGAAACGTCAGGCGAGGTAGCGGCGTTAGTCAACGAGATCGCGGGCCATCTTGGAGGCTTCCTCGCGTACACGGATGAGCGCGTCTTCGTGCGATGGGACGGGTCCGGCGAGTTGTCCGAGGTAGATTTGCGTGGTGTTGGGTGTGGTGTGGCCGAGGATGGCTTGGATGTCTTGTAGACGCGTTCCCGCCGCGTCGAGGTCGCGAGCGGTCATGTGCCGAATCGCGTGGATTCGCACGGTGCTCAGGTCCACGCCGGCTCGTCTGGCGGCGCGGCTGAGGATCTTGTTGATCGAGCGTGTTGTCAGTGGGCCCTCGGGGTCGAGGCGGTCATTGATGGACTGGTGGGTGGAGGCCGAGAACACTGCGGAGTCAGCGCGGAGCGATTGCAGTCTGTCTGATGCAATCCAGTAGGCTCGGATGGCATCGTAGCAGATGGCTGGCAGCTCAAAGTGAAGCACCTTCCCGCCTTTCACGCGTGTCCGGTAGGAGCGCGGGCGCGAGGTTAGGTCCAGATCCTTCACTCGGAGGTTGGCAACCTCCGCCCGGCGTCGTCCCGTGAAGGCGAAGAAGATTAAGATCGCCTTGTCGCGCATGCCAATGGGGTCGGGGTTGATGCCGTCTACGATCTGCTTGAATACCGACCACTCCATCGCTTTGGCCTGGGCGTACGGAGTCGGCTGGATGTCTCCTCGGGGCACGAGCTTCAGCGGATTGTGCTGGAGGAGCGCTTCTCCGTCCGTGCCATCGGGGACACACAGGTGGTTGAAGAGGCTGATCACCGCGCTCATGCGTGCGTAGGTGGTCGACTCGCTGACTTCCCGATGCTCCAGCAGCCACTTCTTGTACGCGACACCATGGGCGTACTTGATGTCCTCGGGGGACGTCCAGTCGAAGAGGTCGAAGAACTGGTTGATGGCGAAGGTGTAGGCGCGTTTGGTGTGCTCGCTCTTTCCCTCCAGGAACGCGGCGATCGTTAGCGTGTACCTCTCGAACCGAGCACGGTTCCCCTTGCCGAATCGGGCGAGGGTGAGGTTGTTGACCGGGACGACGGCGGCGCTCATGGCCGTATTGTAGCGCGGTTGTCAGAGTTTTGCTTGTCAGACATGGCGTCGCCTGCTACCACTGTCCAGATGAAGATCGCAGAGCTGATGCAAGGCAAGAAGGGAAAGAAGGTTATTGTGCGCGTGCCGTCGTACCTCCGCGAGAAGCTCGGCACGAAGCAAGAGGGCGTCGTCAGGCGGATCGTTCCAACGGCCTCGGTCACCAAGGTGGAGGTGAGCGTGAATCGCAAGCTCTACCTCTTCCGTCCACAAGACCTGTCGCCCGCGTGAAGGTCACCGTCTGCACTTGGGACCCGCAGCATACCTTGGCCCTGGTCGAGGCGCAGCAGGTTGCCCTGCGTGACGGCAGCATCGCGGCGCTCGTGCGGAAGCACGGACGTGGTACGCCGGCCCTCCAGAGGTCGCTCGTCCAGGCGAAGATCGTGTCGGTCGTGAAGACAGACGTGGGGGAGGTATGCTGCGCGGACTGTGGTGCGCTCGTGGAGACGGTGCTGTCTCGTGAGGGCATCAAGGACCGCGTCGAGGCCGTGCGCGATGTGGCTCAGAATTTCAACAAGGCGATCGAGCGAACGAGAGCCGCCAGGTGATTCAGGCCCTTGTAGCTCAGGTGGATAGAGCAGCGGTTTCCTAAACCGAAGGTCGGGCGTTCAAGTCGCTCCAGGGGCGCCGTACGAAAGGTTGAAAATGAAAAGCATTCCCATCTCCGTCCGTGAGGACGGACTCTATTTGGACCTTGACCGACTTTTGAGAGATCCAGCGCGGTCCGGCGCGGAAGATCCCGCGTCCACCGGGTGGCCGCTCGTCTCAGAGGACATGGAGCCCGCTCCCGTGTACACCGGGTGGCCGGCGACTCGTCCTGGCTGTGATGGGATCTTCGGGGGCGTCATGGGAGACGAGGCAAGCTCACTGTTCAAGGGATCTGAGGAACAGGTTCCCGGTTTTGACGAGCAATTGCTCTTAGATCGTCTTGGCGCGATCTTGGTTCGTCTGGGTGTGACCAACTTCCACCTGCATGGAGACGATCTGGTGACCATGTCGGCGCGTGATCTCTTAAGCGCTTTGGACTCTGAGGAGCGGTTCTACGATCTGCCGGTACCTGACTTCAGTCAGATCGCTGGCGTCGCCGATGCAGTAGAGCCCGAGTCCGATCTCGCGTCCTTCGACGACGAATCCAATTCTAACCCTCGTATACCTGGTAGTTGAAGTCGTCGAATCGAGGGGTCTTGGGCACGATCGCGTGGTAGTGCCCGCCCCCGGACGGGACGATGTGGACCAGGACCACGAACGCTTTGACCTGCTCCATCGTGACGCCTTGGAGTCCTGGTATTTTCCAGCGCAGGCCCACGATGGTGGGCGCGTCATCGTAGGGCCGCATGTCGGACTCATCGCCATCGACAACGGGAAGGCCCAAGAACTCGTCGGGGAGACGGACGTTGTGGTCCGATTGGCCAGTCGCGCCCGGCTTCCTCCGTTTGTACCGAAGGGGCTGTGGCAGGGCCTGTGACCCGAGGCTCCTAAATGGAACCCCTTCGCGCTCGGCGTGGATCTTTGCTGTACCGCGTGTCGGTGTGCGCACGGTGCGCTGAACGCCAGGCGCAACCTCGTATTGGACCTCGTACAGTTCCTTGATCTTTGAACTGGCGAAGACGACGGCGACTCGGCGACCGTGGATCTGGATCTCCGAGTCCATGTCGTCCACGTTACGGTTGGTGCCCGAGAATGAGAACGTGAGGTCGTAGTTGTCCGGCACGACGCGACCGGGCACTTTCGTGTAGTCGTAGAACTGGACCTCGGGAAAGATGGTGAACAATTCAGGGATGATCAACTCCCACGGAATATCACTGAGCACGTTGAGCCGGATGAGCGGCATCTTCCCGGCCTTGATCGATTTGCGTTCGTGTTCGGCGATGGCTGCGATCAGAACCCTGACGAACGCTTCTGGCTCATGGACTAGCGCCTGAGTAGTGCAGAATTTGCTCACCGCGTTGTAGTCGCTGTTCATATTGTTGCCGGAGAAGGACAAGCACGAGCTGGCGCATTCGGCGGTGGCGCGGAGGCATGAGTTAAGCCTCGTATCGAGCACTCTTTGGACGCCGTAGAGCTTCGTGGCGTCTCGGAGTGCAGACCGGACCCTGGGGTCGGAGAAGGACTGCGTGTTGGGGAGGAGCGTGAGCCCTAGCACCCGTGCCCCTGAGAAACCCGTCATGCTCTTCAACTTGGAGATGATTCTGTTCGGCGTACCCTTGCCGGTCTTGTAGTTGGTCCCCAGGAAGGATCTCGTCATCTGGTTAGGGGTGGCGTTGTGGACTGGTTTGAATCTGCCAGCCGAAGGTTGCCGAGTCGGGAACATTGGCTCGATGCGAGCGTGGGCTTCATCCAGGCTCATGTGGACGGACTCATCCCAGTCGATGATCCGTTCCCGGCCCTCACGTCCCATTGCCTTGGCGAGCGCCTGTACGCCGCGCTGCGCCGAGTCGTCTACGACTCGTAGCCGACGGGGATTCGCGGCGATGGGTGTCTTGATGGCGGCGCTCAGCGCCGCGTATTCTTTGTCCGAAGGGGCATCGACGTAGATGTCACCCGCGGGCACTAGCTCGTAGGCCGCTTCGATGGCTTCATCTAGGGAGAACCAGAGGGAGAGAGCCTCTCCATCGGGCGTGAGGATGAGGTACGCAGGGCCTTCCATGAGCCGAATGTACCAGCACTAGCGTGCTAACGCCATGCCCCAGTTTCTGTTCGCGGATGTGGAAGACCTGGGATATGATCGTGTGGATGGCAGACTCACAAGATCCCCTGTTCGATGCCAAGGAGGTGTTCGGAGATGCCGAATACGATCCCGATCTGCTGGTCGAGATGGTAGAGGAGTGGCTGCCCTCGGAGGAAGACGTTGACCCGAATTCCGTCTACAACGCCCGGAGCGTTCGTTGGGTGGGTACGCCCGGCCAGATGTTCAAGATCAGCACGGACGACGTCCGCGCGACGGAGGCGAATCCGTTCGACCAGGTCAAGTTGGCCACGTTCGCGGAGTTGATCGGCGAGGGAGGGAAACCTTACATCAACGCTCCTCAAGCGCTGCTTGTTCGCGTGGACCTGATTGATGTGAGCGAGTCTCAGGAGGCCGCGGATCGGTACGAGTTGTTCGACGTCTACGGCATGACCCGGCCATACACTACGGACGATGAGGATCTGGACGAGTATCTGAAGGACCCAGATCAGTACATCGAGGACAACGTAGACGATGAGGACGCGGAGGAGTTTCGTCAGGAAATGGACAGTCGGGCACAGGAAGCCCTAGCAAACAACGACGGCGACCTGGGCAAGATTGTCGCACAACTCCGCGACGGAAACCATCGGGCTTTTGGGGCGCAATTGGCCGGTGAGCATTACATCTGGGTGCTAGTTGGGTACAGAGCTTTTCTGGAAGACATCGGCTTGAGTAAGGGCAACCTTGATTGATCCACGGTACGAGGATGAGCCGCGGAAGATGTAAATACGGTAACAAGGTCTATCTTGTTCACGTTCCAAAGTACGCCGACATATGGAACTACGCAGACGAGGAGCCACAGGCCGTGTTCTGGGGACAGGACGCGGAAGTGGTGGTGTCAGTATACGTAGATGGAGGCGATTACATCGTCTCTGACCCGTGGTATGACGTGAACGAGGAGCGCTACCTCGAAGTACACCCGGATTCAGACGACGATTTGGAAGAGGAGCGTGAGTTCGAGAATCTGGAAGAGGCCGTCGACTGGCTGGAAGAACGTCGAGAGATGGCGGGCGTGCCTTGAACCTCGAACCAAGAGCAGAGATCGACGTAGCCGATCTGCCAAAGTCGACACAGCGAAAGCTCCGCGAGGTGAATAGGCTGGAGCGCAGGCTAGACGTGCTCTACGCCATCGGCGATCTCGATCAGGCGGAAGAGGTTGAGGAGGCGCTGGAGATTCTCGAACTGCATCTGGAATCGGAGCTTTATGAGATCGTTTCGGAGTGGTGGGACGAGGATCGGGAGGAAGAGCACGAGAATTCCGGTGGCCCAGAGGAGATGATGCGCGACATGGCGCGTGCGTATAACGACCACATTCACGGCTACAGCACGCAAGAGGAATTCCTAGACGTCTTGCGCCACATCACCTGGAGCAGACCAAGCGATGTGACCGACGACGATCTATTGGCGGCGGCGCAGGACTCCTACGAGACCTTGTTCCGGCTGCGCAAACACAAGCGACGTCGCATCGTCAGCGGATACCGCCGTGGATGAGAATGCCACCATGGCTCGCGTGGCCGCTGTCCTCGATCGAATCGGCGAGGTGCTCTTTCCCCGCGGCACCGTCAAGGATTCGGTGTCTTGGGACGATGGTTCTTGTGGGTGGATCATGAACGCTAAGCGCCTAGGGAAGATCGTTGGCGGCGATGGCTTCATGCGTCTCACGGCCGAGCATGTACATGACGTGCTCAGATCCATTGGCCTCAAGGACGGTGTATTCGAGTATGAGAGTGGATGGATGCACGTATCCACTTTTCTCGATCACATGAATGAGGTAGTCAACGCCTCATCCGGCGGTTGTAAACGCCTCACGTTCATCCCCGAGCCCGGCTACCCGTGGCCCGAGCCCTACTACTCGCAGAAGGCGGGTCAAATGGTTCAGGGCAATCGTCCGTGGTGGCTAGTGAATGATCTTTTGGGGAACCTGGATTACGATGTGGTGGACTTCTGCAAGTTGATGCCGCCGCTGCGTGAGCACGGTGTGGGTGCTGAAGTGTTGAAACTCGGCCGTGAGCAGATCGTGTTGACGCACGCGATGGGGACGATGGCGGATCTGACCCGTCTAGGCTCTTGGGACAAGAACGCCAAGTCTGTGAACGATTGCGGCGGCCTCCTATTTCCGTCGCTCGCGATTGGCGTGCCGGCCACCAATTTCGGCCCGTTCGTGCTCGTGGCTGATGTGGGTCTCCTCAAACACTCACTGAAGCAAGGACGTGGGCGTGTAGAAGACGCGCCGGCACAAATCTTCGACACTGACGTGTGGACGATAAACAGAGAGAGCGTTAGCATCGCGGGCAAGAGTGCTTTTAAGCAACTCACCGGGGCAAGCGACTGGGTCTATAACATCGACGTGAGCGTGTGGCCTCTCGGACTGGATCGTCAGCCAGAGATTTACGGCCCCGGCGTGGGCAACCGACTCGAACGGATGGCCCAACTCAAGAGAGAGGTTGTCGAGCGACGCAGGTTGTGGCCGCGTTCGATGTCTCCCGAGGAGCAACTCGATGTGTACGAAAACTTCCTTGGCAAGCGTGAGCAGTACCCTTACCTTGAAGCGAAGGTGAATGGCGTGATGCCCATGTCGTTGTTTCCGATGGCCGTACAACCAGAGCAGGCAAGCGACGGGTTCGCGCGCTTTCTGGACGCCACGGGCTTCCGTGGTGCTCTGCTCTCGGTTGAACTTCCAGAGGAGGTTGCCGATGCCATGAGCGACAAGTGGCCAGATTCGGTAGACTGGAAGACGCGCTCGATGTTGAAGAGTTGGTCGGAACGGCAGTACGCATGGCACGTACAGGATGCGATCTTGGAGCATGGGAGCGAAATCGGATGACCAATACTTACGCGTTTCCGGCGGGCACGACCGTCTATCACGGCACCAACTCCGAAGAAGAGTTTGAGGAGTTGGATGGTCCGGCGTGGGTGTCACAAGAGCGTCGCGTTGCCTCGCAATTCGTGGGACGCCATCGCGGAGGAGTACCAAGGATCTTGGTTTTCAAGACGACCAGTGATCTTGATCTTGTGCTATTCGAGAGTGGACAGGACATCTCTTACTTCATCGAGTCTGTCATGGGCTATCCAGACGACTCACTGTCGCCCATTGATCTAGCGCATCTAGTGTGCGATCATGGGTACGACGGGTGGATCGTCCCTAACAACTACTACGAATCGAGCGACGACACGATGCTGTGCAACCCCGAGAACGTCCTCGAACTAATCGGAATCGAGGAAGTACCGTAACGAAACGCCTGATCTCTAACTCTCCGCGCAAGCGCGTGGAGTACCTGTTGGACCGCTGTCCGGTAGCGATGGATGGGCCCATGGAACAAGCGCAGCGTACCCCGTGGCAGTGAAGTACATGGCCGCCTGCGCACCACCGTCGGGCATCGAGTCTATGAAGCCCGCGTTGTATAGCCCAGCAAATGACGGCCGCAGAAACGGGTTCCACAACCA